>OIBX01000427.1_pt1 | contig 15377 bp, 13 predicted proteins | sample 1581151 | NCBI WGS metagenome assembly OIBX01 (sample SAMEA3882527, study PRJEB24775) | human gut metagenome | biome: human-associated habitat; feature: intestine environment; material: feces | place: Netherlands | collected 2009/2010 | reverse complement strand
CCAGCCGCAAGTAACAGTATACTGATTTCCGGAAGATATGTCAAGAGTTTCCATCAAGATTATGTAAAATTTTTTTCACTTCTCTATTAATCATTACTTACTTCATCAGCAGGCAGCAGCAGCAGTGAGCGCTCGGAATTAAGCGTAACGTTCTGAGCTGTTGCCCCCATTACCAGGCCTTTGACCAGTCCGGCACCGGTTTTAGTCATCGCGATCATCGACACATTTTCTTCTTCCGCCCAGCGGCAGATTTTTTTAGACGCCGCCCCTTTATCGACCAGATAAGAAGCCTTGATCCCAAAAAGTTTCATCTCGGCCACCAGTTCTTCCATCCGCGATTCGGCATTCAGCAGCTTGCTCTCAAGATCGCTCTGATTGCGGCTGCGTTCCACTACATGTACGAACACCACTTCCGCTACATGCTCACGCAGGCTGCGGATCAAATTGAGCGCCACTAAAGATTTCTTAGAAAAATCGGTCGGTATCATCAATTTACGCAACATATCATCATCGGCAATATTGTCGCTGTCACCGTCGGTTTTGGCAACAAACAATGGCCGCTTCGAAGATCTGGCAAGATCAAAGGTCGTACTGCCCAGCAAGGCACTTCTAAAAAAGCCCTTTCCATGCGAAGCCACTAAAGTCAGATCTACTTCTTTATCGTCGCCGACGCGGGTTATTTCTTCAAATACCTCGCCCCAGGGCATTTCGATACTTACTGCTTCATAACCGTTGCGCATCAGCTCGTTGGCATACCCCTGCAGCTTGCTGTAAACCTTTTTATAACTGCTACTGTAAGGATCTGCGTCCTCTTCTTCATCGAATACATAAGCTAGAATAATTTCTGTATTTGTATCGGGGCACAGACTGTACAGGCACGGCAGCAGTATTTCTGACTTAGGCGTAAGATCCATTGCTAACAAAACTCTTGTAAACATGTCGTTCATTGCTCCTCTTTATCTAAAAATAGCTTGCGTCGACAACGCCGGCAGTTCCTGCCGACAATCTTTTTTCATCCTATTTAAATAGTTATATTTCGCCATTTATAAAAAAAATCCTGCCTTATTATTGTAAGTTGACTTTGAACAGGTTAAAATATATACAGAAATTTGAATTTATACAAAAGGAGCTAATGCGATGTTAAAGCAAAAAATCGACACAGCCGCACTCTTTGCTCAGAAAAAAACAGAAGTTCAAAGCAGCGCGCGCACTTTGCTGATACTTGACGGCCAGGAAAACGCCTATATTTCTGCCGATGAACTTACAGAAGAGCTTTTAGCAATTCCGGAAGAAGGTGCTATCTGGCTTGATATGTCATTATTCGGTTCGCACGATCAGGTAATGACCGTCGCCCGCTCCTTCAAACTGAGTCCCGCTACTCAAAACATTTTAGAAAATAAAAAACAGCAGCCGCGTTTATTCCGCGACGGCAACAACAGAATTCTCATCTGCCGCCACCTGCAGCTAAACGAAAGCGGCAATGCCGTTTATAATAATATTTGTTTCGCCGCCAGCGCCAACAGACTGCTTTCTCTGCAGCATGGCCGCTGTGACCGTTTAAAAAATGCGCGTACGCTGGTAACAACCCTGCAGAAGCCTAATAATACGATCCCGCAGGCTTTGACCCTGATTTTAGGCAAGATCCTTGACGACAACTGCGAGGTCATCAATTATCTGGAAGAACGGCTGCAGCTTCTGTCTGCAGCTTACAGCGAACAGGATGAACATCCAGATCCCAAAGAACTGCTGCGTCTGCGCCGCAGCCTGGTCACTGCCAAACAGGCGGTCTATCCGATGCGCCGCATCGTCAGCCGCGCCTTGCGTCAGGACCCGCCTTTAGTTATCGGCAGCGATAATGCCCCCGAACTTTTGACGATCAAACTGGAAGGTGCCGTACTTACCTTATCGGTCGCCGAAGAATTACTGACTTCTCTGGAGCGGCTCTGCGTCAATGCCGCTGCTGAACGCAGCGCTGATATTCAGGCTACGCTGACTACAGTGGCAGTCATTTTCCTGCCGCTGATTTGTATCAGCAGTATTTTTGCCATGAATTTCCAGTATATGCCGGAACTGAAATCCCAATGGGGCTATCCGCTCTGCCTTGGCGTTATGGCATTGATTGCTATCTTTACGCTTAAAAAATTACAACGTAAAAAATGGTATTAATATTTCAAAATTATATTGAACCTCAAATACGCAAAAACCATCTGTACTTAAAGTACAGATGGTTTTATTAGTTTTCAGGCGTTGAATACCTTACCCGGGTTAAGAATATTTTTAGGATCAAGCGCACGCTTGATTTCTTTCATCATTTTCATTTCTACCGGCTCCGTATATTTTTCCATGGCTTCGACCTTCTTAGCTCCGATGCCATGCTCGCCGGAAAGACGACCGCCCAGACTGTAAACATAAGGATAAGCTTCAGCATGGAAACGGCTTACTTCATCTTCCCACTGCTCGTCGCTCATCTCGCCTTTCAAAATCTGGAAATGCAGATTGCCGTCTCCGGCATGAGCCAGCGTAAAGAGTTTAAAGCTGTAATTTTCCGCAACCTTGGTCAGATGGCGGATACAGTTAGCAATTTGATCGACTGGTACGACAAGATCATCAGAAGTGCTGACCAGACTCAAAACGCGCGTAGATTCCAGACAGTTGCGACGGAGCTTCCACACACGGTCATCAGCCTCTAAAACATCAGTAGCGCCGCTGGCACTGCAGATCTCGTCCAGCTGTTCCATTTTGCTTTCCAGCTCATCTTCATTAAAGGTCTCTACCGTCACAATAACATAAAAACCGTCTTCATAATGAGGCAGCTTCAATTCGCAGTAATCGCTGGAGCTGCGTACAAACGCATTATCCATAAACTCCACGCTCGTCGGATTCAACCCCGCTTTGATCAGGTTCGGCACTAAACCGACAGCTTTATCCAAATCGGTAAAGATCGCCAGCAGATCCAGTTTATACGGACACAGCGGCAGCAACTTTAAAGTGGCTTTAGTAATAATGCCCAAAGTACCTTCACTGCCCATGATCAGCTGTTCCAGGCAGTACCCGGTCGATTTTTTCTTTAAACGTGCTCCCAGCTCTACGATCTCACCAGTCGGTGTTACGACCTCGACAGCGTAAACCTGGTCACGGGTCACACCGTAACGCACCGCTTTATTGCCGCCGGCATTAGTGGCAATGTTACCGCCGATCAGACAGCTTTCAGCGCTGCAGGGGTCGCCTGCATAGAGGAAGCCGGCCGCATTGGCTTTTTCCTGAATTTCTACTGTACGCGCGCCAGCCTCGACAACCATATACATACCTTCAGTATTCAGCTCTTCGATTTTGTCCATCCGTTCCAACAGCAGAACGATACCGCCGCATACAGGAATAGCGCCGCCAGCCAGACTGGTGCCGCCGCTGCGGACAGTGACCGGCACATCATATGTATTGGCCAGCTTGATAACAGCCGCGATCTCCTGCGCGTCCTTCGGCAGAACAACCGCCTCCGGCAGATGGAACTTGCGCGGATCAGTTTCTTCGTCAGTCTGATACTGCTCTAATTTTTCAGGCTCGGTCAAAACGTATTCAGCGCCGACTATAGTCTTTAAAGCGTCCAGCACTGCTTCCGTTACGGGAGCGTAAATTTTCATATTTCATCTTTCCTTTTCTTCTGTACTGCCAGCTCGGCAGGCGTAATCTCCGGGTGCTTATACCGAGTTTTCTGATCGGGTTTTAAACGTCCCAGGCTGATAGCATTCTGCGGACACCAGTGCGCACAGCCGAAGCAATGCACACACTCGCTGCCAAAAGCAGGCTTACCAGCTGCCATAGTTATATTGCCCGCGGGGCAGACCTCGGCACAAATGCCGCAGCCGACACATTTATCATCAGCGCAGCTCAGCTTACCGAACTGCTTGATCTTATCCAGCACCCACATACCGGCAGCTGTACCGCCATACTTCCACAAAAAACCACGATCCAGATGCTGATAATTATCATACTTATTTTTGATATTACGGGCGATCAGTCCCAATTCAGCCGGAGCGTTGCGCAGCAGCTTCTCCTGACGTGCCTGCGGCGAAGGAAAGACGATACTGTTATCAGGCAGCGCCACCTGAGCGCCATATGATAACCGCAGCTCACGCTGCTTTAAAAGCTCTTTCCCCTGACCCAGTGCCTGTCCGGACATCGCGCCCATAGTCACTACTAAAAAGATATACTGAGGCACCATTTTCACCTGCTGCAGAAAAGCCTCCACTACAGGCGGCAGCGCCATACAATAAACAGGGCAGACGATACCGACAACTTCGTCCTGCACCTCGTAAGGCGCTTTTAAATAACCGGTAATGCCTTCCAGCCGGCACTGCTCCAGTTCCTGCGCGATACTTTTAGCGGCATACAGGCTGTTACCTGTGCCACTCAAATAAAAAATCACTGCCATGAGGTTCGCCTCGCTTCTTTGATAATCCGTCAAACGGCAGATAAATAACCGCTTCCATTATATACCAAATGAAGTTGGATAGTCAAAAACGACATATGATCCAAATTTATCTGCTAATAAAAAAAGACACCCGTAAGAGCGTCTTTTCATTCCTGCTATTATCATCAACTATACGTACCAGCTCCATTAGCTATAAAGAGCAAATACACACCTTTATTCTAACGATTTCCAAAAACATCATATTCTGTTATCGTTATTTTATCACTCATAAATCTTTTTTCAGTATCTCTGTAAAATTCAACTTTTATTTTCTCCCATTTACCCTTCTGATAGCCATAGTAAAAGCGCCAGTGCTGCATAGCATTAGAAAGATATGATTTCTCTGCTTTGGAGGCTTCTTCTTTGGTAGGATAACTGCCTGTAAATATTTCAGTATATCGCTCAACATCAAGTATGCCTATATAAGGGTACATGACAGAATCATTTTTTTTAACATCCAAAGAATAAACAGGTTCCAGATTCCGCACCTTGAACCAATGTCCTGAACCCTGCAGTCCATGTTTAGAGGGATCAAAATAACGTATGTGGACAGCATCTTTTTTATAGGTAGCGAGAACAGGCTGCATAATATCCTGCACATGCACTTTAAAAGAATCCACTACAACCTGCTCATCAGCTAAACAAGAAGCGCAGACCAAAAGCAATGCCATAATTAAAATCAGCAAACGTTTTGTCATTTCTCTCACCCTTTCAGCTTGATTATACAATGCTGAAATTTTACATTAAATCAAATTTACAATGCAACTTCTTTTATTTTCTGAACTGCTGTTACAAAAATCTCTGTCAACGCAGAGGTTTTTGCTTAGCTGTTTATATCAGAAATTACGCTGATAGCTGATACCGACAACTTTAGCATAGTTATCATGGCTGCGGGCGGTATCATAAGTATCACCCATATGTCCTTTGATACTCAACCCATCAATATCGATAAAGCCCAAGGTCATGGCAAGTGTCTGTTTTTTATCGTGGTACTGGAAGCCCAGACTGTAGGTGCGGCGGGCACCGGTCGGCACGATAAAATCGGCGCCGTCAAAAGGTATTACCGATTCATCATAGGCATAACCGCCCATGATGGTATATTTATCGCTCAGTTTATGTTCTACGCCCAAAGCATAACGCCAGCCGTTGCTCCAGTTTTTCTGACTATAACTGCCAGGAACAACTCCTAAAATAGACTCATCAAAAGTAATATTCAAAGCATCATAGGTACTCCATTTGGTATAAGTGCCGTTCAGTTCTATCCTGGTCCGGTCATCGAATTTATGGTTGTAACCAATAGCCCAGCTGTCCGGCAAAGTAACTTTACCATGTGCTTTAGTAAAATGATCTCCACCTAAAGCAGCTGGTATACCATAAGCCTTAAAATCTGCATCCATAGTATGGGTCACTTTGCTGCGGTAAACCAGTCCGATCTCATTTTTAGAATCAAAAGCATAATTGGCAGCCGCATTCCAGCCCAGGGCCCAGCTTTCTCCTTTGGTTTGTGTAGCAATATCTCCTAAATATGTAGATAAATTTTTGCCATTGATATTTTTTTGCAGTTCCAGACCCACATAATTGACTTCCGCCCCCACGGCCGCACTCCACTTGTTATCAAACTTGCGGGCATAGGTCGGCGTCAGGCTGGCGCCGTTCAAGCGAGAGAAAAAGGCATTAGATGCAACTTTAGAATCCCGTTCAAATTCTGAGATCATGCCGAAACGGCTGAACAACCCTACACCAATCCAGTCTTTGTCGTTGAGCTGTTTGACATAGTAATTGCCGGGAGCCCAACCGGCATGTACAACGTTTTTGCCTTCGTCAATAGACACTCCCTGATCGTCATAAGCCGTATATTTGCCATGCGGGCTGATATAAACCGCACTCTGTTTAAAAGCTTCGCCCCGCACTTTGGTGATCGACGCCGGATTGTAGGCAATATTGGCGGCGTCATTCTCAGCAAACATTCGCGCTCCGCCCATAGCCACACCTTCAGCTGACCACTCGTTGATCGCAAAGCCTTCGGCCCCAGCATCGACAGCCGGCACAGACAAAACACAGGCCAACCCTATTATCGTAAAATGTTTCTTTAAAAACAAAACAGACACCTCACAATTAACAAAATTTTCCAATATTAATAACAATATTTTAACAGCTTTTGCTTTTTATTGTGGAGAAAGTTTTAATCCAACAATTAAATTATTTTTTATAATATATTTAGCTTGCATTTTTCAACCTTTTACGTCATAATATTAGTTGAAAGTTCAACTAATATGGCGGTGAATATTATGACAAAACTGCATAATGACCTGCTGCGTGACATCGGCACGCTGGCGCGCACGATCCACTATCTTCACGATCTGCATTTTAAGGAACTGGCGCTGCAGCGGGGACAGTTTATTTTTCTGACCCGGATCTGCGAAAATACGGGTATCAATCAAAAGCGCAGCAGCGAAGACCAGCGGCACTGGCAGCTTTTCCCAACAGAAAAAGCTCTCCTGCTCTACGATCAAATCATCACTGAAGAAAACACCTGCCTGCAGTTGTGTCTGCAAAATTTTACAGCGTCAGAACGCAAAGAACTGAACAGGCTGTTCAAAAAAATGTGTGCCAATCTGGAAACACACTGGCAAAAAACAAAGGGTCAAAAACAAAGAATCGAGGTGCAATGATGCTGCGTTTGGCAACTATGCAGGATTTAACACGGATCATGGCTATCGTGCAGGCTACGGTCATGGAAATGCACGCTTACGGCAACTACCAGTGGGACGAGGTTTATCCAACTGAACAGGATTTTGCCTCAGACATCACCCAAGGCGATCTTTTTGTATCAGAAGCTGAAGGACAGATCTGCGGCCTGATCTGCATCAATCAGACCGAACCAGCTGTTTATGCTGATGCCGGCTGGACTTTGGCGGAAAAAGCCCTGGTCCTGCATCGAATGGCAGTTGACCCGGCCCTGCACGGCCGCGGTACCGGCTCTGAATTGCTGCAGCAGGCTGAAACGCTCGCTCTCAGTCTGGGACTGCGTTATTTAAAAACAGATACCTACGCCCTGAACGAAAAAGCTCAGAAGCTGTTTCTAAAGCACGGCTATCATTTCTGCGGTGAAATCCAGTTCCGTAAAATGGAGCACCAGTTTTACTGTTATGAAAAAGTACTGTAAAAGAAAAACACACCCTTTAAAAAGGGTGTGTTTTTACTTATAAAGCAGGGTCGTCCACGCCGTTGGCCTTAAAGGCATTGGCCCTGTCGATGCAGGTGCCGCATTCGCCGCACGGCCTGTCGCCGCCTTCATAGCACGACCAGGTATATTGATAAGGAGCACCCAAATTCAGTCCCAGCTCCACTATCTGCGCTTTATTTTTATTCAGCAGCGGTGCTTCCAGATGACACAATTTACCGCTGCCTTCATAAATGGCAGTATCCATAGCCGCATAAAACTCCGGCGTACAATCCGGATAAGCCCGTCCAGCCGCATCGTCAGCATGAGCGCCATAACAGATCGCATCAGCTCCCAATGAAATGGCAATAGCGGCAGCAGCGCTGATCAAAAGGCCATTGCGAAACGGTACATAAGTCGCTACCGTACCTTCGCCATGCTCAGCCAGCTGCTGCGCGTAGCTTTTATGTTCGATGGCTTCACTGCTGGCTGCCAGCAGTGAGCAATTACTATAGGACATGATGCCGGCAATATCCTGCTCCAGTAAACGTACACCATAATAAGCCGCAACCTTACGGGCTGCTGCCATTTCCCTGCTGTGCTTCTGCCCGTAAAAAACACACAGCGCCGTGACATTTTCCGCACCACAGACCTGCACAGCCTGCGCCAGACAGGTGGTGCTGTCAATACCGCCGCTTAATAACACTACTTTTTTCATACTGCAACCTCCGTCACAGATCGCGCCTGATGATGGCAGGCGGTAATTCTTCCCAGGGCTTGTATTGAATCGTACTGCAAAATACATAAGCCTTATAACGGCCGGCAGCTGTTTCAGCCGCTGCCGCTTTGGCCAGATCACGCTCACCGGCTTCACTGACCGGATAATACCTGAAAGCCTCCGCAAACAGCTGTGCCGCTTTTTCGTCATCACCATTATTATGTTCATGCTCAGCTAAAAATTTATAGGCAAAATAACGGTAAGGATTGATACCGTCGTTTCCAGCTTCCAGCTCCAGCATCTTTTCCGCTTCCTGTACAGCCTGCTCTTCTTTGCCTACCTCACGCAGAATCGCCAGCCGGCGATAAAACATATCGCCGCGGGAAGCGCTGCGGAAGGGATGTTTATAAGCCCGGCTCAATGCATAGGCCTGATCCAGATAATTCAAAGCGGCATCCTCATTACGGGCCAACTTCCAAACGATTTCAGCTATATCCCGCAGGCACAGCACTTTATGTTCAGCTTCGCTGAGGCCCATTTCCGGTGCATCCTCCATATCAGGCTCCACATCAAGTATCGTTGCCAGGACATGCATCGCGGCTTCTACCTCATCCATCCAATATAAAGCGCGCCCCACCGTCGAGCGGCAGCGCCAGTCGTTATAGTTGCTGATCATACCGCGGGGGACCGGATATTCACCGCCGGCCACATGGTTCACACACGCCTGCCATTCCTGTTCGTTCATAGTCAAGTCACACTCCTTACTGATTCTTATATTATTATTGTAGCATATTGCCGCCGCAGCGGCCTAAATAAAAATAACGCCCTCCTGCTTTTACAGCCTTTGCAAATAAAAAAGCGGCTGCCCGGCCGAAGCCAAAAGCAGCCATAAATAAGGGAAAGCGTTTTTAAAGCAGACTCACTTTTCGTTGCGCACATAACGGCGCGGCATCCGCGGACTGACGCTGCAGACCAGCTCGTAGCAGATAGTACCTGCCCACTGCGCAACCAGTTCCATCGGCAAATCTTTGCCGCCGAAAACGGTGACTTCGTCGCCCACTTTGACCGGAGGCAGGTCGGTAACGTCAAGCATCACCTGATCCATACACACGCGGCCCACGATAGGAGCCCTGCCGCCGCCAACCAGCATATAGCCCACGTTGGAAAGACGTCTGTTGACGCCGTCGGCATAACCGACCGGCACCGTGGCAATAACACTGGGACGGCTCAATGTATAAGTACGCCCATAACCGATAGTCGCACCGGCAGGCAGGCTTTTGACAAAGCTTACCGTCGATTTGACCGTCATGACAGGCTCAAAATCTTTATAACAATCGCTCATATGCGCAGGATGCAAACCATACAAAGTAATACCTTGACGCACCATATCCATCTGATATTCACGCAGTTCTGTCAAAGCGGCACTGTTGGCGATATGTGCCAGCGGTACCCTGATACCCTTCTCCCTGATCAGCTTCAGCGCTTCCTGGAAGCGTTCAAACTGATGCGCGGCATAGGCTTTGTCATCAGCATCTGCCGTTGCAAAATGCGAGAACACTCCTTCGATCTCAATGCCAGGCAGCGCCGCGGCCTTAGCCGCAAATTCACCCGCATCGCGAACATGTACGCCGATCCGATGCATACCGGTATCAATAGCGATATGGATCCTGGCTTTTTTATTCAATTTAACAGCCGCTTCGTTAAGGGCATATAAACGTTCTTCGTCAAAAACGGCGTGACTGATATCAAACTGCACTACAACATTGGCAGCTCCCGGCTGCAGCGAACCCAGCACTAAAATAGGCAGCCTGATACCTGCTTCACGCAGCTCAAGACCTTCCTGCAGCAGCGCTACGGCCAGAAAATCAGCGCCGTTCTTTTCGGCTTCGCGGGCTACCGCTACCGCGCCATGTCCGTAAGCATCAGCCTTGACAACGGCACACAGCTTAGTATGGGGATCAAGATTGCTTTTGGCGATCTGCACATTATGCGCCACGGCATCAAGATTGATCTCGGCCCACGCGCCCCGGTCGACATAAAACTAAACCCACCTTCACAAAAAAACGCAGGACACGTACGTCTGCGTGCGCCTGCGGCTGATACAAAATCCAATGACCTTATGGTCAAATTATATGCTTTTTAAAATGATTTGTCAATAATCTGCAAGGCTTCGACGCCGCAGGCGTCTGCCATTCCACCGCTTATTTGGAGGCAGTTTCCTGATCCTGTCCGTGACAGCTGGGTCCGCAGCCATTACAGCCGCTGCAGCCGGCACAACCGCCGGAAGATGTTTTTTTGAAGACGCTGCGCAGTGCCAAAATTGCCAGAGCCACTAAAATACCGCCAATAATATAATCAGCCATTTTTACACCTGCTTTCGTTCACGCTGCGCCATTACGGCTTCTGCCGCAGACGCTTTATTGCACCATAAATTTAAATTTGCTCAGGTTAGCTTTCGCTAACCACATTGTACTACGTTCCTGCTTTTTTGGCAAGCACTTAAAATATTTTTTACAGATAAGACAAATATTTTGAAACCAAAAAATTTAAAATATTTTACAGGAAAATCAAGCTGCAGCCACTTAAGCTTCTACTTTCCAGCGATCGAAAAAGCTCAGCCTGCTTTCATACAAATGTACAAACCGCCCTACTAAAACTGCGGCCACTACTGTACCGGCTCCAACTCCTTGTAATGTACCGAATTCCACCCAGGAAATAATAATCGCTAAAGTGACCAGCGATATATCGAAACAATTTTTGATCAGGCTGAACTTTTTTTGAGTAACAAATGCCAGTACACTGACCACACCTTCGCCCGCAACTAAAAAGATTTTAGCGCGCACCTCCAGAAAAACACCCAAAGCCAAGACAACAATACTTAAAAGGCAAGCAAGCCATTGTTCCAGTGCACTGCCCGGTATAAACCAGTCCAACAGACCCATCGAAAAATCAATGCTGCAGCCAAAAGCCAGCGTCGTCAGCAGCTGGCCCACCAGCTCCCTTACATAAAGCGCCCTCAGAATAAGCGGCTGCGCCAGGATCATAACAATGTTCATCATGATCGTAATATCACCCAAACTAAAAGGTAAAAACATACTCATAACCCACGGGACACTGGAAATAGGCGATGTGCCCAAGTCGGCCTTACAGGACAGAGCGATACCAAAAGTCATTAAAAATATCCCCACGGCAAACATCGCCAGCCGCGGCTTAAAATGCTGATTATGGACTGATCCCAATTTACTTTTCCTTCTTTCAAAACATAACAGGCAAGCTCCAAATAAAAAAAACGGTTCTCAGCATGCAAGAAACCGTACGCTCAAGCCATTTGATTGTATCTTTATTTTACCATAAATCATGCGAATATAAAATATGACCCGACATCTACAAATAAACGTCCGCAGCAAAAGCAGAAAGCCTGCCGATAAAAGGCAGGCTTTCCACACAGGGACACAAAAGGGTGAACAGGAAAAAGAGATTTTGAAAAAGTTGTTTTTTAGAAGCTGTAAGTTACATTGAGCATAAATTTACTGTTTTGAGCATGACTGCCTTTCTGGCAGACATAGCCTAAGCCATAAGTCCAATCACCTTTTTCAGCCTCCAGGCCCAGTTTGCCGACAAAGAAACCGCTGTCCATGATATCATAGCCAAGCCTGTCGGTCGCATTTACACCCGGAACGGTAATATCCATCGCAGTATTTTTATCACCTAAAGTCCAAACATAAGCGATATCGGCTGTCGGACGCACTTTCCAGCCTCCGGCAGTAACGCTTTCATGGCTGATGCTGATGCCTACCGGCAACAACCACAAATCAGCTTTATCGGTACTGTAATGAGCGGCCGTCTTCCCGTCGATACTGCCGTTATAGCTGTCCGTATCAATATTCATATAACGCAGGCCCGCATACGGTACATAGCTCGTTCCATGTCCATTGCTGATAACTTTTTCACCTTTGATGCCCATACTGATGACCTGCGTGTCAGGTTCGGCCTTGATTACGCCTTTGACGTCGCTACTGGTTTTGCTGTAACCGACATCGAAAATCAGATTGGTATCGCCGTTTTGGATACCGCCATAGTAACTGAGGCCCCAGAAGTCAAATTCATTTTTAGAGGCGCTGCCGGTGCTGTCACCGCTGCCGTAACTGAAAGCTATGCCGCTGCTGTATTTGCCACAGTCTGTAAAGTCGCCGCCTATGATAACACCGTTGTATTGTCCGTCATAGCTGACGCCGCCCATGTTATCGACTTTATCCTTGTTGTGGATATATTGTGCCCAGATGCCGCCGTTGTCAGCAGTATCAACAGCAGCTTTGCCGAAACCGCCGCTCTGTTCTGCAGCCGCCTTGGCTAAGGACAGATGTTCCTGCACCGCCGTCCCCAGATCCAGGGCTGCTAAAGCACCCGTGCGGGTAGCGCCGCTGTTTTCCGCTCCCTGGGCGAAGGAGTTGACTGCAGCGATAAAACCCTCTTTATCAAGCTTATTGTCATTAGCCAAATCAGTTAGATATTTGATCCCGGCATATTCTGTCCTGCTTTGATCCATAGCCTGCAAAATGTTCGGCAATGCGATGCCATCATATTTCTTTTGGACGTCCGTCTGTCTGACAGTTACTGTAAAATCACCGTCAACAGTATTTTTCTCGATTTTCTCGATTTCAGAAAGCTTATTTACACTGACATCAACAGCTGAAGCATCTGCTGACCAGGACCAGCCATCAATCGTAGTATTGGCAAAACCTTTGGTGATCGTATAAGTTCCGGCATTAGTACTGGTCAGGTACAGCTTGGCTCCCTGATTGACTGTAAGCGTGGAACCTGATCCACCTGTCAACGCCGCAGTTCCACTTGTTCCTATACCAGAACCGTTAACGATCAGCAGCGAGCCGTCGGCAAAACTTGCTTTATTAGCTTCCGCTGATGCGGCGGTCTTAGTGCCGTCAAGCAATATGCCGCCCTGAACTTGCAGTTTCTGGGCCTGGTCAATGTATAACGCCGCACTCACACCAGTTTTCCCCCAGGTCAATTCAGATTCTGCAAAAGCCTGCTCGGCTTTACCTGTATCGTCCGTTCCCAGGCTCAAAACCGAATTGCGCCCTACTGTCATCAATCCATTGACATTATTATTTGTAAAAGCTAATGCCGCCTTAGAAGCATTCCCAATCGTATCATTACCCTGCCATACAGGGTCTAAAACTACAGCCGCGCCGTTGAGATCAGCATTACCGGCAACTAAACTGCCCGCGCTGTTACCAGTACCGACACTAATTATTGCATTGCTGTCATTTACCGTAAGATTCCCTGCTTTAGCCGTACCTGTAACTTCTATCGTTCCTGTACTAACAGTCATACTCTGGGCTTCTAAAGCGCCTGTACCGCTTAGCTTAACCGTACTTCCTGATGAGCCAACAGTCAAACTATCGGTTTTGAGTGCAGCACCTTCGTTTACATTGATCGTGCCTTTATCAGCGCTGATTTCATTAACCTTAAAAGTTCCGGCATCGACATTTACTTTACTGTCATCATTGGCAATGGCAACTGCCGCATTAAGATTGCCGCCGCTGGCCGTTCCCGCGACTCCAAGATTTAAAGTACCTGCATTAGTGCCGTCGCCAACTGCAACGGCAACATTAGTTTTCGCCGTACCACCAGATGTTTTTACCAAGGCATCATTTTCGCTGCCGCTGCCAACCAAAGTCAATTCTTTACCATCACCTACAGTTACTTTACTTGCATCTGCAGCTGAACCGCCAAGAGCCAAATCTTTGACGCCCAGATTTTCAAGACCGCTACTGCCGATTGTTACATCATTAGTATCTACTTTACCTGTCACACCTGCATGTACCGCACTGGTATCAGCCAAATCACTGGCACTTGCTTCTGTTTGAATTTTTCCGTCAGTAGTGACTAAAGTCCCGGTAACAACTAGTCCCATTGTGCCGCTATCAGCGTTATTGAGTGCCGCTTTAGCTGTCTTTAACCAAGCCAAATTATATTTCTCATCGCTCAGGATCAGTTTACCACTTTCAAATTTAACGGCATTATTCACTACAGACAATACATCACCACTATCAATAGCAGTACCTGCCGCTGTTAAGCCACTGGTAAAAATGTCTTTGGATGCCGCTTTTAAGGAGCCACCATTCACCACAAAAGAATTACTGGCTAAATTTTGATTATTTAGCGTACCGAAATCCATCGTACCACCATTCAATTTGACGCTACCATTACTGCCAGTCCCTTGGGTAACGAAGCTGTTGATGTTGATATTATTATAAACAGCGTCACTAGCGCCACTCAGATTAACAGTGCCACCGTCAACCGCTTTGACTATACCGTTAATTGTATTAGTTTTACCAGCAATATTAATCACACCATCATTTTTAGCAACAATGTCCCCCGTCAAGTGAACGGTTTTACCGGTACTGCCAACGGTGATTTGTCCATCAGCTTCGGCATTCAGTGCGTAAGAAGCAGTTTTACCAGCAGCAACGATAGTCGTATCACCTGATGTATTAACGGATGCTTGCCCTGATGTAAACAAAACCTCACCATTTTCATCTGTTATAGGTGCTCCACTGACAAAAATTCCTGTAGCATTACTGTTTGCAGATACGGCCTTAATATTAAGCTCCTTGCTGAAATTAGCAGCACCTCCCTGGTCCGTACCGGATTCCTTATTGGGCTTTGCCGAATGTACATATACGCCGAAAACCTCTTGATCCCGGCTCTGTGCATTGATCTTTACATTTCCAGTATGGTTAACTACAGCGGACGGATACAAATCATTAGGCAAGCTTTGTGTATGATTGTCTATATCTACACCATAAGCGTTGCCTGAACTACTTGCAGCATTGATAATTGTATCTTTCGCACTGTAAACGACCTTAGGTGACCAGACGGCAATCGTACCAACAGCATCACCAGCCTTGGATGTACTGTTTATAGTAAGTTTTTCACCGCCAAAAGTTGCTTTTGTATAATAACTTGTCCAAACACCTATGGCAGTACCGTTATCCGACTCAGCA
>OIBX01000426.1_pt1 | contig 15387 bp, 12 predicted proteins | sample 1581151 | NCBI WGS metagenome assembly OIBX01 (sample SAMEA3882527, study PRJEB24775) | human gut metagenome | biome: human-associated habitat; feature: intestine environment; material: feces | place: Netherlands | collected 2009/2010 | reverse complement strand
GAAGTGGCTACCGGAGAAGTAAAGGCCATTGTCAACATGATGAAAGCCGGAGACGGCAATTACTACGAAATGAACAGTAATGCCATCAGCGATATGTTGGAACCGGGCTCCACCTTCAAGACAGCCTCCATTATGGTGGCACTGGAAGATGGCAAGATAACCCCGGATACCGAGGTAGACACGGGCAACGGTATTATGAATATGTACGGCAGTAAGATGAGGGACCACAACTGGCACCGGGGAGGTTACGGAAAGATAGATGTGACACGTATTCTGGAAGTTTCTTCCAATGTGGGTGTCTCCTACCTCATCGACAAGCACTACAAGGATAATCCGCAGAAGTTCGTGGACGGTTTGAAGCGCATGAGCATCGACCAGCCGCTTCATCTGCAAATACCCGGTGAAGGGAAGCCCAACATCAAAGGACCCAAAGAGCGTTATTTTGCCAAAACGACTTTGCCGTGGATGAGTATCGGCTACGAGACTCAGGTACCTCCTATGAACATACTGACCTTCTACAATGCCATAGCCAACAACGGGGTCATGGTACGCCCCAAGTTTGTGAAAGCAGCGGTAAAGGACGGTGAGGTAGTGAAAGAATATCCTACGGAAGTAATCAATCCCAAGATATGTTCCGACCATACCCTGACACAGATCCGCGAAATCCTTCGGAAAGTGGTATCGCAAGGTCTGGCAAAACCCGCCGGCAGCAAGCAATTCTCCGTATCGGGCAAGACGGGTACGGCACAGATTTCACAAGGAGCCGCCGGATATAAGTCGGGACGGGTGAACTACCTTGTAAGTTTCTGCGGATATTTCCCCTCGGAAGCACCCAAATACAGTTGCATCGTTTCCATTCAGAAGCCTGGGTTACCAGCTTCAGGCGGTCTGATGGCAGGTAGTGTCTTCGGGAAAATAGCAGAAAGAGTTTATGCCAAAGACCTGCGTTTTGACATACGCAGTGCCATAGACAGTACCACCAATGTGATTCCTCCCGTGAAAGCCGGAGAGATGAACGAAGCACTCCTTGTACTGAATGATTTGAAAGTGCCCGTTCAGAAACAGTTCGCCGGACAAAAGAAAAAGGAACAGTGGGGGCATACACAAGCAGCTCCGTCGGCAGTCATCCTGCAAGACCAGGAACCGGCCTCGGGCACCGTGCCCAGCGTGGTAGGTATGGGAGCGAAAGATGCTGTCTACCTTTTAGAGAGTAAAGGACTGAAAGTAAGGCTAAACGGCGTAGGACGGGTGAGGAACCAGTCCATAGCAAGCGGTAGCCGGATAGTGAAAGGACAAACCATAGCCCTGACACTACGTTAACATGAGAATAAACAAGATTTGGATATACACTATATATAATAAGGTATGAGATTAAGTGATTTGTTGCAAACAATACAGCCGGTCCGGATTACCGGAAGTACAAGCATGGAGATAACGGGGGTGAATATAGATTCCCGCCTGATAGGAACCGGACATCTGTTCATGGCCATGCGTGGTACGCAGACCGACGGGCATGCCTATATTCCGGCTGCCATCGATAAAGGGGCTGTTGCAGTATTGTGTGAAGAATTGCCGGAAGAGCTTAAGGCCGGCATCACCTACATTCAGGTGAAAGACAGTGAAGATGCCGTAGGGAAAGTGGCTACCACTTTCTATGGTGACCCTACATCCAAGATGGAACTCATCGGCGTGACCGGAACCAACGGAAAAACAACCGTTGCCACCTTATTATATAATACTTTCCGCTATTTCGGCTACAAGGTCGGACTGGTTTCCACTGTATGCAATTACATCGACGACCTGCCCGTACCGACCGAACACACCACCCCGGACCCGATAACCCTGAACCGCCTGCTCGGAGAAATGGCAGATTCCGGCTGCAAGTATGCCTTCATGGAAGTCAGTTCCCATTCCATTGCCCAGAAGCGCATCAGCGGTCTGAAGTTTGCCGGCGGTATTTTCACTAATCTGACCCGCGACCATCTGGATTATCATAAAACGGTGGAGAACTACCTCAAAGCCAAGAAAAAGTTCTTCGACGAACTGCCAAAAGGAGCTTTCAGCCTGACCAACCTGGATGACAAGAACGGACTTGTGATGACGCAGAATACCCGTTCGAAGGTATACACCTACTCTTTGCGTAGTCTTAGCGACTTCAAAGGCAAAGTCTTGGAGTCTCATTTCGAGGGAATGTTACTCGACTTCAACAATCACGAACTGGCAGTACGTTTCATCGGAAAGTTCAATGCCTACAACCTGCTGGCGGTATTCGGTACTGCCGTATTGCTTGGCAAGAAAGAAGAGGATGTACTGGTTGCCCTCAGCACGCTGCATCCGGTAACCGGCCGCTTCGATGCCATCCGTTCACCGAAAGGCTACACCGCCATTGTGGACTATGCGCATACTCCAGACGCCCTGGTCAATGTATTGAACGCCATTCACGGAGTGCTGGAAGGAAAAGGGAAAGTGATTACCGTTGTGGGCGCCGGCGGCAACCGCGACAAAGGCAAGCGTCCCATCATGGCCAAAGAATCCGCCCGCTTGAGCGACCGGGTCATCATCACCTCCGATAACCCGCGCTTTGAAGAGCCGCAGGACATCATCAACGACATGCTGGCGGGACTGGATAAAGACGACATGCAGAAAACCATCAGCATCACCGACCGCCGCGAAGCCATCAAGACAGCCTGCATGCTGGCACAGCCGGGAGACGTGATTCTCGTTGCAGGCAAGGGGCATGAGAATTATCAGGAGATTAAAGGCGTGAAACACCATTTTGACGACAAAGAGATATTAAATGAAATAATGTGCTGATATGCTAATGTGCTAATTGCCATGCGTCATGTAGGATATTCATTCCTTTACCAGCAGATATACCAGACTATCAATTAGCATATTGGCACATTAGCACATTAAACAATTAAATAATTAACATCATGTTATACTATTTATTTCAATGGTTAGACAAATATGACTTCCCCGGTGCGGGCATGTTTGGCTATACATCCTTCCGTTCGTTGATGGCAATCATTCTGGCATTGCTCATTTCGAGTATCTGGGGAGATAAGTTCATCAATCTACTGAAACGCAAGCAGATTACTGAAACGCAACGTGATGCCAGCATCGACCCGTTCGGCGTAAACAAGGTGGGAGTACCCAGCATGGGCGGTGTCATCATTATTTTTGCCATACTCATTCCTTGCCTACTACTGGGCAAATTGAGCAATATTTATATGATATTGATGCTGATTACCACAATCTGGCTGGGGTCGCTGGGCTTTGCCGACGACTACATCAAGATATTCAAGAAGGACAAGGAAGGCCTGCACGGTAAGTTCAAAATCATCGGTCAGGTAGGCTTGGGACTTATCGTCGGACTGACTCTCTACCTCAGTCCGCAGGTGGTTATCCGCGAGAACATAGAAATAGAGAAACCGGACGGACAGATAGAAGTGGTGCATGCCGCCAAGGAAATCAAGGCAACACAGACCACCATCCCATTCTTCAAGAGCAACAACTTCGACTATGCCGACCTAGTGGGCTTCATGGGTGAACATGCCCAGACAGCAGGTTGGATACTGTTTGTGATTATCACGATTTTCGTAGTTACCGCCGTCAGCAACGGAGCCAACCTGAATGACGGAATGGACGGAATGGCGGCAGGGAACTCTGCCATTATCGGACTGACCTTGGGAATACTCGCCTACGTATCGAGCCACATTGAATATGCCGGCTACCTGAATATCATGTACATTCCCGGCTCGGAAGAACTGGTAATCTTTATCTGTGCCTTCATCGGTGCACTTATCGGCTTCTTGTGGTACAATGCCTATCCGGCCCAGGTATTCATGGGCGATACGGGCAGTCTGACCATTGGAGGAATCATCGCAGTATACGCCATCATTATTCACAAGGAACTGCTGATACCCATCCTTTGCGGTATCTTCCTGGTGGAGAACCTTTCGGTCATCCTGCAACGCCTCTACTACAAGGCAGGCAAGCGGAAAGGCGTGAAACAACGTCTCTTCAAAAGAACACCGATACACGACCACTTCCGCACTTCCATGAGCCTGATAGAGCCGGGATGCAGCGTAGTATTCACCAAACCGGACAAGCTGTTCCACGAATCCAAAATCACCATCCGCTTCTGGATTGTGACGATTGTATTGGCAGCGATAACGATTATAACATTAAAAATTAGATAACAAACAAATGAAGAACTAAGAATGAAGAATGAAGAATTTAGCTGTACATCATCTCGCTGCATAGCGATTCTTCATTCATCATTCTTAATTCTTAATTAAAAAAGTATGAGTAGAATTGTAGTATTAGGAGCTGGCGAAAGCGGCGCAGGCGCTGCCGTACTGGCCAAAGTGAAAGGATTCGACACGTTCGTCTCCGACATGTCCGCCATCAAAGACAAATACAAGGAACTGCTGGATAAATACGGCATTGCCTGGGAAGAGGGACACCACACAGAAGAGCTGATTCTGAATGCTGACGAAGTAGTGAAAAGCCCCGGTATTCCCAACGACGCTCCGCTCATTATGAAATTAAAGGAAAAAGGTACGCCCATCATCTCTGAGATAGAGTTTGCGGGACGGTACACTGACGCAAAGATGGTCTGTATCACCGGCTCGAACGGAAAGACTACAACCACCTCGCTCATTTATCACATCTTCAAGAGTGCAGGCCTGAACGTCGGCCTCGCCGGCAACATCGGCAACAGCCTGGCCTTGCAGGTAGCCACGGAGCAGCATGATTACTACGTCATTGAGCTGAGTTCCTTCCAGCTGGACAATATGTATAACTTCCGTGCCAACATTGCCGTACTGATGAACATCACACCAGACCACTTGGACCGTTACGACCACTGTATGCAGAAATATGTGGACGCCAAATTCCGCATCACCCAAAACCAGACATCGGAAGACGCTTTTATCTTCTGGAACGACGACCCCATCATCAAGCGCGAGCTGGACAAGCATGGCCTGCGCGCCCATCTCTACCCGTTCGCTGCCGTGAAGGAAGACGGGGCCATCGCATACGTGGAAGACGGTGAAGTGGAAATCAACGAACCGATAGCCTTCAATATGGAGCAAGAGGAGCTGGCGCTGCACGGCACACACAACCTATACAATTCGTTAGCCGCCGGCATCTCGGCCAATTTGGCCGGCATCCGGAAAGAATATATCCGCAAAGCCTTGTCCGACTTCAAGGGAGTGGAACACCGGTTGGAGAAAGTAGCCACCGTACGCGGCGTGAGCTTCATCAACGATTCCAAGGCTACGAACGTAAATTCCTGCTGGTATGCCCTACAAAGCATGACCGGCAAAACCGTACTTATCCTCGGCGGTAAAGACAAAGGAAACGATTACACGGAAATCGAAGACCTCGTACGCGAAAAGTGCTCTGCCCTGGTCTATTTGGGATTGCACAACGAAAAGCTGCACGCCTTCTTCGACCGTCTGGGACTGCCCGTAGCCGACGTGCAGACCGGCATGCAGGATGCCGTAGAAGCAGCCTTCAAGCTGGCAAAGAAAGGTGAAACCGTGTTGCTCAGTCCTTGCTGTGCCTCCTTCGACCTCTTCAAGAGCTATGAGGACCGCGGCGATCAGTTCAAAGCATGTGTCAGAGCACTATAAGATACGGATGCCGCAACAGTCCTATTACGCATCCCGTAACAAGAACGGCAACTTTTAATTCTTTAATTATTAATTTTTAATTTGCGAAGCATTGGATTTATTAAAGAGCATATTCAAAGGCGATAAAGTGATTTGGATTATTTTCCTTTTCCTTTGCCTCATCTCCATCACAGAGGTATTCAGTGCTGCCAGTACGCTGACCTACAAGAGTGGCGACCATTGGGGACCGATTACGCAGCACAGCATCCTCCTGATGGTAGGCGCCGTCATTGTAGTACTGGTACACAACATCCCCTATAAATGGTTTCAGGTGTTCCCGGTATTCCTGCTTCCGATATCCATCGGACTGCTGGCTTTTGTGATGCTGATGGGATTCATTACCGGCGACCGCGTAAACGGCGCAGCCCGCTGGATGACCTTCATGGGCATTCAGTTCCAGCCGTCAGAAATAGCGAAGATGGCCGTTGTCATCGTTACCGCCTTTATCCTCTCGAAAGGGCAGGATGAAGACGGTGCAAGTCCGAAAGCCTTTAAGCGCATCATGATTATTACCTGCATTGTCTGTGGCCTTATCCTGCCAGAAAACTACTCGACGGGAATGCTGCTCTTCGGAACGGTCTACCTGATGATGTTCATCGGGCGGGTATCTGCCAGGAAACTGCTGATACTGGGAGGAGGAATTGTGGCATTCGTAACAGTCTTTGTCGCCTTCCTGCTGGCCACACCAGACAAGACATTGGAAAATATACCGATGGGGCACCGCTTCACCACTGTAAAATCCCGTATTGCAGACTTTACCAACAAGGAGGAAGTTCCTGCCGCCAAATTCGACATCGACGGCGACGGGCAAGTGGCACATGCCCGTATTGCCGTAGCTACGAGCAACGTTGTAGGCAAGGGCCCGGGAAACTCCGTACAGCGTGATTTTCTGAGCCAGGCATTCTCCGATTTCATCTATGCCATCATCATCGAGGAACTGGGACTGGTAGGCGGAATAGTCGTTGTGTTCCTTTATGTCTGCCTATTGGTGCGAGTGGGCCGTATCGCCAAAAAATGCGACCGCACTTTCCCCGCTTTCCTCATTACCGGAATAGCCTTGCTGCTCGTCACGCAGGCGCTGTTCAACATGATGGTTGCCGTAGGTCTGGCACCCGTCACGGGACAACCGCTTCCACTCATCAGCAAGGGTGGTACATCCACTTTCATCAACTGTGCCTACATCGGCATGATACTGAGTGTCAGCCGCTATACAGCCAAGCTGGAGGAACAGCGGATGCATGATGCGCAAGTGCCGATGCTGATAGATGCCGGAAATGCCGAGAACCCGGAACAACCGGCCGATAGCGAAGCACAGACAGCCGCCGAGCCGACAGCAAAGGTACTGAACAGTGATGCGGAGTTTGAATAACAGCCTCTCCCCCAACCCCTCCCCCGTAGGGAGGGGAGAAAAGAATAATTGAGTAATGGAGAGCATGCCAATAATACAAAAATAAAAAAGAACAAGAATATGAGTAAAGAGGCGAACAACTATACAACCAAAAGTAACTCTACCCCTCTCCCTACGGGGAAGGGGGTGAGGCTTATCATCAGCGGCGGCGGTACCGGAGGACATATCTTTCCGGCCATCTCCATCGCTAACGCCATAAAAGAGTTGTGTCCCGACGCGGAGATTCTCTTCGTAGGTGCCGAAGGAAGAATGGAAATGCAGCGTGTTCCAGATGCCGGTTACCGGATTATAGGCTTACCCGTTGCCGGATTCGACCGTAAACATCTGTGGAAGAACTTCTCCGTACTGCTGAAACTGATACGAAGCCAGTGGAAAGCACGGAGCATCATCAAGGAGTTCCGCCCGCAAGTAGCCGTCGGTGTAGGTGGCTATGCCAGTGGTCCTACGCTGAAAATGGCGGGATGATGGGTATTCCCACGCTGATACAAGAACAGAATTCCTACGCCGGTGTCACCAACAAGCTGCTGGCACAGAAGGCATGCAAGATTTGCGTGGCCTACGAAGGTATGGAAAAATTCTTCCCGGCAGAAAAGATAATCATGACAGGTAATCCGGTGCGCCAGAACCTGCTCGGACATTCTATCCTGCACGCAGACGCCGTAAAGTACTTCGGATTGAACCCGGAAAAGAAGACTATCCTCATTCTGGGCGGCAGCCTGGGAGCCCGCACCATCAACCAGACACTGACCGCCGGCCTGGATATCATTCGTACCCACCCCGACGTACAGTTTATCTGGCAGACTGGCAAGATATACATTGACCAAGTCAGAGAAGCCATTACAGCCACTACGGGAGAAGCCGTACGTAACCCGCATATCAGTGCCATTCCGAATCTGTATGTGACGGACTTCATTAAGGATATGGCAAACGCCTATGCCGCTGCCGATCTGGTGATTTCACGTGCCGGAGCCGGTTCCATCTCCGAGTTCTGCCTGCTGCACAAGCCGGTCATCCTGGTTCCCTCACCCAATGTGGCCGAAGACCATCAGACCAAGAATGCGCTGGCGCTGGTGGATAAGGATGCAGCTATCTATGTGAAGGATGTGGAAGCGAAAGAGAAGCTGCTGCCGGTGGCGTTGGAGACAATCGCTAACCCCGAGAAGCTGCAAGACTTGAGCAAGAATATCGCCAAGCTAGCGTTGCCGGACTCGGCGACAATTATTGCGAAGGAGGTATTGAAGAGCCTCTCCCCTTGTCCCTCCCCCGTAGGGAGGGGGGAATAGATAGTACTGCTATCGTTCTTTTTATAATATCATACTTTTGGAAGAAGAGTTTGAAGAAAAAATTTGAATATGAATAAAAATATAAGCAATAGTAACTCATCTCCCCTCCCTACGGGGGAGGGGCAGGGGGTGAGGCTTGAAGCCATTCGCTCCGTTTATTTCGTCGGTGCCGGCGGCATCGGCATGAGTGCGCTGATACGTTATTTCCTCTCTAAAGGAAAGACAGTAGCGGGCTACGACCGTACGTCGAGCGAACTGACAGAACGTCTGATTACGGAAGGAGCACAGATACACTACGAAGAGGATATCAACCTTATTCCGGAGGAGTGCAAAGACAAGGCAAGCACGCTCGTGGTCCCCCGCCGTGCCGCAAGGGCATGCAGAACTGACCTATTTCCGTGAAAACGGTTTCGACATACATAAGCGCTCCCAAGTATTGGGCATCATCACCCGCAGCAGCAAAGGTCTGTGCGTGGCAGGTACGCATGGCAAGACTACCACCAGCACCATGGCTGCCCACCTGCTGCACCAGTCACACGTGGGCTGCACCGCCTTCCTCGGAGGTATTTCGAAGAACTACGGTACGAATCTGCTGCTTTCCGCCACCAGCCCTTATACCGTTATCGAAGCAGATGAGTTCGACCGCTCCTTCCACTGGCTATCGCCCTGGATGAGTGTCATTACTGCCACCGACCCCGACCACCTGGATATATACGGCACCAAAGAAGCCTATCTCGAAAGCTTCCGCCACTACACCACGCTTATCCAGCCGGGCGGCGCCCTGATTCTGCACAAAGGACTGGAAATGCAAGCCGACGTACAACCGGGCGTCACCACCTATACCTACTCGCGCAACGAAGGCGACTTCCATGCCGAGAATATCCGCATCGGAAACGGTGAAATCTTCATCGACTTCGTGGCGCCTGACACCCGCATCAACGATATTCAGTTGGGTGTTCCCGTCAGCATCAACATCGAGAATGGTGTTGCCGCCATGGCACTCGCCCATCTCAGCGGTGCCACCGACGAAGAAATCAAGCAAGGCATGGCAAGCTTCCGCGGAGTGGACCGCCGTTTCGACTTCAAGCTGAAGAATGACCGGATTGTATTTCTCAGCGACTATGCCCACCACCCGGCGGAAATAGCCCAAAGCGTGAAGTCCGTCCGCGAGCTGTACCAAGACAAGAAGATAACCGTCATCTTCCAGCCTCACTTGTACACCCGCACCCGCGACTTCTACCGTGACTTTGCAGACAGCCTTTCCCTATCCGACGAGGTGATTCTGACAGAGATATACCCTGCCCGCGAGCAACCGATTCCCGGCGTGACGAGTCAGCTGATTTATGACAACCTCCGCCCCGGCATCGAGAAATGCATCTGTAGGAAAGAAGACGTCCTCAGCCTCCTCGCCCAAAAGCACACCGAAGTATTGGTAGTGCTGGGAGCCGGTGACCTGGACAACTATGCGCCCCAAATCACCCAACTATTATCAGAAAAATATCATGGTTAAAAGGATTCTACTTTCTATCGTTCTGTTGCTTGTCATTGCTTACCTGGTAGTGGCTGTCACAGCTTTCAACCGCAAGCCCACCTCGCAGGTGTGCCAAGACGTGGAACTGGTGATAAAAGACACGGTATATGCCGGCTTCATCACGAAGAAGGAAGTAGCTACCCTGCTGGAAAAGAAAGGCATCAGCCCCATTGGGAAAGACCTGGAACGCGTGCGTACCAAGACCTTGGAGCGCGAACTTGCCAAGCATCCCCTCATCGACCAGGTGGAGTGCTACAAAACCCCGAGCGGCAAGCTCTGCATCGAAGTGACCCAGCGCACCCCCATCCTGCGCGTGATGAGCGCCAACGGCGAAAACTACTATCTGGACAACAAAGGTACCGTGATGCCCCCCGATGCAAAGTGCGTTGCACACCTCGCCGTTGTAACCGGAAATGTAGAAAAGTCGTTTGCCATGAGGGATTTATATAAGTTTGGTGTATTTTTGCAAAAGAATTCTTTTTGGAATGCACAGATAGAGCAAATTCACGTATTGCCCGGCAAGAACATCGAGTTAGTGCCCCGTGTCGGCGACCATCTTATCTATTTAGGCAAGATTGCCGGATTCGAGAAGAAGCTGAAACGTGTAAAGGCATTCTACGAAAGAGGATTGAACCAGGTGGGTTGGAACAAATACTCCCGTATCAGCGTTGAATTTGATAATCAAATCATCTGCACAAAGAGAGAGTAGAGAAAGGGATTTACTAATAGTCCTTCTTTATCAAAGCGCAGCAAATAGTAAATTGTAAATAGTAAAATAGTAAATAAATAGATATGGCAACAACAGATTTCATCGCCGCTATCGAGTTGAGTTCTTCCAAGATTTCCGGTATCGCAGGAAAGAAGAGCAGTGACGGAAGTATCCAGGTGTTGGCTTATGCACGCGAAGATGCATCCCCGTTTATACACAAAGGGGCCATCTACAACATTGACAAGGCCGCACAAGCGCTGACTTCCATCATCAACAAGCTGGAAGGCCAGTTGAACAACTCCATCGCCAAAGTATATGTAGGCATCGGCGGACAATCATTGCGCACGGTGAGGAATGCGGTAAGCCGTACGCTGGAGGAAGAGAGCATCATTTCGCAAGAACTGGTAGACGAGATTTGCGACGAGAACCGTGATGTACCCTTGGTAGACATGAGTGTGCTGGATGTAGCCCCGCAAGAATACAAGATAGACAACACGCTGCATGTGGAGCCCGTAGGAGTTGCCGGAAGATACATCACCGGGCAGTTCCTCAACATCGTGGCGCGTGCCTCGCTGAAGAAGAACCTCGAACACAGCTTCGAGCAAGCCAAAGTGGAAATTGCCGACGACCTGCTCGTGGCTCCCACTGCGTTGGCCAAAGCCGTGCTGACCGAAAACGAGATGCGTTCAGGCTGTGCACTGGTGGACTTCGGTGCCGACACCACCACCGTGCTGGTCTATAAGAACAATATCCTGCGCTACCTCAGCGTACTGCCGCTGGGTGGAAACAACATTACCCACGACATCACTTCCCTGCAAATGGAAGAGGAAGATGCCGAGAAGCTGAAACTGCAATACGGTGATGCCCTCTACGAGGAGGAAGAAGACGCCGAGACCCCTGCCGTATGCACGTCGGAAGACGGCCGTACCTTCGAACTGGCCCTGCTGAACAATATTATCGGAGCACGTGCAGAAGAAATTCTTGCCAACGTATGGAACCAGTTGCAACTTTCCGGCTACGAGGACAAACTTTTCTCCGGTGTTGTATTCACCGGTGGAGGAGCCAATCTGAAGAATCTTGAGAAAGCCTTCCATAGAGTGAGCAAGATTGAAAAGGTAAAGACCGCCAAGTTCGTACAGACCACCGTCCACACACGCAGCGACGAGCCCAAGAAGGACGGCATGCACAACACACTGCTGGGCCTGCTGGCTGCCGGCAACGAGAATTGCTGCCTGCAAGAGGTGAAGCCGGTGCAGCAGCCTGCCTCCAATGTTCCTCCCAAACCGGTCGACATATTCGTTGACGACGAAGCGCTGAAAGAGCAGGAAGCCGCCGCACGCGCCGCCAAGGCACAGCGCGAGAAGGAAGAGAAAGAACGCAAGGAGCGTGAGCGCAAAGAAAGGGAACTGCGCGAAAAGGAAGAAAAGAAGAAGAAAAAGAAAGAAGGCCCCAGCTGGTTCGAAAAGACTTTCAACAAGCTTTCCAACGAAATCTTCTCGGACGACGATATGAAGTAATAATGTGATAATGTGCCAGAAAATTAAGTTATTATGGAAGATATAGTACAATTCGATTTCCCGACCGATTCACCGAAAATCATTAAAGTAATCGGTGTAGGCGGAGGTGGCGGCAATGCCGTTAACCATACCGGGAAGGTATACACGACGTGACGTTCGTACTGTGCAACACAGACAACCAAGCGTTGAAGGACTCTCCCGTGCCCGTGAAGTTACAGCTTGGAAAAGAAGGCCTGGGAGCCGGAAACCGCCCTGCCCGTGCCCGCAAGGCAGCAGAAGAGAGCATCGAAGACATCAAGAATATGCTGAACGACGGCACCAAGATGGTATTCATCACTGCCGGAATGGGCGGTGGTACCGGTACGGGTGCCGCACCCATCATTGCACAAACCGCCAAGGAAATGGACATCCTGACCATCGGCATCGTCACCATCCCTTTCCGCTGGGAGGGCGACAAGAAGATAGACCAGGCACTGGATGGCGTAGAGGAAATCAGCAAGCACGTAGATGCCCTGCTGGTCATCAACAATGAAAAGCTGAGCGAGATATACAGCGAGCTATCCGTAGACGACGCGTTTGACAAGGCCGACGACACCCTTTCGGTAGCCGCCAAGAGTATTGCCGAAATCATCACCCTGCATGGAAAGGTGAACCTCGACTTCAACGACGTGAAAACAGTGCTGAAGGACGGCGGCGTAGCCATCATGAGTACCGGCTACGGCGAAGGTGACAACCGTGTCAGCGAAGCCATCAAGAACGCGCAGCACTCGCCGTTGCTGAACAACAACGACATCTTCAACTCCAAGAAAGTACTCCTCAACATCTCTTACAGTGCACAATACAAGCTGATGATGAGCGAGATGGACGAGGTGAAGGAGTTCATGAACCGTTTCAGCCGCGACTTCGAAACCAAATTCGGTATGGCCATTGACGACAAGCTGGAACAGAAAGTGAAAATCACCCTGCTTGCCACCGGTTTCGGTATCCAGGACATCCACATGAAGGAGATGGACGACCGCATCACCCAGCGTACCGCCGAAGAACAGCAACGCCTTGCCGAGCTGGAGGAGGAAGAGGAACAGAGACGAAACCGCCGCGAAGTGTACTATGGCAAGGATGCCAATGCCCGTTCCCAGCGCAGCCGCCGTCGCCATATCTATCTCTTCAATCCCGAAGACATGGACAACGCCGACATCATCAGCATGGTAGAGAATTCTCCGACCTATCTGCGTGACAAAAGCACGCTGAACAGCATCAAGATGAAGGCAGAGCAGGAAGGGCAGCTCGCCACCGAAGCCGCGCAAGAGGCAGAGGGCGGTGCAGGGGGAGTCATCACCTTCTGATTTTTCCGTTCCCGATATGTAAAACCATCCTCCTCCCCTTCGGGGGAACAGGAGTAAACCTATAACAATATGGATTTATTTGAAAAAGTCAGCGAAGACATTAAAACAGCCATGAAAGCCAAAGACAAAGTGGCTCTCGAAACATTGAGAAACGTAAAGAAAGTATTCCTTGAAGCCAAAACCGCTCCCGGAGCCAACGATACCCTGAGCGATGCAGATGCTTTGAAGATTATCCAAAAACTGACCAAGCAAGGCAAAGACGCCGCTGAAATCTATGTACAGCAAGGTCGCCAGGACTTGGCAGACGATGAGCTGGCACAAGTAAAGGTGCTTGAAACCTATCTGCCCAAGCAGATGAGCGCCGAAGAACTGGAGGCAGCCTTGAAGGAAATCATAGCCGAAGTCGGCGCCACCAGCGGCAAGGACATGGGCAAGGTGATGGGTGTAGCCAGTAAGAAACTTGCCGGACTTGCCGAAGGCCGCGCCATCTCAGCCAAAGTAAAAGAGTTGCTGGGATAAAGAAATACACTTCCCCTATCATATAAGCCGTGCTTCAACAGAGGGACTCAGCGTCCAAAGTCTGTTGAACACGGCTTTTTACATACCAATCCATATCCTCCCCCACAAGAGATTATACGCTATCTATCAACGCATTATATTTACCGACCGTTTACCATAAGATGTAAAAGCCGTTACCTAATGATGTAACGACGGTTACCCTATATTGAAACGGTCGTTACCCTATATTGTAACGACCGTTACAGCTTATCGTAACGACCCTTACAGCAGTAAGTAAAACTCCCTACTCCTATAATAAAGGCAGCGCACACTTATTGGGCCGTTACATCGACGATAATCAATCAAAAAGCTCCTTCAATACCTCAAGTGATTTCAATACCGGGAAATCCGGCAGATGCAGACGATAATATTCATTCATAATGTTCAGGCAGCGGGTACGCTCCAACCGGTTCATGGTGAAAAGATGCATCGTTTCATAATTCATGCGCATCAGCTGTGTCAGGCGGGCCGCCTCCTCGGGAGCGATGTAATTGGAATGAAGCTGCGGACGCAAGGGAGTGAAACAAGCATTCTGCAAATCGAAGTAATCTCCGGCATGATAATCCTCCAGGTTGGGATACAAACCGAGAAAACGGGAAAGGCGCATCAGGAAGACCAGATGGAAATTGGCAAACCCCTCCCTGCATTCATCCAGCCAGATGACGGAATGATACAGATAAGCAAACAGCGGACGGTTCTCTGCCTCCTCCCGGACGGCGCGATAAAGGAATTCCGAAAGAAACAAAGCGATGGCAGATTTGTAGGGATCGTAGGGAAGCGTGGCGAAAGGATAAAGAGACTTCGCCTCCTTCACCTTATATATAGTGGCATTAGGACGGAAATCGGCTTCAAGTTCCACCAATGCCAGCGGCTGGAAGAGTACCGGCTTCACCGCCGCCTTGCGCGAACGGGGTATGGACACCATGAAGGAAGCCCTGCCAGCCACCTCCGTATAGATGTCTGCAATGAGAGATGTATCCTTATATTTCAAGGTATGCAGCACAATTCCCAGTGTTTTCTGTAACATTCCCGATTTCTTTATCTGGTTTCAATCTGATAACAAAGCTACAAAAAAAGCCCGAAAGAAGAGAAACAAAAGGAGAAGAATAAAAAAATAAGGTAAGGAGTGTAAAAAAATAAAAGCACATACCACACTGATTTTCAGCAGATAAAATTCCACCCTAAGACAAAAAGCAACAAAAAGCTATATTTTTTTCTTGCGAATGTTTTGGTAATTCAAAAATAGTTTCTACCTTTGCATCCGCAAACGAGAAATAAAGGCTCTTTGCAAGAGCGGAAACGCTCACCAAAGGATGGCCCGTTCGTCTATCGGTTAGGACGCAAGATTTTCATT
>OIBX01000424.1_pt1 | contig 15396 bp, 10 predicted proteins | sample 1581151 | NCBI WGS metagenome assembly OIBX01 (sample SAMEA3882527, study PRJEB24775) | human gut metagenome | biome: human-associated habitat; feature: intestine environment; material: feces | place: Netherlands | collected 2009/2010 | reverse complement strand
ATAGCATATAAAAATATTGGAAGCAACTTTAATGTAGGATTGGCGATGTGATTTTTTTCAGCTATAATAGATAAAAGAAAGGAGAGGACGCATATGAAAGTAGCAGCAATTCAGATGCCTACAGTAAAAGATAAAATACAAAATATCCGTACTGCCGGAATATATCTTGAAAAGATAAAAGATGAGAAACCGGATTTTGTTATTCTTCCGGAGATGTTCTGCTGTCCGTATCAGACCGAAAATTTTCCAGTTTATGCAGAAAAAGAAGGTGGTCCATCCTGGCAGGCAATGTCTGATTATGCCAGAAAGTATCATATTTATCTGATCGCAGGTTCCATGCCGGAAGCAGATGATGTGGGAAAGGTTTACAACACTTCTTATATTTTTGACAGAGATGGAAAACAGATTGGCAAGCACAGAAAAGCTCATCTCTTTGATATCAATGTAAAAAATGGCCAGTACTTCAAGGAATCCGATACTCTGACTTCGGGAGATCATGCCACAGTATTTGATACTGAATTTGGAAAAATGGGTGTCATGATCTGCTACGACATCCGCTTCCCGGAGTTTGCCCGCACAATGGTACTGGACGGTGCAAGGATGATTTTCGTCCCGGCAGCATTTAATATGACCACAGGTCCGGCACACTGGGAACTGACTTTTCGTGCAAGAGCCCTTGACAATCAGATATATATGCTTGGATGTGCTCCTGCCAGAGATACACAGGCAGGATATATTTCCTGGGGACATTCTATTGTAACAGATCCATGGGGAAAGGTTATGAAACAGTTGGATGAGAAAGAGGGTATTTTAATAGAAGAAATAGATCTGGACCGGGAAGACCAGATCAGAGAACAGCTTCCATTATTAAAACACCGCAAATCTGAAATGTATCATTTATAGGAGAACACATTTTTTTCGCAGACAGACCATAGATCAAACACATTTGTCAGATATAGTAATACCATCAACAAAAACAAAAGAAACAGAGAAAATTCAAAATATAAAGAACAGAGAGGTATTATTATGAAATATAAACATCTGGCAATACTCATGGGAGTTATGATAACAGCAACGTCTGTGGGCTCTACGGCAACTGCGTTTGCGGCGGACAGCAAAACAGAAAGTACTCAGGATGCAGATGACACCATAGAAGATACAGCAGAAGCATCTGACGAGAAAGCAGACGACAGCAAAGAAGAAACAAACGAAAATGAAATTCTCGGAGAAGTAAAATCTGTAGAAGATGGAAAAATCACCATTGCAGTAGGAACCAGAAAAGAAATGAGCCAGCCTGGTGAACAGCCCCAGGGTGGCGAAAATAGCGAAGCGCCGGAGAAACCGGATGGAGATGATGCAAAGGCAGATGGCGATGCCAAAGGTTCTAAAGATGCAGACAGTGAAAAAACAGACGATGCCAGCACAGACGAGTCATCAGATACAGATGAAGAAACAGAAGATACTGAATCAACGGATGACGCATCCGCAGATAACACAGACAAAGGCGAAGCGCCAGATGGTAACGGTGATGGTCAGGGAACTCCGGACGGAGAAGCACCATCTATGTTAGACCTGACAGGCGAAGAACAGGAAATCACAGTTACAGACAGCACAGTGATTACGAAACAGTCCATGGGCGGCGGACAGGGAGCACCTGGTGGAGAAGCTCCGGAGAAACCGGATGGAGATAATGCCGATGACAATGCAGATGCAAAATCGGAAGATACTGATGATTCAGAAAAGACAGATGCATCTGACAGCGAAAAACCAGACGGAGAAGCCCCGGACGGTAACGGCCAGGCACCAGATGGTGCAGGCCAGACCGAAGAGATTACATTAGATGACATCAAAGAGGGCGACGTAGTAGCCATCACATTAGACGATGACGGAAACGCAGCAACCATAACAGTCCAGTCCATGGATATGGGCGGCGGACAGGGTGTTCCTGGCGGCCAGGCTTCCGGTGTAGACAGCTACGATGCAGCAAATGAATACAGCTCAGATGAAACAGTCTCCGATACCACTCTGGAATCTACAGGAACAGACGAAAATGCAGCACTTGTTTCCAATGGTGCAGAGGTTACCTTAAGCAATGACGCAATCTCAAGAACATCCTCAGACAGCCAGGGCGGTGATAACTCCAGCTTCTATGGTGTAGGAGCAGCAGTTCTTGCCACAGACGGAACTGCATATGTTAAAGGCAGTACAGTAACCACAGACAGCAAAGGTGGTGCAGGACTCTTTGCATACGGTGACGGAACTGTATATGCAGCAGATACAGATATCACCACACAGCAGGATACTTCAGGCGGAATCCACGCAGCAGGTGGCGGCAAGCTCTATGCCTGGGATCTGAATGTAGAGACAAATGGCGAATCCTCCGCGGCAATCCGCAGTGACAGAGGCGGCGGAACAATGGTAGTGGACGGCGGTACTTATACATCTAACGGGGTAGGCTCTCCTGCGGTTTACTGTACAGCAGATATCGCAGTCAACAACGCAGAACTGATTGCAAATGGTTCAGAAGCAGTCTGCATCGAGGGATTAAACTCTCTGAGGCTCTATAACAGCAATCTGACCGGAAATATGAGTGATGATGATCAGAATGATACCACATGGACAGTCATTCTATATCAGAGTATGTCAGGTGATTCTGAAGTAGGTAACAGCACATTCCAGATGGATGGTGGAACGATCACATCCAAGAATGGTGGCTTATTCTATACAACAAATACAGAATGTACTATCACATTAAAGGACGTAGACATCACATACAATGATGACAATGAATTCTTCCTGCAGTGCACAGGAAACAACAACCAGCGTGGATGGGGCCAGAGCGGTGCCAACGGATCTGACTGCAACTTCACAGCAGACAGCCAGGATATGAAAGGGAATGTAATCTGGGATTCCATCAGTGACCTTGATTTCTATATGACCAACGGCAGCACACTGGAAGGTGCGTTTGTCAATGACGAATCCAACGCAGGAAACGGTGGAGACGGATATTGCAACGTAGTGATCGACAAAGATTCCACATGGACAGTAACCGGTGACAGCACCATCACATCCCTTTCAAATGCAGGAACCATCACAGATGCGGACGGCAAAACAGTTTCCATTGTAGGTACAGACGGAACAACTTATGTAGAGGGTGACAGTGACTACACAATTACAGTAGGCTCCTATCAGGACAGCGCAGATACATCTGCATCTACTACAGTCGATGACTGGTCCAGCTATGAGGTGGAAAGACCGGAATCTCTGTAAAGTAAAATTCAAGCAAAATGAGAAAAAAACTCATTTCCAATGCATGAATAATGCAGAAACAAAGGAAGAAACAGATAATTAAGACAACCGCAATAAAAGCAAAATGTAAAAAAATCACGGCGAACAGTCGTGATTTTTTTATGCGCATTTAACATTCATTTGACCAAAATAAGATTGTTGGTGATGTCAAAAAGTTTTTATAATAATGCCAGTGGTCAAATGCAAAAAGTCGGTGGACAGTGTAATGACAATAAAAAAGCAATATAGTTAAAAAAGAGGAGAGGAATATCAATAATATGCAGAACAATCTTGCATCAATGATAAAAGAAAAAAAACTGTTCCTTCTGGATATTGACGGAACTGTTGCTCTGGGAAGTGAACTTCTTCCGGGTGCAGCAGACTTTCTTCAGACAGTAAAAGAAAACGGTGGAATTTTTCGTTTTCTGACAAACAACTCGTCTAAAGCAGCCAGTGATTATGTAGAGCAGTTTCATGACTGGGGAATTGAAACTACGGAAGAGGAATTTATCACTGCAGGAACCTACGCCAGAGATTTCATGAAGAAATATTACGGAAACGAAAAAATCCTGGTAGCAGCTACCGAAACCTACTGCAGCGAACTGCGAAAAGCAGGTCTGAACATCACAGATCAGGCAGGAGATGATGTAGACTGCGTACTTTGCGCTTATGATACAGAGCTTACCTATGAGAAACTGGTTCAGGTCTGTAAACAGCTCACAGAGACAAAAGTTCCCTGGTTTGCAACAAATCCGGATCTGCGTTGTCCCATTGATTTCGGAATGGTACCGGACTGCGGTTCCATCTGTCGGATGATTACGGCATCTGTTGGCAGAGAACCGGAATATATCGGCAAACCTGCACCCGGAATGGTATATGCCTGTCTGGAAGAAACAGGATGCACTCCGAAACAGACCCTGCTTATCGGTGACAGAATCTATACAGATATGGAATGCGGGAAACGGGCAGGCATTGACAGTTGTCTGGTGCTTACAGGTGAAGCCAGTGCAGAAGAATGGAAAAACGGTTTCCGGTGTCAGTCACTGGGGAAGCTTGCCGGATATTTTTCATAAAGATAACTGAAAAGGTATTGCCAAAGCAGCCCGACAAAAAAATATCAGTGAAAAATATTAATCGTAAAAGCAGGAGAGGAAAGGAAATCAAATGTCGGAAATCATATTAAGAGACATCTGCAAAAGCTATGAAAACGGCTTTCAGGCAGTAAAGAATTTTAATCTTGAAATAGAAAAAGGAGAACTGGTAGTTTTCGTTGGTCCGTCCGGATGCGGAAAGTCAACCACACTTCGAATGATTGCAGGACTGGAAGATATCAGCGACGGTGAATTATGGATCGGAGACAAACTGGTCAACTATCTGGAACCAAAAGAGCGCGACCTTGCAATGGTTTTCCAGAGCTATGCTCTCTATCCACAGATGAATATTTACGATAACATTGCTTTCTCTTTGCAGGTAAGAAAAGTACCGAAAAAAGAGATTGATAAAAGAGTTCACCATGTAGCAGAACTTCTGGGACTGGAAAATCTGCTGAAACAAAGACCAAAGAATCTTTCAGGTGGTCAGCGTCAGCGAGTAGCCATCGGAAATGCTATCATCCGTGAGCCGAAAGTACTTCTTATGGATGAGCCATTATCCAATCTGGATGCCAAACTTCGTACCCAGATGAGAGTAGAACTTGCAGGTATTCACAAAGCACTTGGGAACACCATTATTTACGTCACTCATGATCAGACAGAAGCAATGACTCTGGGAGACAGGATCGTAGTGATGAATCAGGGAGCAGTACAGCAGGCAGATACTCCGCAGAACCTGTATGCTTACCCAGTAAATCGCTTTGTTGCAGGATTCATCGGTTCTCCATCTATGAACTTTATCAAAGGTCTGGCAATGGAAAAGGTAGGAATCCCTACATTCCGTACAGAGAACGACGGAGACATCCCAATCCCGGATTTCTTATGGAAAATCCTGAAACGTCAGGGCTATGTTGGAAGAAACATTGAACTCGGAATCCGTCCGGAACATTTTCTGGAAAAACCCGCAGAAGCAGATACCAGAGGAGAGTGGAAAATGGAAGTCACAGTCACAGCCAGAGAACTGCTTGGGGCAGAAGTAATTCTCCACTTCAATAACAATGGTCAGGACTGCTGTGCAAAAGTTTCCGGTGACAGTCTGCTTGATAAAGGCGATAAAGTAACACTCTGGATCGACATGGCATACATTTCAGCATTTGATCTGGAAACTCAGGAGAATATCACTCTGAGAAAAGGGATGTTTTCATAAGCAATGATATTGTTCAAAAGTTCAATATAAAACTCATAAAAACAGGAAAGGTGTTCAATACATGAAGAAGTTAAAAAACACAGGTGCCTACGCATACCTGTTTCCAAGCTTTCTGATCTTTGGAATCTTCTTATTCTACCCGTTTTTTAAGACTTTATACTTAAGTCTTTTTAAAACGAATAAGATGGGACAGGCAAAACTATTCGTAGGACTTGGCAACTACAAAGAATTATTACAGTCATCCTCATTCTGGAACAGTCTGGCAGTTACCCTGATCTTTGTTGTGATCGTAGTTGCAGTCAGTATGATCCTGGGACTTACAACAGCAGTCCTCTGCAACAAAACATTTCCGGGAATCCGTTTTTTCAGTACTGCATATGCACTGCCAATGGCAATTGCATCCAGTTCCGCAGCAATGATCTTCAAGATCATGCTTCATCCATCCGTAGGAATCATCAATAAGATTTTTCATCTGGATATCAACTGGGTCAGTGATCCGAAATACGCACTGATCTGCGTAGCAGTTCTTACTGCATGGCTTAACAGTGGAATCAACTTCCTGTATTTTTCCGCAGGCTTAAGCAACATTGATGAAACTATTTACGAACGAGCTTCCGTAGACGGCGCAAGTTCATTACAGAAATTCTACCGCCTGACACTTCCGGGACTGGCACCAATGATGTTCTACACATTAGTGGTAAACATCATTCAGGCATTCCAGTCATTCGGACAGGTCAAGATTCTGACACAGGGTGGTCCCGGAGAATCCACAAACCTGATAGTGTATTCCATTTACAGAGATGCCTTCTTTAACTATCGTTTCGGAAGTGCAGCAGCCCAGTCAGTGGTACTTTTCCTGATCGTGCTGGTACTTACTCTGGTAATGTTTAAAATTGAGAAAAAAGGAGTGAAATATTAATGTCACAGTTAGGCAGCATCACTGCTGAAAAAGAAAAACAGATGGATCTGGAACGCCAGAGGTTTCAGGAAGTAAAAGCAAAAATGCTGGCGCAGCAGAAATATAAAAGAGCGGCCAGAACTGCCGGACACATTGTCTTAAATATTGTCGTGGCATTAATTGTTCTTCTGCCTCTTTTATATGCAGTAAGTATTGCATTTATGCCATCCGGTGAACTTTTTACTCTGGATATGAATATCCTGCCCAAACATCCGACATTGGAGAATTTCCGACAGGCACTGCAGAAGGTTCCACTGGTTCGTTTTGTAGTAAACTCTTTCCTGGTAGCAGGTCTCATCACTTTCGGACAGATCATTTCCTGTTCACTGGCAGCATTTTCCTTTTCCTTCCTGGACTTCAAAGGAAAAAATGTGCTGTTTATGCTGGTGATGGCAACTATGATGATTCCGGGAGAGGCAACGATTATTTCCAATTACCTGACAGTCAGCGGATGGAACTGGCTGGATTCCTATCAGGTACTGATCGTGCCCTATCTCACATCTGCAATGGGAATCTTCCTGTTCAGACAGTTTTATCTTACATTTCCGATTTCGCTGTATGAATCAGCAAAGATTGACGGCTGCTCCAATCTGCGATTTATCTGGCAGATTCTGATGCCGCTGACAAAATCAGCAATGGGAGCTATGGCAGTGTACACATTTATTAATGCATGGAATATGTACATGTGGCCATTACTTGTGACAGGATCAGACAAGATGCGTACTGTACAGATCGGTATCGGTATGCTGGACAGCGTAGACTCCCAGTCTATTACATTGATGATCGCAGGCGTAGTACTGATTATCCTTCCGTCCATTTCCATATTCATTGCAGGACAGAAGCAGCTGATCCGAGGTATGTTCTCAGGTGCCGTAAAAGGCTGAGAAATAGAGAAAACAAAAACAAACAACATGAAAAGAAAGAGGTAAGTTATGAAGCGTAAACTCGCAGTATTATTAACAGCAGCAACAGTATTCAGCGCAATTCTTCCAACTACCTGCATGGCAGCAGAGAAAAAGGCAGACATTCCGGAGGGAACAACGATTTCATTCTGGCACGCAATGGGCGGTGTCAACGGGGAAGCACTGGACTATCTGGTGAATAAATTTAATGAAGAAAATGAATATGGAATTAAAGTGGATTCTCAGTATCAGGGAGAATATGACGATGAGATCAATAAGTTAAAGAGTGCCCAGCTTGGAAATATGGGAGCTGATCTGGTGCAGATTTATGATATCGGAACCCGTTTCATGATCGATTCCGGATGGGTGATCCCAATGCAGGACATGATTGACAGCGAAGGATATGATGTATCTGATCTGGAACCAAATATCACAGCTTATTATACAGTAGATGATAAATTATATTCCATGCCATTTAACTCCTCTACACCGATTCTTTATTACAACAAGGATATGTTTGACAAAGCAGGTGTGACAGAGGTACCTACAAGCCTTGAGGGAATCGCAGAGGTTGCAGATGACCTTGTAAACAAAGGCGGTGCGGGAGAAGCATTATCCATGGGAATCTATGGATGGTTTTTCGAAGAGTTTATGTGCAAACAGGGTCTGCCATATGTAGATAACGGAAACGGACGTGAGGCAGCAGCTACAAAGGTTGCATTCGATGAAAACGGAGGTGCACTGAATATTCTTAATGAGTGGAAGAAACTTTATGACGCAGGCTATGCACCAAACGTAGGAAGAGGCGGAGATTCTGGACTTGCAGATTTCTCTTCCGGAAAAGCAGCTATGACATTAGGTTCCACAGCGTCCCTGAAACAGATTCTGCAGGATGTAAACGGTTCCTTTGAAGTAGGTACCGCATACTTCCCATCCATTACAGATGATGATAAAGGTGGTGTATCCATCGGTGGTGCTTCTCTCTGGATGCTTGACAACCAGGATGATGCAAAGAAAGCAGCTACATGGGAATTTGTAAAATATCTGGTATCTGCGGAATCACAGGCATACTGGAATGCACAGACAGGATACTTCCCTGTAACAACAGCAGCACATGACGAGCAGGTATTCAAAGACAACATTGCAAAATACCCACAGTTCCAGACAGCCATTGACCAGCTTCATGATTCTGCATCGGAATATGCAGGTGCACTTCTCAGTGTATTCCCGGAAGCACGTGCGATTGTAGAAACAGAGATTGAGAATATGCTCAACGGAAAAGAATCTGCAGAGGATGCGGTGAGCAAAATGGCTTCTGATATGAACAAATCCATCGAAGATTATAACTTGTTGAATGAATAAAAATATTGATAACAGTACATTGAGAAGTGTTATAATCATTCACAGGAAAAATATTTATACTTAAATGAGGACAGGGGGCTGCGTATGCGGTTCCCTGTTTATGAAGATTTACGGTAATTTTCTTAATGCTATAGTTTAACTAAATTGCGAAACAGATATTTGGTTCTGAGCAAGTAGCAAAGCGGATAATTTTATCCACTTGACATATTCAGACGTTTTGTAAAAAATCAAGACGAAAAATATGTTATTGGAAAGCACTGTAAATGAATTTTATATAAGAGAGGCATATGGAAATGACAGAAACAACAAAGAGAACAACAAAAGTATGGGCACACAGGGGTGCCAGCGGATACAGACCGGAGAACACTCTGGAAGCATTTGAACTTGCCATCAGACAGGGCGCAGACGGAATCGAAATGGATGTACATACTTCCGCAGACGGCGAACTCATCGTTATGCACGACGAAAACGTAGACCGCGTCACAGACGGAACCGGACTGATCAAAGATATGACACTGGCTCAATTGAAAGAATTAAAAGTCAGTACACCCGCAGAACCATCAGGAATTTATCACATTCCAACTCTGGCAGAAGTACTGGAGCTCATGCGCACCACAGATATGATGGTAAACATCGAACTAAAGAACAGCATCTGCTTCTATCCGGGAATGGAAGGGAAAATCCTGAAACTGGTAAAAGAAATGAACATGGAAGACCAGCTGATCTATTCCTCCTTTAACCATTACAGCCTGTTACAGTTAAAACAGCTGAATGACCATGTACAGACCGGAATCCTTTTCAGTGACGGATGGGTAAATCCAGCCATGTACGCCAAAAATCTCGGAATCAACGCCGTACACCCTGCAGTTTATCACCTGAAATACCCACAGTTCATAGAAGAAGTCAAACGTGCCGGACTGAAAATGCACGTATGGACTGCCAACAAACCAGAACACATCCAGCTGGTAAAAGACGCAGGTGCAGAAGCAGTCATTACCAATTATCCGGACAGAGCGATTGAGATTATAGAGAAATAAAAAATTCCTGCCTGTTCATATGAAACTGTCATATGTTCAGGCAGGATTCTTTCTTGTATCATTATATAGATATTGTGGATTTTCAGAGTTTTCTGCTGCTATTTGAAAACCATTTCAGAAATTATTTCTGCAGTTTCTTAGCATGCTCAGATTTCGGCTCACAGGTAAGTTCAACACCCAGCTTACGGAACTCCAGGATATCCACCTGAGACAGAAGTACGGAAGTATGAACCTGGCAGCCTTTTAATTTCGGAATCTGCTGCAGGGCTAGCTTCGCATCTTCATTATCTGCGGCACTGATGGAAAGCGCGATCAGAGTTTCATCAGAGTGAAGTCTTGGATTTTTGCTTCCAAGGTATTCTGTCTTGAGCGCCTGAATTGGTTTTAATGCTTCCGGAGAGATAACATGTTTGTCATGCTCAATTCCTGCCAGTTCTTTCAGTGCATTCAGAAGCAGTGCTGAAGATGCCCCGAGAAGTTCAGAAGTCTTACCTGTAACAATACGTCCGTCAGGAAGTTCCAGGGCAGCAGCAGGTGCACCTGTTTCTTCTTCGCGTTTCAACGCAGCAGGAACCACCTTGCGTTCTTCGATGGTCACATGAGCCTGTTTCAGCAGAAGCTCAATCTTATAAACTTCTTCTTCGCGGCCTGTTCCGCGAACCAGAGCTTCCATGCTCTTATAATATCTGCGGATGATCTCCTGACGTGCAGCTTCCTTGCAGACTTCATCATCAACGATGCAGTTACCGGCCATATTAACGCCCATATCTGTGGGAGATTTGTAAGGGCACTCGCCCATGATCTTTTCAAACATAGCCTGAAGAACAGGGAAAACTTCAACGTCACGGTTGTAGTTAATAGTAGTCTCACCATATGCTTCCAGATGGAACGGGTCGATCATGTTCACATCATTTAAGTCAGCAGTAGCTGCTTCATATGCCAGATTTACCGGATGCTTCAGCGGGATATTCCAGATTGGGAAAGTTTCAAATTTGGCATATCCTGCCTTGACACCGCGCTTGTATTCATGGTAAAGCTGAGAAAGGCAGGTGGCCATTTTTCCGCTTCCGGGTCCTGGAGCAGTGATGACAACCAGTGGTCTTGTTGTTTCGATATAATCGTTCTTGCCATATCCCTCATCACTTACAATAAAGGAAGTATTATTCGGATAACCCGGGATCAGATAAAGCACGTATACTTTGATTCCAAGCTTCTCCAGACGTTTCTTAAACGCATCTGCGCTTTCCTGTCCGGAATACTGGGTGATGCAGACACTTCCGACATAGAGTCCGCGCTCGGTAAATACTTCCATAAGGCGGAGTACATCTTCATCATAAGTGATACCCAGGTCACCTCTGACTTTATTTTTATCAATATCAGCGGCGCTGATTACAATAACGATCTCTGCCTGATCAGAAAGCTGCATCAGCATACGCAGTTTGCTGTCCGGCTCAAATCCCGGAAGAACTCTGGAAGCATGGTAGTCATCAAAAAGCTTGCCGCCAAATTCCAGATAAAGTTTGTTTCCAAACTGGTTAATACGTTCCCGAATATGTTCGGACTGCATTTTCAGATACTTGTCGTTGTCAAATCCTATCTTCATTTGTTCATTTCCTTTCCTCATCACATTTTTAGTACTGCTCATTTAGAATATCCCGGGACATACAGCGCAAATTTATGCGGTCAGCATAAATTCTGTGTATTGCGGAGTGCATTACCGGGAACGAAGTGAGCAGTAATCAGTTTGTCAATAGTATACTACAAAAAGAACGGTTTGTAACAGAGAAATTTAGAAAAATACAAATAAATTTTGTTGCTGCAGAAAAAGCACAGATTCTGTTTTCAGCAACAGAAATCCGGATATAACGTAAATTTCACAATCTCGCGGTTGATTTATAGAATAATTCTCTTTATAATAAGAACGATAACGTTTAGGAGGAATGAAATGGATAATCATATGGATAACAATCCGAATGGCAATCGTCCTGATAATAATAAAGGTCCGGGCAGACAGGACCCGAACAAGAATCATCAGTCGATACTGGCCTTTCTGGTATGCCTCCTGGTAACTCTGGTATGTTTCGCCATGTTTACCAATATGCTCAAGGATAATTCGAGTGAGATCACTTATGATAAATTTATTGAGATGGTAGATGATGGAGATGTGAAAGAGGTTACGCTTCAGTCAAATACACTGACGATCACGCCGAAACATCAGTCATCAGGATTTTCAGAAGAAGTTTATTATGCCAATCAGATGGAGTCAATAGATAAGCTGACGGAGAGACTTGAGGGAACAGGAATCAAGTTTGAGTATAAGAAGCCGGATGCAGCAGGGGAAATTATTTCTATGCTGGTCAGTGTGCTTCTGCCAACGATTCTGCTCTTTGTACTTCTGACGGTATTTATGCGCCGCATGAATAAGGGCGGCGGAATGATGGGCGTTGGAAAGAGTCGCGCCAAAGCCTACATTCAGAAAGATACAGGAATTACTTTCAGAGATGTGGCAGGGCAGGATGAGGCCAAGGAATCACTGCAGGAGGTGGTGGATTTCCTGCATAATCCCGGCAAATATACCACCATCGGAGCGAAGCTGCCGAAAGGAGCTTTGCTTGTAGGACCTCCGGGAACCGGTAAAACACTTCTGGCAAAGGCAGTAGCAGGAGAGGCACATGTGCCGTTTTTCTCCCTGTCAGGTTCTGAGTTTGTGGAGATGTTTGTAGGTGTGGGTGCATCACGTGTCCGCGATCTCTTTGAGGAAGCAAAGAAGAATGCACCATGTATCATTTTTATTGATGAGATTGATGCAATCGGAAAGAGCCGAGATTCTCATTATGGCGGCGGCAATGATGAGCGTGAGCAGACCCTGAACCAGCTTCTTGCGGAAATGGACGGATTTGACACTTCAAAGGGACTTCTGATCCTGGCTGCTACCAACCGTCCGGAGGTTCTTGATCCGGCACTTCTTCGTCCGGGACGTTTTGACAGACGTGTCATTGTGGACAGACCGGATCTGAAGGGAAGAATCGAGATCCTGAAGGTTCATGCAAGAAATGTACATCTGGATGAGACTGTTGATTTTGAGAACATTGCACTTGCAACTTCCGGGGCAGTGGGTTCGGATCTGGCTAATATGATCAACGAGGCTGCTATCCTTGCTGTTAAGAGTGGACGTAGCGCAGTATCCCAGAAAGATCTTCTCGAAGCTGTTGAAGTAGTTCTGGTAGGTAAAGAGAAGAAGGACAGGATCCTCAGTGCACAGGAGCGCAGGATCGTATCCTATCATGAGGTAGGACATGCACTGGTAAGCGCCCTGCAGAAAGATGCAGAGCCTGTACAGAAGATTACTATTGTGCCGAGAACAATGGGGGCACTTGGTTATGTAATGCAGGTACCCGAGGAGGAGAAATATCTCAATACAAAGAAGGAACTGGAAGCAATGCTTGTGGGATATCTTGGCGGACGCGCAGCAGAGGAACTGGTATTTGATACTGTCACAACCGGGGCAGCCAATGATATTGAGCAGGCTACCAAGGTGGCAAGAGCCATGATCACACAGTACGGTATGTCCGACAAGTTCGGACTTATGGGTCTGGCTACACAGGAGAATCAGTATCTCAGCGGAAGAACAGTGTTAAACTGTGGCGATGACACTGCCACAGAGGTTGACCATGAGGTGATGATACTTCTGCATAATTCCTATGAAGAAGCAAAGAGACTGATCGGCAGTCACAGAGAAGCACTTGATAAGATTGCTGCTTATCTGATCCGCAGGGAAACCATTACAGGTAAGGAATTTATGAAGATTTTCCATGCGGTAGAGCGTGGAATCGAGATTCCGGAAAATCTGGATGATCTGGTAATTCCGGAGGAAAAACAGAATACAGTAACGCTGGATAAGCCAGAGATTCAGTGATACAATAACAGAGTCGGAAATGAAATAATTTCCGGCTCTGTTTTCGTATCACAGGAAATTACGCTGTAATATCTCATGGATACGAAAAGCATTCAGGGCAGGATTTTTTGTATAGAGGAGAGTTTATGTTTCAGATAGAAGAAGAACTGAAAAAACTTCCGGGTAAGCCTGGGGTTTATATTATGCATGGGGAGAAGGACGAGATCATCTATGTTGGAAAAGCCGTCAGTCTGAAAAACAGGGTGCGTCAATATTTCCAGAGCAGCAGAAATAAGGGCGCAAAGATTGAACAGATGGTTACCCATATCACCAGATTTGAGTATATTATCACAGATTCGGAACTGGAAGCCCTTGTGCTGGAGTGTAATCTGATCAAGGAGCACAGACCGAAATATAATACCATGCTCAAAGATGATAAGAGTTATCCGTTTATCAAAGTCACAGTAAATGAGGAATATCCCAGAGTTCTTTTTGCCAGAAGAATGAAGAAAGACAAGGCAAAATATTTCGGACCATATACAAGTGCCGGGGCTGTAAAAGATGTGATCGAGCTTGTGCGAAAACTTTATAAGGTGCGCTCCTGTAATCGTGTACTGCCAAGAGATTGTGGAAAGGACCGTCCATGTCTGTACTATCACATGAAACAGTGCAGCGCGCCATGCCAGGGCTATGTGAGTTCAGAAGAATATAAGAAAAATATCGCAGAACTGCTGAAATTTCTCAATGGAGACTTTAAGGATACGATTGATATGCTTACCGACAAAATGATGGCAGCTTCCGAAGAAATGCGTTTCGAGGATGCCATGGAATACCGGGATCTGATCCGCAGTATCCAGAAGATCGGAGAACGTCAGAAAATTACAGGTTACGGAGAGGAAGATAAGGATATCATCGCAGTTGCCATGGATGAAAGCCTTGATCTGCGGGAGCAGGATGCTGTTGTACAGGTATTCTTTGTCCGGGGAGGCAAACTGATCGGGCGGGAGCATTTCTATCTGCGTGTGGCGCGTGGCGATACAAAGGCTCAGGTATTATCCAGCTTTATGAAGCAATTTTATGCAGGAACTCCGTTTATCCCACGTGAGATCATGCTGCAAAAAGAAATCGAAGATGCCAAGATCATAGAGGAATGGCTTACAGATCGAAGAAAGCAGCGAGTCTATATCAGGGTACCGAAGAAAGGTACGAAAGAGAAGCTGGTAGAGCTGGCAGAAGAGAATGCAAAGATGGTTCTGGATAAAGACAGAGAGCGTATCAAACGTGAAGAAGGAAGAACCATCGGAGCGGTTCATGAAGTGGAAGAGTGGCTTGGACTGTCGGGAATCAGGCGTATGGAGGCTTATGATATTTCCAATATCAGTGGTTTTGAATCTGTAGGTTCCATGGTTGTCTATGAGAAAGGAAAGCCAAAGCGCAGTGATTACCGCAAATTTAAGATAAAGTGGGTGCAGGGACCGAACGACTATGCAAGTATGGAAGAAGTACTTACCAGACGATTTACTCATGAGGGAAAAGATGAGTTTGACAGCTTTTCTATTATGCCGGATCTGATCCTGATGGATGGTGGAAGAGGACAGGTGAATATTGCGTTAAAAGTCCTGGAAATTCTGGGAATAGAGATTCCTGTTTGTGGTA
>OIBX01000423.1_pt1 | contig 15507 bp, 8 predicted proteins | sample 1581151 | NCBI WGS metagenome assembly OIBX01 (sample SAMEA3882527, study PRJEB24775) | human gut metagenome | biome: human-associated habitat; feature: intestine environment; material: feces | place: Netherlands | collected 2009/2010 | reverse complement strand
CCCGAGAATGAGAATGGTGATTATATCGATGAAATCGATTTTGGCAGTTTTGGTTTTGCCGGATATGGTGGGGCTATTGATTTGGGAGTATCTTACAAGTTACTGGATAAATTGACACTTTCTGCTTCAGCTCTTGATTTGGGCTTTATCAAATGGTCTAAATCGAATACCAGTATAGCGCGAGCCAATACAGAGCAGACTTATGATCTTCTTGATCCGGCCTCGCAGCAGGAATTCATGAATATTGTGAACAGCGGCGAGATTCTTAACTATGACATGTTGCAGCTCAAGACGGAGGAGGCTTCTGAGAAGAGCCGTACCCGTGGATTGACTTCTACAATGGTTCTTGGCGCTGAATATGCCTTACTGAATGATTGGCTGGTAGTGGGTGCCTTGTATACCGGTCGTTTTGCCAAACCGAAAACTTTGAATGAGCTGACTTTCTCTGCCTGCATCCGTCCGACGAATGCTTTCAATGTAGCTGCCAGCTATTCCGTACTTCAAGGAGCCGGTAAAACCTTCGGTCTGGCACTGAAACTGGGTTCCTTCTTTGCAGGAACAGATTATATGTTCTTTGGTAAGAATACGAAGAATGTCAATGCTTACTTGGGTGTTTCTATTCCTTTGGGAAAACAGAAAACTGCTGAAAATTAATAAATTGGATTTGGATATTATCGCGGATTATCTTTCTATAAAAGAGGATAATCTGCGATTTTGTTTTTACGAAAACGCAAAAAGCTTTATCTTTGCTGGTAAATACCTATAAACAGTACTCATGAGAATTGCAATAACGTTTTTCTTGTCTTTGGTTTTCAGTAGTTTGCTGCAAGCTTCACCCATACCTTTTTCTCCTATAGTGAGGAGCTATTCGGTGTCGGATTATAATGTCGGTATTCAGAATTGGGCCATTGCTCAGGACGAAAGAGGGGTGATGTATTTCGGTAATAACAGTGGGCTGCTGGAATTTGATGGAAGTGCTTGGCGGCTGTATGAATTACCGACAAAAGGAATTGTGCGTGCTATATATATCAGTGAAGATGGAAAAATTTATGTAGGCTCTTACGAAGAATTCGGTTATTTTGTTCATACTCCTTATAGTACCCTTGAATATCACTCGCTAAAAGATGAGGTGAAGGACTTTACTTTTCATAACGACGAAATCTGGAACATTGTTTGCGTTCAAGGGGAAATTGTATTTCAATCGTTTGGTTCTCTCTTTTTTTATAATGGAAATTCTGTGGAAGGTATTCGGGTGAAGAGCCTTCCGCTGAACTTATTTCAGGTTGGAAATACTTTTTATTCTCAAAGAATAAATGGTGGACTTTGTGTCTTCTCCGGCAGGAAAATGGAAGAACTTATTCCCAGAAAGGTATTTGGGAATAGCGATGTCTTGGCTGGGCTTCCTTATGATGATGCCGTTTTAATGCTTACTCGTAATCAGGGAGGTTTTCTCCTCTATCGAGATGGGAGGGTAGAAAAATGGAAAACCGAATGTGATGATATATTCAGGAAGCATACCATTAATCGTGCGGTGATAACCAAGGACAGTTGTTACGTTGTTGGCACAATATCCGATGGCATATATGCGTTGGATAAAAAGGGAAAGCTGATTTGGAAGGTCAATACGGATAATAAACTACAGAACAATACTGTTTTGAGATTATATTGTGATGATGACAACAATATATGGACAGCTTTGGATGAAGGTATTGCCTATATACACAACAATTCTTTAATCTATTATTATGAACCTCCATTTCGTAAAATAGGCATGGTATATGATGTTCTGGTAAGGGAAAATGAAGCTTATATTGCTTCTAATCAGGGACTTTATTGGCTTAAGGATGGAAAGACTGAATTAGTTCCGGGTTTGGAAGAACAAGCGTGGTTCGTCGATGAATGGGGAAAACAGATTTTTTGCGGGCATAACAAAGGAACTTTCCTTATATCGGGGTTGAAGTCAAAGTTGGTATCTGATGTAAAGGGAGGGATGTGTATGGAAAAGATTGAATCGAAGGAAGAATCTTTTTTATTGGAAGGAACTTATGCGCTTTTAAATCTATATACGGAAGATACTTCGGGAGCATATGGTTTTATCCGGTCTCTGCGTGGATTCAGTCATATGGTCCGTCACATAGAGGTGGACCATCAAGGGAATATCTGGGCGAAACACTTAAGGAATGGTTTGTATCGTTTTCGGATTGATCCGGATATGAAGCAGGTAAAGGATGTACGGAAGTATGAGGGCCTGGGAGAAGTGAAAGGTGGGAGTTTTACTTTGTTCAAAATCAATGGTCGGGTAGTTTTTTCTAATGGGGAATATTTCTATACTTACGAAGATATGACTGATTCGATTGTTCCCTATGAAACAATGAATGAACAATTGATGGAATTGAAGGGAATCAAGACAGTGAGTCGTGCGAACGGAGATTACTATTGGTTTGTGGGTGATAGGATAGTGTATTTAGTGAAGTGTGCGATAAATACTTTCAATATCGAACTCCGGATTCCATATTCTTTGTTTGACGGTCTGACGGTGGAAGAACGGGGAAGCGTGGCTTATGACGTGAGGAATGGCTGTTCCTATCTTTGCTTGAATAATGCTATTGCCCGTATTGAAACAGATAGTTCCTCGTTATATAAATCTCGGGTCAGACGCTCTTTATGGATTTCGGGAATGCGGGTCATTGATGAATTCAGTGGTAAGCGGAAAACATTGGTCGTGCAGCCGGGAGCCAAGGTGGAGCCTGAGTTTAATACGGTGAATTTTACATTGTGTTATCCGGTTTATAGTAATTATACTTATAAGGTAAGGTATCGGTTGGAAGGATATTCTGACCAATGGATGCCGGGTGGACGCTATTTGCAGAAGAAGTATTCTCGGCTCTCCTATGGAAGTTATGTTTTTCAGGCAGAGATATATGATACCGATAGAGTTTTGGCATCGGTAGAGCTTCCTTTTGAGATTTTGCGTCCGTGGTATTTGTCTTATTGGGCTGTGGGAAGTTATATCTTGGCAGGATTGTGTCTGTTGGCTTTATTGCAATATCTGGTCTACCGTTTCGTGAAGAAAAAGAAAGACCGTGTGATTGAACGGCAGCGCGTAGCCCATCAGGCAGAACTCGAGCGGCAAGAGAAGAAGATTGTTGAGTTGGAAAAGGAACAGCTTGAGGCCGATTTGCGTTTTAAAAGCAAGGAGTTGTCCAGTGTGGTAATGACAAATATCGCCCATCAGGAATTTCTGAGTTCCTTGAAAGAAGAGATACAGCGGCAAAAGTTGTTAGGACAGTATAGCCGTAAGAACTTGGATAAGCTGCTCACTTTAGTTAATAGCAATATAGTGTCCGATGAAGAGAATTGGACTATGTTTCAGGCTAATTTTGACCGTATACACGAAAACTTCTTCCGTAATCTGAAACTTCAATATACAGATTTAACTTCAGGAGATTTGCGCTTTTGCGCATTGCTTCGCTTGAATATGCCGACAAAGGAGATAGCGAAGTTGCTCAACATTTCCACGCGTGGGGTTGATGCTGCAAGATACCGGTTGCGCAAGAAATTCAATCTGCTTCCGGAAGAAAGTCTGACTGATTTTCTTATAAACTTTAAATAGCTGCTTTACAGTGAAATATTAATGGGGGAAGTACTAATATTGTACTTCCTCTTTTGTTTTTTAGTGATGGTTGTACTTTTGTTGTAGTACGGGATGTGGAGATTGTCGCATGCTTTTCTTTTATTTGCAGTAAAATAATATTTCTATCAATGAAAAACATGAAGCATTTACTTTTCAAGTTACAATTATTTTTAGTCTTGTTGGTGTTTACTGCCGTTAGTACGTATGCACAGAAATCTCCGGTTGATATGGATCGTTTCATCGACGATTTAATGAAGAAGATGACCCTGGAAGAGAAAATAGGTCAGTTGAATCTGCCGGTTACCGGTGAGATTACGACCGGTCAGGCTAAAAGTAGTAATGTGGCCAAACGTATTCGTGCCGGTGAAGTGGGCGGGCTTTTCAATCTGAAAGGCGTGGAACGTATCCGCGATGTACAGAAGCAGGCGGTTGAAGAAAGTCGTTTGGGTATTCCTCTCTTATTTGGTATGGATGTTATTCATGGATATGAAACGGTGTTTCCCATTCCTTTAGGATTATCGTGTACATGGGATATGAAGGCGGTTGAAGAATCGGCGCGTATTGCAGCCATTGAGTCCAGCGCCGACGGTATTTGCTGGACATTCAGTCCGATGGTGGATATTTGCCGTGATGCCCGTTGGGGGCGTGTGTCCGAGGGCAACGGTGAAGACCCGTTTCTGGGAGCAGCCATTGCGCAAGCCATGGTACGTGGTTATCAGGGAAAGGATATGAGCCGTAATGATGAGATTATGGCTTGTGTAAAGCATTTTGCCTTGTATGGTGCCGGCGAGGCAGGACGTGACTATAATACAGTAGATATGAGTCATCAGCGCATGTTCAATGAATACATGTTGCCCTATCAGGCGGCGGTTGATGCCGGTGTGGGCAGTGCGATGGCTTCTTTCAATGAGGTCGATGGTATTCCAGCTACTGGAAACAAGTGGTTGATGACGGATGTATTGCGTAAGCAGTGGGGATTTGACGGCTTTGTGGTGACAGACTATACTGGAATTGCTGAGATGACCGACCACGGTATGGGCGATACGCAGACTGTTGCCGCGTTGGCGTTGAATGCTGGTGTCGATATGGATATGGTGAGCGATGCATTTGTAGGTACGCTCAAGAAGTCATTGACAGAAGGAAAAGTGACAGAAGAAGCTATTAATGCGGCTTGTCGCCGTATTTTGGAAGCTAAGTACAAGTTAGGCTTGTTCGATAATCCTTATAAATACTGTGATGTGAAGCGTGCCAAGAAGCAAATCTTTACCAAAGAGCATCGTGCCGTTGCGCGTAAGATTGCTTCGGAGAGCTTGGTGTTGCTGAAGAACGAGGGTAATGTGCTTCCGCTGGCCAAGAAGGGCACTATTGCTGTGGTAGGTCCGTTGGCAGACAGCCGCAGTAATATGCCGGGTACTTGGAGTGTGGCTGCCGTATTGAAGAATGCTACTTCTTTGGCTGAAGGTTTGAAGGCGGTAGCAGGCGGTAAAGCCGAAATACTGACTGCGAAAGGCTGTAATTTGATGAGTGATGCCGAATATGAGAAACGTGCCACTATGTTCGGACGTTCTTTACACCGTGACAATCGTTCGGACAAGGAGTTGCTGGACGAGGCTCTTGCCGTGGCTGCCAAATCGGATGTTATTGTGGCTGCGCTCGGTGAGTCTTCGGAAATGAGTGGAGAGAGCAGTTGCCGCACGAATCTTGAAATGACGGACACCCAACGCATACTGTTACAGGAATTATTGAAAACGGGAAAACCTGTGGTACTGGTGCTGTTTACCGGTCGTCCGCTGGTACTGAACTGGGAGCAGGCAAACGTGCCGGCCATTCTGAATGTATGGTTTGCGGGCAGTGAGGCAGGTTTTGCCATCGGCGATGTACTGTTTGGTGATGTGAACCCGAGCGGAAAGCTGACTACGACTTTCCCGAAGAGCGTGGGACAGATTCCTTTGTTCTACAACCACAAGAACACGGGTCGCCCTCTTGCCGACGGTGCATGGTTCCAGAAATTCCGCAGCAACTATATAGACATAGACAATGAACCGCTTTATCCCTTCGGTTTCGGTTTGAGCTATACAACATTCTCTTATAGCGACGTGGCTTTGGACAAGACTAGCATGACGGATAAGGGCGAACTGACTGCTACCGTGACTGTGACCAATACCGGCAAGAGAGACGGTGCCGAAGTGGTCCAGCTTTATATTCGTGACCTTGTGGGAAGTGTAACCCGTCCGGTGAAAGAGTTGAAAGGCTTTGAAAAGATTTTCCTGAAAGCCGGCGAATCTAAAAAAGTATCTTTCAAGATTACCCCCGAATTGCTGAAGTTCTACAACTACAATCTTGATTTTGTATGCGAGCCGGGTGACTTTGAGGTGATGATTGGCAGAAGTTGCCGGGACGTAAAAAAAGCAGCGTTCAAGTTACTCTAACTGATTCCCAAGGCGGCAATATGCAGCATTCGAGTCACTGCGTTGAAATGGCATTGTTGCTGCATATTGTCTGCATTTTCACTGCAAACTATATGCAGTATTCTTGCAGTATTTGCTTGACTTGTGTAAGATAATATGATCTATTGAAAAACATGAAGAAAATATTTTTATTAATATTGTGTCTGTCCACCATGTACCCGGTTGTCAATGCTGGGCGGGTGGTTCAGAGTTTTAATGACGGCTGGTATTATGCCGCATGTGATGACAATCGGTTGCAGGAAGTGCAACGCCATGAAGAAGGTTGGCAGCAGGTACATCTGCCGCATACCTGGAATGCGGATGCCTATTCTACCCGTAACTACCGCAGGGCTTCTTCCTGGTATAAGAAAGAGTTCCGTACGGATGCCGCGCAGATGCGGGATAAACAGCTTTACCTGAAATTTGATGGTGTCAATTCTCTGGCAGATGTGTACCTCAACGGCGAGCTGCTCACTACCCACAAAGGAGGTTACTCTGCCTTTACCGTAGACATTACGGATAAAGTAAGGACCGATGCCCCGAATCTGCTGATGGTGCACGTCAATAATCAGAACGACCGGATACCTCCTTTGTCCGGCGACTTCACCATCTTTGGCGGCATCTACCGCAATGTGTGGCTCATCAGTGCTGCAAAGCAGCACATCAGCCTTACCGACTATGCCTCTACGGGCATTTATGTCGATTTGCCTTCCGTGAGTGAGGATAGGGCAGAAATCAGTGTGCGTGGGACTTTGGTGAACCGTGATGTGCGGCGTGCGGTGTTGAAGTTGGACGTCGAGGTGCTGGATACAGATGGGAAGACCGTAGCCCAATCTTTGCGCAGCGTCCGGATAGATGCCGACGGGGCGTTCGCCTTCAAGGAACGGTTACAGTTGGAAAAGCCACAGTTGTGGTCGCCCGATTCCCCTTATCTGTACAGCGTGAAAGTTTCTTTGAAAGATGTGCGTGGCAAGGTGTTGAAAGATGAGACACGTGTCCCTTTGGGGGTCCGCTGGTTCAGCGTGGATGCGCAGGAAGGCTTCAAGTTGAATGGGGAACCCCTGAAACTTATGGGAGCTTGCCGTCATCAGGACCAGATGCCGATGGGCATAGCGCTTTCGGATGAGATGCACCGCAGGGATATGCAGTTGCTGAAAGACATGGGTGTGAACTTTGTCCGTCTGGCACATTACCCACAGGACGATGCCGTGTTGCGTGCTTGCGACGAACTCGGCATGCTGGTATGGGAGGAGATTCCGGTAGTAGATTTGATAGCTTTGGGTGACGAGTTCCGCGCGAATGCCACAAGCGCCTTGCGCGAAATGATTCGCCAGCATTACAACCATCCGTCCGTCATTATGTGGGGGTATATGAACGAGGCTGTTATCCAGCTGCAGTATCGGGTGAAGAAACAACGGCTCAACGGTTTCTACGAGAATACCTTGGCGCTTGCCCGGCATCTGGAGGAAACTCTGAAGAGGGAAGACCCCTACCGTCTGAGTACGATGGCCTACCACGGCAATCAGATTTACAATAAAATCGGTCTCAGCAATATCACCGACATTTCCGGTTGGAACCTTTATCAGGGCTGGTATGAGAACGACTTCAAGTCTTTCGACCGCTTTGTGGACGAAGAGCATCGTAAATACCCGCACCGTCCGTTAATAATCAGTGAGTTCGGTGCCGGTTCCGACCCGCGCTTGCAGTCGCTCGATCCGCAGATATTCGATTTCTCCATGCAATGGCAGCAGTTGTACCTCGAATACTATCTGCCCGCTATCATGAAGCGACCGTTCATAGTGGGCGCCACGGAGTGGAACTTCATTGATTTCAGTTCTGCCAGTCGCCAGGAGGCTACGCCGCATATCAATAATAAAGGACTGATGTACAATGACCGCCGTCCTAAAGATGTGTTCTATTATTTCCAGGCATTCCTGCGCAAGGATATTCCGGTGCTGCACATTGCTGTGGATGACTGGAAGCATCGGACTGTGGTTTCGGACGGTGAAGCGGTGGAACATCCGGTGAAAGTGTATTCCAATCTGGATAAGGTGGAGTTGTCTGTCAACGGCACGAAGCTCTCCGTGCAAGGCATCGAGAATTGCCATGCAGTGTGGCAAGTGCCTCTCGTTGCGGGGCGAAACACGCTTGTGGCTTCAGGTATCTGCCATGGGAAGAAGGTGGAGCAGGTTTCGGACATTTTTGTGAAGATGCAGCCTCGCCATATCGCGGCAGTCGGCTCCGGACAGCTGGAACTTGCAGTGAACGTGGGCAGCAACTGTTTCTTTACGGATGACAAGAGTGATCTTTGCTGGCTTCCCGACCAAGCTTATACTCCTGGAAGTTGGGGCTACATAGGTGGAGAGATTTTCCGCCGTTCTCCGGGACGTATCGGAACCACTGCCGAGGTGAAAGACACCCGTAATGTTCCTTTGCTCCAGACCAAACGCAAGGACATCAGGGCCTATCGCTTCGACTTGCCCGACGGCGACTATGAAGTAGAACTTCTTTTTGCTGACCTGAACGCACGTTCCGAGCGGGTGACTTACGATTTGGGAGCTGTCGCTACCCTAGACAATGCCGATTTCCGCGGCAGTGTCTTCAATGTTTCTGTCAACAACCGACCTTGGCTGAATCATTTCTCTCCGGCGATAGAAGTAGGCGGGAACCGTTGCATATCCAAGAAACTGCATGTTGCCGTAACCGGTGGAAACCTTACGGTGAACTTTGAGGCGGTGAAAGGGATGACGTTCTTGAATGGGATAAAGATATTCAGGATTCATTGATGTTCTATTCTTAATAATGTTGTATTAACCGATAAATTGAGTGAAATATGAAACACAAATTACTTACCGGGTCTCTCTCCTTCACAGTAGGGATGGGATTCAGCGTTTTGCCTGCCGTCGCGCAGCAATCTCCGGCTTCCACTGAGGTCAAGCCCAATGTAATCATTATCAACGTTGATGACTTGGGCTATGGCGACATTGGTTGTTACGGTGCCACCAAGGTCAAGACTCCCAATATAGACCGTCTGGCATCGCAGGGCCGTAGCTTTATGGACGCTCATTCATCCTCGGCTGTTTCCACGCCTTCACGTTATGGACTGATGACCGGTCAATATCCTTGCCGTGAGGATATTTGGGGGGCAATCTTCCTGAATCAGACTCTGCAAATTGATACGGCACGCACCACAATTGCGGATGTGATGAAACGTTCCGGCTATTCCACTGCCATCGTGGGGAAGTGGCATCTTGGATTCCGTACGGACGAAAAGATGGACTGGAACAAGGAACTGGCTCCCGGACCACTTGAATTGGGATTCGATTATTACTTCGGTGTGCCTATTCTCAACAGTCATCCACCTTTTGTTTATGTGGAGAACCATCATGTGGTGGGTTATGATCCCAACGACCCGTTTGTAAGAGGCAAGAGGGCAGAAACGGAGGAGTTCGATGAAAAATTCGGTATCAACTCTATTGGTGGAGCCACGGCTGCGCACCGTTTGTACAAAGACAGGGCTGTAGCCACTACTTTGAAAGACCGGGCCGTGCAGTGGATAAAGGAACATAAGGATTCACCTTTCTTCTTGTATTATGCTACCACCAACATCCATCATCCTTTTACACCGGCCGAACGCTTTGTAGGTACCAGTGAGGCAGGACCTTACGGTGATTCAATCCATGAATTGGACTGGGTGGTAGGCGAGATTATGCGTACCCTCGATGAGGAAGGGCTGGCGGGAAATACTCTGCTCATCTTCACCAGTGACAACGGAGGAATGCTGAATCATGGAGGGCAGAGAGCTTGGAAGGCAGGACACCATATCAACGGCAAGCTTCTTGGTTTCAAGTTCGGAGCTTGGGAAGGCGGGCATCGCATTCCTATGATTGTCCGCTGGCCGGGCAGGATTCCTGCGGGCAGCGTATCCAACCAGTTGATGTCCAATGTTGACATGCTTGCCACTTTGGCTGCCCTCACAGGATATGAATTGCAGGAGCAGGACGGGCCGGACAGTTTCAATATGCTTCCTGCCCTTATCGGAAATCCCGGGAAAATGATTCGGGACCATATTATTATCTGTCCTTCCCAAAAGAGCCATCTTTCCATTCGCAAAGGGAAGTGGGTCTATATTCCGGCGCAAAACAGCGGTGGATTTACCGGAAAGAATGTCGGTGACCATGACTTGGGCGGGGCATCCGCTTTCCAGCTCACCCATCGGGTGAACAGCGATATAGAAAATGCCCGGATAAAGCCGGATGCACCCTCTGTGCAGCTTTATAATTTGGAGGAAGACCCATACCAGACCACAAATGTGTATGAACAGCATCCCAAAGTGGCACGCAGGCTGGCGCGGATACTGGAGGAGAAGATAAGGAAGTCGGATGCCACAAGAAAGTGACAACCGATAGATTGATGAAAAACATAATTTGAAAAATGAAGAATACCATGATGAAAAAGTTTTTTGTAGGTTTATTCTCCCTTTTGATGGGAGTAGGCAGCGCTTTTGCGCAGACCAATATGTCTAGTGAAATGTATGACCTTGCCAAGATGAAGGAAGGCTTGCGCAACCGCCGTGTCAGCAGTTATGACCGTACGGGCAACAACCGTGACCACCTGAAGGCCATCAAGCCGGGCGAAACGGCTGTCTTGGCCGACATCAAGGGGGCAGGCGTAATCAACCATATCTGGATAACGATGTCTCCGGGACCGCGCCAGCTTTCCCGTAACGACATCATCCTTCGGATGTACTGGGACGGCAGCGACGAGCCTTCTGTCGTGTCCCCCATCGGTCCCTTTTTCGGCCAGGGATGGAACGAACAGTATAACTATGCTTCTTTTGCCCTTTCTTCCGGTCCCAACGGTGGTACGGGTTTGTGCAGCTATTTCGCCATGCCTTTTGCCAAAGGTGCGCGCATTGAGATAGAGAATCAGACGGATGTCAACATCGGCGCCTTCTACTACTACATAGACTATGTGGAGATGAAGGAACTGCCCAAGGACATGGGACGTTTCCATGCGTGGTTTAACCGTGAGATTACCGAAGCGCTTCCCGAAGGGGAGACCGAGTGGGGTTCCGTGGGTAAGCAGACGGAGAATAAGGACGGAGCCGACAATTATGTGTTTGCCGATATCAAGGGAAAGGGCCATTTTGTGGGATTGAACTATTATGTACAGTGCCCTACCCCCATGTGGTATGGTGAAGGCGATGACATGTGGTTCATCGACGGTGAAAAACAGTCTTCCTTGATAGGAACCGGTACGGAAGATTTGTTCAACACCGCCTGGTGCCCGAAAGAGCCCTACCAGCATATCTACTTCGGCTATCCACGTGTGAATAATGATGTCGGATTCTTGGGGCGTACACATGTCTATCGGTTCTTTATTCAAGATCCCGTCTTCTTCGAGAAAGGGCTGAAAGCCACCATCGAGCATGGACACAACAATTGCCTGACGCTCGACCTGGCTACCGTTGCTTACTGGTATCAGGACAAGGCGACGGCTGTCCCGGCCATTCCCGACAAGGCGGGCCGTAAGCTGAAGCCGATGGTAAACAATGTGATGATACACAAATGGCGTCATGAATGGAGAAAGAACAAGGGGAACAAAGCGGACCTTTGGGGGGACGAATAAATAGTTGGAGGACATGAAATGAAAAAAATTAGTTTATTTCCATTATTGGCTGCTACTACGGTTTCTCAAATGATGTTTTCGTCTTGTAGTTCGGAGCAGGAGAAGGAGCAGCCGAATTTTGTATTGATTTTCTGTGATGATATGGGATATGGAGATTTGGGGTGCTATGGAAACCCTACCATACATACCCCGAACATTGACCGTATGGCCTCGGAAGGGATGAAGTTCACACAGTTTTATGTGGGCGCTTCTGTTTCTACGCCTAGCCGCAGTGCACTGATGACCGGCAGGTTACCGGTTCGTAATGGACTGTATGGCGATAAACGGGATGTTCTTTTCCCGGATTCCAAAGCAGGATTGGGACAAGATGAAGTGACTGTTGCCAAACTGTTGCAGCAGAATGGATACGCTACCGCTTGTGTAGGTAAATGGCATTTGGGGCATTTTTCTCCTTATTTGCCTACTGACCATGGTTTTGATGATTTTTTCGGAATACCTTATTCGAACGATATGCGCCCTGCCTCATTGATGCGGGGGGATTCTGTTCTTGAAATCAAGCCTGAGCAGGGAGAATTGACACGGCGTTATACCGAATATGCTGTAGACTATATCAAAAAGAATAAGAATCGTCCATTCTTCCTTTACTTGGCACATACTTTCCCCCATACGCCGTTGCATACGAACGAGCGTTTCGAAGGCAGGAGTAACCGGGGGCTGTATGGCGATGTGGTCGAGGAGCTGGACTGGAGTGTGGGTGAAGTATTGAAAGCCTTGAAGGAAAATGGTCTGGATGAAAACACATTGGTCATTTTTACCAGTGACAACGGACCATGGTTGGTACAGCGCCTGAATGGAGGTTCTGCCGGTGCTTTACGTCAAGGGAAGTCTACCTGTTGGGAAGGAGGTCTCCGCGTTCCGGCTGTTTTCCGTATGCCGGGCCGAATAGCGCCGTGTACGCAGCAAGGCATGATGGCAACAATGGATATTTTGCCGACATTCTTAAATATGGCAGGTATTCCTCTACCTGAGGGAGTGACACTTGACGGAATGGATCAGACTCCCATGTTGTGGGAACAGAGGGAGTCTTCACGTGATGAGATGTATTATTGGCGTGGCAGCCATTTACTGGCAGTTCGTAAAGGTCCTTGGAAGATTCATTTCAGTACCCTTACCGATCCTTATACCCGGCATGCTGTTTGGGAACGCCCGGAAATTCCTTTCTTATATAATGTGGAAGAAGATTTTTCTGAACAATATGAGGTTTCGGAAAAACATCCTGAAATAGTGAAAGAGCTTGTGGAACTTGCAGAGAAGCATAAGGCGGAAATGAAGATTAAAGCTTCTGTATGCGACTTTGGACGTTAAGCTGATAGCAATATGAAAGTTTCATGTACATTAGTGTCTGTTGCTGCATTACTCCCCTTCAGCGGGAGTAATGCAGGCAATGTGCAAAGAGATAAATCCCAACGTCCCAATATTGTGTTGGTCATTGCCGATGATATGGGTTGGGGGGATGTAGGTTATCAGGGGGCGGTAGACGTATCGACACCGAATATTGATGCACTTGCCCGCAGGGGAGTACAATTCAGCCAAGGGTATGTGTCTTGTTCCATAAGTGGACCGTCTCGTGCAGGTATCTTGACGGGAGTTTATCAACAACGCTTTGGTTTCTATAACAATCTGCATCCTTGGGCAAAGATTCCCGAAGGGCAATCTACTTTGGGTGAAATGGTCCGCGATTGTGGCTACGCTACGGGATTTGTCGGAAAATGGCATATGGCTGACTCTCCCGAACAATCTCCTAATCGTAGGGGATTTGACCAATTCTATGGTTTTTGGTCTGATACCCATGATTATTATCGTTCTACAGATAAACCGGGAGTGGAACTTTATGACTTTTGCCCTTTGTATCGGAATGGCGAGATTCAACCCCCTTTGCACGAAAGTGGTGAATATATTACGGACTGTTTTACACGTGAAGCTGTGGAGTTTATAGACAAGCATGCTTCCTCTCCTTTTCTGCTTTGCCTTTCGTATAATGCCGTTCATTCGCCTTGGCAAGTTCCCGAACACTATGTGAATCGGCTTGAGGGGAGGCGATTCCATCATGAAGACCGGAAAGTTTTTGCAGCTATGGTGTTGGCTTTGGATGATGGTATAGGTCGTGTCATGGAAAGTTTGAGAAAAAATGGTTTGGAAGAGAATACTCTTTTTATTCTTATCAGTGATAATGGTTCTCCTCGTGGGCAGGGAATAGAGTGTAGCACCGGTTATGAATATAAAGACAGAGGTAATACGACCATGTCAAGTCCTGGACCTTTCAGAGGATATAAAGCTGATACTTATGAAGGTGGAATTCGAGTTCCTTATATAATGTCGTGGCCCTCGGAGTTGCCTCAAGGTATGGTTTATGATAATCCGGTAATCAGTCTTGATATATTTCCTACAGTTATGCAGGCTGTCGGTGGAACTTCCAGACAGAAATATTCTTTGGATGGAGTCAGCCTTTTACCCTATCTGAAAAGTGAGTGGCCTATAGACAAGCGTCCGCATTCTACGCTTTACTGGCGTAGGGATGAGGATTTTGCCATCCGTAAAGGAGATTGGAAGTTAGTTTATAACGATCAGGGAAGTACAAGAAAAATCCAGCTCTTTGATATGAAGGACGATAAGGAAGAGGTTTATGATTTGAGTGGTGAATATCCGGAGTTGGCAGACAGCCTTTTGGCCGAATTTGATGCTTGGGATGCTGCCTTGCCTCCTTGTACAAATCAGACTACTTGGAACGGACGCGTAGTAGTGGAGCCGAAGGAACCACAGCCTGTCAGCCGTAATTTTAGGTATAAAGAAGGTTATAGGCGTAAAGTGTCCGAGCATAATCGTCGCATTTACGATGCGAAGTATAGGAGGAGCGTTATCGGTGAGAGTTTTAAGTTGCCTTATAAAGGGAAATAGTATAAATGCCATAAATATAAAAAAATGAAAAGAATAGTTCTTATATCAGTCTTGTTTTCGTTTGTTTTTTTGAGCCATGCCCAAATATGGAAAGTGCCTGAAGGCCATGAAACGCGGTGGACAAGTTTTGAAAATCCTACCGGTGCCAAGGGAACGGCAGCTCAAGCCAATAAAGGTGCAAAAGGAAGTGCTTTCGGCAGAATCATGGCGGGAGACAGCTGTGTATTGTTGTCTCAGCAAGGACCCGGGATCATTAACCGTATTTGGCTGACAGTCAGCAAACGTAACCCTAAGATGCTTCGTGCGTTGCGTATCAAGTTTTATTGGGATAACTCTGTTGTTCCGGCAGTGGATGTCCCTTTGGGAGATTTTTTTGGGAATCCGCTGTCACGTACATCTCGTTTTGAGAACTGTTTCTTTTCTAATCCGGAGAAGCGTTCTTTTAACTGTTGTATTCCGATGCCTTACCGCACCGGTGCCAAAGTGGTGTTTGTGAATACCTCGGATGAGGACCTGACACACTTGTTTTATGATATTAACTTTACTAAATTGCCGGAATGGGATTCGGAGATGAGCTATTTTCATGCTGTCTGGCGTGAAGACAAATCCACCAAGTTGGGAGTGGATTATACTGTTCTTCCCCAACTATCGGGCAGGGGGCGCTTTTTGGGGGTAAGCTTGGGTATCTTTGCCAATAAGGCCTATGAAACTACTTGGTGGGGAGAAGGTGAAATCAAGTTCTACATTGACGGAGATAAGGAATTTCCCACATTGAGTGGTACGGGAGTTGAAGACTATATTGGTACGGCTTGGGGGCAGGGCGAGTATTCCCACCGTTAT
>OIBX01000403.1_pt1 | contig 15776 bp, 14 predicted proteins | sample 1581151 | NCBI WGS metagenome assembly OIBX01 (sample SAMEA3882527, study PRJEB24775) | human gut metagenome | biome: human-associated habitat; feature: intestine environment; material: feces | place: Netherlands | collected 2009/2010 | reverse complement strand
TGTACTGATTCATCAGAAGATGTTTGAAAGCCGCCTGTTCTTTGTGGACAAGCTCATAGATATGGGAGCACAGATTATATTATGTGACCCTCATCGTGCCGTTGTGATAGGGCATGACCGTAATTTCCAGCTTCGCGCCGGAAATATGATTTCACCCGATATCCGTGCCGGTATTGCTTTGCTGATAGCGGCAATGAGTGCCGACGGTATAAGCCGCATACACAATATAGAGCAGATAGACCGGGGATATCAGAATATAGACCAGCGTTTGAATGCGCTTGGCGCACGTATTACTAGAATTTAGAGAAATCAATCATGATTAAGAAAGATGAAGTTTTCAAGATTGGTATATTCAACAAACCGCATGGAGTAAAAGGAGAAATCTCATTCACTTTTACGGATGATATTTTTGACCGTGTGGAATGTGAGTATCTGGTCTGTTTGTTAGACGGTATATTCGTGCCTTTCTTTATTGAAGAGTATCGTTTTCGTTCAGATACCACTGCTTTAGTCAAACTGGAAGGGGTGGATACCTCGGAAAAGGCCCGTATGTTTACGAATGTAGAGGTCTATTTCCCGAAGAAATATGTCGGTGAGGAGGAAGATTCGGATGATATACCTACCTGGAACTATTTTATTGGCTTTAAGGTGGAAGATGTGAATCATGGTGAGTTGGGCGAGATTGTGGCGGTGGATGACAGTACGATGAATGTCCTTTTTGCCATTGAGAAGGATGGCGAGGAACTTTTGCTGCCTGCCCACGAGGAATTTATCATCAAATTGGATAAGAAAAAGCGTTTGCTGACGGTCGAAGTACCTGATGGCTTGATATAAATATAGAAGGTGCGCACAATGAAGAAAAAAGGAAGGAAAGCATTTTGGCATAATTTCAAGTTTAAGTATAAACTGACCATTACCAATGAAAATACGTTGGAGGAGATTGTGGGACTGCACGTTTCCAAACTCAATGGTGTGTCTGTATTGCTGTCTGCCGTAACGGTAATTTTCCTGATTTCGGCAACTATCATTGTTTTTACTCCTTTACGTAACTATTTGCCGGGATATATGAACAGTGAGGTACGTGCGCAGGTGGTGACCAATGCCTTGCGGGTCGATTCGTTACAACAAGTGGTGACGAGGCAGAATATGTATATCATGAACATTCAGGATATATTTAGCGGGAAAGTAAAAGCTGATACAGTCCAATCTATCGACTCTCTGACCATTCTTCGTTCTGATTCTTTGATGGAACGTACCAGGCAGGAAGAAGAGTTTCGCAAGCAATATGAAGAATCGGAACGATATAATCTGACGGCTGTTGATGATAATAATGCCGCTTCCGGATTGATATTCTACCGTCCTACACGGGGCATGATGTCATCTAATTTTGACTTGGAGAACAGGCATTACGGTGTGGACATTGCCGCTAATCCAAATGAAAGTGTGTTGGCAACATTGGATGGGACAGTGATTTTGTCTACTTATACGGCAGAAACCGGTTATGTTATTCAGATACAGCATGGACAGGATTTTGTGTCGGTGTATAAACATTGTGGTTCGTTATTAAAGAAAGAAGGAGATCCGGTGAAAGGTGGTGAAGCTATTGCATTGGTAGGAAATACCGGTGAAAAAACTACCGGACCGCATCTGCATTTCGAATTATGGCATAAGGGACGTGCGATTGATCCCTCAAAATACATTGTATTTTAACAACATTATGAAAAAACAAATAGCGATATTAGGTTCTACCGGCTCTATCGGTACACAAGCTTTACAGGTAATAGAGGAACATCCAGATTTATATGAGGTCTATGCGTTGACAGCCAATAACAGGGTCGATTTATTGGTAGAACAAGCCCGTAAGTTCATGCCCGAGGCGGTAGTGATAGCCAATGAGGAAAAATACCTTCAATTGAAAGAGGCGCTGAGTGATCTGCCTGTCAAAGTATATGCAGGAGCGGATGCGCTCTCTCAAATTGTGGAATCACAACCTATTGACATTGTACTGGCTTCTATGGTAGGTTATGCCGGATTGCGTCCTACTATAAATGCGATAAAGGCAGGTAAAGCTATTGCTTTGGCTAATAAAGAAACACTGGTTGTAGCCGGGGAGTTGATTAATGCACTGGCAAATCAGTACCATACACCTGTACTTCCCGTGGATTCGGAGCATTCGGCTATCTTCCAGTGTCTGGAAATAAATAACCGGTTGGAGAAAGTGATCTTGACAGCTTCAGGAGGGCCGTTCCGTACTTATACCATGGAGCAGTTGCAAACAGTGACCAAAGCACAAGCTTTGAAGCATCCCAATTGGGAGATGGGAGCGAAGATAACCATTGATTCGGCTTCCATGATGAACAAAGGGTTTGAAGTGATTGAGGCTAAATGGTTATTCGGAATGCGTCCGGAGCAAATTGAAGTGGTAGTTCATCCACAATCTGTCATTCATTCTATGGTGCAGTTTGAGGATGGGGCCGTGAAAGCACAGTTGGGCATGCCCGATATGCGTTTGCCTATTCAATATGCTTTTTCGTATCCGGAGCGCGTGAAATCTTCTTTCGAGCGGTTGGATTTTGCCCGTATAACAGACCTGACTTTTGAACAGCCTGATACCAAACGTTTTCGTAATTTGGCATTGGCATACGAGGCTTTGTATCGGGCCGGAAATATGCCCTGTATAGTGAATGCAGCTAATGAAGTGGTGGTGGATGCTTTCCTGAAAGACAAAATATCTTTCCTGGGTATGAGTGATGTCATAGAACAGACTATGGGTAAAGTTGCTTATATCAAGGAACCGACTTATGAAGACTATGTGGATACTGATGCTGAGGCGCGTCGGGTAGCGTTGTCCCTTTTGTCATCTTAAATGGTAGTTGGCAGAGAATTATGTTAATTATAAATTATAAAATAGTAAATAGTTAGATGGAAACATTTTTGATTCGTGCTCTTCAATTGATAATGAGCCTTTCATTATTGGTCATTATTCATGAGGGAGGACATTTTCTTTTTTCACGTCTTTTTAAAGTAAGAGTAGAGAAGTTCTACATATTTTTTGATCCGTGGTTTTCTTTGTTCAAATTCAAACCGAAGAACAGTGATACGGAATATGGTATTGGCTGGGTGCCTTTGGGGGGATATGTGAAAATTTCGGGTATGATAGACGAGTCTATGGATACCGAGCAGATGAAACAGCCTGCTAAGCCATGGGAATTTCGTTCAAAACCGGCTTGGCAGCGTCTGCTTATCATGGTGGGTGGTGTCTTGATGAATTTCTTGCTGGCTATCTTCATCTATTCCATGATTTTATTCCATTGGGGAGATTCTTTTGTATCGCTGCAAGACATGACTCATGGTATGAAATTTAATGAGCGTGCCCGGGAAATAGGTTTCCGTGACGGTGATATTCTTCTTCGTGCAGATGAAAAACCATTGGAGCGTTTCGGGGTGGATATGCTTCGTGATATTGCTGAGGCACGTACAGTGACTGTATTGCGCGACGGAAAGGAAGCCGAAGTATATATGCCTGAGATCAGCTTGTTGGATATAGCAAAGGATGATCCGATGTTTGTTACGGCGTTAGTTCCTAATGTCGTTGACTCGGTGATACCGGGCGGTGGCTTGGATAAGGCCGGTATACAGAAGGGAGATAGTCTGGTCGCGGTCAATGGCGAGAGGTTGAACTCATGGAATGCATTGGTGGAAAAACTGGATAATATGCAGGCTGATGCGGAAGCTACAGGAGATAAAGATGCTTCTCTACAAATGGTATATTCGCGTAACGGACTGCGTGACACCGTGACGGTGCGTACAGACTCTTTGTTTAGAGTGGGTGCAACATTCTCTTCATTGGCTGATTATAAAGAAACAACCCGTGAATTTGGTTTCTTTGAATCTTTTCCTGCCGGGGTGCAATTGGGGGTAAATACGTTGAAGGGATATGTGAACGATATGAAATATGTGTTCACTAAGGAAGGAGCCAAGAGCGTAGGTGGTTTTGGAACGATAGGAAGTATTTTTCCGAAAGTATGGGATTGGCATCGTTTTTGGGAAATGACTGCTTTTCTGTCAATCATTCTTGCGTTTATGAATATTCTGCCTATTCCGGCATTGGATGGCGGACATGTATTATTCCTGCTTTATGAAATCATTGCCCGCCGTAAGCCGAGTGACAAGTTTATGGAATATGCACAGATGGTAGGTATGTTTTTACTGTTTGCCTTGCTCATTTGGGCGAACTTTAATGATATCATGCGATTCTTGTTCTAGGTCTGCATGACAGAAAAGGACACGGCATTTTTATAACAATGCCGATAGGCACGGATTTCCGCAAAGATTGAATCAATCGTCTTTGCGGAAATCTGCGTTTTTTATATTGTTTCTCTCCCGTGGTGAAAAAAAGACATAAAAAAAGAGCGAAAGTTTTTATCAAACCCGCTAACATCCTGAAGAACCCCCCTCCATTATGGGGTTCTTTTCATCTTTCTCGTCTCAGTTGTGTTATCCTCTCTCTCTTGTACCTAAAAAAACAACTCTTTTAATACCTATAAAACTAATCTCCTAAAAACTTTCTTTTTCTAATTACCTTAAATCTTACTACTAATACCTTTCTAAATCAATCTTTCTTTACCTAAATCTAATACCTTAAATTAAAATCTTTACCTTAATACTTAATACCTAATTTTGTTCTTTTCTTTATTAACTTAATATTTGGTTTCACAACCACATTGCAAAGGTACGGCTTTTCTTGAAATTAGCAAGTAAATATATGCTGAAAAACATAAAAAAGGGTGAATTCATGATATATATCAAGAAAACACCCCTTTTTTATTTCTTTTAGCGTTATCGCACACGGATGATGCGTTGATTACTGCTGCCCCGAAATTCCAAGTAAGGAGAGTACAAATCCGGCTCAAATCGTCCGTCTACTATAACATCCACATAATCCAGTATCGGTTTTAACATTTCATCGTTTTGTATCTGTTCAAATGTATATCCAGTATAACACCAGATGTTTTGTCCGGTAGCTTCTTTGATCTGTTTGACCAGAGCCAGGAATTCTTGGGGATGATAAAGTGGATCTCCACCGGAAAAGGTGATTCCGTCCAATAATGGATTGGCATTTATTTCGCAGATCATTTTTTCTATTTTTTCCGGTGTGAGCGGAGTGCCTGCCGATGGATTCCAGGATTCGGGATTCTGGCAACCGCGACAATGGTGACGGCATCCGGCCAGATAGATGGAATAGCGGATGCCTTCACCGTCGACTATTGTTTCAGGATAGGTAAATAACAAGTTCATGCTGATTATCCATGCTTTACCCGGTCACGTTCTTCAGCACGCTTGGCTGAATTCCAAGTGCTGAGGTCGCCTGTCAAATACCCGGTAATGCGACGCATTCGCATTATATTCTCGCTCTGGCAAACAGGGCACTTGTCGTAAATGACTCCTTTGTAACCGCAAGCCTGACAAGTATCAACAGGATGGTTGATGGAACCGTATCCAATGCCTTCGTCATGCATTACTTTTACAATCTTGGCTATGGCTTTTACATTTTTCTGAGCTTCTCCGTCCAGTTCCACGTAAGTGATATGCCCTCCGCGGGTAATGGCGTGGAAAGGAGCTTCCCGTTTTATCTTCTCGGTGATGGTGATGGGCTCTTTTACATCTACGTGGAAAGAGTTTACATAATAGTCATTGTCCGTCACGCCGGGAATGATGCCGTATTTGCGGCGGTCCATACGGGTGAAGCGTCCGGAAAGTCCTTCGGCAGGAGTGGCAAGTACGGAGAAATTCAACTGATATTTCTGTTTGTATTCGTCTGCCACTTTATTCATTTCCGTAACGGCTTCGAATAATGTATCCCATGCTTTCTGGCTATGTGCGTGACCTTCTCCATAAAGAGCCATCATGGCATTGTGTCCGCCGATAAAGCCTATCCCTAATGTGCCTTGACGCAATACATCCCCCACCTGGTCGTTGGGCGAAAGTTTTCCTCCGCCTTTCCACACATCATTCCCCATCATGAACGGGAACTGGCGTGCCAGGGCTGTACGTTGATACTGGTAGCGTGCATACAATTGTTCGGCAATCAGTTCGGACAAAGCATGTACACTTTCCATGAATATTTCTTTTGCTTTTCTTTCTATGGCCTCTTTCTTGCCTGACTCTTCCAGACTTTCTGCCTTGATGCGTGCTTCGATGGCCAGCCGGGGCATATTCATGGTGGTGAATGACAGGTTGCCACGTCCTAATGAACTTTTTTCACCTGCTATATTTTCGTATACGCGGGTACGGCATCCCATAGTTGCCAGTTCATAGCGGTAACGTTTAGGGTCCTTGATATCCCATTTCTCATTTTTGTTATAAGGAGTATCCAAAAACATAAAATTAGGGAACAAGGCTTTTGCGGTGGTACGGCAGGCTTTCAGAAACAAGTCGAAATTGGGAGCTTGGAATTCCATTTTGCCTTCCAGTGCCGCTTCGAAGTTTTCCATGGCTTTCTTATAGTCCTCTTCGGAATAAGATACTCCGTCTTTAACCTTGAATATCTGTATGGGGAAGACCGGTACTTCGCCACGGGTACCCAGGCCTTCGATGGTAGCTTTCAGCAGTTCCTCTATGACCATGCGGCCTTCGGGAGAAGTGTCTGTTCCATAATTGATGGAACTGAACACGACTTGATTTCCCCCTCGCGAATGCATGGTGTTCAGGTTGTGGATGAATCCTTCCATGGCCTGATGTGTATCTTTGCGCGTCATGGCGTATGCTTTCTCTTCAATTTTCTTGAGAGCCTCTGTTCCGGGTTCTTTTCCCTCTACTTCTATATAAAACTCGGTTAAAGTTTTCAGATGTTTGCGAAATGTCTTCCGTACCCCTTCCGCCATAAAGAAGTCGAAGGCGGGAATAGCTTGTCCGCCGTGTTGCTCGTTCTGGTTTGTCTGGAATATGATGGTGGCCAGAGTGGCATAACTTTGAATGGACTGTGGAGTACGGATACTTCCGTTTTTAGTGCGGAAGCCGCGTTCGAACAAGTCATCCAGGTCATATTGGATACAAGTGGTAGTCTTGGTGGGATAGTAATCCAAATCATGTATATGTATGTCGCCCAACTGATGTGCTTCGGCATATTTTTTAGGCAACAGGTATTTATAGGTATAGTCTTTAGTAACTTCCGAGGCAAAAGTCATCATCTGTCCGGCGGGAGTATGGCTGGACATGTTGGCATTACTCAGGTTGACATCATTTTTGTCGATGGCTACAATGCCGTCCATGATGTGCTTCATTTGCGTTTTACGGTCGCGTTCCGTATTCCGCCATTCGCGATAAATAATATATTTCTTGGCCACTTCGGGACGTACTTTCATCAGTTCCTTTTCTACCAGGTCCTGAATCTCTTCCACACTGATGGTTGGAGATACGAAATTGCTGATAACCCGCATGGTAATTTCAGCAATCAGTTTGTCTTCATTGTCAATTCCGGAGGCATGGAATGCCTTGCCGATTGCATTTTTAATTTTACTGATGGAAAAGTCTTCCCGCTTTCCATCACGCTTAATAATACAAATCTCAGCGTAATTCATTGTTTGAAAAATTAATTGTTAATTTAAAAAACTTGGCTGTCCTTCCAGGCAGGTTTTCTGACTTATCTCTCCCTTAAAACGCCTTCCCGCAAATGGTTTTGTAGTGGCATATTGTTTCAGCTCTACGAGAATTACAGCAGCGGGTACTGTTGCTGATTTTCACGGCATTCCCTCTTGGAAGTGGTTAACTTCACCTTGTCGGACAGCTGCAAAGGTATAACATTTTGGGAAACTTTCTGTTTAAAAAATGAATAAAAGTTTCCCAAAACGGATAACTTATTGAAGATGGGAAGGTTATAAAATGTACCACAATGCCATCATGTGACAGACCGTTCCTCCTAATACGAACAGATGGAAAACAGAGTGCATATAGGGCAATTTGGGGAAGGAATAAAAGACAGCTCCGGTGATGTAAGACACTCCTTCGCCGATTAACCAATAAATAAAAGCGGGAGGCACATGTTGGCAGAGCGGCTTGAAACCTACAAAAATGCTGCATCCCATGGCTATATAGCAAATTGTTTCTAGGTTGCTATGTTCTTTCAGGTTACAAAAACATAGAATGATCCCGGCGAGGGCGCATAGCCATACGAAACTAAAAATTCCCCATCCCCAATAATCTGCTTCCCGCAAGGCTATCAGCATGATGGGGGAATAGCTGCCTGCGATATGCAGATAAATCGAAGCATGATCGAATTTGCGCAACACTTCGCGGTGAGGAGATGGTTTGCTGGCATGATACCAGGTGGAGCTGATATAGGAAGACAGCATACCGAATAGGTAGAGCCACATGCCGCCTGTTGCCCACGGATTGCCACTTTTCATGGCAGTAAGCAACAGATAACCGCCGCCGGCGATACCTATTAGGATACCAACGCCATGTGACAGGGTATTGGCCCACTCTTCTCCTTTGGTATAGTGTATGGTCAATTTCTTATAAGTTTTTGGGAGTTAATCCCATGCTTTTTGCTTTCTTCAACATGTGTTCTAAAGCGGCATCATGTTCATTAGGGATGATTCCATCCAGTATGGCATCCTTGATAGAACTTTTCAGACTGCCTATTTCACGGCAGGGCTGCAGGTCGAATATCCGCATAATTTCTTCTCCGTCTACCGGAGGTTGGAAATTGCGTATCCGGTCTTTTTCTTCCAGGTCTTTCAGCTTCTGGCGTACCAGTTTGAAGTTATCCAGGAATTTTTGTTTTCGTGCTTCATTTTTTGAAGTGATGTCCGCTTCGCACAGCATCATCAAGTCGTCAATATCATCTCCGGCTTCAAAAAGCAGACGTCGCACGGCGGAATCGGTTACTACATCATCTGCGATAACAATGGGGCGCATGTGCAGGCTGACCAACTTTTGGACATATTTCATCTTCTCATTCATGGGCAGTTTCATCTTGCGGAAGAGATCCGGAACCATTTTCTCACCGATAAAGTTATGATTATGGAAAGTCCATCCTATACGTGGCTCCCAGCGTTTGGTACGTGGCTTGCCTATATCATGCAACAGCGTAGCCCAACGCAGCCATAGGTTGTCGGTATGTTTGGAAATATTGTCCACAACTTCCAGGGTATGATAGAAGTTGTCTTTATGGGCACGCCCGTTCCGGGTTTCCACTCCTTGCAGCGCCACCAGTTCGGGGAAAATCAAAGGCAGCAGTCCGCAGCGGTCCAGTTCTATAAAGCCTTTGGACGGTATGGGGGCGAGCAGGATCTTGTTCAACTCGTCGGCGATGCGCTCTTTGGAGATAATATGAATGCGTTCCTTGTTGCGTGACAGTGCTTCGAAAGTGGTGTCGTCAATATAGAAGTTCAGTTGTGTGGCAAACCGGACACAACGCATCATGCGGAGCGGATCGTCACTGAAAGTGATGTCCGGGTCCAGCGGTGTACGGATAGTTCTCTCTTTCAAATCGTCCAGCCCGTTAAAAGGATCTACCAGTTCACCGAAACGTGCTTTGTTCAGGCACACTGCCATGGCATTGATCGTGAAATCGCGCCGGTTTTGGTCATCCTCCAAGGTGCCGTCCTCTACTACAGGCTTGCGGCTGTCATGGCTGTACGACTCTTTACGGGCACCGACAAATTCCACTTCCGTGTCATGGTATTTAACTTGTGCCGTACCGAAGTTTTTAAAAACAGAAACGTGTGCCCCACGTCCCAGCTTCCTGCCGAAGGCCTGTGCCATTTCAATTCCGCTCCCTACTACGACTACATCTATATCCTTCGAGGGACGCTTCAGGAATATATCTCGTACATAACCTCCTACAACGTAACATTCCAATCCCAGTTCGTCTGCCGTTTCGGAGATTAACTTGAATATCTTATTATTAAAGTGTTCTTTTAGTTCCATATTCATCTTAAAGAGGGGCAAATTTACGATTTTTTGCGCAGGATAAGGAGAAATCACGCAATTAAATTGTATTTTTGCCTGCATATAAAACGATCAAGTACATGAAAAAGATAGGATTAGTAGCATTATTTGCCTTGTTGCTGGCCGGTTGTGATGATGGCGGCGAGAAGAAAGCGCAAGAAAATTTGCGTAAGGCCGAAGCGGCTTTAGAAAAAGAGAACTTTAATGAGGCCAAATTGCAGATAGACAGTATCCGCATCCTTTATCCGAAAGCGTTTGAAGCCAGAAAACAGGGAGTCAAGCTGATGCAGCAGGTGGATTTGAAAGAACAGCGGAAAAGTCTGATTTACCTGGATAGCATGATGGTGGTGAAACAAGCTCAGCTGGATTCCGTCAAGGGTAATTTTGTTCTTGAGAAAGATACTGCATATCAGGAGGTGGGTAACTATTTTTATCCCACCCAGACAGTAGAAAAGAATATAGGCCGTTCATTCTTGCGCGGGCAAGTGAACGAGCAGGGGGAAATGTCCCTTACCTCTATTTATTGTGCTGGCGGCACGTTGCATCACACGGCGGTGAAAGTGAGTGTGGGGGATTTGCCGAAACTCCCGCCTCGAAAGACAGCTATGAAACCACTGACTTGGGCCGTGCAATCGAGAAGGCCGATTACAAGATGGGGGAAGACGGCGGCGTTATCGCTTTTATTGTAGCGAACAAAGATAAGAATATCCAACTTCAGTTTATCGGAGATCGTACTTATAAAACGGCTATGCAACCCAATGACCGTAAGGCGATTGCAGAATTGACGGAGTTGGCGCGCATCCTGTCCGGCATGGAACAAATCCGTAAAGATAAGAAAGAAGCGAACTTGAAAATAGAGTTTGTAACCCGCAAAATGCAGGAACAGGAGGAAGAGAAGTGATGTGGATGGGAACACAAACAATGCGGATCCTGAAGAGAACCTCCCCAAAGTCCGCATTGTCCGTGTTCCTTGTTTCATGTACAGCCCTTACAATCGCTTCAGGGCCAGCTTGATCACTTTCTCTACCGGGGCGGCAGGCTCCTCTTTCAGTATGGCAGCCACTACCTTTTGTGATGCGGCTTGTGCGAATCCCAGCATGGTGAGTGCGGCGACAGCCTCGTCATGAATTTCCGTATTGCCCGGATTGGCAAACATTTCACTGTTCACCGTCTCCACGCCCGAAGTGGCGATCTTGTCCTTTAAGTCCACTATGATGCGTTGGGCAGTTTTCAGGCCGATGCCTTTTACCGTTTTCAATAATTTGTCATTACCGGAACTGATTACTCCGCACAGCTCGGAAGGGGATAAGGCCGACAGAATCATACGTGCCGTGTTGCCGCCGATGCCCGATACGGAAATCAGTAACAAAAACAACTCCCGTTCCTGTTTGGTCGAGAATCCGTAGAGTACGTAGGCGTCTTCCCGGATCGCTTCATAAATATATAATTTCGTATTGCTCTGATTCTGAATGGCCGAATACGTATTCAATGAGATATTGATGCCATACCCCATCCCGTTACAATCTAAAACCACCGTTGCCGGAGTAATCTCCGCAATGTCTCCTTTAATATATTCTATCATGGTTGTTTCATTTGAAAATTTACAGTTCTTTGCAAAAATAGGACATCTATCTTTTAAATTATAAGTTCGGCAAGAATATTTTTAAATTATTAGGTCGTAGTGAACAAAAAAACGAGGCAAAATGTTTATTTTTGCAGCGAATTAACAGATAATAGTAAACTAAACCCAATAAAAGATGAAAAAAATAAGAGCGGCCGTGGTTGGATACGGTAACATTGGTCAGTATGTAGTGGAGGCTTTGGAAGCTGCTCCCGATTTTGAGATTGCAGGTATCGTCCGTCGTAGCGGTGCGGAAAACAAGCCTGCCGAGTTGGAAGCATACGCTGTGGTGAAAGATATAAAGGAATTGAAAGATGTGGATGTGGCTGTGCTGGCTACTCCGACCCGTAGCGTGGAAGAATATGCGAAAGAGATTCTGGCAATGGGTATCAATACGGTAGATAGTTTCGACATTCATACGCAAATCACTTCTCTCCGCCGTTCATTGGATGAGTCGGCAAAGGCCGGTAAGGCTGTCGCTATTATTTCTGCCGGATGGGATCCGGGAAGCGATTCTGTAGTCCGTACACTGCTGGAAGCCATCGCTCCGAAGGGTATTACTTATACCAATTTCGGTCCGGGACGCAGCATGGGGCATTCCGTAGCAGTCCGTGCCATTGATGGAGTGAAGGATGCTTTGTCCATGACTATTCCTGTGGGAACCGGTATCCATCGCCGTATGGTGTATGTGGAACTGGAGGAAGGTGCGGACTTCAAGACTGTGGAAGCCGCCATCAAGTCGGATCCTTATTTTGTAAATGACGAGACACATGTAAAACAAGTTCCATGTGTGGACGATTTGAACGACGTAGGTCATGGCGTTAACCTGGTTCGCAAAGGGGTATCGGGCAAGACTCACAATCAGTTGTTCGAGTTTGACATGAAGATTAATAATCCGGCTCTTACCGCGCAGGTGCTGGTTTGCGTGGCACGCGCCTCCATGAAACAGCAGCCCGGATGTTATACCATGATCGAAGTTCCTGTAATTGATCTGCTGTGCGGCGACCGTGAGGAACTGATTGCCCATTTGGTATAAAGAGGTTTCCTCAAAAAGAACGATATTCTGAAAATCTCTTCTCTGTTTTATTCCGGAGAAGAGATTTTTTTATTTCCTTTGTGTTCATAAACAAAGAAATAGAACAATGATAGCAAGTATTGTATGGGATGTGGATCCTATCTTATTTAAAGTAGGTAGTTGGGAAGTGCGTTGGTATGGGCTGATGTGGGGCCTTGGTTTCATATTGGCTTATGAAATGGTAAGCCGTTTATTCAAAAAAGAGAAGTATCCGGAAGAGTGGGTGGACAAGCTTTTTGTCTATTGCATAGTCAGTACGGTCATTGGCGCCCGTCTGGGGCACTGTTTGTTTTATGAATGGGACTATTATGGCGCCCATCCTGTTGAAATATTCAAGATTTGGAAAGGCGGGCTGGCAAGTCACGGAGGGGTGTTCGCCATCATTCTGGCTCTGATGTGGTACTCGAAAAAAGTAACCCGGAAAAGTGTGTGGTGGTTGTTTGACCGCATGATACCTGCTGTGGCGATTGTCTGCTTCTGTATCCGTTTTGGTAATTTAATGAATTCCGAGATATTCGGATATCCCACCACGTTGCCTTGGGGATTTGAATTTGTCCGTTCCCGGGAGTGGCATCAGCTGTATGAAGGTTTGCCTTGCCATCCTACTCAGATTTATGAAATGCTGTATTGCCTGGTTGCCGGTGTAACTGCCTGGGTGATGTACCATACATACCATTTACAAAAGAGGGTGGGATTAATAACCGGAGTAAGCTTGCTTATATTCTTTGGCACTCGCTTTGCTCTGGAGTTTATGAAGAATCCGCAGGTTGCCGAAGAGGCGGATATGACTTTTAACATAGGGCAGTGGCTCAGTGTGCCGCTGATTCTGCTGGGGGCGTATCTCATAGCCACCAGCCGCACCCGGAAAGAATAAAGGTTCCGGGAGAGGGGGGAAGCAGGTGAAAGGATACCTTTTCAGCCTTCCGGCATCGCCCTGTATATCACGTGCGGGGCGCGTCCGTTTCTTTCTATTTTCTTTTCGCTGCTCCATTGGCGTAGTTCGCTGCCGGCTTTTGTTTTCAGCAACCCTGTCAAGGCACAATATTCCTTGCAAGTGATAATGGAGTGCTCTTTCAGATAATTTGTCAGCCGTACAAAGCGTTCTTCTGCTGAATATCGGGTGGAGGAGGTCCGGAAACCATATTCCGCCCGTTCCAGCTTTCCTTTGCTTCGTACCTCCTTACGGAATTTCCGGGTGGGTTTGAACTTTATGTTGTCAAAATGTACCGATGCGGCGCGTATCTCGCTTTTGTCCGTTACCTTGCGGCAAGTCAGTGTGGCCGAGAATGTGCCCAGTTCTCCCAGTTTTACGTTATAACCGTCTGCCAGGTAATTGGCGATAATGCTTTCCAGGTCACATAACAGACCGACGACGGTCCCTTCGTGGACGGTAGAACGCCGGGCGATGTCTTTAGCCAGGTCTTTCAGGTTTTTTGTGCCCGATACTACAATTTGCGGATACAGGGTGGGCTGTTCCTTCTCTCCCTGTATGTCGGGGGAGGTTTTGAAATCATACTTTGCTGCCATGTTTAATGCTTTTTAATAGGGAGATTAAGTCGTTTCTTGCTGAACGCTAAGGGGATTCTTTCTATTAACTTCTATAGACGCAGGCAATGGACCGTACGGTTTACTGTAGTGGACTGTACGGTCTGCTATAGTGGATTGTACAGTCTGCCATCGGAGTCTGTCTTAGTATTCAGGACAAAAGTACTTAATCATACTGGAAAAACCTATTAATTCATAGGAGAAAAGAGCTTGTACGGGCAAATTAGATGTTTCCCTTGAAGGTTTGAGGGGTTTTCCTTTCATTGTGGTGTCTTTCTTTTCAGTTGGTGTGCTGTAAAGGTAAGTGTTTTATGCTGATTACCGGCATACTTCGGATAGAAAAAGAGGAGGCGGGCTGACAGTAGGCTGAAGGATTATCCTTCAGGTGTTTTCTTCGATGGAATGGGGAAAAACAGCCCAAACTGAAGGCTGAAGGAAAATTGGCATGAATTTGTTTTTAGAGGTGAAAAGGCGTATGGTTCACGAGAAATGTTACATAATCCGTCACTTTTGTTGCAATGAAACAAAAATGCCGGCAGCTGTAACAAATGTTTTATAGAGGTTGCCGGCTGTCCCCTACCTTTGCCTCAGAAAAACTTCTAAAAACATTTAATGCTATGAACAAAAATCAGCAAAAGAACCGGATGGGCGCGGTCATTATTTTACTTGCCGCCGCTTGCTTGAATGGTTATGCACAACAAGATTCTACCAAAGTGTCCTCTGATTCGAAAGAGGAAGGCAATCGCAATGTCATGTTGAATGCGGCTAGTGCCAATGGTCCTCGTGAAATCTCTATCGGTCTGCCCGGTGGTGATGTGAATGTACTCGAAAATGGTCTGCCTGTGGTATATAATTCGAATCCTCATAATGTAAACACGCATTGGCGCGGAGACAGCAGCTTGGGACATACCGGATTGTTGAAGATTTCCGAAACAGCGATTACTACCGGTAATATAGGTTATGCTGTCAATTCGTTTACGGAACTCGGCTTGGATAAAGAGAAGAAAATGAATGGTGTGCTGAACTACGGCACCAATCATTTCGGTAAACAGCAATTTGACTTCAATCTGAATGGAAGCATCGGAAAAGATTGGTTTTACAGCGGCAGCATCTATCAGAATTTTGATCCGGGTTCGTTCAAACTGCGTTTTGCGCAATATCAGGACCGGACTCAGATCTATAAGTTTGCCTTGACCAAGTTCTACAATGAAGGACGTGGACAGCTCTCTGCCATCTACCATTACAGCAACAGCCATTGGTTGTCCAATGCTACCACCGGTGCACCATTTATTTATGTAGGCGATGGGAGTGTGAAGGAAATTCCCGGTTTCGGACTGGGGACTTCTTCTTATCTGCCCAATGTATCGGATATGGTTTATATGGACATGCGTACCGGCGAGATGAAAAAGATCAGTCTGTATGATGCTACGGCCAGTAAAGGAAATCAGTTGACGGTTCTGAACCGTTACCGGTGGGATAACGGGTTGGAGTGGAAAATCAATATGAAGTATGACCATGCTTTGGGTTCCTATCTGTACCAGACTCCGATGTCTATGGAGCAGAAAGTAGGAGCCGACGGCT
>OIBX01000402.1_pt1 | contig 15797 bp, 9 predicted proteins | sample 1581151 | NCBI WGS metagenome assembly OIBX01 (sample SAMEA3882527, study PRJEB24775) | human gut metagenome | biome: human-associated habitat; feature: intestine environment; material: feces | place: Netherlands | collected 2009/2010 | reverse complement strand
CCGGGGTATGACCTGCCATATATTCGTTGATGAAATAGTCAATGATGGTTTTCCGGAAGGTGTCACGAACATCGTATGTGAGATGGGGGATGTTCAGACGTTCACATAAAGCGCGGGCGTCCTCCAGATACTCTGTATCATTTTCTTTTTCATAAAAGCGGAAGGTGATGCCGGTTACTTCGTATCCTGCATCCTGCAATAGAAGGGCGGCTACGGAACTGTCTGTTCCTCCGCTCATGCCTAGTAGGACTTTATTATTGGACTCTGTTTCTCTCATCTTTATAGCAGTTTTGTGAGGATGGATGCCGGAATATCCATTTTGGAGAAGGCAAACAGTTTCTTTCCCAAATCTTTCAAAGAGGCTCCGATGTGATATATGTCGGATTGGTCTATAATAAGAAAACGGTCATGTGCCTGGCTATTAGCCCATTGGCGGAATTGGATTCCTCGTTTCGTATTTACACGGTATCCTACTGATATAATCACATCTAAATTATAATATTCTAAGTTACGGGTAATCTGTCTGTTGCCTTCTTGGCGAACTGTTCGGAAATTCCGAACGGTTGAACTTTGGATTAGTTCTTCTGATTTATAAATGTTCTTTAGATGCTCGCTTATATTGGCTTTGCTGGATTGGAATAGTTCTACTATTTGTGCCTGGGTCAGCCACACTGTTTCATCTTCAATGCGCACTTCCATCCTCACTGATTCATCCGGCTGGTAGAGTATGATTTCTCCTTGTTGTTCCATGTGTTCGATTTTTTGAGTACAAAGCTAGCAAATATAAATCAGACTGATCTTGTTTTCAGGTTATAATTGAAATGTAGGATGGGAAATGAAACTCCGATGACAATCTATATGATAGTGCCATCGGAGTTCTGACATACTCTTCTTATTAAGGAAGGAATGCTTGCTATGTTTTTATTTTACCGGCATCAATGTGAATCCCCAATGATATTCCTTATTGGCGGGTAGGGTATGTTCCGGCAGAGGGCGGTCTCCCCAGCTGTCATAACCGGCTACACCTTGTTGCTTCATATCAATACATACTTCCACAAAATTACGTGGGGTGATATCATTGACATGTGTCATGCGGCGTATTACATTTTTAGCTTTTTCCTCATTATGGTTAGCAACTTCTTCGGGAGTGAAGTTAGTCCACTGACGGGGACGGCTGATAGCTTCTTCCGAGTCAAAGTCCTCTACGGAGTTGCGCAGGGCATTGAATCCGATAGTGCTGTCGGCACGTATTAACAATCCTTTTCCGCCTTTGCGGGTCAGTTCTACCCAACGGGTGTCGGTGCGGTGTCCGTTTTCTTGCGGACGGACATAGTTGTTGGTGTACATCTGGTCGGCTGTAGTGCGGTAGAGATCAACGAAGCTGCTTGCATTACGGTCGATGTAGTTTTCACCCGGTCCGCGTCCGAAGTATTCTACCTGGTTCATATCGGATGGCAAATGGAAACGTACACCGATACGTGGTACGTTCAGTTTGGAAGAGGCAAGGCGTTGAGCATCCTGTCCCGGTGTGAAAGTGGCCATTAAGGTAGCTTCTGATACTTCCGTGTCGGCAGCCTTCATATCGGTAGAAGTAAAGGTGATGCCTGCATGAACCACACCGTCGGGATAGATGGTATATTTCATGATGTACAGATTGCCTGCCGCCAGTAGGTAATTGACTGTTAATACGGTCTTGTTGCCGTCTGTTGTTGTGGTAACATCTGCTACATTGAAATTCTTGCTGGACTGTTTCCATATTTGCTCGCGCTTAGGCCCACCGTTACCATAATCATTGTCCGTCGGTGCGCGCCAGAAGTTAGGCTGAATACCAAAACCTTCAGCGAAATATTCTGTACCGTTTACTTTGTATGAAGTCACGAGTCCGCTTCTCTTGTTGAAAACGAACTGCATACGTGGTGATAATACGGTGATGATGTCACCATCCGTGCTGACGGTAGTCTTGCCGCTTGCTTTATGTCCGGTCATAGCCAATGGTTCTATGGGCAGGCGGAATTGTTCGGAAGCAATATCGTGTCCTGCAGGAATCAAGGGCTCCGGTTCTGTGGTGGTAACTACAAAATCTACAAAATATTCTGTGCCGGCCTTGGGTTTCAATCCGTTGAGGTTGATGTTCAGTTCTTTGGAACCTTGCGGTTCGATATCTAATGATACTTTTCCGCCTTTGATTGTTTTTCCGTTTGCCTTTACGGTATAACTGATCATATACTTTTTCAAGTTGGTGAAGTAGAAACGGTTTTTTACCAGGAATTTGCCGGCAGCCGGGTCGATGGCTTCGAAACCTACATTCTGATGTGCATATTTCACTTCTGTCATGGCCGGATGCGGAGTGCGGTCCGGAGCTACGATTCCATTGCATAGGAAGTTTCCGTCGCTGGGTGCATTGGTCCCGTAATCACCTCCGTAGGCCCAGTAGGTACGTCCATTTTCGTCTGTTTCCAGAATACCTTGGTCTACCCAGTCCCAAATGTAACCGCCTTGCAGGTTCGGGTACTTGTAGATTGCTCTCCATTGTGCTGCCAGATTACCATTGGAATTGCCCATAGCGTGTGAATATTCGGATGGTGCGATGGGACGGTCGCTGCCTTTCTTGCCTATTTCTTCCAGCCAGGCGGCACTGGGGTATTGGGGTACATACATATCTGTGTTCCATTCCCAAAGGGCGCGTTCATAATTTACAGGACGGTTCATGCCTTTTACTTCGCGTTCTTTCAGCCATAAATAGGTCTGATAGAAATTATAACCGTTTCCGGCTTCGTTTCCTAATGACCAGATGGCTACAGAGGGATGGTTTTTGTTACGCTCGTACATATTAATGGTACGGTCCATGTGCGGCTTCAGCCATTCGGGATGGTTGCCCAATGTTCCGCCCCGGCTTAAGTTATAATACATACCGTGGCTTTCGATGTTGGCTTCATCATATACATAGATACCATATTCATCACACAATTCATAGAACTTGCGGTCTTGCGGATAGTGGCAGAGGCGCACGCTGTTGATGTTGTTCTGTTTCATCAGGGTGAAGTCCTTGCGCATCAGCTCTTCGGGAACATAATGTCCTGTTTCGGGATTATGTTCGTGTATGTTTACACCTTTCAGCTTGATGGGTTGGCCGTTGACGAACAAGCAAACGTATGGTTTGCCGTTTTCGGCTATCTGATCGGTTGGTTTGATCTCGAAACGGCGGAAACCTACCGTATAAGGAATGATTTCGCTTGTTTTTTCTCCGTCTTTCAGAGATATCAGTAACCGATACAGGTTAGGGTGTTCTGATGTCCAGGTCTTGACGTTGCTGAGGGCGGCTTCAAAAGAGATGCTCTTCTGCCCGTCTGCTGTAACAGGACAGGGGGTGTTACCTTCTGCAACCACTTTCTTTGCGGCATCCAGCAATTCGTATGCTACGGTTACCTCTTTGTTGGCTGCTGTATGGTTGGTTACGTCCACATTCAGTTTGAAGATACCATTCTTATAAGTGTCGTCCAGTGTAGACACCACATTGAAATCTTTGATGTGGGTTTTGGGCTGTGAGAACAGGAATACATCACGTTCAATACCGCTCATGCGCCAGAAGTCCTGGCATTCCAGATAAGAACCGGTACTCCAGCGGAATATTTTGATGACCAGCGAGTTTTTGCCGGGTTTCAGGTAGTTGTTGATTAAGAATTCTGCCGGATTCTTGGAGTCTTCGCTGTATCCCACTTCCTGTCCGTTGACATACACGTATACACCGGATTTTGCTCCTTCCAAACGGAGGAATATGTCGCGTCCATCCCAATCGGCAGGAATTTCGATATCACGCTGATACACACCGACCGGATTGGTTTCGGGTAACTGCGGCGGTTGTGGATTTCTGGGTTTGAATTCGTATCCATGATTGGTGTAGATGGCCACTCCGTAGCCCTGTACTTCCCAGTTGCCGGGTACTTTAATCTCCTTCCAGGCTATGTTGGCATCCGGTTGCTCAATGTTGGCAGGCAGATCTTTGTATGCATTTGCATAATAAAAGTTCCATGTACCGTTTAGTAGTTTGTAATAAGGGCTGTTCTCATACTCGCCGGTCAGTGCCTGGTTCCGGTTGTCGTAAGTCATGAAAGCTGTGCGTGGATATTCCTTGTTGACGGCTACGGTCTGAATATCTTTCCAATAAGGTAGTTTTGTATCTTCCGCATGAAGAACTTGTGTTGAATATGCGCATACAGCAGCGCCGATCAGGAATTTAAATAAGGTTGTCATTTTAGGTTTCATAGGTTCAAATAGAAAAATGAAGAAGAAAGGGCGCTAGTACCGGCGCCCCTTTCCTTAAGTCCTTTTATGTAAAATAGCAATTATTTAATTGCGTCTGCCAGTTCAGCACCTGGTTTGAACTTGGTTACTTTTTTAGCAGGAATAGTAATCGTTGCTTTTGTGGATGGGTTGATACCTGTTCTTGCACTTCTTTCAGCAACAGAGAATGTTCCGAATCCGATTAATGATACTTTGTCCCCTTCTTGGAGGGCCTTTGTTACAGTTGAAACGAAAGCTTCAACTGCTTTTTTTGCGTCGACTTTGCTCAAGCCGGCTTCAGCGGCGACTGCGCTGATAAGATCTGCCTTATTCATAACGAAAATGATTAATTATTAAATGTAACACAAAAGTTTTACCAAAATCAGTGACAAATATATGCTTTCAAAATTAGAAATCAAACAGATAGCCTAAAAAAGATGCTCCAAAAATCAAAAAAACGTAAGAGAACTCTTGTTTTCTGTTATATAACAGAATAAAATTGTAAATTTGCGCGCAATCAATGTTTTATTAGACGAAGAATATTTATGAACAGTATACCTACAGTAACCAAGAATTTATTGATAATAAATGTGTTGTGTTTCTTTGGAGGCGTGGTAGCCATGAAGTATGGAATTAACCTAAACGACCTGCTGGGACTACACTTTTTTATGGCATCTGATTTTAATCCTGCCCAGTTGATTACTTATATGTTTATGCATGGCGGTTTCCAGCATATCTTTTTTAACATGTTTGCTTTGTGGATGTTTGGCCGTACGCTTGAACAGGTCTGGGGACCGAAACGTTTCTTATCCTATTATATGGTATGTGGTATAGGTGCGGGACTGGTGCAGGAGCTGGTGCAATATATACAATATGTGACTGAATTATCGCAGTATGACAGTGTGAATACGGGGATTGCCGTGATCCCGATGGCGGAGTACTTGAATCTGATGACTACAGTTGGCGCTTCGGGAGCGATATATGGTATTTTGTTGGCATTCGGTATGCTGTTCCCCAATAGTCAGATGTTTGTATTCCCTATCCCATTTCCTGTCAAGGCTAAATATTTTGTGATGGGATATGCTGCTTTGGAGATATTTTTGGGCTTGGGTGCTTCGACCGATGGCGTTGCCCACTTTGCACACTTGGGAGGTATGATTTTTGGCTTTATATTGATAATGTATTGGAGAAAAAAGAATAACAATGGGCAGTTTTATTACTGATTTGAAAAATAGTTTCAACAAAGGGAACATATATATCCAGTTTATATATATTAATGTAGGGGTATTCATTGTAACTTCCTTATTGGGAATTTTATGGATGCTGTTCAACCGGAATGGAGCATTTGTGCTTCAATATTTGGAACTGCCGGCCTGGACGTTGCAGTTTGTCAAGCAGCCTTGGTCTTTGCTGACTTATATGTTCATGCACGCAGGTATTTTGCATTTGCTGTTTAATATGCTGTGGCTTTATTGGTTCGGGCAGATGTTTCTGTCTCTTTTCTCGGCAAAGCATTTCCGCGGGCTCTATCTGTTGGGAGGTATTTGTGGCGGTTTGTTGTATATGATCGCTTACAATGTTTTCCCTTATTTCAGTGATTCTTTGTATTATTCTTATTTGTTGGGAGCATCAGCTTCCGTACTTGCTATTGTTGTGGCCACTGCGGTACGTGCACCGGAATATAGAGTAAACTTTATGTTTATTGGGACTGTTAGGTTGAAGTATGTGGCTCTGTTTATGGTTGTGACCGATTTGCTGTTTATGACATCGGGCAATGCCGGTGGCCATATCGCTCATTTAGGAGGTGCTTTGGCCGGATGGTGGTTTGCTTCCGGATTGTCCCGCGGACATGATGCTACGTCATGGATAAACCGATGCTTGGATTGCTTCTCGGAAGGTCTTTCGTTTCGTCGTCAATCGAAAAAAACGAAGATGAAAGTTCATTATGGTGATAAGGCAAAAGATTACGATTATAATGCCCGTAAAAAACAGCAAAGCGAGGAGATAGACCGTATATTGGATAAATTAAAGAAATCCGGTTATAACAGTCTGACTACCGAAGAGAAGAAAAGCTTGTTTGATGCGAGCAAGAAGTGATATATGAAATATATTGGTCGTTTTTTGGGATGGATACTACTGGGCATAAACTTGTGTATGGTGGTATTGTTACTGGTATGTGCTTACAGCCCTTATATTGATCCTGTGGCTCATCCGGTATGGTCATGTGCCGGTTTGGCTTTTCCCGCTTTTTTGATTGTTAATCTTTTGTTTCTGGTCTTCTGGTTGGTGATTTATCGTAAATATGCGTTGCTTTCATTTTTAGGCCTGGTATGTTCCATTGGTGCTATCCGTACTTATTTCCCAGTCAATGTATTTGTATCTGATGTACCGGAAGGGGCAATCAAATTCTTATCCTACAATACGATGGCCTTTGAAAAGAACCGTGCGAACACCAAGGATAATCCGAACCCTGTGCTGGAATATTTAAGAAACAGCAATGCGGATATAATCTGCCTGCAGGAATATATTGTAGGCGGACGCTTAACCAAGAAAGAGGTGGATTATGCTTTAAGAGATTATCCTTATAAAAATTATCATAAGATATCGGGGGCCAACGGTTTGGGTTGTTATTCCCGTTTTCCTATTTTGTCGGCACATCCGGTGAAATATGCCAGCCTTAACAATGGTTCCATTGCTTATAAAATCAAAGTGAATGGTGATACCTTGCTGGTTGTTAATAATCATCTGGAATCCAATAAGCTGACTGAGAAGGATAAAGAAGTCTATCGCGAAATGATGAAGGACCCTGATAAGCAAAAGGTATCGCAAGGGTCTCGTTTGCTGATCAGAAAACTGGCGGAAGCATCGGCTATACGTGCCGTTCAGGCTGATTCCATAGCTCGTTTGGTGGCCGGTTACAAAGGGGGAGGCATAATTGTATGCGGTGACTTCAATGATTCTCCTATATCATACACTCACAGGGTGGTAGGAGAAGGGCTGAATGATGCTTTTGTGGAGTCGGGAAACGGCTTTGGCATATCTTATAATCAAAATCATTTTTATTTCAGAATAGACAATATTTTATTGAGCAAGAATTTAAAATCTTACCGTTGTACGGTGGATAATACGATAAAGAGTTCGGATCATTACCCCATTTGGTGTTATGTGGCGGAGAAGTGATTTTACATACCTTTAATTGACAGATTATGAAAAGACTATTATTTACGTTAGCGACGTGTTGTGTAATGTGTGCATGTGAACAGAAAACAGAAATGAATCCGTTCTTTACGGAATTCCAGACCGAGTACGGTGCTCCCGATTTTACTAAGATCAGACTGGAGCATTATGAACCTGCTTTCTTGAAAGGAATAGAGGAGCAGAATGCGGAAATTAAGGCAATAGTTGATAATCCCGAGGAACCTACTTTTGAAAATACCATTGTGGCGCTGGATAAAAGTGGCGGGATTCTGGCGAGAGTAAGTGGGGTGTTTTTTGCATTGACCGAAGCGGATACAAATGATTCGTTGACGGCCTTGAATGAAAAGATGGCTCCTGTACTTTCAGAACATAGTGATAATATTTATTTGAATCAGGATTTGTATAAACGGGTGGCTGATGTGCATCAACAGGAACAGGAAGGTAAGATAACTCTTACGACTGAGCAACACCGGCTGTTGGACAAGTATTATAAAGCTTTTGTCCGTTCGGGTGCCGGACTGGATGCCGGAAAACAATCCCGTTTGAGGGAGATCAATAAAGAATTGTCGACTTTGGGGATTGCTTTCGACAATCATATCTTAAATGAGAATAACGCTTATCAGTTGGTTATCGAGAATGAGGCTGATTTGGCCGGGTTACCCGAATGGGTGAAAGCGGGGGCCGCAGAGGAAGCGAAAGCTGCTGGAAAAGAAGGGAAATGGCTATTCACTTTGCAAAACTCCAGTCGCTTGCCTTTTTTGCAATATGCTGAAAACCGTGAGCTAAGAAAAAATATTTATGAAGCTTATATCAACCGGGGGAATCATGATGATGCGAATGACAATAAAGAGATATTGGGAAAGATCATGGCATTGCGTTTGGAACAGGCAAAATTATTAGGATTCGATTGTTATTCCAATTTTGTACTGGATGAGAACATGGCTAAGAATTCGCAGACAGTCATGGATTTCTTGAACAACCTGTGGGGATACTCACTGGAAAATGCAAAGAAAGAGGCCGCCGAGTTGCAGAAAATAATGGATAAGGAAGGTAAGGGAGAGAAGCTGGCTGCATGGGACTGGTGGTATTATGCCGAAAAATTGCGTCAGGAAAAGTATGATTTGAATGAAGATGAAATCAAGCCCTATTTCAGTTTGGAAGATGTGCGTAGCGGATTGTATACCGTGGCCAACAAGCTGTATGGCATTACATTGACCGAACTGAATGATGTGCCCGTATATGAGCCGGATGTGAAAGTGTATGAAGTAAAGGATGCCGATGGCTCATTTTTGGGATTGTTCTATGCGGATTACTTTCCACGCGCAGGTAAGCGTGGTGGCGCATGGATGAGTAATTTTCGTGAACAGGCCGGTGAAGTACGTCCTTTAATTTATAATGTGGCAAGTTTTACTAAACCTGCAGGAAATATGCCTTCTTTACTGACTTTGGATGAGGTGGAAACCATGTTTCATGAGTTTGGACATGCATTGCACGGTATGCTGACCAAGTGTAACTACAAAGGAGTGTCCGGTACCAGTGTGGCGCAGGATTTTGTAGAACTTCCTTCACAGATTATGGAACACTGGGCTGTAGAACCTGAAGTGCTGAAACTCTATGCCAAGCATTATGAAACAAGAGAAGTGATTCCGGATGAGCTGATTACGAAAATCCAAAATCAGGGTACTTTTAATCAAGGTTTTATGACTACGGAATTATTGGCAGCCGCTTTGCTTGATATGGAACTGCATAACCTGACTGATACAGACAATCTGAATGTCGTTGCTTTTGAAAAAGAAACGATGGACAAGCTGGGGCTGATTCCTGAAATAGCTCCTCGGTATCGCGCCACTTATTTTAGTCATATTATAGGTGGATATGCTGCTGGGTATTACAGCTATCTATGGGCAGAAGTTCTTGACACGGATGCTTTTGAAGCGTTTAAAGAACATGGAGTGTTCGATAAAAATACCGCAGACTCTTTTCGTAAAAATATTCTAGAGAAAGGTGGAACGGAAGATCCTATGACCCTTTACAGAGGTTTTCGTGGGGCTGATCCCAGCTTGGAACCCTTGCTTAAAAACAGGGGTTTGAAATAAAATAGTCTGTGAGATAGAATAATTTAGGCTGCAAAAAATGCTTTTGCAGCCTTTTTTCTCTTTTGGAATCTAAATATTTGTGTTTGATACCGTGGGAATGTGAAAAAAAAACTATATTTGCAACCTTGTATAAACTAAGAATTAATCAAAAAGTAAAAATAATAAATTTCAAAGTAACATGCAAAACAAAGGATTTGTAAAGGTTTTTGCGGTATTACTCACCCTTGTATGTGTGTTTTATCTTTCTTTCTCTTTTGTGACCCGCTATCACATGGACAAAGCGGCACAAGACCCGAAAGGTGAAGCACATTACCTTGATTCTATGCAGAATGAAAAAGTTTATTTGGGTAGTTATACGCTGAAACAGTGTCGCGAGATGGAGATTGGTCTGGGTCTGGACCTGAAAGGTGGTATGAACGTTATTCTTGAAGTTTCTGTACCGGATGTAGTGAAGGCTTTGGCTGACAACAAGACTGATGAAGCTTTTAACAAAGCGGTTGCAGAAGCATCAAAACAATCTATCACTAGTCAGGATGACTTTATCACTCTTTTTGTAAAAGAGTATAAGAAACAAGCTCCCAATGGCAAATTGGCTGAATTATTTGCTACTCAGCAGTTGAAAGACAAAGTAACCACCCGCAGTTCCGACAGTGAAGTTGAAAAAGTATTGCGCGAAGAGGTAAAGGCTGCTATCGACAACTCTTATAATGTATTACGTACACGTATTGACCGTTTTGGTGTGGCACAGCCTAACATTCAGGCATTGGAAGGAAAGATGGGCCGTATCATGGTGGAACTGCCGGGTATCAAAGAACCGGAACGTGTCAGAAAACTGTTGCAGGGATCTGCTAACTTGGAATTCTGGGAAACTTTCGACGCAAAAGAAATAGTTCCTTATCTTTCTTCTGTAGATAACAGACTGCGTGATATTCTTGCCGTTGAAAGTGGTGCTGCTTCTGCTGATTCTGTAGCTACTGATACTGTTGCTGTTGCACAGGCTTCTGCAATTTCTGCTGCCGACAGTCTTGCAGCTGCATTGAAAGGCGAAACGGCAAGTAACTCTGCCGCAATGGAGCAGATGAAGAAAGAACATCCGTTGGCTTCTGTTCTCCAATTAAATCCGAATGGTTACGGGTCGGTGGTAGGTTATGCCGATTATAAAGATACTGCTCAGGTAAACCAGTACCTTGCTATGAAAGAAGTGAAAGAAATGTTGCCGAAAGATCTTCGTTTGAAATGGGGTGTAAAGGCTGCTGACTTTGACAAGCAGGGACGTATCTTTGAATTGTATGCTATCAAGTCTACTGAACGTAACGGACGTGCTCCGTTGGAAGGTGATGTGATCACTGATGCTAAAGATGAATATGACCAGTTCAACAAGCCTTGTGTCAGTATGTCTATGAACACTGACGGCGCACGCCGCTGGGCTGTTCTGACAAAGAACAATGTAGGCAAGGCTATCGCTATTGTACTGGATGGTTACGTATACAGCGCTCCGAATGTAAACGGTGAAATTACGGGGGGACACTCTCAGATTACCGGTAACTTTACCCCGGAGGTGACAAAAGACTTGGCTAACGTATTGAAGTCTGGTAAGATGCCTGCTCCTGCACGTATCGTTCAGGAGGATATTGTTGGTCCGTCATTGGGTCAGGAATCTATCAATCAAGGTATTATTTCATTTGTTGTTGCGTTGATTCTGTTGATGATCTATATGTGCGCTATGTACGGATTGATTCCGGGTATGGTTGCCAACTGCGCATTGGTTGTTAACTTCTTCTTCACATTAGGAATCCTTACCTCGTTCCAAGCTGCACTGACCATGTCTGGTATTGCCGGTATGGTGTTGTCATTGGGTATGGCTGTAGATGCTAACGTGTTGATTTATGAACGTACAAAAGAAGAATTGAGAGCCGGTAAAACTGTTAAGGCTGCTTTAGCAGACGGTTATTCTAACGCATTCTCTGCTATTTTTGACTCAAACTTGACATCAATTATCACTGGTATCATTCTGTTCTATTTCGGTACGGGTCCGATTCGTGGTTTTGCCACTACGTTGATTATCGGTATCCTCTGCTCATTCTTTACAGCAGTATTCTTGACCCGTATTGTTTATGAGCACTTCATGAATAAAGACAAGTGGTTGAACTTGACATTCACTACAGGGATCTCCAAGAATCTGATGCAGAACGTGAATTACAACTTTATGGGAATGATGAAACGTTCATTCACGGTATTCGGAGCGATTATCGTTATCTGTATCATTTCATTCTTTATCCGTGGTTTGGCGCAGAGTATTGACTTTACCGGTGGACGTAACTTCGTAGTTCAGTTTGAACAGCAGGTTGAACCTGAAACAGTGCGTGACCTGTTGAAGAAGAAAATCACAGAAGATAATGTACAGGCTATTGCTTTGGGTACAGACAAGAAGACAATCCGTATTACAACCAATTACCGTATTAATGAAGATTCTCCTACTATCGACTCTGAAATTGAAGAGTTCTTGTATCAGTCTTTGAAAGATGGTAACTTGCTGGGCGAAGGTACTACATTGGAAATTTTTATTGACCGTGATAATCGTGTCGGTGGTTCTATCATCAGTTCTCAGAAAGTAGGTCCTAGTATCGCTGATGATATCAAGACTTCGGCTGTCTGGTCTGTATTGTTTGCATTGGTGGCTATCGGTTTGTATATCTTGCTGCGTTTCCGCAATGTAGCTTATAGTGTGGGTGCGACTGTTGCATTGGCTGTCGATACTATTTTGATCATCGGTTCATACTCGTTATGTTATGGATGGGTTCCGTTCTCATTGGAAATTGACCAGACTTTTATTGGCGCTATTTTGACCGCTATCGGTTATTCTATCAATGACAAGGTGGTTATCTTTGACCGTATCCGTGAGTTCTTCGGTCTGTATCCGAAACGTAACCGTATGCAGTTGTTTAATGATTCATTGAATACTACTTTGGCTCGTACCATCAATACTTCATTAAGTACATTGATCGTATTGTTGTGTATCTTCGTGCTGGGTGGTGACAGTATCCGCAGCTTCGCCTTTGCAATGATTTTGGGCGTTGTGATCGGTACATTGTCTTCTATCTTCATTGCTGCTCCTATCGCTTACCTGACTATGGGTAACAAGATGCCGGAAGAAACAAAGGCATAAGAAGGTTTCTTTTAAGAAATAAATAAAAAGAGGAGGATGCTCATATCATGAGCATCCTCCTCTTTTTATAAGGTCGATTGGAATTGGTTTGTGGAAAAAGGGTAGATGAATCTTCTGTGGCTTCAAAAATTAACTTAAGTACATTGGGTAAGTAACTTAGCTTGCTTGGTATTTCAACTTAACTTGCTTGTCCCATGAAGTTAACTTGCTTTTTTACGCAGTATCTTGCAGATCAATTCTGTTTGGCTATAATCGTGAAAATAGTTATCTGACTACTCTTCCTGAAGTGTTTCCTTGCATTAACTCTTCCACTTCTTCTACTGTTACTTGATTGAAATCTCCATATATGGTATTTTTCAATGCAGATGCGGCAAGGGCGAATTCCAATGTTTTTTGGTCATTGTCGGGGTAGGTCAGCAAACCATAAATCATGCCGCCTACAAATGCATCTCCTGCACCCACACGGTCTACTTCATGGACAATATCGTAAATGCCGGTATGCCTTAATGTTCCTTTAGAATAAAGTATGGCTGCCAGCAGATTGTGATTGGAAGTGATGGTATTACGCAACTCCAGAAACATTTTCTGGCATCGGGGAGCTTGTTCTGATACTTTTTGACCGAATACTTTGAAACCGGACAAATCTAATGGATATGAGGTGTCTACAGCTTTAAAACCTACCGGGGGAATGCCGAAAATTTCTTTGTATTCGGGTTCTGCACCAAAAATGACATCACTATATTGAACAAGGGGGAGCATTACCTCTGATGCGGATTTACCGTAATTCCATAATTTTTTGCGGAAATTTAAGTCGCATGAGATTGTTAATCCCAGGCGGTCTGCTGTTTGCAGTGCTTCCAGGCAGGCATCTGCTCCTTCCTGTGACAGGGACGCTGCTATACCCGACCAGTGGAACCAGCCTGCATCGGAAAGAATCTTTTCCCAGTCTATCATGCCGGGACGTAAAGTGGCAAAGGAAGAGCCTTCACGGTCATATACTACATTGGAGTTACGAAATGCTGCACCGCTTTCCAGAAAGTATAATCCCATGCGTTTCCCACCATAAATAATGCCGTCTGTACCTAATCCGTAAGCTTGGAGTGAGTTTACGCAGGCTTGTGCCATTGCATTCTCGGGAAGTCTGGTAACGAATTCTGTGGGGATGCCGAAGTTGACCAGTGATATGGCTACATTCGCTTCACTTCCTCCATAAGTAGCAATAAACTCGTTTGTTTGGGAAAAGCGCTGGAATTTGGGGGCGGTCAGCCTTAGCATTACTTCTCCGAATGTAACGACTTTCTTGTTCTGGGTAATAGCTCTTGTATTCATAGTATGTTTTTAATCAGTATGTTAATTTGCACGAAGATACGATCAAAATTTTATATAAGTGCAAGAAATGTATAAAAATAGCCTTCTCTATCTTTTCCATATAGAATAGAGAAGGCTATTTTATTTATTCAATATTAGTGGTTTATTTATTGAATCGTATTTTTAGTTTGGCAAGCATATCCTGTGTCATGCTGTCTAGATCATATTCCGGTTTCCATCCCCATTCCTCACGGGCACAAGTGTCGTCCAGTGAGTTCGGCCATGATTCGGCGATAGCTTGACGTAGCGGATCTACTTTGTACTCCATATGGAAGTCGGGCATATACTTCTTTATATTGTTACAAATAATTTCCGGATCAAAACTCATTGAAGCAATGTTGAACGAATTGCGATGAATTAGTTTATCGGGATTCGCCTCCATGATTTCAATGGCTGCACGTAAACCGTCAGGCATATACATCATATCCATGAATGTACCGGCTGCAATAGGACATTCAAATTTTTCACCTTTTACAGCCGAATAATAGATGTCTACAGCATAATCGGTAGTCCCGCCACCCGGAGGTGTGACATACGAAATTAATCCGGGGAAACGAACGGAGCGGGTATCTACGCCAAAACGGATATGGTAATAATCGCTCAGTAATTCTCCTGATACTTTTGTAACGCCATACATGGTACGCGGACGCTGGATAGTGTCCTGCGGTGTCTTCACATGAGGCGTAGCTTCGCCGAACGAACCGATGGAACTCGGAGTAAACACGGCACAATTGTACTCACGTGCCACTTCCAGTACATTCCACAACCCGTCGATACCGATTTTCCAAGCCATGGCCGGACGGCTTTCGGCAACTACCGAGAGCAAGGCAGCCAGGTTGTAGATAGTATCAATCTTGAACTGACGTGCCACCACCTCGATGGACTGACGGTCTGTCACGTCGGCAATGGCCGAAGGGCCGGATGCTTTCAATTCTCCCTTGGGCATAGCACTCGGAATGTATCCTGCCACAACATGGTCATCGCCATAACGTTTGCGCAACTCCAGCGTGAGTTCCGACCCAATCTGTCCGGTAGCTCCAATTACCAAAATATTCTTCATACGAGTTATTTATAAGGTTTCGTTATTATATATGGTGCAAATATACATACTTTTTTTTCATATTTCTGCCATATTGATATTGTTTATTCCAAGAAAAATGATGTTCTTTGTGGGAAATGTAATGACAACGTATTACCTAAAAAATAAAATGCTATGTACGGTAAAATGAAAGACCATCTCAGCAAGACACTTGCTGAAATAAAAGAAGCCGGACTCTACAAGGAAGAGCGACTGATTGAGAGTGCACAACAAGCTGCCATCAGCGTAAAAGGCAAAGAGGTGCTGAACTTCTGTGCCAACAATTACCTGGGACTGTCCAACCACCCGCGGCTGATTGCCGCCGCCCAGCAGATTATGGAACGCCGCGGATACGGCATGTCGTCCGTACGCTTCATCTGCGGAACACAGGACATCCACAAGGAGCTGGAAGCAGCCATCTCCGACTACTTCAAGACTGAAGACACCATTCTCTACGCCGCTTGTTTCGACGCCAATGGCGGTGTGTTCGAGCCCCTCTTCACCGAGGAAGACGCCATCATCTCGGACTCCCTGAACCATGCTTCCATCATTGACGGCGTACGCCTCTGCAAAGCCAAACGCTATCGCTACGCCAATGCCGACATGGCCG
>OIBX01000393.1_pt1 | contig 15959 bp, 8 predicted proteins | sample 1581151 | NCBI WGS metagenome assembly OIBX01 (sample SAMEA3882527, study PRJEB24775) | human gut metagenome | biome: human-associated habitat; feature: intestine environment; material: feces | place: Netherlands | collected 2009/2010 | reverse complement strand
CCCTGCAACCCCTTTACAACCATCACTCCCATACGGCTGGTCAGATAAGGGTCTTCCCCATAAGTCTCTATACCCCTTCCCCAGCGGGGGTCGCGATAGATATTCACTGTAGGCGTCCACATCGTCAATCCTTGATAGCGTTCACGACTTCCCTGAGATGCATAGTAGGCATTCTTGGCACGGGCCTCATCGGATACGGCAGTAAATACCTCGTATACAGTCTCCGGCGAGAAAGATGCCGCCATACCAATCGGTTGGGGAAACACTGTGGCCAGCCCGGCACGCGCCACTCCATGCAACGCTTCATTCCACCAGTTATAGGGCTTGATGCCCAGGCGTTCCACTGGTTTGGAGCTGTCCATCATCAAGGACACCTTCTCTTCGAGCGTCAGTTCCTTCAGCAAAAGTCCGGCACGCTCTTCTGCCGGCAGAGATGCATTCTTGTAAGTAGCCTGTCCACATCCCGACAATAGGAAGAGTGGCAAAAGGTAAAGAAGTTTCTGTTTCATCATAGTTTTATATTAATCGTTGTTACAATCGCTTGTATCACAAAGATAAATATTTTCTTCCAATTGCCAACACGCAATAAACTTCTTATTATAGCCTCCTCTGAATATCCCCGTTACTGTTCCGCTGACCCTTACTACGTATATCACCACCGAAAGTATAGGATACACCGATACGGAAACTGGCAAAGGCAAACTGATTGTCGGCAATTATCTTCAGCCCGTTGGACATGGTTTCCAATTTGGAATGGCTGACAAACAAATTGTTGACATTCAGGCTGAGGTTGAGCTTATTGTCCAACAACCGGTAAAGCATACCTGCACTGACGCTGTAAGTGGGACTCATCAGATAGATGCCCTGATACTGACGGGAAGAATAGGAACCGGACAACGTGGCCAGAAGAGTCTTCTTTTCATTGAAGAAGAAAGTGTTGCGCAGACTGGCGTCATAAGCCCATCCTTTCTCCTCGGGAGAGGTGGTGGCAGCGCTGGAGGTAGTCCGGCGATAGCTCACTCCATGCTGGGCGTAAGCTTGCAGCCATTTGGTACGGAAAGTGTACGAATTGTTAAGCCCGAAAGCATGCGTCTGCATGAAATTCTCCCAAAGGAAAGAAGTCACATTCGTTTCGGCATCCAAGTCCACAACCTGGAAGAATACATCGTCCGAATAAGAATAATAAGCGGAAACATTGAAGTTGTTCTTCAACGTATATCCCAGTTCTGCATTGTAAGTGTAGCTGGGTTTCAAGTCCTCACGTCCGCAGGCATACGTATATTTGTTCTGATAGAACGGAAAAGGATTGACCATATTCTGTGACGGACGGGAGATGCGGTTGGAGAAACTGAAGTTCAGCGCATGCCCGTCTGTAGGCGAATAAAGCAGATAGACAGTAGGGAACAAGCGCGTATAGTCGTGCTTGTCCTCCGTATCCTTCGCTTCGGAAATACCGGTAGTGCGGGTGTGCTCCATACGCAAGCCCAACTGCATGGAAAAACGTTCGGAAAATTCACGGCTATAATCAGCATATAAGGCATAGATTTGCTCCTTGTAACGGAAATAATCATCCTGCACCAGCGTAGGGTCCGATGTATCGTAATTGATACCGTTGCGAGTGTTGGTAAAGGAGACCTTGGCACCTGCCGTTATCTTGTACTTTTCAAAAGGAAGGATGAAATCAAGAGCGGAGGAGACTACATCTACCTTGCGATGTTGCAGATAGTTGTAATCGAAGTTTGTGCCCGGAATCTCCGTACCGTCAGGCAGGAGGGTTTTCGAGAGAAAGCCCATATTTTCGTCCCGGTTGTCACGCAGGTAATCCACATCCCAAGTCATTTTCTTGCCTTTGTCATCCCAGACCTTATCGGTATGAAAATTCAGATTGAGGCGGTCGGAACTGGTATCCTTGTCACTGTTGGAGTACAGCAAAGAATCCAATACGGCGGTAGAGGCATCGTAAACTTCCGTCCATGAAAGGGCGTTGCCCGGTTTGGGAGCACTGTGATTATAGATGGCCTGCATACCTACAGTCCAGTCCCGTTCCAACGATACGTCCACACCTCCCTGAAGGTAGAAGCTATTCATGTAATTGGTGTAGTCGGCACGGCTGTTCCAGGTGTTCTGCGGAAAATAGCGGTAATTCTTCTCACGCGTCTCATAGTTGCCCTGCGTAGTACCCCCGTTGAGGAAGGATGACACGCGCCCCTTGCTGAGGTTCAGGCTTACCCCGCCATATCCGTAATTGTCCTTTTCACCAGCGCTGTAGGAAGCGGAAGCCGTACCACCCACGTAATCTTTGGGACGTGACTTCAAGCGAATATTGATGATGCCTGCATTTCCGGCGGCATCATATTTGGACGGAGGCGTGGTAATCACCTCCACCTTCAGTATCTGGGAGGCGTCATAGGAACGGAGGTAATCTATCAGTTCATCTCCCGACAGCTTCGTCTCACGGTCGTTGATATAAACCTTGATACCCCCTTTACCTATAATACCAATACTGTTTTGTCCAACCTGCAGACCGGGCACTTCACGCAGAAGGTCGAGTGCACTGCCTCCGGCAGAGGCTATGGTATTATGTGCATCGAACACTACCCTATCCACCAGACGCTTGATAACGGGACGCGCGGCCGTAACGGTCACTTCGTCCAGCAAGGCGGAAGAAGATTTCAATGTCAATTCGCCAACGTTTTTGTTTCCTTGCAGCACAACGGGAACGTAGAGGTCTTCGCTGCCGATAAGGGTAATATGCAACAAGTATTCTCCCAGTGGCTGGTCAAAGGAAAAACAACCTTGTGTGTCGGTCAGCATACCGGTAATATAGGTACTGTCTTTTGCCTGCTTCAGCAGCACATTCGCCACCTCTACCGGTTGGCGGTTCTCGTCCTGCACACAACCGGAAAGCCGGTAAGTCTGAGCAGGAAGCAGAGTTGCCATACTTGCCAAGGCCACCCATACCATCACTCTTTTTCTAACGTTGTTCAGTAGTTTTTCTTTCATCATGCGTTTGATTTCAATATTTCACACCTTGTATTTCGCTGATACAAAGGTAGGGGTAAAACATGCCTCAAACGGTCTATATCGAGGAATAAAAAGTCTATATCCCAAAACTACAAATCACTACATATCAACACTTTAATTTTACAAAAGTCTATATTATGCCTTTTCCGGTCTATATGCTGCCTATAAACTCTACGATGCCTTCCTTCTCCCCCATCCCCAGTTTCTTGCGGATATTCGTCTTTCGCTGGTAAATGGTAGGAATGCTCTGTTGTGTCACCACACTAATCTCCTTCGTCGAGAAGTCCGCACAGAGCAGGCAGCAAAGCTGCTTTTCTTTGTCAATGAGCACATCGCCAAAACAGCTGTCCATCTTTGTGTAGAAGTTATCATAAATCCGGTCTATGATAGGATACAAGTCCTCCCATACCAGCAAACTCTCTACCGGCAGTTCATGGCTGGTAATACCCGAAATGCGGCGAAGCAGCTCCTGATTCTGTGAGGTAGGTTGTTTAGCCACCAGCCGTATCATGCCTAATTGCTGCAACAGTATTTTCCGAAAAAACTGCCCGTCTTCCCCTTTCGACTGGTTCCTGGTCGCATCTTCCAGCAACCGGGTCAGTGTTTCCGCCCGTTCTTCCGCTTCAATCAGCCGGTTGCGCCGGTTACGGATATAAAGGGACACACCACCACCTGCAAGCACCAGTACCAACAGTGCCAGCAACAAATTCAGTTGTGCCTGCTTCCGTTCCACCGTCAGAATCAAGTTGGCTTGCGAAAGCGTCTCCTTCGACTCGTCCTTACGCCGGACAGTACTCTGCAACGCAGTAAGAGCATTGGCTACAGAATCATTATAGCGCGCCACGTCCAGCACATCAAACGTACGGTGACGTGTATAATCTATCAATGCCCTATATACCGCCACCATATTCTCTTCCGTCAAAAACCGGTTCCGGCCCTCGCCACGTTTCCTCTCCTTATTCAAATAGTATTCCGCCGAATCAAGCAGCCCTTCTTTCAAGAACACTTCCACTTTCACCAGATCTCCCATACGCAACTGCACCGGGTCGATGACATACTGCTCCATACGACGAATAGTAGCTATTGCACCGGAAGGTTCATCAAAAGAGTAAGCCTGCATCTGGGCATAGTTACGCAAATAATGCACTATCTTACTGGTATCTTCTGCCTCCACTGCCAGTTCTATGCTGCGCTCCATGTAATAGGATGCAGAATCATTCTTGTTCAGCCCCATGGCAATTCCCATAGAGAAGAAGCTTCCGGCTCTTGCGTCCAAAGCTATGGCGGTACGGAAAGTTTCTATCGCTTTCTCATAATCTTTCCAGACATACACATACCAGTATGCCTTATCAATCAGCATATCAGCCATTCTTCCCGTGTCCTGCAGCGCCTTGGCCAAAGCTACGCCGCTGTCAATGGCAGCTATACACCGTTCGTGCTCTTTCAGCCAATACCAGTACCAGGCTTTCAACTGATAGGAAAACAGATTCTTCGCCGTGTCGTTGCGGAAGACGTAATAATCGGAAGCAGGCAATATCAAGGAATCTTCCGCCATCGAGTTGTGCCGCTTATAGTGCACATAAGCATTCAGCCATCCATACAACAGCCTCTCCTCATCCGAAAGTTGCGATGGCCTCTCTATCTGTACCAGCAAGGCATACACGCTGTCCACATTCATATTCACCTGTTTTTCTGCCAGATGTAACAGATGTGCCTCATTCATCTGCCGGCAGGCAACAAGGCACAGCAACGCAAACAATAGTCCAAGGAAAGGTAATCTATTCATAATATAGGAGATATAGTTTTTTCTATCATTTGTCTGCAACCGCAGTTTCCAGTTGCTTCAGCGCCTGCTCCAACACCGAACGCGGGCAGCCGATATTCAGCCGCATAAATCCCTTACCCGGTTCACCGAACATGGTGCCGTCATTCAGTGCCAGGTGTGCCTTGTCCACAAATAGTCTCACCAGTTCCTCCTGAGTCAGCCCCAATCCCCGGCAGTCCAGATAAATCAGGTAAGAAGCCTGCGGACGTATCATGCCGATGCCCGGAATATGCTCGCGCAGGTAGTTCTCCGTGAAATCGATATTGCCCTTTATATAGTCCAGCAGCTGTTCCAACCATTCCTCACCATGCATATAGGCAGCAGCCGCACCGATATAGGCCAACATGTGCCCTTCGCTGAACTCGCCCGCTTCCATGAACTCCTGAAAACGGTGGCGGATGTCCTCATTGAGGATAATGGCGTACGAACTTCCCAATCCCGGCATATTGAATGTTTTGCTGGGTGCCATGAAGGTGAGGGAATTCTGCGCGGCAGCCCCCGAAACAGTAGCAAAAGGATGGTGTTTGTAAGGTGGCAGAGTCAAGTCGGCATGAATTTCATCGGAGATGACAAACGTATGGCTTTCCGTACAAATATCAGCAATCCGGCGTAATTCGTCCACCGTCCATACACGCCCGCCCGGGTTATGGGGATTGCAGAGAATCAATACTTTGCATCCTTGTATATCCTTACGGAAACGCTCAAAGTCAATCTGATACTGTCCATCTTTCAGGTCGAGCGGAGAGTAAACCACTTCGCGCTTCATGCGTTGCGTCACCAGGAAGAAGGGATGATAAACGGGAGTCATCACCATTACCCGGTCGCCGGGATTGGTGAAGCATTGCAATGCGAAGGCTTGACCGCGGACAATGCCGGGTACAAAAGTCAGCATCTCGCGAGTGACGTCCCAACCGTGGCGACGACTGAGCCAGCTACAAATGGAAGTATACCATTCCTCACACGCAGACGTATAGCCCAGCACTTCATGTTCAAGACGCTTCCGCAAGGCTTCCATCACAAACGGGGGCGTGCGGAAATCCATATCCGCCACCCACAGGGGAAGGACATCTTCCGGCATTCCTCTTCTTACAGCAAAATCATATTTCAGACATCTGGTATTTTTTCTGTTAATCACTTTATCAAAATCAAGATTTCTTTCCGCCATATAATTCTTCCTCTGTTTCTGCAAATACTTTTTCAAATTCATCAAGAAGATCCTGTACATCTTCGATTCCAACAGAGAGGCGAAGGGTTGCCTCTGTAATTCCGTTGCGTTCCCGTATCTTCTTCGGCACATCCGCATGCGTCTGGGTAGTTGGATATGTGATCAACGTCTCCACACCGCCAAGACTTTCTGCAAATTTGATCATCCGCACTTTTTCCAGAACAGAAAGGGCAAATTCCCTGCTTTCCAGCTGGAATGTAAGCATGGAGCCAAATCCTCTGGCCTGCTTTTTCATGATCTCATATCCCGGGTGTTCTGGTAAGCCCGGATAGATTACTCTGGTCACTGCGCTCTTTGTTTTCAGCCATTCTGCGATTTTGAAAGCATTTTTCTGTGCCTGCTCCATGCGGATTCCAAGAGTTTTGATACCGCGAAGAATCAGCCAGCTGTCAAAAGGAGCCAGGCCGGAGCCTGTGGTTTTAATAAGAAAACGAAGCTTTTCACTGATATCCTCTCTGTTGGTTACCAGAAATCCTGCCAGGGTATCATTATGTCCGCCCAGGAATTTGGTTCCGCTGTGCACTACAATGTCCGCTCCCAGTTCCAATGGATTCTGGAAATATGGAGATAAAAATGTATTGTCTACTATGAGAAGGAGATTATGTCTTTTTGCAATTTCCGCAAGTGCCGCAATATCAGTGACATTCATCATGGGGTTGGTTGGAGTTTCAATATAAATTGCTTTTGTGTTTTCATTTACATAACTTTCCACATTTTCTTTCCAACAGTCGATTCTAGAAAAATGGATTCCGTTTTTCAAAGAAACATTGTCAAAAAGCCGGATGCTTCCGCCGTACAGGTCTGCATCTATGATCAGATGGTCTCCTGGTTTAAACAGCTCCATTACCAGAGTGATTGCTGCCATTCCAGTGGAAAAAGCCAGTGCATCGATTCCGTTTTCCAAAGTTGCTACAATTTTTTCCAGATGCTCTCTGGTCGGGTTCTGCAGTCTGCTGTAGTCAAAGCCTGTACTCTGGCCTACTGCCGGATGCTCATATGTTGCTGTCTGATAAATCGGAAAACTGATAGAGCCATAATTGTTACAACAGCCTTCCTCTTCTTCCAAATGTAAACATTTTGTATTGATTCCTCTTGCCATGATTTTCCTCCAGATTCGTATGATCGCGTTCAGAGAAATGTTTTCTCTCTTTTTTGTCTGAACATATCATAGCAAGATAAGAGGATTTTGTATAATTCATTTTACCTTGAGTTCGTTATAGAATATTGCTATATCTGATTAGATATGTTAGATTTTGTGTATTGCCAATTTCAGAGCGTGTTTGAAAATCATTCCCGCAATCTGCGCGCCCTGCTTTGCTGTATATTTTTCCCGGATTCAGCTGCGGCAGCTGAATCCGGGCTCAATACCCTTACTATTCTGGCTTTGCAATATCACCTGTTTAATTGATTGCAAAGGTCTGCTGTGTATCATAAAATCCGTCCTGATACATGACGTAGATTTCATAATTATCTGCATTCATTCCCTGAAGCGGCACCGGGATATTTTCATAGAAATCCAGAAATGTTTCCATATGCAGACGAACCTCTGTTGTATCATAAACATAGGTATTCTTCGCCCCTTTAAAAATGATCTGGGAAATCTGATGATCATAGGTCCCTATATAGAGCACTTTTCCAGTGATGTTATATGTCAGGGTATCTGCCGGAAGCACCTGATCCGGTTTCTTGTTCCACAGCCATTTCCAGGTCTTCACCGGCTGCCACAATTCTCCTTTGATATAATTCTCATCCAGCTCCATAGGACTTGCAAGATCGTTGTAATCAATCCGCATTTCCTCTGCACGGTAAAAGGTTTTCTTAAGACAGTACTGATTCAGGACCTTCTCTGTATCGTAGTCAAACTCGTAGGTCATTCCCTTCCAGCCGTTTTCTGCATTTGCCACATGACCGCACATTCCGAAGAAATGATTGCTGTCAGCCTCATAAATCGCTGCGGATGTGATCTTGGACCATACCGTAGGAATCTTCTTAATCTGCTTCACAGTACCTTCTGCTTCATTTACAGAATATACCAGCAGGTAGGATTCCTCTGTCTTGTCATAATAGTCGATATCTTTCTTCCTTCTCCACAGGAAATGGTTATCAAACATGGTGATTTCTATAGTCTGGTCATCGCCATCCAGATCTGTATCGATCTGATATGCTGTATGCTGCTGGAACTGATAAATTAAATCACCATCTGCTTTCAGCACATATTTTTCATAGTCTGTGCCTTCCCAGAATCTTGGATCGCAAAGAATCCACTGGATTTCCTTGGTTGTCCAGTTTACCTTGATCACAGATTCCAGATTGCGGACACTGAGCAGAATAGTATCTGTCTCCGGCTGATAGGAAACCGTATTAATATGAGCCCAGTCAACCAGATTCTCGTATTTGCATTTAATAATATCTTGAAGTTTCAGTTCATTTACCACCGCACCTGTCTGCCGGTCGATTTCCTCAACTTTATCTTCACAATGGCTCTGCATGGAGCTTGTAAGCACCAGAAGATTTCCGCCTGGCTCCTTCTCAATTACCTCATGATGACTTCCCCCGGAAAGATAATACATGTTGTAAGCTCTTCCCAGATAATCCAGCTCATAAAGATTGGTAGACTGAGGCTTCTCCAGGTTCGGAACATATCCGGCAGTATCCTGCCAGATCATTCTGCAGTTGGAAAGCATGTAAAGGCCATAATTTCCAGTCTCTTTGTTCATATACCAGCGAATATCTCCCATGCAGTCATATGCAAAAGGAAGATGAGTGCGCTGTCCGTAAACCATGGTCAGATCATATGCAGATTCTCCACTGGTCTCCACAGGTTCGATCACATCCGTAAGAGACTCTGGCAAAGCTTCTGTTGTAATGGTGATCTCCTGGGAATCCTTCACTCTGCCGGAATCATCCAGAAGTTCCAGTACTACTGTATTATCCTCTCCCGGATAAAGACCGATAATGGGCACTCTGTGTGAACTGGCCGCATCTATCTCTCCGCTGATGTCTGCTGCTGCAGTTTTTCCTTTCACAGTAAAGCGCACTCCATACTCTTCTTCTGTGTCAAAAAGTACTACTGCAGTTAATGGGGAAATCTGATATGGATTGAGAATAACCATGGGATCATCCCATGTATATCCATTTTCCTGCTCTGCCTGCAGCTGTTGGTCAATCTCATAGGAGGTTGCCACCAATGTTTTCGTCTGAGGGATTTCTGTCTGGATATCATTCGCGGAATCATCGTTTTCCTGAATGGAAATCGTGTCATCCACATCCATGGTAACATTCAGCTTTTGACCGTAATAGCCATATTTTTTCTTCCGTTTTTCTTTTACAGAATAGGGAATTTCCTGATTAGTAAGTTTCATGTAAGTATTATAAATTCCCCGCCGCTTTTTCCAGCAAAGGCCTGCAAACAATGCAAGCAGCACCAGAAACAGAAGCAGAATGGTGATTTTTTTCTTTTTGCTCCATTTTTTCATACTGTAAGCTCCTCAAATTTTTGTCGTTATGTCCGTACAGGCTGCAAAGCCTGTAACGTCAAAATGGGTTCAAGGCTCTTGAACCCATTTTGACAAATTATATACTTATGCCTGACTGTACATATATCCCGTATTATAAAGAACACCGTCCAGTTCCAGGTAAATATCCCATTCCTGACCTTCCAGCCCGTCAACTGCCGTCCAGCCCTTAACTGTAACATTTGTTCCGTCATCTCCTTCAGAAGGAGTCTGTGTCAGCAGATAAGCTCTCTGGGACTCACCGCTTATCAGGATCATCTTTCCAGCCAGCAGATCTGCTGCTGCGGTCTGGGTCTGGAAGCTTCCGTTCACACTGATCTTGCTTCCATCCAGCAGGAAATTCCAGCCATCTGGCAAAGCCTCTGTAGTACTCACATCAATGCTGCTTTCCTCATAACTTGTCTCTCCAAGAGAACCAAGCACCTCCGGAACTGCGGATGGATCATATTTTCCTTCTGTATAAAGGGGCATGCGGAAAGAACGATAGGTCAGCGCATTATAAGTGTCACCGGAGATCGTCAGTTCAAAGCTCAGCTCTCCATTATCTACCTGATCGATATGTGTGGTCTTGGTCAGTCCCTGTACAAACATATCTTTCGGGTAATAATCACTGCGGTTTTCTTCATCGCTATGCAGGTGGGAGCCAGCTGTGATCCACAGATGATCCTGTGTTCCATCCAGGGAAACCACACCGGAAATCCAGTCCGAATACCAGTCGGCGCCTCGCTCTTTACCATACTCAGTTACCTGGGAAACGGTCATGTTCTCTGTATCAATCTGATAAACAACCGCACGGGAATATACGTTATCACCACTTACACGGTTATCGCCATCCACACGTTTTACCTTGGCAGTACCATTGTCAAAAAGAGCAATATCTCCATTATCCAGAATGGAAACATTATGCTGTGCATAGAACCATTCGAAATCTTCTCCCTCCGGAGTAAAGAAATAAGACGGATCCACACCATCCCAGCCTGTAGGATCTCCAAGGATCCATGCCAGGGATTTGTCCTCTTTATTTACTGCTACAATGGCATCTTTGTGTCTTGCAGAAAGAAGAACCAGATCATTCTCTGCATCATAGGCAAGACCATTATTATGGAACCAGTCAGCTTCCTCACTTCCGTCTGAATCCATAGAAGCAGACTGTCCATCTTCCTGGCTGATGAGATCTTTCATGTCAAGCTCCCATACAACATCACCGGTCTCGCGGTCAATTTCTACCACGTAGTCCTCAACTGTGCTTAAGTCCGGGCTGTCAGAAGCCACCAGGAGATTGCCATCCGGAAGCTCCACGAAATCGTGATGCTGGCCACCAGGAATCATGTATTCACGGTAAATTTTTCCCAGAAGGTCGACTTCGATCATTCCTTCTTTATAATAGCTGCTCTTCAGCACATAGGATGCAGGCATGAGAAGATGCCCGTTCTCCAGCTGGTGAACTCCGAGAGTTCCGCCAATATTGGTAAAGAATCTGATATCTCCGGCCGCATCTACTCCATACAGGGTTCCCATAGTGGAGCAGACAAAAGTCAGGTTCGAATAATCGTAACTTGCCTCGCTTTTCATCTCTGTCTGGATTGTACCGTAATCAACACCTATATCTTCTGTGGTTACTTCAAAGGTAGCAGAAGTCCCATCATCCAGAGTGATTACAACCTCTGTGGTATCATTGTTGTAAAGACCATAAATCGGGACGATATGCTCCGTTGCCTCCTCAAAAGTCCCCGTCACATCGTTCTCTGCGGATTTCCCTTTCACAGTAACAGTTCCGCCGCAGGCTTTCTCTGTGGAAAAAACGGCAACTGCACTTAAAGGGGACATTCCATATGGATTGACTACAATCAGAGCCTCATCAAGACTGTAGCCGTTTGATGCCTCCTGAAGAAGTGCTTCATCAACAGCAGTCTGCTGTGCAAACCGGTCAGTTACTTCCAAGGCTGTCGCCTGGGACTGGGTATCTGCTGTTTCTGCTGCCTCGGAATCTGCATTCTCTGCATCCTCGGCAGTTTCTGTTTCCGGCTCATCTGTTTCTGTCTCTGCTGTAGTTTCTTCCTCTGCTGTAGTTTCTGTTTCTGCTGCAACTGTAGTAATAGAACCCGCTGTCATTGTCATCATTACAAGTATTGCAGCCAGTTCCCGATATCTTTTATTCTTCATGCCAGCCTCCTGTGCAATTTTATGATTTCTCAAACACGATCTAATACAAAATCCGCATTTTCATACCACCGTCATGGCAGCTGACGGATTGTCTGCATTTTTTATCATCCTTATAATGCGCAGTGATATTCCTCTGCCTCAAATGGATAGCTAAGCTCCAGACCTTCTGCATTCTCGTCAATCTCAAATGCGATCCAGCCCTCGTTGGAACCGAAATTCAAAGTGGTTCCTGCCATACGTGTCATACCAAGCTCTGAAATGAATTCATCATCCATTCTGCTGTATTCATTTCCTTCACTGTCAGTCAGCTTCAGATTCGCCCAGTCCAAAGTCTCCTTGCTGCCGTCTTTCTCGATCTTCAGCTTAATCATACAGAAAGTCTTGCCTGCGTCAGCTTCTTTCTTGTAGTCGCTTGTCTCCACACCTGTATAGCCAAGTTCTACGCTTACATTCTCAAGAGAGGAATTGATCTCCACATCTTCTACTGTAATATTCCATCCTGCTGCAGAAACAACCTCGCCGTATGCATCACTGTTTGCAGTCTGGGCTGCTGTACCAGCAGAACTTCCTGCTGCTTCTGTCTCCTTGCTGTCGGCCACCTCTGCACTGTCTGCTTCTGTTGAATCACTACTTGCAGAATCCTCACCTGTACTCTCTGCTTCTGCAGCTGTGTCATCTGCCTCTGCACTGTCTTCTTCAGCGGAATCAGTACTTGCAGAATCTTCACTTGTATCTTCTGCTTCCGTGCTGTCAGGCTCTTCCTTGGCATCAGCATTGTCTGCGGCAGCTTCTGTCTTGGTATTCTCTTCCGTCTTTGTATCATTTGTGCCACCACAACCAGCCATTAAACCAGCCACCAGAACGGCTCCCATTACCTGTAATAAAACTTTTTTCTTCATTTTTTTACTCCCTTTATTTTTCTGGTATAACTTCATTTACCTGGAGCATGTTTGAAATAAATATTCTGCCAAATGTGCCGGAATCATTTTTCAAACACGCTCTGGTCGTGTTATCAACTATTATAACATAGTTCCGCAATAAAGCAGAAACACTTTCTTAATATTGCCTGTAAAAATTTAAAGTTTTACTGTTTCCACCATTCACAGCAACACGCTTCGCAGAATGTTACCAGTGAACAGCAGCATTAAATCACTTAATTTTTATATTTTGTTCCAAATCATAAAATTCGTTCTGATATACAACATAAATCTCATAATCATCCGCTTCCATTCCCTGCAGCGGTACCGGAATGTTCTCATAGAACTGCAGGTAAGATTTCGTATGAAGACGGATGTCTGTAGTATCATACACATAAGTATTTTTCTTTCCATGAAAAATAATCTGGGAAATCTGGTGATCATAAGCGCCTGCATAAAGCACCTGTCCGGTAAGATGTAATGTAATCTCGCCGTCTTCCAGTACCTGTTCCGGCTTCTTCTGCCAGAAGAACCAGGTCGCTTCTACAGGCTGATATAATTCTCCCATAATATAGTTGCCTTTTATTTCCATGACTGCTGCCAGATCATTCCAGTCAATTCTCATCTCTGATGCGCGGTAATAATAGCTTTTGATGCTGAACTGATTGATCAGCTCTTCTGTATCATAGTCAAACTCATAGTTCATTCCTCTTCGTTTATCTTCAGAATCCTTCACATGACCGCACATGCCGAAAATATGATTACTGTCAGCATCATAAATAGCAGAAGAAGTGATGGTAGACCATACAGTAGGAATCTTTTTAATCTGCTTTACTGTCTTTTCTGCTTCGTTTACAGCATAAACCAACAGATAAGATTCTTTTTCACCATCAAAGTATTGCAATACATCGGACTTTCGTACTTTTACATAATGATTATCAAACATACTGACTTCTACCGTCTGGTCATCTCCATCCAGATCTGTTTCCAGCTGGTAGGCAGTATGCTGCTGGAACTGATAAACAAAATCCCCTTCCGGCTGAAGCACATATTTCTCATATTCTGTACCCTCCCAGAATTTCGGATCGCAGAGAATCCACTGGATTTCCTTTGTCGTCCAGTTCAATTTGACCACAGATTCCAGATTTCGCGGACTGATCACAATGGTATCTGTCTCCGGCTGATAAGACACGGTGTTTAAATGAGTCCAGTCAACCCGGTCCTCATATTTCCCTCCAAAAATGTCTTCCATTATCAATTCATTTACAACTTCACCGGTCTGTCTGTCAATTTCCTGGATTTTGTCCTCAATGTGTCCTTCCAGAGAACTGGTCAGAACCAGAAGATTTCCGTCCGGCTCTTTTTCGATTACTTCATGGTGATTTCCACCCGCCACATAGTACATGGTGTAGGCGCGTCCCAGATAATCCATCTCATAGAGATTGGTTGTCTGCGGTTTGGCCTGGGATGGCATAAAAGCTTCATTGGAGGCAACTATCATCCTGCTATTTGACAGCATATAAATTCCAGAAGTAAATTCTCCGCTCATGTACCAACGGATATCTCCCATACAGTCATAAGCAAATGGGAAGGTTGTCCGCTGTCCATATACCATAGTCAGTTCAAAGGCAGATTCACCGCTTGTTTTCACCGGTTTCACAGCATCATCCAGTTTATCCGGAAGTTCATCCGTTGTAATAGTGATTTCCTGGGAATCTGTAACCTTGCCTGATTTATCCAGAAGCTCCAGAACAACTGTATTTTCCATTGCCGGGTAAAGACCGATCACCGGGATTCTGTGTGAAACAGCAGCTTCCACTTCTCCACTGATATCTGCGGCTTCCGTTTTTCCCTTGACCGTAAAACGCACCGCACACTCTTCTTTTGTGTCGAAAATAATCACCGCTGTCAATGGAGAAACCTGATAAGGATTCTGGATCACCATAGGCTCCTCCCAGCTGTATCCATTCTCCAGCTCGGCCTGCAGCTGCTGGTCGATTTCATAAGAGGATGCTATACGTGTGGTTTCTCTTGGAATATCTGTTTCGAGCTCATTTGCAGAACCGTCATTCTCAGTTATGTAAACCGGATTTTCCAGATTCATGGAAGCATTCAATTCCTGGTCATAATATCCATATTTTTTCCTTCTTTTTTCCTGGACTGAATAAGGAATTTCCTGACCAGTAAGCTTCATATATGTATTATAGATTCCACGGCGTTTTTTCCAGCATAGAGCGGCAAACAGCACAGCTAAAATTAAAAATATAATAAATACTGCAATTTTTGTTTTTTTATTCCACTTTCTCATTTTCCCAAATCCCTGATTTCCGGAAGCTGAAGCCAGAACATCACTCCGTTCTCCAGATTTTGGGCTCCGCAGCTTCCTTTATGTTTATCCACGATCTTTCGGACCACAAAAAGTCCAAGACCAATGTTACGTACTTCATTCTCAGATGTGACTGGTTTCTTCTTCTGGGAAGTTGTGTAAAAACTGTCCCAGATATGCTCCATCTGCTCTTCTTTAATCTGCTCTCCATCGTTGTAGACTTCCATACGTATCTGCTTTTTCTCTTTCTTCAGAGTGATCCGGATCCGCTTTCCCTGCTCTGTGTGCTGAAACGCATTCATCAGATAATTGTTTACGGCTCTTTCCAGATACATGCGGTTTCCGTATGCGAAACAGTTCTTTTCGATTTCCTGTTCCACTTTGATCTCGTTTTTGCGGAACATAGCATCATATCGAAGAAGCAGATATTCTATCATTTCTGATACATTTACACGGCTCATTTCCATGGAACTCATCTGATTGTCCAACATGGAAAAATCAAGGAGTTCTCCTACCATTCTGGACATTTTGTCCAGCTCCTCGTGAATGGAAGAATAATAGTAGGAACGATCAATCTTATCTCCTGCGATTTCCAGCATTTCCACCTGGCTGGACACTACTGCAAGAGGTGTTTTTAATTCATGGGAAATATTCGCCACAAATTCTCTCTGGCTTTCCAGAAGCTGATAGTCAGACTGCTTTGCTTTTTTCTCGGTACTTGCTTTACTCATTTTTTCTAGGAAATAGCTTAATCCCACCATCAGAAGCAAAACAACCGCCAGATATAATCTGGTTCCCTCAATCACTTCCAGAACTGACTGAACATCTTTCCGCAGGTAAACATAAAATGTATGTCCATCCTGTATAATCTTCCCACGAAACATCAGAATATGCCTGGATTCCATGCGACGCTGTTCCAGGGTTCCTTCTTCTGTGTACTGGGCAATTTTGTTTTCTATGTACT
>OIBX01000383.1_pt1 | contig 16394 bp, 19 predicted proteins | sample 1581151 | NCBI WGS metagenome assembly OIBX01 (sample SAMEA3882527, study PRJEB24775) | human gut metagenome | biome: human-associated habitat; feature: intestine environment; material: feces | place: Netherlands | collected 2009/2010 | reverse complement strand
TACAGTAGCAAAGTATTAAAAAATAGACGTTTGCCGCTAAGCAAGGACGTCTATTTTTTTATGCATATTTATATTGACAAAACTAAAAACCTAGTGTACTATCTAACTATAGCACTGATACAGCAAACGCAAAAAAGATAAATGGAGGAATCACATGGAATATAATTCAGGAAGTCCAATCTATCTTCAGGTGATCAACGAGCTTAAGAAAAAGATGGTAAAGGGCGAGTTGAAACCGGGTGAGAAGATGCCATCGAACAGGGAGCTTGCAGTTTTGTATAAAGTGAATCAGAACACAGCGGCGAGAATCTACCGGGAGATGGAGATGGCAGGATATTGTTACACGAAGCGTGGAATCGGTACATTTGTGTCGGAGGAGGAGTATATGTTTGACAATGTGAAGAAGGAGATGGCAGAAGAGCTGTTGAAGAATTTTGTACACGAGATGCGTGATCTTGGATTTCAGAAAGGCGAGATTATTGAGCAGATTGCCGATTACGAGGAGGAGCAGAAATGATGTTAGAGTACAGAAATATCACAAAGAAATTCGGAAATAAAGAAGCAGTTAAAGAGCTTACTTTGAAGTTGAAAAAGGGCACGATTTATGGCCTTCTCGGAGAAAATGGAAGTGGTAAATCAACTTTATTGGAGGCACTTGCCGTAGCACATGGTTTTAATCCTGAGGGTGGAACAAAGAATTATGTTTTTTCTACGCATGATACACATTCAGAATTATGTGATGCGATAAGAATTTCAAAAGGCTATCGGAAGGAAAAATGGGGATATTTTCTTAGAGCCGAAAGTTTTTATAATGTTGCAACGCAGGAAGAAGAATATGCAGATTTTGCGCATCCTTCTGCTAAATATCATGAAAGGTCACATGGAGAGAGTTTTCTCGCGTTAGCGCAGAACAATTTGCAGCCAAATGGTCTGTATCTTTTTGATGAACCGGAAGCTGCATTATCACCTCAGAGACAGCTTACATTGTTAATACAAATATATAGATGTGCAAAAGAGGGAGCACAATTTTTTATAGTTACACATTCGCCTATTCTGTTAGGCATACCAGATGCAGATATCTATTGTTTTGATAATGGAAGCATACATTTATGTGAATATGAAGAAACAGAGAGTTATCAAGTGACAGAAATGTTTATTAACAATAGGCAGATGTTGCTGGATAAATTGTTGACAGAGTAAAGAAACAATGTGTTAGGGCACAAATATGATAAAAACAAAAAATATTTCAGAAATGTTGACTTCTTTAAATGAGGAGTATCGTTTTAATAAAAATACTCTTTCAAAATATTTAGAAATAACTGAAGAAACAATAGATGGAGTAGTAATGGGCAATGTGGAATGTTTGCCAGATGATCCTGCATTGCGTCTTAAAATACTTAGTAAAGCAGGATTTCTGTATTTTGGAGCGATTGAAGATAAGGATAGGCAATTAAGCGGTTTTTTGGAAGTGCTTGTTTCCTATCATGGCATATCCAAGCTAACGATAGCAAAAATGGCTGGTGTTGAGGAAAAAGATATTGACAGGCTTTTAGCCAATCCACCAGAAAAAGTTGAAATAGAAGTAAAGTATAAAATTGCTGTGACTGTTATGGAACTGCGATTTTGGCTAAAAGATTGTGATTTACCAATATAATCATGTGGTGCTTTGGAAACTGGTGGAATAACAGGAAATGTAATTAGAATAAAGAAAGATAGAAGGCGAGTAGCGGATTGGTGTCTGCTGCTCACTTTTCGTTTATGGGGATATGTCGCAATACGACTTTTGAAGTGTTGTATTGCAATCTGTTTTCGGGTATTTCTCGTTGGTATCATTACCATAAAAGCGAGGTGAATTCCATGAAAGCAGAGAAGAAGGAAATCAATATACAGATCGGAAAAAGGTTGCAAACCGCCAGAGAAAACAGTGGATATACGCAGGAAGTTTTTGCAGAGACGCTGGATGTAGGGGTAGAGCATTATCGAAAAATCGAAAGCGGTGTCTATGGCTTACAGCCGGAGAAAATGCTGATCTTGTATGAGAAGTACAGGATCGAGCCGACTTATCTGGTTACGGGGGATACAAATCATAAGGTTGATATTGAACTGTTCCTTGCAAACTGCAGCAGGGAGGAACGGGATGCATTTATAGACCGCATGCTTGCGTATATGAGAAAGCTGATGACAGGCCGTTAAAGCAGCACAGTCTCCGGGATGTATATTTGATCAATATATTTTGAGAAGGAGACGATGTATGAGGGTAGCAATCTGCGATGATAATCAGCAGGACATTGAAAGGATCAGACGCTATACATTGCGTATGATCGATTATGCGGTGGAGTATGTGTTTTATACCAGACCGGAAGAATTATTGAGGGAATGTGCAGATGCGGAGCAAAAGCCGGATATGTACATTCTTGATATTGAGATGCCTGGAATGGACGGACTTGCGGTGGCAAAACAGATCCGTGAGACAGATTCCAAAGCATTGCTGGTGTTTCTTACCAGCTATACCAAATACATGCCAAGTGTATTTGAAGTTGTCACATTTGATTTTATTCCAAAACCAATCTCAGAAGAAAGGCTCCGTGTGCTGTTTGAGAAGGCAGGAACCTATCTGAATCTGACCAATCAGAGTTTTTCATTTAGTTACCGCAGGGTGCGGTACAGTCTGAAGTTTGACGAAATCCTGTATCTGGAAAAGCGGGGGCGTCAGGCGATTATCCACACAAAGAAAATGAAATATCAGTCCAACATGAATTTGAATGAAATATGGGGGAAACTGGATGAGCGCATGTTTGCCGCCGTTCATGGCTCTTTTATCGTTAATTTGAAACATGTTCATTCCGTATCCAGCGGCATGGTCATGCTTACAGACGGCACAGAGCTGGGAGTGACAAGAGGGTACCGGAAGGAGCTGACGAAAAAGCACATAGCGTTTGTGCAGGGAGGAATGTGACATGGCATTATATGGGGTGAGGCTTGTCATAAATCTTTTTGACCTCTGCATTTACCGCAGGTATTTAGAGGAGTTCATCGGAAACAGAAAAACTTCCATGGAGTTTTCTGTTCTTCTGCTGATAGTGTGCGAGCTGATTGGAAGTGCGGTGAACCAGATGGGGATAAGCTGGCTGAATTTTGTGACGATGGTTGTGATTCTCTGTGTATATGTCTGCCAGTACGAGGCAGGGATTGTAAGCAGGCTGATTGCAGTTCTGCTGTATATGGGGATTATGGGTATTAGTGAACCGGCAGGTTATCTGTTTAGCAAAGTATTTATGGAACAGATAGTAGAGGATGATGTTGTTATCTATTATTTTTCTGCATTCCTAGTGGTGATATTCCGGCTTGCGATTGTGGAAGTCTTTTGCAGGCTGAAAGCGGGAAAGAATGTAAAGGTGTCGAGTATGCCAAAGGAAACCAGTTATGCGCTGGCACTTATTCCATTATGCAGCCTGATCAGTTGTTTTTTACTGATAGAAGTTGCAAAAGAATTAATCTCGGCACAGATGGTGGTGCTGTGCATGTGTATCATCTTTGTCATTATCATCACAAACTATATCATCTTTCTGATGATTGAAAAGTACACAACAGTGGAGGAAAAACAGTACGAAGAGGAAATGATCCAGAGGGAAATCTTATACCGGAACGAATACTATCAGGACATGGAACGTTATCAGGAACAGATACAGGACATCCGGCATGATATGAAGAACAGGCTGACGGGACTGCTCGCAGCGGCAGAACAGGGAAGTGCGGAACTGATCAAGGACAGACTGCAGGAAGTATTGGGAGATATCCGGCTGGCAGAAGAAATCATCTATTCTGCAAATCCGGTGGTGAATGCCATACTAAAAGTAAAAAGCATAAAGGCAAAAGAGAAAGAGATACCGATGCAGGTTACAACGCTGCTCCCCCAGAGAGTATCCGTGGATATCGGGGACATGGGTGTTCTGTATGGGAATCTTCTGGATAATGCGATAGAGGCGGCGATGGCAGTGGAACAGGAAAAACGGTATGTTCATGTGGAATCAAAGTTTCAGGAGGGCAGATTGCTTTTATCCATTAAGAACAGCAAGCCATCCGGGACAAGTTCCTATCAACAGACAAGCAAAAAAGATAAAATAAAACACGGCAGGGGAATCCGTTCGGTGCGGAAAGTGGCAGAAAAATATGGCGGGGAGCTTCTGTTAAAAGATCAGGGGGAACATTTTGAGGCAGTCCTTCTGCTCAACGGAGTTGCAAAACTGGAGTGAGACTGCAACTTATTACAGCAAACCTGCAACTTGTTACAGATAGATTGATTTCTGTACAGAAACTGTTAGAGTGAAAACATCAAAAAAAGGAGGGTTTTACTAAAAATGAAGAAAAGAAACTGGATGTACCGACTGAGCAGCAAATCCATGAGTGTGATGGCAGCACTGGCACTTATGGTGACAACCATGGCAACCAACCGTTCCTGCATGTGGTATTTCGGACAGGACAAGATGCCAGAAGATTCCAAAAAACTCAGAAGGTTTTAAATCATGACGAAATGGCTCAGCCACCGTATGGTTGAGCGGGGAATCATAAAAGAGGAGGAGCAGGAATTATACCAGTTTGGAATACGCAATGGTATGATCCTGCTTCTAAACGTTGTGACGGCACTGGTCATCGGTCTGCTCACAGAGCAACTGGCGGTTGTGGCAGTGTTTACCCTTTCTTTTATGGTTCTTCGCAGCTATACCGGTGGATATCACTCAGACAGCAGGATTTTCTGTTACCTTGGTTCCAATCTGGTGCTGCTGGTTCCGGTTTATACACAGGCTGTGTTTTACAAGACATCGCTGGCAAGGCTGCTGGCAGTATTGCTGGTGTCCGCAGGGATCATTTTTTTACTCAGCCCCATGCACAGCAAGAACCGGAAATTGGATAAAGAGGAACAAAAGCATTTTGGCAGAAAAGCAAGGCTGATCGCAGTCTTGGAACTGGCTGTGCTTGGCATTTTGTGGTATGCAGGCCAGATACCGTATGCTTACGCTGTTTATACGGGCATCTGCATCACGGCACTGTTCATGATCGTAGGAAAAGCACAGCTATGGATACAGTCGCATACCGAAAATGGATAGTCCTTTCCGAACAAACGGAAGGGACTTTTTTTCTGGAAAACAGGAGGGATGACAATCCAAGACGGTAACTTATTACAGGTACCGTAAGACTTATTACACTTATATTGAAGCGCACTTTCTTTCCAAGTATAGTACCGCAAAAAGGCTTAGGAGAAGAAAGGCGTGGCATGTTTTGGGGAATTCATGCCGCACCGGATTGCAGGGGGCGGCAGAAAGGGAAAAGTTCATAAGGATAACATCCGGGGGCAGTTTTGCATGCTTTATTTTGCATGGGAACAGCACCTTTTTTTATTGTCTTTTTCCAGTGAAGTAAAACCCAGAGGTCCTCCAGATGTCCTTCATTTCAAAAAAATTACGAAATGGAGGACATTTGAATGTCAGAATGGATCAGGATCAGAGTCAAGGATTTTTATAAAGATGCAGTTGGAGAGCTGGAATACACCTATGTGACCAGAGAAGTCTACGAGGCACTTGCCGATACGTTCCGCAAAGAAGCTCACGCACAGGAAATGCGGGATATCAGACATACGACCAAGGACGGATATACAGAAGGAGAAACGGAAGATCTGGTGGAGCTGACCGGGGAATCGGTAGAGGATACGGTCATCCGGCAGATGGAAATAGAAACCCTGCAGAAAGCAATGCAGTCACTCACCCCGGTGCAGAGAGAGCGGCTGCATTTTTATTTTTTTGAGGGCATGACATACCGGCAGATTGCAGCGAAAGAAGGGGTTGGAGAGAAGAACATCCGGGAGAGCATAAACGGTGCGGTAAAGAAAATAAAAAAATTTTTTGATTAATACCCCCTCAAAACGTGTTTTTCTGTGAGTACCTTATGAGAGGAACTTTTTCTGGACAGATGGTCTCTTCCGGGACTCCTCTCATGTCTCGTGTGTGGATACGACACAGGCAGACAAAACGCACCTTGAAAAATGCCGGAGAGGAATACAGGACTCCGAGCGCAGGATGGAATCACGCCATATCCTGCCAGCCATATCCAGCAGTTCAGATACGTTAGCCGTTTCATGAGCCGTAACCGGGGCGCAGTGACACTCCTGCAGCAATCGGGCAGATGTTCTTTCTGCCAGCCATGCTGTGAAAAAGATCGCATCTAAGGAGCCGAGCGGGAAAGCCGGGGTACAGCCTGTCTGTGGTGGACAGGCGCGAAGAGGGGAATGGCCTATAATGATACACCTTGAGATTAGCCAGCACGCAGTGGTGGAGGTGAGATACCTGTGATGTCTGCCTGTCCGAGTGGCAGGGACCAAAGACAGTCTGGACTGACTGCCCATGAAATGCCGGCTTTGGGATTTTTTCTTCTCTGTTTTGGCGGCGTTTTGGTTCCGGGGAGTAGTGACGAATAGGGACAGACACTTTTTATTTATGAAGTGAAGGATTATGGCAGTAAGACTTAATTACAGAAACCATGCGGCGGAGGGGAACTTCCGCCGTATTCTTGTGGAGTTAAGAAAAGCTGAAAAATGGGGAATGGAGGAAAACAGGAGATGAAGAAAGAAGATACCGAAATGATGTTAAGGATTTTTGAAACGGAGAGGGCAGGATATGCCTATCTTTATCCGAGTGATGGAGGGGAGCGGAAAGAGGACTATATCTCGACCACGGCAGAAAATATCGCAAATTATATCGGCAGCCACATGTTTGAAGCCGAAAAGATCGTCATCACAGATATGTGTGACAGGCTGATATTAGATACCTGCGGCTATTTTATCAATAGCTGTCCCAATCAGGAATTCTGTAAGGAAATCCATCCGTTCTTAATCCCGATCCAGATGGGAGAAAAGGACGCGGGAGAGGTGCTTTCAGTCAGCAGGGATGTATCGGAACAGTATTTCCGGGAAGAAGATGAGGCTGCAACCATGGCTGAAATCGGGATGATGTAAAGGTGTTTCTTCTGGGCAAAAGTGTTTGGCTTGGGAGAATGAATTTAACGTTCTTAAATTGCGGGAGGAAAAAGGGAAAAGATGATGGAAGGCGGAGCGAATGAGGTGCGGTATAAGATTGCCGAATTTCTCTTAAAAAGGATGCATGAAGATAAGCTGTTAACCGAGGAAGAATGGGAAAAAATCCGGGTTTTGAATGTCAAGACTTTCTCCCCGGAATTAGCAAAAGTATATCTGTAATAACACTGGATATATAAAGGACTATGTGGTAGTGTATGTTGCTGACAGGGAGTGCAAACCCTTGAAAATACTGGGAAAGGAGAAAAAAGCATGGCAAAAAAAGTGACTGTCATAAAGGCAGCAAAAGCGCAGAAACATACACAGGAAGAACGCAGGCTGAAAGTGTGCGGATATGCCAGAGTCAGTACCGGCAGTCAGGCACAGGCAACTTCCTATACTGCACAGGTCGAGTACTATACGGAAAAAATCGAGAGCAACCCCCTGTGGGAGTTTGCAGGGGTGTATGCGGATGAAGGAATCAGCGGAACAAACGTAAAGCACAGGGATGAGTTCCAGATGATGATCGCAGACTGTGAGGATGGGAACATCGACCTGATCCTTACGAAATCCATCACAAGATTTGCAAGAAATACGGTGGAGTGCATCCAGACCATCCGAAAGCTGAAGGAGATTGGCGTTGGAATCTACTTTGAAAAAGAGAACATCAACACGCTGTCAGAAAAAAGCGAGCTGTTCATTACCATCCTGGCATCGGTGGCGCAGGGGGAATCAGAAAACATCTCAAGCAACAACCGCTGGGCGATACAGAAACGCTTTCAGGATGGAACCTATATCATATCCACACCAGCGTATGGCTATGGAAAAGATGAGGATGGAAATTTAGTCATCATAGAATCCGAGGCAGAAACCGTAAGGTGGATTTATGAATCCTACCTAAACGGCATGGGAGTGTATGTGATAGCAAAGGCACTGAACCAGAAAGGCATTCCGACAATCCGGGGTGCAGAAAAGTGGCAGGACGGGGTGATACAGGACATTCTGAAAAATCCGATTTATGAGGGAGATATGCTACAACAGAGAACCTATACAGAAACAAGGTTCCCATTTGTCCGCCGGGTAAACAACGGACAGAGAAACCAGTATCTCATCAAGGACAGCCATCCGCCAATCGTCACACATGAGGAGGCAGAAGCGGTGCGGAACCTGATGGCATACCGGGTGGATGTACTGCACATGAACAAGAGTGACTACACCAAAAGATACCTGTTTTCCGGCAGAATCATCTGTGGGGAATGCGGAAGAACCTTCCGGCGGCAGAAAATCTACATCGGGAAACCCTATGAGAAAATCATCTGGACGTGCAGCGGACATGTGGAGGATAAAGAGAGCTGCTGCATGAAAGCCATCCGAGAGGATGTGCTGCACCGGGCTTTTACAGACATGTGGAACAAGCTGTACACCAATCAGGGAACGATATTAGAGCCGCTGTTAAAAGAGCTGACAGAACTTGTGGCAGCAAGGCAGGACAGTGAGGAAATCAGACAACTGGATAAGGAAATCAAAGATATAAGCGGGCAGAGCCAAATCCTAAATCAAGTCATGAGGAAAGGATATATGGACTCTGCTCTTTTTATGGAGAGCAGTAGCAAGCTTGGCTGGCAGCTGACGGAATGCAGAAGAAAAAAGACACTTTTGACCAGAAAGCTGCGGAGGACAAAAGAAATTGTACGGACCGAACAGCTTATCCAACTGATTGCAGAACAGGACGGATTAAGGGAGGAGTTTGACGAGCAACTGTTTAAAATGACAGCGGAGAAGATCGTGGTCTCCAAAGAACACGACATCACCTTCTGCCTATACAACGGACTGAAACTGACGGAGAGGGGAGGCAGACAGGATGCAGTGGCACATGCCAATCGGCTATAAAGTTGTGGATGGAAAAATCACCATCTGCGAAGAGCAGAGAAAAATTGTGGAACAGATATTTACAGACTATGACAGCGGGGTGGCGGCAGGCAGGATCGCCCAGAACCTGAAAGGGAGAAACATATGCAATGCAAAAGGGAAAGTGTCCTGGACCCACGCATCCATCGGCAGGATACTGGAAAACCCAAGCTACCTTGGCACAGACTACTATCCGCAGCTCATAGGAGAGGAACTGTTTGAGAGAGTCCAGTGCAGACGGGAAAAGGTGAGGGCAGAGCTTGGAAGGGCAGACCACAGGCCCGGCAGGGATGAAAGAATCCTTTTCGGAGGTGTCATCTGGTGTGCAGAATGCGGGGCAGTATGCAGCCATATCCAGCCGAACCACAAAAAAGAGCGTGGCGGCACTGCCAAGTGGAAGTGCAGGAACTATGTGACTGGCAGAGCAAAAAACTGCAGGAACAGTTTTATTACAGACGGGCAGGCAAAGCAGGTGTGTGTAGAAGCCATCAATGCAGTGATACGAAACAAAGGCCTGCTCCGGGTACAAAGGCAGGAGGAAAAGCTCAGCCCTCAGTACCGGGTTCTGGAGCGGAACCTGCAGCACATGAAAGAAGAGCAGGAACGCACAGAGACAGACCTGATGAAACTGCTCTATGAAAGGGCAGAGGAACGATACCGGACGCTGAAGGTCAGGGATGGGGAGTTCCGGACAGAGAAGATCAAAAACATCCTTGCAGGAAAAAAGGAACTGGAAACATTTGATGAAAATTTATATAGAAAAATAATCGCACGCATCTGGGTGCATGGTGGAAATATGGCAGAAGTGGAGCTTATCAATGGGAGCCGTGTCACAGCCGGATACAAGGATTAGGAGGGAGAGCAGATGGCAGAAACAGCAAAAAAGATCAGCATGATACCTGCCAAGGTGCAGTATGACCGGAATGTGAAACTGTCAGAGAAGAAAATGAAGGTCGCTGCCTACTGCCGTGTCAGTACGGAACTGGAAGAGCAGGACAGCAGCTATGAGGCACAGGTGGAGTATTATACCAGCAAGATATCTGAAAACGAAAACTGGAAAAATGCCGGCATCTATGCAGATGACGGAAAGAGTGGAACAAACACCAAAAAGAGGGCAGACTTTAATGCCATGATACAGGATGCCCTTGCCGGAAAAATCGACATGATCCTTACAAAGTCGGTCAGCAGGTTTGCGAGGAACACGGTAGACTCGCTGGTGACCATCCGAAAACTGAAGGAAAAGAATGTGGCGGTGGTGTTCGAGAAAGAGGGGATCAATACACTGGAGGGAACCGGCGAAATCCTTATCACCATCTTAAGCAGCCTGGCACAGGAGGAGAGCCGCAACATCAGCGAGAACATCCGCTGGGGAGTCGTGAGGAAATTTGAAAAAGGCAAGGTCATCGTAAACTGCACAAAGTTCATGGGATACACCAAAAACGAGGATGGGGATCTGGTCATCGTACCCGAAGAGGCAGAGATCGTAAAGCTGATCTTCCGCCTTTATCTGGAAGGCTACAGTACCGGGAAGATTGCAAAGCATCTGGAAGAGCAGGGAATCAAGACCGCCACAGGGCAGGACAAATGGCATTCCACGGTAATAGACAAAATGCTCCGCAATGAAAAATACATGGGAGATGCATTACTGCAGAAAACCTATACGGTGGATTTCATGACAAAAAAGAAAGTCAAGAACACTGGAATCGTACCGCAGTATTATGTGGAAGATGACCATGAGGCGATTATCCCGAAGGAGCTGTTCTACAGGGTACAGGAAGAAATGATGCGGAGGGCATCCTTATGCAAGGCGGCTGTCACCCGGAAGAAGAACCAGAAAAGCAGGTATTCCTCCACCTATGCACTGACCGGCATGCTGATCTGCGGAAAATGCGGGCAGGAGTACCGGAGAGTCACCTGGGCGAGAAACGGGAAAAAGAAAGTTGTCTGGAGATGCAGCAACCGATTGACTAACGGAGTGAAGAAATGCGGGGAATCCGAGACACTCGAAGAGAACGCATTAAACAGGGCAGTGATGGAAGCCATCCACAGGATCACGAGTGATGATATGGAATTTATGGAAAACTTCCGGCAGAACATCATCCATGTCATCGGGAACTACAGCACCGCAAAAGAGTCTGAGGAATACGAAGAAAAGATAAAAGAAAAGCAGGAAGAGATGGTGGCACTGATCGCGGAGAATGCAAAGACCGGCTCCTACACACCGGAGTTTGATGAACGCTATCGCACCATAGCAGAGGAAATCAATGCCTTAAAAGAGGCACAGAAAACAGCCAGAAACGAGAAATGGATGGCTGACAGCTATGAACAGAGAATCCAAGATATCGAACATTACTTAAGCACAAGCACCTGCCAGATACAGGAGTTCGACAATGACCTTGTCAGACGGCTGATCTCGACCATCAAAGTGGAATCCAGCGAGAAGCTGCTGATACAGTTCCAGTCAGGCATTGTCATGGAACAGGAGATTCGATATGAGTAAGACTGCGGCAGGAATGGCAGCAAGTAAATAGGAAACGTTGTTCCTGCCAGTTTATGGTAAGAATAAAATGCCCGATGATCCGGGCGTTTTATTGTTGGCACAAAAATAGGAAAGAACAGCAGGAGCGATATATAGCGGAAAATGAGTAAAGGGAAGTGGATATAGAAAAAGCACATGAAGTAAGTGTGCGACAGGAGGAGAAAAGCGTATGAATTATGAGCAACTGATAGAAGAACTGAGGGAGGAAATGTTACAGCTTGTAAACACGAAATGTGATGCACTGCTCCAGATGTACCGGAGTGGGGAGATGCATACAGATAAGAGAGATACGATCCGGGAAAGCAGCCTTATCACAGTATCCCCGGCGGAACTGAAAGGGAAAAGACCACTGGCAGTCCAGTTCGCACCGGGAGAATGGATAGAGACACCTACATGGAGAAAGGTGGCACAAAAGATTTTGCAGACCTGTAATGAACAGCCGGATATCCATGAAAGATTTATGGAAATGTGTGGAAAAGTAGCCGGACGCTGGAGGACGATCCTTGGCAGTTCACTGGAAGAAATGGATGTACCGATAAAGGTGGATGAGGAACTTTATTTTGAGGGAAAATTTGACACAGAAGCGATGTTAAATATGTTAGAGAAAAAAGTGCTGGAACCGGCAGGGGTTGATTACAGCAGCATTAAAATCCGGTATATGGCAAAAGGGCAGGAGCAAGCAAAAAGTGTAGACCATGTGTCAGAACAGGATGTTTTGGAACATGAGGAGCAGGAACAACATGCACCGGTGCAGACGATGTAAAAATTGATTGTATAAAAGAAACGGGTAAGTTATAATATAGATGTGGTCAGATGCCTTTTTAGGGATGACTATATCTGTTACAAAAAGGAGGAAGGCCAGTGAATACAGAATTGAAAAATGCAGTGAAAGCAACAGACTCAAAAGCACAGTATGATACGAGTGCAAAGCGTCTGTTAGGACAGAAAAGCATACTGGCACATATACTGGTAAAAACAGTTGATGAGTTTAAGGGCATGAATCCCAAGGATGTGGTCGACTGCATTGAGGGAACACCACATATCAGTACGGTACCGGTAGAGCTTGGACTCACAAATGCAGCCAGCGAAAAAAATGGTGAGAGACTGGTCGGTTTCAACACAGAAAATGAAGAGATCAATGAAGGTCTGGTAAGATTTGATATCGTTTTTTATGTGCGTATGAGAGACGGATTGTCACAGATCATCATAAATGTGGAAGCACAGAAAGATGAGCCGAAGGGATACGAAATCTTAAATCGGGCAATCTTTTATGTGAGCAGACTGATCTCATCACAAAAAGAACGTGATTTTGAGAATTCCAGCTACGATGACATTAAGCGTGTATATTCAATCTGGGTATGTATGAACATGGAAGAGAGCAGCATGAGCCATGTGCATCTCACAAAAGAAGATTTGATCGGTTCCTATGAATGGAAGGGAAATCTTGATCTGCTGAATATCATCATGCTTGGACTGGCAAAGAATCTGCCGGAACATGATGAGACATATGAACTGCACCGTCTGTTAGGGGCGTTGCTGTCACAGGAACTTACAATAGATGAAAAACTAAACATAATTGGAAATGAATACGATATTCCTATTGAGGAGAACTTCAGGAAGGATGTGAGCGTTATGTGTAACTTGAGTCAGGGAATTGAAGAAAAGGGTATTGCGATTGGAGAAGCAGGACTCATTATGAAAATGTATAAGAATGGTTTTACAGCAGAGCAGATAGCCTCAGCCACAGATAAGGATATAGAAGAAGTGAAAGCGATTATTGCAGGGAAGGAACCTGCGCTTGCATAGTTCTTTTACAGTAGCAGGAAAACAGTTTTCTGTGAATAAAATGGTCGGAATCAAGCCTCCAAGTCTATAATAGATTTGGAGGTTTCCTTTTATATGTCCTGTGTAAAATTTTTTGAGAAAAGAATAAATGTGATATAATGTATGAAAAGTTACAAAGATTACAAACTAGTTTATTGATAAAAAATGATTCAAGTAGAGGATGAAAAAATGATTTTTTTGGATGCAAATGCCTTTTATTCATATTATGGAAGAAGCAAATTGGGAATGACATCAGAACCAGTTGATGAAAAACGTTTGAAAAAATATTTAGATCAACAGAGCGAAAAGAGTCTTCCGACTTCAGTATATATTGAGATAATGACGCACTTTAGAAATAATCCCAAAGTGTTACAAAGTTTACTTGAATTTAGGTATGCGAAGGGGTTGCCGCTTTTTAATAATATTCCAGATTATGTTGTGAGTGAAGATGAAATTACCAGTGTTGCATATATGGATCAAGTAGCTCTCAAAAAATATGCGGATAGATTATTAAAAAGCAAAATTCAAATTGAGAGTAAATTTACACTTTTATTTTTTGAAATTACAAAAGATTTATATGCTCATTACAAACTAGAGATGACAGATGGACTGTCAAAAAAAAACAAAGATGCTATATTGGGGTATATTGGAAGAGTTGCATATAAAGAATATCAAAATTTATTAGAAGAAAGAATTAAAGAAGAACTGCAGTCAGGGTATGATGAAAATAAAGAGAAAAAAGTACTCAAGGATTTTTATATCCAAGAATTGAATGAAGCATGTGTGCTTACCAATATTATTATTCAAGGATGTGTTGCTTGCAAACAGGACAAGGAGGATATCATAAGTATTGTACAGCAGACATATCAAAAGAGTATTGAAAATGGTTTGGATGGAAATATGGGAACGATGCCGTGTATAGTAGATACATTGGCAACAGACCAACATTTCCTAGATATAGCGAAAGTAAAAGTGTCAGAGATGTTTAAAAAAGGAAAATATTCTGCCACACAGAGAAGATATCTTCGGGATGTAATGTTCACATCATGGTTTGAAAGAGGAAAAAAATTAGACAAGAATGATATTTTTGATATGCTTTGTGTTGGATGCCTAGATCATATAGATAAAACCAAGAGTGCGTGTGTTTTAATAGATGCATCGTCATATGTTCTCTCATTTGACGCAAGAATGAAGAATTTTATAGGAACTGTTAAACCGGAGAATTTGAGATTAATTGAAAAAATCCAAAATGAACAGTGAATGGTTGGAATCAAGCCTCCAAGTCCCCAACAGATTTGGAGGTTTTCTTCTGCCCATTTTTATCGGGAAGTAATTTCCCAAATAAACAATCTATGGTACAATATCTTAGAAGTTATCATCACGGGATAAGTGAACCATAGAGAAAGAGCAGAGTCAATCGTAAGCTGATCTGGCTTACATCTAAAATACAATGCAATCTTTTTCTATGCAGGTGCAGGAGAGAGTGCATCATGTCAATTTTTGCAGCCTCGTCAGAGAGGATGGAAACATTTTTCACTCCCAGAGTACAGTGAAAACTCTGGAAAGTGCATCTCAATTACCCTATCGACACATGTGGAGACTGTGGTGGGACTACACAGAAAGGATATGTAGAAATCCTTGAATTTATGCACTTTGTAGAGTTTTTCAGTTTCAACAAAATTGGTGAAAATCACAGGGAAAAAGAGCTTGTGAGGAAAGTAACTGTTGTTGTAGCGTTAGACCTCGGTTGTGGGAACACAAAGAATTCTGAATATGAAAGTAAATAGAGAGCTATCAGATATATTGATAGAACATAGGGATACTTCAAAAGAGTGTCCCTATTTTTTATATTAGGGCATTCCATTAGGAGTGCCTTTTTCAATTCAATTTCAGAAGGAGGTTCACTATGAACAACACAGCGTTAGGAGCAGTAAGTAACAAGAAAGAGAACATTAGCTTTATCAGCGAAGCACATGAGAAATTCTACTATGAAAAATTAAAAGAAGTGCGTTATGTGGATGTATATCACAAAGCACTTTGTTATTGTCTTGGCATCAGCGATGATACAAGAAGAAATATTAACAGAATTTATGATTTTAAGACTGGCTGCGTAAAACCAGAGTGTCTGCACGATGGCTGGCAGACCAGCGGAAGCGAAAAGGTTGTCAGAATGGCGTTCAACTTGTATTGCAATGGTACACCGAGTGTAGATGATGAGCAGGACACAGAGGAGCAGATTGATGAGTGTAGGAGATATTCGGTAGAGGATTTGTTCTGTTGTTGCTATGCACCATTTTTCTGGCAGGCAATACAGATCAGGTATCCGGAGTATGCAAATTATAATCATGCTCTGTATGCAATGTTTGGAGGAAATGATTGATGTTAAAAGTCAGATTGATGGGAACAAAGAATGATATTACATGGTTTAAGAAAATCATGCAGAGACACCCAAAGATAGAGGTTCTAGAGCTGTCAGACCTCTATCCCAATAAAGGAACAGATAAATATTACAGATCTTATGCGGAAGTAAAAAAGAAAAATATAAAAGAAAAATAGTAGAATTTGGAGGAATTTCATCAAACTCTGTTATGATGATCAATTCGAAAGGTATGACACAGAGTACTCCAGTTAGAGATTCTATTTCTACCGATGCATTTATGACAACATCCAGCAACGGATATGCTGTCACTGAGAAGAAACAAACACAGGGAACTTATGTCCTTGGTGCAACTTCCACAGAATCTGTCAAAGTCAAAAACAGCAAAGGAAAGAAAGTTACAAAAGAAAGTCGCCTGACTGTTTACGGAAGTAATATGCTGATCGATGAGCAGATCACAAGTTCTTTCTCATCCTTAGAAAACCTGACATTATTTACAAACTCTGTTACCGCATGTTTAAATAATGCCGATAATGTTTCTATCTCTCCAAAGAGTCTGGAAGTCAGCTATAATACGATTGCTCATCCTGGACCATTCAGTATCCTTGTAGTCTTTGTAATTCCAGTTGGTCTGATCATTGGCGGATTCATTGTATGGTTTAGACGCAGACGCCGTTAGGAGG
>OIBX01000367.1_pt1 | contig 16866 bp, 10 predicted proteins | sample 1581151 | NCBI WGS metagenome assembly OIBX01 (sample SAMEA3882527, study PRJEB24775) | human gut metagenome | biome: human-associated habitat; feature: intestine environment; material: feces | place: Netherlands | collected 2009/2010 | reverse complement strand
GAACAGACTGATCCAAACTCCAATGGAATTGATGGAAACAATGCATGGAATGATGCTCAGGGACTTCTGTATGCAACAACTTACGACAGAGACATTCTGAACAGAGATACAGGATTTATTAAAAATGGTAACACCATATTGGATGCTACATTTGACCTGATCAATTTTGAAACAGGTGGAATTCCTGGATTCTTCTGGTATGATCCAGCACAGATTGCAAGAGGTCTGGAAGGATATGTAAGAAGTTATCAGCGCATTCACTTAAAAGAAAAAAATACAACTGTTTTCTGGGATTTTTCAGACGTAAAAGTCCCAACCAAAACCGTCAATGACCTGATACTTGCGCTTAGTGATAACAGCACAAAAAAAGAAATTGAAGCAGCAAGAAACGCTTACAATGCATTAGACGAAAAACACAAAGCAATCTTTAACAAAGACACACTGAGAAAGCTTCTTGCAGCAGAGAACGGTAAAGGTGATTCTATTACAAAAGTAATCGCAGCTATTGATGCTCTGCCGGCAGCAGATAAGCTGACATTGGAGGATAAGGATGCTGTAGTAAAGGCAAGAAATCTTTACGATGCACTTGATGATGAAGCAAAATCTGTAATCTCCAATTATTCTAAGCTGACAGAAGCAGAAGCCAGGATAAAAGAACTGGAGAAGGGGCAGACACAGAAAGAAAAGGATAAAGCAGCTGCTGAGAAGGTGGTTGCGGCAATTAATGCACTTCCTTCTTCAGATGCATTAACCCTTGATCCCTATGTTCTGCAGCTTCTGGACAACATACAGGCAGAGTATAATGCACTGACTGAAGCCCAGAAAGCTTTGGTAACTAACTACAGTACCTTACAGTATTTACGAAACCTGATTCCGGATTTGAAGGCTGCAGCCGCAGTTGTAGATAAGATCAAGGCAATCGGTGAAGTGACTTCCGATAATTATCAGAAGAAACAGGCTCTTGTCATAGAAGCCAGAACCGCTTATGATGCACTGACAGCAGATCAGAAGAAACGTGTTACGAACTATGCAGAGCTTGAGAAGGCAGAATTGTTTATCAGACGCCAGAGTACAGATGCAAAAGTAAGCTATGTGATTTCCTTTATTGATGAACTGAATATCACCACATCCTCTACAGGTGCTTTGTCTGACGGACCTCTGAAACTGACAGAAAAGAATAACAACGTACCGACAGAGAAGATCTGGAATAGCTGGAAAGATTATGTGGCAAATGCAAGAGTATTATACAATACTCTTGATGATCAGCAGAAAGCTCAGGTTACAAACTTAAGTTCTCTGGAAAAAGCAGAAGGTTATCTCTATCAGCTGAAATCTGATGCACTGAAAGCAATGCTCAAGGCACTCCCGGATGCAGAGACTGTCCGCGCTTATGAAGCACCTCAGCCGACTACAGTACCTGCAGCACAGGAAGCTGTACAGTCAGAAGAGCTCCCGGCACAGGAAGTTCCGGCAGAAGGTTCTGATTTCTCAGACGGAAGCGCAGATGCATTTACTTCTGATATCAGTGAGCAGCCTGCAGCGCAGATGGATATTCAGTCATCAGAAGACATTGCAGATGTTTCGAATGAAGAGACCCCTGACTCTGTAATTGCAGATGAAGCAGAAGTACCGGATGCAGATTTCTCCACAGAAGAGGAAATTCCTGCAGCAGGTGATACTGCGAAACGTGCACTTACCGAAACAGAGCTGAAACAGATTGCAGCAGCTAAGAACGCTTATGATCAGTTAACAGAAACAGAAGAAACGAAATTCAGAAGTGAAAACACCGCACTGGTAGAGAACATGGAGAAGCTGATCGCCATGGCTCTGACTTATGAAAAAGGTCAGAATGAATACCAGCAGCTTTTCGCAGATGAAGCCGCTTTAATTTACGCAACTGTAAAAGACCACCCTGTAGACAGAGATTCTTATCCACAGGTAAAAGCATTCCTTGACCGTTATGCGAAAGATTACCAGGGACAGGAAAATGCAATGGCAGGTCTGAAGGTCAAAGTCGGAAATCAGGAAATGACTTTTGCAGAAGTGATCGCCGCACTGACAGCACAGGCTGACAAAGCTGGCAAAGATATTTCTGATGCACAGCAGGCAGATGACTGGATCAGTAACCTTCCGACGGCTGTTACCAAAGAGAACATTGCAGGTGTAGAAGCAGAACTTGCAGCACTTCAGAAACTCATCGACAGCATGAGTGCAGAAGGCAAGTCCTATATGTGGAATGCAAAGCAATTAGAGTTGATCAAGATCATTGTTGCAGATTATCATATTGAACTTGCAGGCAAACAGGACGCCTTCAAAGCAGATATGCCTGCTAACCTGCAGACAAAAGCCCTCAATTACAAAACAATCCAGATAAGCTGGAGCAGTGTTGATAATGCGGACGGCTACATGGTATATCGCAGAACAGAAACAGGAAGCTGGAAGAAGATTGCAGATCAGGTAACAGATATTTCCTATAAGGATCAGAAAGCAGTTACAGGAAGAGTTTACTATTACACAGTAAGAGCTTATTCTTATACATGGGGCGGAAAGACTGTAAGCAGTTATGACAAAGATGGTGTGATTGGAAAAGCGAAGCTTGGAAAAGTAAAGATCGCAGCAACTGATTCCGAGAACTATACCACCATCCGTGTCACATGGAATAAGGTTTCCGGAGCAAACGGTTACAGAGTATACCGCTCTGCTTCAAAGGATGGCAAGTATACAGCAATTGGATCAACCGCAAAGAACAGTGCAGTTACCTTCCTTGATAAGAAAGCAGCTACAGGAACAACCTATTATTACAAAGTACGTGCTTACAGAAATGTAAATGATAAGAAGATTTATGGAAGTTCTTCAACAGCAGTAAAGGGGAAAGCAATTCTTTCTGTCCCGGCTCTGTCTGTAGGATCTACATCCAAAACTGCAGTTCTGGAATGGAGCAAGGTAAAGGGTGCTGATGGATATCAGGTATATGCCAGTGCTTCAAAAAATGGTAAATATATCCGTATAAAAGCCACAAAAGGAACTGGCATGACAGAAGAGAAACTTGCCACAGGCAAGACCCGTTATTACAAAGTACGCGCTTACAGAAAAGTAAACGGCAAAGCAGTATACGGTTCTTTCTCTAAAGTAAAAAAAGTAGTCATTAAATAATAAAATGTCAGAATGCAATGTGTCATTATTGGCACACTGCATTCTTCCAAAAAAAGCAAAGATAATCAAAAAAAATAGTTTCTGAATGCATGAAAAGAATAATAAAAATATTTCTATTGGCTGTTTTGGCAATGTTTTTCGCAAGTTTAGCGGGTATATTCATTTCAGAAGAATTTGTATTCCATAATAATATATCAGGGATCAAAGACCTGTCAGGGATATGGCTACATACTTTTGGATGGAATTTTGTGATAAACATTGTAATAGCCATGATAATTGCTGTTAAATTCGGAAAAAAAAGATAAATAAAAATAAGGCAGATGTTATTTCTCTCCTGTCATTTTGCAGGAGAGAATCATCTGTCATTTTGTGATTTAACCGAATAATTGCTAAGCGGAGGATTTTATCCGTTTGATTGTAGAATCAGAAAAAGCGGAGGAAGCAAGTAAATGAATAAACAATGGATGGCACTGCTTCTCAGTGCAGGAATGGCAGTTACTACATGTCCTGTACCGGGAGCACAGGAGCCACCGGCAGAACAGATACATACAGAACAGGCCGAAGAAAGTTCTGCCGCAGTACACAGTGATGATTCTGACAGGGAGGGGACTGCTGCGGATGAGTTTCAGTCTGAAACAGAACCGTCCGGATCAGAAACAGAAACTGGCGCATATGAAGAAGAAACATCGGAAAATGAAAATAAGAAAGACAACGGAACCATGCTGGATATACAGACCATGTGTTCTTATATTCAGAAAGCTGCAGAAGCAGAGGAAATAGATCTGGATTCAGAGATGATCGCAGATTTCTGTCTTGCCAGTGACACTTACGACAGTCTGACAGAGGATGAGCAGGCAGCGGTGAATTCCGGGATCAGAGAGGCACTGGAAACTGTCCGGAACCGTATTGCAGCTCAGATTTCTTCTGTCAATGGAGTAACAGTAACAGGGAATCCCTGGTATGTGCAGCTTCATGTACAGGAGAGTTCTGATGGACAGCAGACAATGCAGCAGCTGTCAGAAACTTATCCGGGTACTCTGCCGCAGCTTCTTTATGACATAGAGATTTCCTATACAGATATCCGTACAGGAGAAGCATATCAACCCATGACAATGATCTCGCTGGCCTTTCCTGTACCGGAAGGGTATGAGAGCCTGACAAAACCGAGAATCATCAGATCTGCGGAAGATTCTTTTATGGAACTGACCCCACAGATGCAGGAAGACGGAACTTTCTATCTGGACAGTGCCAGAACTTTAACGCATCTGATCGTGGCAGATTTTCCGGCAGGTCTGCAGGGAATCTCTCTTAACAGCAGCTCCATAAAGATCAACCGTGGCCAGAAACATACCCTTAAAGTAGTTCCAATACCGGAATCCGTTACGGAAAATTACAATGTTACCTGGAAGAGCAGTAATACTTCTATTGCAAAGGTAAGCAAAAAAGGAGTTGTCACAGCAGTAAAGAATGGCAAAGCTACGATCACAGCGACAGTAGCAGAGCATCCGGAGATGACAGCGACCTGTAAGGTAACTGTTATGCAGGGGGCGAATACCCTGAAGAAATCTGTCAGTCAGGTCATGGCTGAGACCAGTGCCTATATGCGTGCCACAGATACCAATCCTTCGGTAGGAAGTGAATGGTATGTGCTGGGGCTGGCAAGGGGTGGACTGAGTCTGAAGGAGAAATATTTCTCTACTTATTATAATCATACAGCAAATTATATTGAGGAAAAGAAAGGAATTCTGACCAATACTTCCAAATATACGGAGTATTCCAAGAGGGTTCTTGTACTGACTGCAGAAGGGAAGGATGCCCGTAATGTAGGCGGTTACAATCTTTTTAAATACATTTCTGATCTTAGTCTGGTAAAGAGCAGGGATTAAATGGTCCTATCTGGGCACTTCTGGCAGTGAACTGTCATCCGGAATATTCTTTTCCTGATAATCCGTCTGCCAAAGAACAGAACTCAGAAGCTGCACTGGTAAATTTCCTGCTGCAGAGTGAGCTGTCCGGGGGTGGATGGGCTTTGATGGGAAGTAATGCGGATTCGGATGTTACAGGAATGACCTTGCAGGCTTTGGCACCATACTACCATAAAGCAGGATATGAAAATGTGACTGCTGCCATTGACCGTGGACTTGCCCGGCTGTCTGAAATGCAGAACGACAGTGGTGGTTATTCTACCATGGGAGTCGAAACAGAGGAATCCTGTGCACAGGTCATTACTGCTTTGTGCAGTCTGGGCATTGATCCGGAAACAGATTCCCGTTTTATAAAGGGCGGACACTGGACAATAGAGAATCTCATTACTTATCATATTGCAGGAAGTGGATTCATGCATGTAAAAGCAGGCGCCGGAAATAATGGCGGTGCTGCTGCAGGTACATTGGATGGTATGGCTACAGAACAGGGGTATTATGCACTGGTGGCTTATCAGCGTCTGAAAGACGGAAAAACAGGTCTTTATGATATGTCAGATGTAAGTATCAGTAAAGGGGGAAAGGGTGACGGAACCGGCACTGGTTTAAAGGAGCCGACTCCTATTCCAACTCCAACCTCTGCTCCTGCAGCAGACCCATCGGGAAGCAGCGGTAATATAAATACGAAAAAGCCCGGTGGTTCCGGTAAATCTCTGGGCGGCAAGTCATCAGGCAAAGGAAGTTCAGGCAATGCAGGAGATTCAGGAAAGAGTGCTTCTGGTAACTCTTCGGATAAGAACTCTAAAAGCAGTTCCAAAAACAGTAAATCAAAGAACAGCAAGTCAAAGAATGGTAAAAATTCCGTAGGATGGGATTTTGAGGCAGAGCCTTATGTGGAATCAGAGGAAACCTCTCTGGCGGATGACCATGCAGATGGCAGCATAGAGTCAGCAGAGGATACCGGATCCGGTGTTCTGACTTCTGATAAGAAAGAATATGGTATGATCTTTGGATTTGCAGCAGCTGGTGCTCTGGCAGGAGGTCTGGCAGGAAGCGGCATTAAAGCAGGAGTGAAAGCTCTTATACGTAAGCGGAGGAAGAAGAAATGAGCAGAAAGAAAAAGGGACTTGCTCTGTGGCTTGCATTGTTTCTGGGAGTAAGTTCCCTCACAGGCTGCGGCAGCGGAAATGACAATATGACACAGCTTTCCCAAAAGGGAGCAGATATCATGAACAGTTCCGATGAGGAACAGGATACAGATGTAGAACCATTAAAAACAAAGACGCAGCTTCCGGAGGATGGGATTATCACCCAGGCGCAGATGGAGACCATTGCGGGAAAAGATGAGAAGTTTTATTTTGTGGGAAAAACAGACAGTGGTATTGGATATAAATGGACCTACAATGGAAGCCAGATTCAGAATCCTGTAGAACAGAAGCTTCTGGTACAGTGTACAGAGGACGGGACAGAAGAAATAAAGAAAGCTGCCAATAATGCACCGTATGCACTGAAGGTTACACTGGAGAAGATGAACCTGGCTGCTCCGGCAAAACTGACCCTTAATCTGAAAGAAGAATGGAACGCAGATAAAGTTCTCTATTGTCTGGAAGAGAATGGAAAGATTTATCAACTGGATACTGCGAAGATCTCTACCAGGGAAAGTGGCAAAAAGAAAGTAAAACGGACAACCCTTACTTTTAATGTAACAAAAACGGGCGGAGATTTTTATCTGATCGGAGGCTCCACCACAGGAGAAGCTGCAGACGACCAGGCGGATGATGAAACCAAAGATAATACCAAAGATAATGCAAAAGGAGAAGATACACAGTCAAAAGACAATAAATCTACCGGTAGTTCCTCAGACCAGGCAGATACAGATAGAAACCCGACCTCCGGGCAGGATGGTTCTTCTGCAGACAACAGTTCCGGGGACACATCAGGCAGCGGAGACAGTTCGGATGAAGATACAGCAATGACCTGTACCTTCTCTATCGAATGTTCTACGATCCTGAATAACTGGAATGACCTGAAGGAGTCCAAAGCAGAGTTTGTCCCTGCAGACGGATGGATTCTGTATCCTTCTGAAGTGGAATTCTATGAAGGCGAAACTGTATTTGATGTACTGAAACGTGTGTGTAATGAGGCTGGAATCCAGATGGAATCGGAATGGACTCCTATGTATAACAGTTATTATGTTTCAGGTATCAACAATCTGTATGAATTTGACTGTGGCAAGGACTCCGGATGGATGTACTGTGTTAATGGCTGGTATCCGAATTATGGATGCTCCAAGTATACGCTGGAAGACGGGGATACCGTAGAATGGCGTTATACCTGTAATCTTGGCAGGGATGTGGGGGATCAGTATTATGACTGATGCCTTCTCCAGATGCCATCCCATTTTGAATTTCTTTTATTTTGCCGTGGTGCTGGGGTTTACCATGTTTATCCAGCATCCGGTTTATCTGGCAGTGTCTTTTGTGGCTGCTACTGCATATTCCATGTGGCTGAACGGAGTGGGAAAGGTCCTGAAGATCAACTTTCTCCTGACAATTCCAAGTCTTTTGATCGTCGCACTGCTGAATCCGATGTTTAACCATTATGGAGTGACACTGCTGCTTTATATCGAGAGCAGTGGAAACTGGGTTACACTGGAAGCATTGGTATATGGAATTGTTCTGGGATGTGTGCTCTTTATCATGATCCTGTGGTTCTCCTGTTATAACCAGATCATGACCAGTGACAAATTTATCTACCTTTTCGGCAGGATCATTCCGGCAATGTCCCTGATGCTGTCCATGGCACTTCGGTTTGTGCCGCATTTTATTGCACAGCTGAAAGTAATCCGCAATGGACAGAAATGTGTGGGAATGGATGTGAGCAATGGAAAATGGTTTAAGAAAGTCCGGTATGCCTTAAATATGGTATCAATTCTTGTGACATGGGCGTTGGAAAATGCGATTGAGACAGCAGATTCTATGAAAAGCAGAGGATATGGACTGAAAGGCCGGACTGCTTTTTCTATTTATCGTTTCAATCGGAGAGATAAGATTTTGGGCGGGATGCTGGCAGTGCTTTTTGTGGTTTCCGGATACGGATGTTGTCATGGCGCTACTTTTTCCCAATATAATCCAAGAATCCTTCTGGCAGGGTTTACTATTTTCGGACGTGTCCCGAGGCAGTCCTGCAGTCCGGTACTTGCGGTCATTACGTTTATCAGTTTTGGGATTTTCTGTTTTCTGCCGCTGATGCTGGATCTCAGCGAGGAATACGCTATGAAAAAGAGCCGCAGTCATGTACACAGTGAGATGACGGTAACCTACAGACAGATTTATGAAGAACTTGCAAATGAAATGGAAGGAGAGCACAAATGAAGATAATAGAAGTGAAGAATTTTTCCTTCCGTTATGCAAATGGGGACAGGGATTCTCTGGAAAATGTAACGCTGGATGTAGAGGAAGGAACCTTTAATGTACTATGTGGTAAGAGCGGCTGCGGCAAGAGCACACTGCTGCGGCAGCTAAAATCAGATCTGGCCCCTTATGGCAGCAAATCTGGACGGATCTGCTATTATGGTCAGAATCTGACTGAGATTGATCACAGACAGCAGAGTCAGGAGATCGGATATGTATTACAGAATCCGGAGAACCAGATTGTAACAGATAAAGTCTGGCATGAACTGGCTTTTGGACTGGAGAGTCTGGGATACGATACACCGTCTATCCGCCTCAGGGTGGCAGAGATGGCAAGTTATTTCGGCATCCATCAGTGGTTTTATAAAAATGTGTCCGAACTTTCCGGAGGGCAGAAGCAGCTTCTGAATCTGGCAGCTATCATGGCTATGCATCCGAAACTCCTGATCCTGGATGAACCTACATCTCAGCTTGATCCGATCGCAGCGTCTGATTTTCTGGAAACTGTGCGGAAGATTAACCGGGATATTGGTACAACGGTAATTCTCACAGAACATCGTCTGCAGGATGTGATTCCCTGGGCTGACAAAGTATACGTGCTGGATCAGGGGGGCCTGCTCACACAGGGAACTCCCGGGGAAATCGGAGAATTTCTGAAAGAGAAGCATCATGGAATGTTTTTGTCCATGCCGGTTCCCATGCAGATCTATGCTGAGGTAGAAAGTGATTTGCCCTGCCCTCTGACAGTCAGAGATGGCAGAAACTGGATCACTCAGGTGATGCAGAAGGCACAGAGCGGCAGGCCGGAAAAAAGTAACACAAAACTACAAAAAACATCCAATGGTTTAAGAAATAAACTGCCGCACAGGTCAGAAACTTCTGTGCCGCCGGCAATTCAGGTAAAGGATGTATGGTTCCGATATGAAAAAGAGGGAAGGGATGTGGTGCAGGATCTGAATCTGGAAGTGGAACAGGGTGAATTTTATGCGCTGGTCGGTGGGAACGGAACAGGGAAAAGCACAACCTTATCTCTGATCAGCCGTGTCCGGGCACCATACCGTGGAAAGATCCTGCTAAATGGTATTGATATCCGCAGATATACAGATATTCAGCTTTACAGAGGCTATCTGGGTGTTCTGCCCCAGAATCCCCAGAGTATGTTTATCCGAAAGACAGTCCGGGAAGATCTGTATTCCATCATCGGCGGGGCAAAAGAGAAGAAATCTCCGGAATATACAGCTTCTATGAAGAAGGCAGAAGCCATCGAAGGGATCGTAAGCCTGACCAGACTGGAAGGGCTGCTGGATCGTCATCCTTATGATCTAAGCGGAGGAGAACAGCAGCGTCTGGCACTGGCAAAAGTACTTCTTTTGCAGCCACGGCTTCTTTTGATGGATGAACCAACCAAGGGGCTGGATGCAGAGTATAAACAGGAACTGGGGGAAATCCTTAAGAAACTTCAGGAGCATGGCATCACGATCTTTATGATCTCCCATGATGTGGAATTTGTAGCAGAGTATGCAGACAGGGTTGGTCTGTTTTTCCAGGGAAATGTGGTGACCAGCAAACCGGCGGCAGAATTTTTTGCAGGAAACAGTTTCTACACTACTGCTGCAAACCGTATGGCGAGACATTACTTTCCTGATGCAGTTACCGGAAAGGAGGTGGCTGCGTGCTTGAAGGAAAGGCTTTAGACCAGTTTATGGATCGATTCTGGGGAGAAACCCGGAATGAACAGCTTTTAAAATCCGGAAAGTCCGTGGTGGAACAAAGTTCTCTGGCAGACACTTCCGAAGACGATCTGGAAGAATATGAGTTGAAAGAGGATGGCATCATTATTCAGCCTATACACAAAGGAAAGATCGAGAAGCGTACCTGGATCGGACTGGTCATGTTTCTGGCATTTGTGCCACTGGTGCTTTTTATCCTGGTACATAAGTTTCATGGCAAACATGATGTTATCATCAGCCTGTTAGTGCTTGCCTATTCCATGATTCCATTTTTTATGGTATTTGAGGGGCGGCATCCACAGGCAAGAGAGATTATGGTCATTGCTGTAATGGCCGCCCTTGGAGTGGCAGGCAGAAGCGCTTTCTTTATGATTGGAAGCTTTAAGCCTATCGCCGCTATCGTAATCCTTACCGGAGTATCCTTAGGCGGTGAGGCAGGATTCCTTTGCGCCTGTCTGATCATGATGATCTCAAATATGTTTTTCGGGCAGGGACCCTGGACTCCGTGGCAGATGTTCTCCTATGGAATGATCGGATATCTGGCTGGAATTCTTTTTCAGAAAGGGATTCTCAAAGCCAGAAAGATCGACCTGTGTATCTACGGATTTCTGAGTGTGTTTCTGATCTTTGGAGGAATTATGAACCCGGCATCTATCCTGATGGCTTACGGGCGGATCACTAAGAAGAGTCTGATCGCATTTTATATCTCGGGTGCACCGGTGGATCTGGTACAGGCAACTTCTACAGTGATTTTCCTGTGGATCTTGAGCAGACCTCTGCTGGAGAAACTGGAAAGAGTAAAAAGAAAATACGGGCTGCTGCAGCGGCCCGAAAATAAGGAGGAAAATGAAAATGACAAAGAATAAGCTGTTAAAGGCTGTGAAAGGCCTGACTCTGGCTGTCGGGATGGCGGCCGGAATCTTTGCACTTGGACAGACGGATGTCCTGGCAGATACCCTGACCCTGACTGTGGAAAAGAATACTATCGGACAGGGTATGATCCTGGAACCTACACAGGTAGAATTTTCCAAAGGGGAAACCTGTGCAGATGTTTTGCTGCGTGGATTAAGCGAAAATGGGATCACACCCCTTTATGACACAAATTCAAGCTATGGTTTTTATCTCAGGGGAATTGCAAACTGTGACAGTGGCAGCCTGAATACACCGGAATGTATCAAGAGAGTTCTGGCGGAAACATCTACATGGACAGGAGAACCCTATAAGCTGACAGGAAATAAATATTCTCCGGATCTGACAGAGTTTTCCTATTGTTCAGCTTCCGGCTGGACCTATACTCTTGATAATGTATTTATGGGGGTAGGCATGGGGGCAAGCCATCCTTCAGACGGAAGCGTACTTCGTGTCATGTTTGCCCTGTGTGGCGGTACGGATATCACCGGCTGTGATCCGTATAACAATAATAAACAGATTTTTGAAGCCGCAGATAAAAGCGAGCTGATCCGTATGATGGGAAAAGCCAATGCGGAGCGTTCCAGATGGTCACAGGCCAGCGGTTTCTCCGGAGCCTATGCTGAGGCAGACAGCGCACTGATTACTCTGGATGCTTCTGCAAACAGGGTTTATGAAGCAACCCAGCTGCTGAAGGCCGTTGAGGCCGGGCTTCCGGCATCACCAAAGCATATTACTTTGAATGCTTCTGAGCTTTCTCTTTCCAAAGGGGACAGCTATACCCTGACTTATACACTCCTTCCTTCTGATTCAGTGGGAACAGTAACCTGGAATTCCTCCAACAGTTCTGTTGCAAGGGTAAATGACGGAGTGGTAACAGCAGCAGGGGAGGGTTCGGCAGTTATCACTGCCAGGGTTTCCGGAAGTGTTTATGCAACCTGTAATATTTCCGTATCTTCCAGACCGGTTGACATTACAGGTATCAGCATTTCCCCGTCAAGCCTGGCGCTTTCAACAAAAAGTGGTTCCAGAACACTGGATTATACCATTTCTCCAAATGGCGCGAAACCTTCTTCCCTGAACTGGGCATCTTCAAATACTGCAGTGGCAGCTGTAGACGGAAACGGAAAGGTAACTCCTGTTGGCACAGGCTCAGCAGAGATTACCCTGACTTCTGATAATGGTACCAAGGGTACCTGTCAGGTAACGGTAACTGCCCCTGCGGAGGGGATTACTCTCAGTGATAAGACTCTGACCCTGGCAATTGACAGTGGGGCTCATGCACTGACATGGACCTTCAGCCCTCAGGGAAGTGGTGGAGAGCTGGTATGGACTTCTGACAATGTACATGTTGCAAAGGTGGATCAGAAAGGAGTTGTCACACCGCTTTCTGTAGGTGAGACAGATATCCGCGTAAAAACAGATCAGAATGTAACAGCTGTGTGCCATGTAGTGGTAAAAGGTACTGCAAAGGATCTTTTTGCAGCAGGAATGCCGACTGTGAAAGCATGCAAGGCTTCCGGAAATACAGTAATGATTACCTGGGATAAATATGATGCTGCAGATTCCTATCTGATCCTCAGACGCAAGATGGGAGAGAGCCGGTTTACACAGATTGCGGAGACAAAAGAGCTTACTTACACAGATGCCAGGACAGTAGGGGATACTCTCTATTATTACAGTGTACAGGCTGTTTCAGGCAAATGGGGCAATGCTGTGAGGAGCAGCTACGACAAGAATATCTCAGTAAAAACACAGACAACAACGCCGCAGCCGACACCGGGACAGACTGTAAAGCTCAAAACACCTGCTGTAACCGTAACAGCCGGAAAGAAACAGGCAAAGCTGAAATGGAAAAAGATAAGCAATGCCCAGGGCTATGTTGTATATCGTGCAACATCCAAAAACGGAAAATATAAAGCAGTCTCAACAATTAAAAAAGGAAGCACAGTTTCTTATACCAATAAGAAGCTTACTTCTAAGAAAACCTATTATTACAAGGTACGTGCCTACCGTGTGGTAAATGGGAAAAAGGTTTACAGTGGTTATTCTAAGGTGAAAGGCGTGAAGATTAAATAACAGTTTGAAAAGGATTATGGAAGGGGCTGTCGGGAAATAGATAGTTCTAAGAGAGGGAGGGTGTGACTCATACCGATTCACACCCTCCCCCAATTTTTTATCAAAAAAAGAAAAAAAATGGCTAACGACAACCATCTTTCTCTCCGTTACATGTTATAATGTAACTATGCTAACAACTAATTATTATAACGATTTTTTTGAGTTTGGGCAACAGAAAATTAACTTTAGTTTCTTCGAATTGAGTTTACCTGACGACGATCCAGTCTATACCCTGAAAAAAGTGATGGAGGAATTAGATTTTTCTGGCTTGTTAGCCAATTGTTCAGATAAGGGAAGAACCGGGTACAACCCAATTATGATGTATGCTGTAGTTACCTATGCAAATATGCGTGGAATACGTTCTGTTGACCGTATTGTTGATCTGTGTGAAAGAGACCTTGCTTTTATCTGGCTGACGCGCGGACAAAAACCGAAACGTGATGCTTTTTATGACTTTAAAAACAGGAAGCTGACATCTGATGTCCTGGATGACCTGAATTACCAGTTTATGCGGCGGCTGCAGAAAGAAGGGCTAGTCACATTAAAAGAACTTTTTATTGACGGTACAAAGATAGAGGCAAATGCAAACCGTTATACTTTTGTATGGCGCGGAAGCATCAATTACCATCTGGCAGGACTTCTGGACTCTATCGACCAGCTTTTTGAAAAATATAATTCTTTTTTGCAGGAGAATGATTATGGAACAAAGTACGAGCTGGGAAATGCACAGATGTTTGTGATCGAAGGGATGGATAAAGTCCGGGAAGTGATCGAAAAGAACAGAAAACGAAAGCTTGTAAAACATAAAAAGCTTTCAAATAACCGTATTATAGAGATCGATAACTGTTCACCGCTTGAAATACGGAAACTCCAGAACAATCTCACGATGATCGCAGACAACGAGGGAATCGAATTCGTTTACGGAAAAGGAAAAAGAAAACCTGCACTTCAACAGCTGCATGAGGAACTGGAACAATGCGGAAAACGACTGATGGAATATAAAGAATGCTTTGAGATCATGGGAAAAGACAGAAACAGTTATTCCAAAACAGATCTGGAAGCGACTTTTATGCGTATGAAAGAAGATCACATGCTGAACGGACAGTTAAAGCCAGCATATAATGTTCAGATCGCGGTAGAGAATTATTTTATCGTACATGGATATGTAAGCAGCGACCGCACCGATTATAATACCCTGATCCCGGTCCTTGAAAAACATAAGAATGCTTTCGGGAGTATTCTGGAAGAAGTAACTGCGGACAGCGGGTACTGTAGTGAAAAAAATCTGCTTTATTTAAAACGGAATGAAATATCCAGTTATATAAAACTGCAGGATCATGAAAAGCGAAAAACACGCGCTTATTCAGAAGATATCAGTAAATATTACAACATGAGGACAGGGATCTTTGAAGATGAACAGTTCTATATCTGCCATGACGGACGTGAACTGCGGCATCTCAGGACAGAGAGCAAAGAGCAGGATGGATATACACAGACCTTTGAGGTATATGGTTGTGCAGACTGCAGCGGATGTGAACATAAAGCGCGTTGTCTGTATAAGTATGATGCGGAAAAAGATGCCGAAAAGAACAAAGTCATGAAGATCAATGAACAATGGGAGGAACTGAAAGAAAGATCGCATGCCAATATCCAGAGTGAACGCGGGATCCTGAAACGCCAGACACGTTCCATTCAGACGGAAGGACATTTTGGAGATATCAAGGAAAATGAGAACTTCCGGCGTTTTAATTACCGTTCGGCAGATAAGGTATATAAAGAATTCATGCTGTATGCTATTGGAAGAAATATAAATAAATATCATCGTTTTTTATACGAAAAACTGAGAAAATTTGAAGGAAAAACTGCCTAGAAAAAAATGCGGCTGAAAAAATCCAAACAAGGATTTTTTGCGGCCAAAAACAGAAAGTATTTATCAAAATAAAAATATCCTGAACAAGTTGCAGAGCCAGAAAGCTCTGTAACTGTCAGGATATTTTTGTTTGGTGCTGTCAGCTCTAAAAAACGTTATTTACCGACAGCTCCCTGTTTTGTTTTAATGATATTTATGCATCCGTACATAATAGCTGATGCATAAGATCACAGTGGCTCCGCTCCATGCTGCAATCTCTGCAAAGAAAATACCGTCCTGTCCGATAAAATGGGGAAGGATCAGTGCAGCACTGATACGCATGACAAATTCAGCCATACCACTTACCATAGGCATTAAGGTATCTCCCAGCCCCTGAAGTGCAGATCTGTACACGTACAGGAAGTACAAAACCCAGAGCATGGCAGCCATAATAGAAAGGTATTTAAAAGCAATTGCCAATACCTGCTGTGTCTGCTGCGGTTCACCTGAGATGAAAAGTGAGAGAATATTTTTTCCAAATAAAAACATGGCAGCAGAAATGATCAGTGAGGTAAGCAGGGAAAGCAGCATACTGCTGCGGACGCCTTTTCTGATCCTGTCAATCTTTCCGGCTCCCAGATTCTGACCCACATAGGTAACGATGGCATATCCATAGGAAATAGCAGCCATTTCCAGCAGACCATAAAGCTTGTTTGTAGCTGTAAATCCTGCTACAAAAAGGAAACCGTAGCCATTGATCACATACTGGACTACCAGACCGCCCACACCGATGATGATATTCTGAAATACAACAGGAATACCAAGCTTCATCAGGCGGGCATTCATGCCGGAGGCAGGCATAAAATCTGCTCTGGTCAGATGAACGATATCAATTCTGCGTAAAATCAGGAAACAGTAAACAGCGGAGAAGCTCTGTGCGATCACAGTTGCGATTGCTGCTCCTGCCACACCCCATCCGAAGCCTGCCACAAAAAGGATGTCCAGTGAGACATTCAGCACAGATGCGATGATCATTGCGGTCAGCGGTGTTTTACTGTTTCCCATAGCCCTTAGGGCAGAGGCAAACATATTATAGGCTGCTGTGGCGGGGATTCCACAGAAAATGATGCGCAGATATAACAGAGACATTCCGATAATATTGGAAGGTGTATGCAGCCCTGTTAATACCAGCGAAGCAAATGACTGGCTGAGAATCAATACTCCGGCTGCGATGAATGCGGTCAGCCGGTAACTGTGAGCCAGAGATTTACGCAGATTTTCGAAATCCTTTGCCCCATAATACTGGGAGAGTTGAATAGAAAATCCCTGAGTGAGTCCTGTGGATATTCCTGTGACAACCCACATCAGAAAGTCAACAGCACCCAGTGCGGCAAGAGCCTCCACACCTACAACCTGGCCAACAACCATGGTATCCACCATTGTATAAAGCTGCTGACAGATATTTCCCAGCATCAGGGGAATTGCAAAAAGAATGATCAACCGTCCCGGTGAACCGGAGGTCATATCCTGAATCTTGGTTTTCATTAGTATAAAAGTTCCTTTCCGGAGCATATTTGAAAAAGTTTAGAAATGATTATTCGAATATGCCCTGATATTTACATTGATAATTTTACATCATTAACGTGAAAAATGAAATATAATATTTCATCAGAATGATATAAATTTATCGTTACTGTTCACTCCGTTCACAGTAACTTAGCCAAAATTCATTCCAGATTGCCTGCGGCAATGGAATTTTGGCTTGTATGTCT
>OIBX01000342.1_pt1 | contig 17359 bp, 19 predicted proteins | sample 1581151 | NCBI WGS metagenome assembly OIBX01 (sample SAMEA3882527, study PRJEB24775) | human gut metagenome | biome: human-associated habitat; feature: intestine environment; material: feces | place: Netherlands | collected 2009/2010 | reverse complement strand
GCGCAGCCGCTACCTGGGCTTTGGCTTTCGCCAAAGCAGCGGGAATGTGCCTGATGAATGGGTATGCAGTTTTCAAGGTGCCATGAGGCCATAAAAAGAACCTCTCACCCTATTTGCCGTTGGGTGAGAGGTTCTATAACCGCTAAAACTTATTTTTCCAGAAAAATTTTTAGCTTTTTGAGGATTTTCATTTTCCTCTTATAAACGGCGGGCTGAGAAATGCCGAGTTCCACCGCCAGCTCGCTCTCCTTGCGCTCATCAAAGAATAATGCCTGGATCAGCGCACGTTCTTCTGGGGTAAGCAGGGAAAGCGCGGTATGTAGCCTGTCCACTTCCAGCTTGTGGAGCACCACGCTCTCCACGCTTTCCTGCTCATCGGAGAATTGCCGGGCATTTTCATCCACCAGCCGGTCCAAAGAATCTTCGCGGCTGGGGATGATCTGCACCACTTGGCCCTCCTTTCCGAGAACGAACCGCTCGGTTTTCAAATCGTTCTCAAAATAGCGCATTTTCCGGTCGCCCTGCATATAGGCCCGGTACACTTCATCCGTGACCTCGACAAATTGGCCGCGAATCCATATTCTTTTTTTATCAGCGTCCACGCTGTTTTCCCTCCGATCAGTCTGAATTGCGAGAAATTCAGACTGGCCGGCGGTCCCCTACAACGTGAAAATGGGGTTTCTCTATATTGAAAAACGCACCTGCAGAATGGGGTATTCCCCCAAACAGCAAGTGCGTTTCTTTTTAGTTCGTATAAATCATGGCATGATGGTTCAGTGCGAAGGGCATAGTATCCCGCTGAAAAACGGGAAGTTTTTTTGACCGTACACCGTCAAGCAGGCGGCCTACGACATAGAATCATACTCGCTGCTTCTAATAAGCAGCGGTGCGAAGGATGACCAACGCATGAAATATCCCTCCAGGCCAAAACGTGGTCTGGAGGGATGGGCATGACAAACCAACCTGCCAAAGCCTCGTTTTTTTTATTGACAGGGCCAGTTATACGATCCTGGTCAGTTCACTTTTATCCGCACTATCAGTTCTCTAAAATTTGAACTGCTATGCCATTATAAATCTGGCATAAATCCGTAAAATAGAAGGAGAGGTGAACTGAAAGTGCAGAATGAACATGAAATGCTTGGCGAGATCATCAAGAATGCCCGCATGAAAGCAGATATTACGGTCGAAGATCTGGCAGCCAAGGTCGGAGTAGGCGAGAGATTTATATATCGTATCGAGAACGAAGGCAAAAAGCCCAGCTACGACATCCTGTACAAGCTGATTCGGGAGCTGTCCATTTTACCCGATCAGATTTTCTTCCCGGAAAAGAAGATTGAGGATTCTGAAATGGAAAGCCTTGTCCGTATGCTGTATAACTGCGATGAGCGTTCTATGCAGATCATCAAGGCGACAGTTAGAGCGGCCTTGGATAGCCAGCCCAAAGAGTGAAAAAGAGCCGATGTCCGTGGGAAATTCTCACGGGTTCATCGGCTCTGCGTCTATGCGTCTGGCTCTTTGATGACAACGATGTGTAGCTGTTTCGCCTGAATCAAGCTCTTTCGTTTGCACTTCGGGCAGTAGAGAGGATAATTGATTAAAACCGTATCCTCCCTGATTCGATCACGGGTTTTATTCCCGCAGACGGGACAATAAACCCATTCTGTTTGCTGCATGGGAACCACCTCCATTCTCTTGTTTCCAAGACATGGCTGAGGACTTGCTACTCTGCAAGCCCGTCGGCGTGTCTTTTCTATTTAATCTTCATTTTTCCTCCCATAAGTTAGCCATTAAAAATTTATCCAGGTTAATCTTGTTTCTGTGTTGCTGTCTCTTTCAGCCGTGAGAAACTTTCGTCGCTGATGTTGTGTTCAATCCGGCAGGCGTCGGCCTCCGCAGTCTTGGGGTCAATACCTGCGGCGATAAGCTGTTCAGTAAAAAAACAGTGACGCTCATAGATTTTCTTGGCTGTTTCTTGTCCTAAATCTGTGAGTAAAAGAAAACTGTGATCATCCATTGTAAGGAAACCACCATCTTTTAGGACAGTCATTGCCCGCCAGACGCTTGGTTTGCTAACATTTAATTGTCGAGCTATATCAACAGAGCGCACCTCAATTTGTTTTTTAGCTACTATTAAAACTGCCTCTAAATAGTCCTCCATAGATGATGTTAAGGGCATAATGGTACACCTCCTTCTGACACATATAATTACTTCATTTACACCATACCTGCTTTTTTGAAATGCTTCTTGAGCAGTTTCTTAGCGATGAGCGCGCCAACAAAGGCGCAAATTGCAACAACGACAAGCATTATGATAGCTGTTACAGGTGATACTAACGTTTGCAAAATTCCCAAATAACTTTCGCCAAACATTCCCGCATACTGCTCAAGTGTTTGATTTGAGAAAAACAAGAAGGGAATATATGTACCACTGAATGCTGCTAAAACCATATAAATGATATAACTGAACGTAAGTGTTTTTCCATTAGTGCAACCTGTTTTCCACGCGATCAACGCAGAAATAATGCCAGCAATAATGCAGCAAATTATCATGGGCGGATAAAATCCATAAATGCCTGTTACCGCACAAAAAATGAACAGTGCCCACGGTTTCTTAGTCTTAGCTGCTACAAGGAAATATGTAATAGCTGCCAATAATGACCACAATGGACTTACCACTAACATCGTGTAGGGAGAAAAAGATAGGAACGCACAAATGATATAGATAACAAGTGCGCACAAAGATAAAAGAGCTGTGACGATCAAATCCTTTACTTGAAATCCTTTTTTGTTTTCGGTTTGCATGAAATAAATCCTCCTTAAAATGATATTGGTTGGAACGATGTCCATATGATAACCGCAAAAAGAGCAAGCATACCTATCAACAAAATACTATCTCTTAAGCGGAAATCAACTAATATATAGTGAGTTTTTTCACAAGGATAGCTGATGCCTCGCGTTTCCGCTGATGCGGATAATTCTGTCGCCGTCATCAGAAGGCGCATAAGTATAGGGACTAAAAAGCCTTCGTATGTCTGCGCCGGATGACTTACTATTCTCCAAAAAGACAATCCCACGCCCCTCGTTTTCATCCCTTGTTTTATATAAAGCACATCTTGTTTCAAAGATGGAAGAAATCTCAATATGATAGCCACTGGTATCACAATTGCTTAAGGGATATGACTTGCCTGAAGCGCTGCTATCAATTCCGATATTTCCGTAGTCTGAAATAGAATATTCAAAGCAAGTGCAATAGTCAAAATTCTTAGTAAAAAGAATGTTATCACGGAAGATAAATGAATTGGAAGGACTTGCGCCAACATAAGCAGAACTATATAAACTATTGCAACTTTGATACTTGTTTTCCAAAGTCCACTTAGCAAAGCAAACAGGCAAACGACGCCAAAGAGTAACAAGCCTGTTAAGCCTCCACCCAAAGCAAACGCCAAAGCTGATGTCAATAGAATCAACAGAAGTTTTATGCGAGAATCGTAATATACTCCATGCTTTCTCAATTTATTCACCACCTTCCTCCACCATAAAATTCTTTACGATTTTGAAATTGTTTTGTTCCGTCATTTGTAAATCATCTTTAATAATCCCTTCCTTCAAAAGCAAAGCGCGCGAGGCGGTCAGGCTGATAAACTCCAGATCATGCGTAATAATAAAGACCAGCTTTCCAGCCTCACGCATATAATTAACAGCATTGGCAACAGCGCACATATTATCCCAGTCTAACCCGCTTGTTGGTTCATCCAAAACGATGATTGGTTTTTCCGAAAGCATTGCCGCTCCTATTGTCAGTCTCTGTTTTTGACCGCCTGATAAAGCATACGGATGGCAGTCTTTGAAGTTTTCCAGATGGAGCATTTTCAAAATTTGAGACACTTTTTCATCTATGCTTGGAATCCTTTTGTTTCCTAACCTCAATTCCTCCGTCACACTGTCTGTATAAAGCTGGTGATCTGCCTCCTGCATAACAAAGTACACATAGTCGGATAATTTTTGTTGCTTCACATTCTTTCCATCAATGTAAAACGCACCTTGGCGGCAGCGAATCAAGCCAGACAAGATTTTCCCCAATGTTGTTTTCCCGCAACCATTTTCTCCAATCAAGGCAATCGTTTCGCCTTTGTAGGCTTCTAATGAAATGTTGTGAAGAAGTTCCGGCATGGCTTTATGCGAAAAGCTCAAATTTCTAATTTGGAGAAATACTTCCGAGCGGCAAATAGATTCTTTCCTTTCTATTTGTATTAAATCCAAATTTAACGGGCGAAGCCTTCTGTTGTGCATTTGGACAGCAGATAATTCTGCCATTTCCTCACCTGTTAATTCTTCGCAGATTTGACCATCCTCCATAATTAAAAAGCGATCTGCGAGTCCGTATAAGTAAAACAATCTGTGTTCTGAAACAATAATCGTGTGTCCAGCGGCTTTCAAAGCAGAAAGAATCTCTCTTACCTGTAAGATTGTATGAATGTCTAAATTAGCCGAAGGCTCATCCAGAACATAAATTTGTGGATTAAGAGTAGTCGCTGCGAGAAAAGCAACTTTTTGCCTTTCTCCACTGGACAGGGCAAAAATATCTCTGTCTTTTAGGTTCTCCATATTCAGTGACTGAAAGGCGCTGTTAACACGTTTAACGATTTCTTTATGTGGAATTCCATAGTTTTCGCAGGCAAATGCAACTTCGCTGGAACTGTTTGTAGTAAAAAATTGACTGCGGGGATCTTGAAAAATTGAAGCAATCTCTTTGCCAGCCTCACCGGCGTCCGATTCTTTTATGGAACGTCCCAATACAATGACTTCGCCGGATAATCTGCCTTCAAAAAAGCGGGGAATCAAATTATTGATACACCTGGTTAATGTGGTCTTTCCACATCCGCTCTGCCCAGTAATAACAAGAAATTCTCCCGATTTTATGATAAGCTTTACATCCTTTAGACTTTCCTGAGACTGTCCTTCATACTGAAAAGAGGCATGTTCAAAAGATATAATTGGAAATTGTTTTTTCATGGCAACACACCTCATAGCTTCCAACTGATGGATTTCTCCCTGCACTTCAAAAAAGTACGATAAATCCCTTCTTTTTCTGCTAATTCCTTATGGGTTCCCTTTTGAACAATATGGCCTTGATCAATGACAATAATTTGATCTGCCGTCCGAACAGTAGACAACCTGTGAGCGATAGAAATTAGTGTTTTATTTTTCGTCAATTCAAAAATTGCGTCCAAAAGAGCTTTTTCATTTTCCGGGTCTACGCTGGATGTCGCTTCATCCAAAATAACGATGGGCGCGTCTTTCAATATCGCCCTTGCTATTGAAATTCTCTGTTTTTCTCCCCCAGACAAAGTGGAACCTGCTTCTCCTATCATTGTTTCATAGCCTTGTGGGAGCGCCTCTATAAAATCATGGCAGCGGGCCCTTTTAGCGGCCTCTACCACCTCCGCATGGGTCGCGTTAGGTTTTCCGAATTTGATGTTATTTTCAATCGTATCATTAAACAGATACACCTTTTGGAATACCATACTTACATATGATAAAAGGCTATCACAAGTAAATTCTTTTACATCGTGTCCTCCAATTTTAACACTTCCAGAATTTACGTCCCAAAATCTTGCAATCATATTACACAAAGTTGTTTTCCCTGAACCTGACGGCCCAACGATAGCACAAGTAGAGTTCTGTGGGATTTTCAAGGTGATTCCATCTAAAACCGGACGGCTGTCATAAGCGAAAATAACATCTTTCAGTTCAATCTCATATGATTTCAGGACAATATCCTTTCCGTCTCCATCTAAAACCGGTATATCTGAGATGAAATCCAGCCGATCCAACTGCGTAGCGAGCATTTTACTCAAAAAGGCCCCGTCATTCATCAATTCCAATTCCATGAACATTAAAAATGCACAGATGATAAATAAAAGGCAATAGGGCAATGTGATAACTCCCCACAAATAGAGCAAAGCTGACAATAAAAATAACAGGCAACTTGTAATCTTAAATACGGCTTCATACAGCTTCATAATTCCGGCAGTAGAAATTGTAACCGCTATATCGCTGCGACACTTATTTTCAAAGGCTTGATCCACTTTTCCTTTTCCTTCTTTGCCTTTTCCGAATATGCGCAGAACAGAAATGCCTTTTATGTATTCTAATGCACTTCCCACCAACAATTCCTGAGCATTTTGCATATCTTCCGTATGCGCGCCGGCCCAGTACAAGAATTCCCGCTAAAATTCCTGTTAAAGCCAAAAACCCAATCTGCCAGCAAAATATACCCAACATTAGCGTCATGGCAAGCGCCTGTACAAAACCTCCTACCAAAAATGTTAGTGCAAGCATACAATTCCCTTCCAGATCGGAAATTGTTGTTGTCAATACTGTTTGTACGGTGCCGAGATTATTTTCTGTAAAATAGCCCATTGGTGCCCTTTTGAGCTGATTTCCAATCTCAAGACGCTTTTCCCGGAAAATCTCATATCCAGACGCACTCATTAGCACATCGCTTAGGTACTGAAACAAAAAGCGGCCCAAAACACTAAGTGCAACAATTCCAAATGCCTGTAAAATGACAGTCTCTGTTAAGTGTTCGATATTCAACATTACCAATAGCACAGCAAAAAATACAAAGGCGGCGCAGCAGGATTTCAGAGCATTGAAGATCAGTCCGGCAATTACACGGGGACGATATTTCCCAGATAACCGTAAAATCCTTTTTATAATTGAAAACATATTAAAATGTCCCTCCTTCCACTTGATCAGCTGAACTCACATAATCACTCCATAATCTTTGATAAAGTGGGCATTCTGATAAAAGCTCTTCCTGCCTGCCGCAGCCAACAATCTTTCCATTTTCCACCACAAGGATTTGATCAGCCTTCTGGATGGTCGCAAGACGATGAGCTACTACGATGAGGGTTTTTCCTTTTACAAGTTTACTGATAGCGTTTTGAATGAGATACTCATTTTCTGGATCAGCATAGGCCGTGGCCTCATCAAGAATAATTACTCTTGCATTTTTTAGAATTGCCCTTGCGATAGTAATTCGCTGACGTTCTCCGCCAGAAAGTTTTCCTCCTGCGTCTCCGGCATTTGTATCATATCCGTTTTCCAACTTTACAATAAACTCATGACAGCAGGCAGCTTTTGCAGCAGCTACCACCTCATCGTCTGTCGCATCCGGTTTTCCGAGCCGGATGTTTTCACGGATACTTTCATCGAACAGAAAATTGTCCTGTGCAACATAACTGACTTCACCCATCAACTGTGCGAAAGGAATCTCTTTAATATTCTTTCCGCCAAAAATAACTTTTCCTTTTGTGGCGTCCCAAAAACCAGCCATGAGTTTTGCAATCGTTGATTTTCCGGAACCGGAAGGGCCGACAATTGCTGAAACAGTACCTGGTTTGATTTCAAAGGATACATTCTTCAGAACTTCCGTCTCGTTATAAGCGAAAGAAACATTTTCAAAGCGATAGGCTGTTTCATCCAGTGCAACATTTTTTTCTGGACGTTTCAGTTCCGGTTTTTCAATAAAATCCCGTATTTGATCGAGGCAGGCTTTCACCATATTAAATTGTTCAGAATATTTTCCTACTCGCATAAGCGGGGCAATAAATCCAATAGGAAGGATAATGCAAGTGATAAAATCTGATAATGGTAATGTTCCAGTCATATAAAGCCATGCGCCAATCGGAAGCGTTCCCAACAATGTTGTCGGCATTACAGCCTGAATGACTGCTGACCAAAGCCAACTCTGCTTCCACCATGCCAGAGTACTGTCATGGAAGAAGTTAATTGCACCTGTAAATTTACTATAAGAAGCACTTCCTTGATTAAATGCCTTAATAACCTCTATACCATTTACATACTCAACCAGCGTACTGTTCATCGCATTTTGTGATTTCATATAAGTGGTACTTTTATTCACATAATCGTTCATCATTCCAATGTAACCCAAAAGTCCGAGGGGAATTGTAATCAATGCAGCTAATCCCATGCGCCAGTCAAGAATAAATACCAGTAGTATACAGCATAGGGGAGCCACTACATTAGAGGTTATTTCAGGCATAAAATGAGCCATCGAATCCTCTAATTTTGAAACTGTATCTGCCATCAAATTTTTGAAATTTCCGGTCGGCGTATCCAACATGACGCCCATTGGAACCCGAAGCATTTTATCTGCGATTTTGCTACGGATATTTTTCAATATTTTATATGTAGCCTTATGCGACATAAAAGAGGATTGATATGTAAGCCACAGTTTTAATATTTGCCCGCCCAAAGCGACTGCAAACAAGATACATACATTTTGAATAGTAGCTGTTTTGTTAAATAGTTCCGCGACTAATAATGACACTGTAATAAAGGGGGCCATCCCGAATAGTTCGCCCAGCGTTGCAAGAAAGGTTGAAAGATATAGTTGCTTTTTATTATTTCCTGCATAACTCAACAATTGCTGAATTGCTCCAGGTTTCGTTTTTTTCTTCATGAAAAATCCTCCTTAAATAGGTTAGCGAAAACTAATTATTTGGCAAAAAATAAATGGCAAAAGCCACTTATTTTAGTGGAAGCCCTAATACACCATGCCAGCCATAGTGCTGGAATTTTATGATATTTTTTACATAATCCTCCGCCTTTTTATAAGGAACATCGTGCAAAACACACTCACATAGTGCAGTAATATATCCATGCGTCAAAATGTGTATTTCTATATCGTTTGGCAGACATTTCGCATATCCCGCTTCATATGCCGCCTTTACAAATAGGGCATTCTGTTTCGTATATTGAATTGTAATTTCTTCTATAAAGTTTTCGACGCGAGAACCTTTGCTGCATTTCAGCAAGAGTTGAAATTCCTCCAAATGCTCGTACATATAGTTGACATATGTCATTGCCTGAACATATGACGCTTCAACAGAATCCCTTTCAATAGCTTCTCTAATTCCAACTTTATCGTAAGGTTCTGCATTATCCAGAAAATCTAATGTATAATGGTAAACATCTTCGATTAAGGCAAAAAACAACGCTTCTTTATCCTTAAAATGTCGATATATTGCACCTGTTGTAACCTTTGCAGCGGTAACAATATCTTTAAGCTGCGTTGCCTGAAAGCCTTTTTTTAGGAATTCCACTTTCGCACATTCCATAATTCGCTCTCTTGTCAAGTCGGAACAGTAACTCAAAATATTTTCTCCCTTCTCTGATAATCGCTTTATTTAAGATAATCTAATTATCAAACCAAAATCAGAATAGCATATTTTTGTCTTGCTGTCAAGGGGACGATGCTTTTGTTATTATCATTATGTACCCAGCCGCCTGTGCGGCTGGGCTTCTTCTTTTTTGGAGCTGTTAACAGGCAGGTGTGCCATACCCGTAAATCTCATAGTATCCCACGGGATAGCTGTTCTGTCGCACGGAGTCGCCAGAGTTGCCCTCCACGGTGTAGACGCGGCCATTCTCCACCTTCTCCACAATCCCCACATGGTCGGAAGAACCGTCTTGGCCTCCATCATCCCAGTCAAAAAAGATGATGTCGCCGGGGCGCGGCTCATAGCTGTTATCCTGCCACAGCCCACGCTCCTGGAACCAGGGAACACCCTGGGACGCGCAGGCCGCAAACTTCGGGATCACGCCGGCTTCGATATAACCGCACTCATTGGCGCACCAGCTTACAAAGCAGGCGCACCATTCCACACGACTGCCAAAGCCGTACCAGCTCCAGTACGGTTCGCCGCCAACATTGCCCACCTGGGAGAGCGCCACCGTGACGATTTCGCCATCCCCTCCGGTAATGCCGTAAAGCACCTGGGACCAAAGGGAATTGTTCTCATCGGCTAAAAGTTCCGCCATCTGTTCCCGCTGGTCCTCGTTAAAGCCGAACTGGTTGGCCATTTCCTCCGCAGTCTTGTGGCTGACAGTGATATACAGATAGGTTTGCGTGACCGTGGTTTCCGTTTCCACGATATTGCCGTTGCCGTCATCGGATGTTTCAATCACTGTTTCCGTCTGGGTGGACGTGCTGGACGAGATCTCATTCATCTGCCAGAAGATGTCCTTTAACAGCTCTAGCTTCTCATCATCCATGGTGGCCACTTCCTGGGCGTTGTCCGAATCGGTGGTGGTTTTGACGGCGTAAACCGCCAATACCTCTTTCCACACAGCGCGGGAACCGGACATCTCCAACACATCATAGCTGTGGGACGTCTTGATCTCATCCAGGTTCTCCTGGTAATCTGTATTGATCTCCTGTACAGCAGTCTGCATGGTCTGCCCGGTGCCGGAATCCTCGCCGGAAAAGAAAATCCCAAAGCAGGAGCCGATAATCATACCGATGAGGCAGATTACAATAATTACCAGCACGGCGATCCAGCCCCCGGCAGCGATGGCGGCAATCAGCGCCTTGGTGGCTGCAATGATGGCTTTCACCGCCGCAACCGTAGCCTTGACCGCTGCCTTTGCCGCAACTACCGCAGTTCGAGCCGCTATGCGGGCGGCATGAGCTGCAGCCCTGGCCGCCCGCGCCGTGGCCTGGGCAGTCCGCTGGGCAGCTTTAGCCGCCTGTTGGCTGGTCTTGATACTGGCCTTGGCAGTCTTTTCCGCCGTCTTAATGGATTTGCTGGTGGTTTTTATGGTTCCCTTGGCCGTGGAAGAAGCCTGCTTGATGTTTTTTCGGCCCCTGTCCACTGTCTTAATGCCTTTCTTGCCGCGGTCCAGGGTCTTGATGGCCCCGCGCTCCTGACGGACCGCCTTGGCCGGCTCGGAAACCGTATCGGCTGCCTGACGGCCACTCCAGCGTGTGGCGGGCTGCCCAGCCTGCTGAGCCGCCTGTTTCTCCGCTTGTTTTTTCAGCTGTTCGGCTGCGGCTTTCCGCTTTTGGATTTTCTCCTTGAGCTGGGAGATATTCTCCTTAGTCGTCTGAACCCCTCTGCGGCCCTGTTTATCAAACTGGTGAACCGCTTCATGGGTGACGTTATCCACCCCAGCGGAAAGGCGGTCGGACGCATATTCACCAGGAGAGCTTTCCTCCGCATACAGGCTGTGGTCGGCCTTATCCTTGGTGCGGATATATGCCTCCTTCATCCGTTCAGAAGCAACCGCCGCTTTATCAATCGCTTTAATGCCTTTTTTCGCAGAAACTCTTGTTTTTATACCCTTGCCCATGGGCTTCACCTCCTTCCCCGGGCGGGGCCGCCCTTATTCCTCCAGCAGCTTGGCGACAACCACCATCCGCCCGTTGGTTCGGGAATACTCGCAGGTGGAAAGGGTAATGAGCTGGTCGCCGTATTCCGCAGTCACGCCCGTGTCATAGAGCGCCAGTTCCTTGCACTTGGCAATAAACTCGTCAAAATCTTCTTCCTGTTCGGCCCGGACGAAGTGGTAATACTTGAAGCCTTGCTCTGAGTAGGCCACCGTCTTAAATGCGGCGATTACCTCATACTCGCCAAAGCTGTCCAGCGTATCAAAATGAATGGTCTTGTGGTCCTGGTAGAAATCCTCACTCTCGTACTTGCACAGATCGGAGAACATACTGCCGTTGTTCATGTGATGGCCGTACAGCATCAGATTGTCGGAAATGCCGACGTCGCAGTTTTCCTGCATATAGGGCACCCCATAGCTGCTGTACGACTTATCAAAAGCGTGCTTCAGATAGAAGTTGGGGTTATCCTTGGTCTGCATGACGGGATAATCAATCCGGGTGCCGGGAATAGAAATCCAGCCCACCAAATCGCTGTTCTTGGCGTACACATCCGCATACTTTTCAAAAGCCGTGAGTTCTTCCGGCTCCTGGGCCGGGTCATCGGCCAGCTCCAGCGCGGGCAACTCCACATCTTCCTTGACCAGCCCGGCCACCTCGTCAAAGGCTTCGGCGCTTTGCTTTTGGTCCAGATATTCGCGGGCCAACATAGCCCCGGAGAAAAGGAACAGGGCGGCACAAAAGGCCGCCCCAGCGATCATCAGTCTGCTTTTCACTTTGTCACTCATATTTCACCCTCCTGTACTTATCGTGCCTGTTCCTTGCTGGCCGCTTGGCGGCGCTGCCCGGCCTGGGCCGATCTCAACCCCTGCAGTTCGGTTTTCACCGATGAGCGCCCGCCATTGATTCGCTCCACCGTGAGCGCCATGTCGCGTTCCATTTCCGAAAACACCTTGCCGCAAGACAGCACAAAGCTCCGCAGCTTGGCAAGCACACCCTTATCCGCAGATAATTCCTTGCTTTCCTGGGGTTCCTTTCCCGTAAGGGCAAGCCCGGCGTTTTTGATGTGGCCACCCGCCTGGTGCAATTCTTCCCGCATGGAGTCCAGTCTCACAGCGAGTTGCCCCATGCTTTTTTCCGAATGGGCAAAGCCCCGTCCCATCCGGGAAAGAACTGAGGGGATGTGCAGGGCCTGGGCCGCATGGCACAGGGCAGAGCGCCCTTTTTCCCGGAAGGTCTGCACCATCTGCTTTGCAGATGAAATGAGGTTTTCCTTTGCCGTGGAAACCATCACTTTGGTCTGGCGGACTTTACCCTCCACAGTGTCCGCAAGCTGGGAGCACCGTGCGCGGATTCCCTTGTCGTGGAGCTTGCCCACCTCCAGGCGCATTTCCTTCATTTCGTCCATCATCTGGGACAGCTTTTCTTCCATACCGTCGATATAGCCCACCAGGGCCTGTACTTCTTCCTTCTGCTTTTGAAGCCCGCTCTGTTCCAGAACGGAAATCAGGTCTATGATCTGCGGGTGGTCCCGCAACGTAAGAGCCGGTTCAGCCATTGTTCATTCCTCCATTCTCAAACGTATCATCGCGCCGGTTCCGCCTGCTTTCTTACAGGGGGCAGCTCCCGGCAGTATTTCGGGTAACGGATTTTCACGCCTTCCATAAAGTAGGGGGCGAACTCGCAGCAGAACAAATCCTCCGGGGAATAGGCGTTGCTGTGCTCCGGGTCGGTATAGCCGTTCCAGAGATTAAAAGCAAGGCGGCACACCCGGACGGTGCCGCTGGTCTGCCAGCCGCCGTGCATACCATCCGGCTCGATACAGTCCTGCTTGAAGTCAAACATCTGGCGGATGTTTGACCGCGTTTCCGGGGCAATCCCCATCACATAGAAAAAGGCCCGGTGGTAACAGTCGTTCCTCCGAGCCTCGCTCATCATATCCAAAAAGAAATCCCGGTGTTCCGGGGACGCAAAGCGAAGATTGCTCATACCGGCACCTCCTCGCCGCCGAATACGCCTTCACCGGGCTTGGTCGTCATCAGGGCATAGAGCTTGGTGTCACGGGGGAATCGGTTGATGAACGGCACCAGGGCGCTGCCATACCGGATGAGGCCGCAGCCAGCGTCCGCATTGGTGACATAGCTCATCTGCTCGTTGGAGATATTGAGGAGCTTCGCCAGCTTTGCCCGGTCGGACGCCGCCTGGTTCAGCATGACGATAAACTCCGAGTTAGAGAGCATGGTGCTGGCCTGGACGGAATCCAAAAGGTACTCCACGTTCTGGGTGATAGCAGTCGGGTAGGCCCCACGCTTTCTAAACTGCCTCCATGCGGAATTAAAGAAAATGCCGCTTTGCTCATTCTCAAACATCACATGGAACTCGTCGATGAACACATGGGTGCGCTTGCCCCGTTTCCAGTTGAGGGTGACGCGGTTGAGGATCGTATCGGTGATGACCAGGGAACCGGCAGGCTTTAGCTGCTCGCCCAGGCCGTGGATGTCGAACACCACATAGGGCTTGTTCAAATCCACCGTGCTTTCCCGGCCAAAGATGTCCAGGGAACCGGTGGTGTAAAGCTCCAGGGAAAGGGCGATCTCCCTGGCCTTATCCTCCGGCTGCTCCAGCAGTTTTTGACGCAGGTCGCAGAGGGTAGCCACCCTCCCGGCATTCTCCGCCTCCGGGTACACCAGGGCGGTGCAGCGGTCGATGATGGATTTATGCTGCGGCCCCACGCCGCGCTTGTCGATCTGCTCGATGAGGGACATGACAAACTGGCTCTTTTCCACGATGGGGTTTTGCTCACCGTAGCCCTCCACCATATACATGGCGTTGAGGCGGTCCTTGCCGCCTGCCACCAGATGGGCCACCGTCGCTTTCTCCCGGCCCAGGGCTTTGACGAGTGCGCCAAATTCTCCCTCCGGGTCACAGATCAGGATGTCGTCATTTGCGTAATCTGGGTGGAGCATAAGAAACGCGATCAGCTCCTTGGCGCTGAAGGACTTGCCCGCGCCGGGGACGCCCAGCAGGAAGGCCGACTGGTTCAAAAGGTTCGCCTTGTTGCACATGATGAGGTTGTGGGAAATGGCGTTCTCTCCAAAGTAAATGCCGCCCTTATCCTGGATCTCCTGGACCTTGAAGGGGATGAATACGGCCAGGGATTCCGTGGTGAGGGTACGGAAGGCGTTGATTTTCCGCACCCCGATGGGCAGGGCGGTGTTCAGGCCATCAAGCTGCTGGAACTTGAGCACCGCAAGCTGGCACATGTGCTTTCGCGCCACGGAAAGCACCGCTTCGGTATCGCTGTCAAGCTGCTCCTTGGTGTCGGCGGTGATGGCCAGGGTCATCACCGCGAACATCATCCTCTGGTCGCGGGTGGTGAGGTCATCCAAAAACTCCTTGCTTTCCTTGCGCTGCAATTCCATATCGTAGGGGACCACAGCAGAGAAGTTGTTGTTGGCGTTCTGGCGGCGCTGCCAGTTGGCGACATTCGTTTCCACTCCCAGCAGCGTGCTTTGCAGCTGGCGGGCGGCCTCGTCTGTGGGAACCGGGAGAATGTCAATGGACAACATTAAGTCACGGTCAAGGTCGCAGAGTTCCGACACAAAGCTGTCCTTGATGTAGCTGGCATAGTCCTGCAAATACAGCACCCGACCATAACGGGCATCCAGCTTGAAATGGTCGGCGGCAAACTCCATGCTGTCCGGGCAGAACCAATCCTTGAAATGCTGGCCGCGTTTGGCGTGTTTATGGATGTTGAACTCCGCCGCAGCCTGTTCCCCTGCTTTGAAAAAGTCGCGGAAAATATGCAGGCGCTCGGTCAGCGTCAACTCCTGCGCCACCGAGGAAAGCTGCGCAAGGTGCGTCACCAGATCCGTGCCGACACGGGCAAAGTAGCTGCGGGCTTCGTCCGCGTTGCGCTTTACCACGCTTACGGTCAAATAACGCTCCCGCACAATGCTGTTGCTGGTGCCGGTGACCTGTGCGGTCAGCATCTGGTTGAATTCGTGGCGGTATTCGTCCAAGCCGTCGCCCCTGTCGGGCAGCAGGACGCTGCGCTCGAACTCAGCCTTGTTGATGCGGCGGTTGTAAATTGTGATTTTCGCCGATGCGCCGGAGTCGAGAGCATTCAGCAGTTCCGAATAGTCGAGAAACATGGATGTTTTGTCCTCTTTGCCGGCGATGGCGTAGTTGATGTCGGTAAACGACCATGTTTTGGAATACTGGTTGCCGACCTGGAAAATCCCATCCGCAAAGATTCTGCGGATGGGGATGGCGTCCTGTACACTGCGCGGAATGCGGAACTTTTCGCGTTCCATCTTCTGCGCTTTTGACAGAGTTTTAATCAAGCGGTTTCCTCGCTGTCATGGGTGTTTTTCTTCATAGGCAAACCTCTCTTTCGCTTTATGCCCGCACGGATGGCGGGCTGCATGGCTTCGTAGTAGTAACTGTCGGACTTGAACATAAGGCGTTTCGGGCAGAGGATTTCAGACTTGAACCACGCCCACAGCACCTGTTCGGCGGTCATGCCGTGGTAGGTGAAAAAGCCGCAAGCGGCAAACGGCGCAGCGCCCAAGATGCACATCCAGCCGATTTCTTCGGTGCCGACATATGGCTGCAAGGCAAAGTAGATGCCTACTGCAATGCCGACCGCCAGCACCGAGCAAATAAACTGCCGCGTATTCAGCCCGAAAAAGATGTTTTCGTGGTAGTCGCGGACTTCTTTCGGTATTTTGATTTCTATACTGCATTCCCTCTTTTTTAATAAATAGGTTGAATTTATCCTATAATTCGTGTATACTATATTCAAAGGAGGCATTGAATTATGGTTATTAACACAGACAATCTTGTATCCATCACGGAGGCCAACCAGAATTTTTCCCGTGTAGCACGGATGGTTGATGAGAACGGCGCGGCGGTCATCTTAAAGAATAATGTTCCGCGTTATGTGCTAATGGAGTTCAGCCAAGTCGAGGACGAGCAACAGGCTAAAGACGAGGACATTCTCGAAATCTCCAAGCGTCTGATTGCCAAAAACAAGCAAGCCTATGAGGTACTTGCCAAATGAAAACGCTGAGCAAGGAACAGGTTTTAAGGCTGCATAATGCTCTGTTGGAGACATTTGGCGGTACTGCCGGTGTCCGTGACGATGGTTTATTGGAATCTGCTTTGAATGCGCCTTTTGCCACATTCGGCGGGCAGTATCTATATCCATCCGTGCAGGCAAAGGCGGCACAGCTTGGATTTGGCTTAGTCTGCAATCACCCATTCGTAGATGGCAACAAGCGCATCGGCGCCCACGTTATGCTGGTTTTTCTGGCAATTAACGGAATTGAACTTGACTACACGCAGGAAGAACTGATTGACATTATTTTGCAAATTGCAAGCGGTCGTGCAAAGGCAGCGGATTTGCTGGAATGGATTCTCTATCATCAGGCATAATATTTGCGGCGCACCATAATGGTGCGTCGCTTTTGCTTTACAACCCCATAATCTCTTTCACAATGCGGTCACAGCCCTTGATCGCTCCGACCAGTACCAGCAGGTTGAATGCCAGTTCCCCGACATAGGTCCAGACAGCGGTGACAACGGATGCACCGGTATCCACGGCGGGCGGGCTGGACGAGATGGCGGAAAAAATAATGCAGGACAAGGCAATCACCACGCCCTGCAAACACACACCCGCATAACTGCGGATGAAGTTTTTGCCCACACTGCTTGTAGGCTCACACGCGAATGTAGACAGCGGAATCGGCGCAATAGCGGCGTACATGCCCTTACCATAGACCCCGAAATCCATATCCTTCAGCATAGTAGTTACCTCTTTTTTACTTGGGAAGGGAACCGTTCCCTTCGATACTTCTATTATAAATCATTGCCTGTCCTATAATTTGTACTTTGAACACATTGCACGAAATTATACAATTCTCTGCTTTGATACAAACAAGCGCTCTCTGCAAATTCACCTCATCTTGAGGATTTGCAGAGAGCGCCTGTTAAATCTACTGTTTTATCACCCGATAATTTTCATCTTTGGGTCTTCAAGTATTATGAATAAGGGATACAAAGGCAAACTGGGAGTTATCAATTTCCCATATCGATAATTTCTTAGTTTGATGTAAATCGCTGTTTTTTTAGTTTTTTATCAAATGAAGTACGTCCCGT
>OIBX01000334.1_pt1 | contig 17740 bp, 20 predicted proteins | sample 1581151 | NCBI WGS metagenome assembly OIBX01 (sample SAMEA3882527, study PRJEB24775) | human gut metagenome | biome: human-associated habitat; feature: intestine environment; material: feces | place: Netherlands | collected 2009/2010 | reverse complement strand
GATAGTGTATAATATTTTGTGTAAACGATAATTCCTTTAGGTATGGAAAAAGGAACCAATTTCCTGTATAGTGTTAAGTACCAGAAAACACACAGAAAAGAGGTTCCCATATGTCTAATCTCAACACAGAATTAATGACCACGTTACTAAAAAATGAATCAATTGATGAAGTTTTTCGTTCTCATCTTGAAGCTGCTATGAATGATCTTTTCAAAATTGAACTGACACAGTTTTTAGGTTATGAGATTATGGTCATCCTTATTCGCCTGCCATGATGTCCAATATTTCCAAGGCTGTGGCTGATCAATTGGAAAACGTTCACAAGCGTCAGCTGTCCGAACGATATGCTGTCATCTTTACGGATGCCACATATCTTAATGTACGTCGAGACAGCGTAGCTAAAGAGCCGCTCCACGTGCTTCTTGGCATTACGCCGGATGGAACCAGAGATTACGCACTCTATCCAACGGAGGCCGCAGCGAATTACGAGGAGATGATGGAATCCATCAAAAAACGCGGTGTGAAGCAGGTGCTGCTGTTTGCTTCGGATGGGTTAGCAGGAATGCGTGATGCTGTCTCCGCCGAAATACTACAACTGTTTGAAGAAAAACTTCAAGCCGCCCATAAACAAGATGTAGTCTAATTAGCACGAGACAGGAAATCGAAGATGTTTACACAAAAAACTTGACACAATCCTGACATATCAAAATGTTATTTGTAACATATCAATTATAGTTTTTACTTATCCCTAATGCAAAAGTATAATCATAGAAGATGAAAAAAGCAAAAAAGGAAGTGCATGAAGTATGAAGGAACAGACGATTTTTCCACGAGAGGAAAAGGCAGAGGTTTTGTTTCAGAAAATATTAAATGATCATTGGGCATGTGAAAAGTTACAGGAAACATTTTGTAACTGTTTATTTTGCAATGATGATTCGGATGCCGGAATTTCTCCGGCAGAATTTTCACTGGCTTTGTTCAATGCGTATACGAACCGGGACCTGTCGGCCTTCCTTATGGGCATATGTCAGAATACATTGTTTGACCTGTTGAGAAATTCATTTCTGATTCCCTATCGTTTTGATGCAGACGGAAAGCAAAATCCGGTCATTATGACGGATGAAAATGGGCAATTACTTTCTGCATACAAAGGCACAGCTCATGAAAAAGGATACTGGCATTTTCATGAGGTATACAAAGATCTCGGCAATCAGAAAAATATATATTTTGCACAGGCATACCGTTACAGCCATGAATATCAGTCGGATTACATGGATGTGAAACAAAAGATTCTTGAAAAAAATATGGGTGTGCTGCTCATTCGTGAACTGCCGGATACCGTAAAGGAGAAGGAGACAGAGGCAGAAGCATATTCTGCCGTGTGGGATCTTATGATTGAGCTGGAAAAGAATCTTCCAATGGCTTACGTATTTTATGGACAGGATTCGCTGGTGGAGAATAACAACCGATATGATGAAATTGGAATTTTCCTTCCGAATTCTAGCTTCCTGAAAAATCTCGAACGTCATGTTGCAAAAGCGGAGGAGATCATTTATGGCGAAAAATGATTATATAGAAATCATGGAAAAAAATCATATGGAGATTCCGTGGCACGATTATACAGAGAATGACAGTGAAGTGCTGATTCAGCAGGCAGGACTGATTGAAAAGGCATCGGTTGTCGGCCGGGTTGGTCTGATTATGCTTTCCTGTGGAACCGGAGCATGGCGTGTGCGGACTTCTATGAACAGGCTTTCCAAGGAACTTGGAGTAACCTGTACAGTGGATGTGGGACTGATGTCCATAGAGTTTAATTGTTTTGATGGAAAAGAGTGTGTTTCACAGTCTCTTAGTATTGCAAATACCGGAGTAAATACTTCCAAGCTTTATCGGATGGAACAGTTTGTAAATAGTTTTCCATCTCAGGAAGCGCATTTGACCGGAGAAGAAATCCATAAGCGGCTGGATGAAATCGAGCAGATCCATGAACTCTATTCTCCGGTAAAACTCGGATTGGCAGCGGCACTTGCATGTTGTGGATTTACATTTCTGCTGGGTGGTGGCCCGGTGGAGATGATATTTGCATTTATTGCCGCTGGTGTTGGTAACCTTATCCGGATGAAGCTGATCAAACATCATTACACATTGTTTTTAAACATTGCGGTATCTATTTCAGCTGCATGTCTGACGTATGCTGTCTGTCTGCATATGGCAGAGCTGTTGTTACACGTTTCCGCAGTGCATGAGGCCGGATATATCTGTTCCATGTTGTTTATTATTCCGGGATTTCCGTTTATCACAAGTGGAATTGACTTGGCAAAGCTGGATTTGCGATCTGGTCTGGAGCGGCTTACCTATTCCATTATTATTGTTCTGGTTGCAACGATGTTTGCATGGATCATGGCACTTTTGTTAAAGCTTCAGCCACAGGATTTTGTAGCTTTGCATCTAGGAAGTATGATGCATCTGGTTTTATGTCTGATCGCAAGTTTTTGCGGAGTATTTGGATTCTCGATTATGTTTAACAGTTCAGTCTATATAGCAGCAACGGCGGCATGTATCGGTGCCGTTGCAAATACATTGCGGCTGGAACTGGTCGATTATACAGGGATGCCATCTGCGGCAGCAGCTTTCATAGGAGCACTGACTGCAGGTCTGCTTGCATCCATCATAAAGAGAAATCATGGATATCCGAGAATTTCACTGACAGTGCCATCCATTGTAATTATGGTGCCAGGATTATATTTGTATCGTGCGATTTATAATTTGGGAATTATGTCACTAACAGAGGCAGTTTTGTGGTTTGCAGCAGCGATCATGATTATTGTATCGTTACCGCTTGGACTTATTTTTGCGAGAATACTTACCGACCGGACATTCCGGTATTGCTCATAACAGATTATGCATGGGTTTATGTTCAAAGACAGTGTCAATAGAAGGAGGATAAAATATGCTTACAGCTGTAACAGGAATTAACTGGGGAGACGAAGGAAAAGGTCGTGTGATCGATCTGCTTGCGGAGAATGCAGATGTTGTTGTCCGCTATCAGGGCGGCAATAACGCTGGTCATACAGTGGTTGCCAAATAGCAGAAATTTGTCTTAAATCCGTTGCCATCCGGTATTCTGCATGAGAATGTAATATGCGTACTCGGCGATGGTATGGTGGTAGACCTGGAACATCTGACAAACGAAATTGCACAGATCAGGGAAAAAGGTGTTGTGGTCACACCAAACAACTTAAAACTTTCCAAACGGGCAATAATCTCTATGCCTTGGCACAAAATTCAGGATGAACTCGAAGAAACACGTCTTGCAAAAACAGGAGCAGCGTTTGGTTCCACAAAAAGAGGCATTGCCTATGCATACAGTGACAAATACAGAAAGAAGACACTGCGTCTTGGGGATCTGCTTCATCTAAAAGAGGAATCCGTACAGAATCGTTTGAAAATGATGCTCGAGGCAAAGAATCTGGAGCTTGCAGGATGCTATTATGAGATGGTCAAGCATTTTTGTAACATTCACACTGAAAAAAATCATTGATTGGAATATCTCTTTTCAAACGGTGTCATGTATCCATTTGATGAATGTGGACGTATATGATTGTAATAGCCATATACATAATCCAGCGTGCTTTCATTTAACTCTTGATCTGTTTCAAACCGATTCTGTCGTATAAATTCCGACTTAAATGTTCCATAAAAACTTTCCATCGGAGAATTATCATAAGGACATCCTGCTTTGTTCATGCTCTGTCGAATCCCTTTTCCTTCACAAAATTCTGTGAAGGCTCTGGAGGTATACTGTGAACCCTGATCACTATGCAGAATAATTTTTCCTTTTACAGGATTTCTGTCAAGGGCAATCTGTAATGTCTGGATAGCCAATTCCGCATCAATTCTTTTGCTGTTCAGGGTTGCTAGTACCGATTTATCATACAGATCTGAGCTTTAATTCCCTCATATATTTGAGTACAGTTGTCCTGCTCAGACGGATTCCCCTTCTTCTTAAAAATATAACCATCATCCGATATCCGGGACGTCCGTCATATTCATAGTAAATACTTAATATTTGTTGTTTTTTCTTTTCTTTGTCTGCCAGATAACCTGCCTTTCTGTTCTTTTTGTAATTATAGTAGGAATTCGGATAAATATGGAATCGGGCAAGAAGCCATCTTACTCCGAACTCATTGTGGTATTGGTCAATAAATCGGTATTGCTCTAATCGATTTCCTTTGCGAAGAATGCGGTTTTCTTCATAAATGTCTTTTGTTTCTTTTATTTCTGGATTCTTTTCGCATTCTTCTTCAAACTGTCTGATCCAGCTCCGGACAGTTCCTTCTCCTAGGTTATACTCTTTATTGACGCTTGCGATGGTTCGTCCTTCTTCTAATACCAGCCGGACCATCTTTTTTTTGAATTCAGGCTCATAACGTTTGTTCGTGTTTGCCATTTTAATCACCTTCACTTTCATTTTGATTATATCATTTATTCCAGTGTTGGTGTTACAACTTTATTATACCATCTCATTAGAAGATACGCTGACACTTATCAATGGAGAAGAACTCAACTATGCAACACGCAGGAGAAAGGAAATCCTTGCACAGCTGCAGGAGAAGCAGAGAAAGCTTATAGCAACTTTTGCCCTGCCGAACACTCCTAAGACACCGGAAGAGTATCATGCATTTTACCAGAGCTTTGACCAGATGCCGTTTGCCTTTACAGATATCGAGATGATATTCAATGAGGACAGGCATGCTGTGGACTGGATATTCCGCTATGGTAACGAGAAGCTGGCAGAGGTGGAGAGAGTACCTCTAAGTGGACTCATCGGTAACAGCTTTGGCAGTATCTTCTCCAATATGGACGATAAATGGCTGTGTACTTACGAGCGGGCAACGTTGTATGGAGAACGTCTTGAGATTATGGCTTATAGTCCGGAGATAGATACCGAGCTTAAGATTATCTGTTTCCCGACATTTTCGGGACACTGCGGATGTATGTTATTCCCTTTGGATGAGATACACTGTGCACAGAAACAGGATGAGTTGTCACAGATATGGAAGAATTACCTGTTAAAGCAGGAATAAATGCTGTGACGAACTGCATAAATAGACTGAAAAATGTCATTTCATCAAAAAAAAGAGGTGAGATGGCATTTTTCATGAGAAATTTTATGCGAAATTGAACAAATTGCCACATGAACCTTGAATAAAATAAGGGGGTATGGTAAAATATTTCCAAATATATGATAGAGAAATTTCTATCAATGACATATAAGATAGACGCAGATGATAGGATACACGAACTTGCTATACGGCTGCGAGCCAAAAGCAGTTTAATCCACAGATATAAGAAAGGAGGCAGTCTATGAGAAAAAAGATACGCTGGATAAAAAGAGGTCTGGCGGTAATGCTATCTGTCTGCATGGTATTCGGTGTGGCACCGATTCAGGCAGGAGCAGAGGAAAATGATTCAGAAATTGCAGTGCAGGCAAATGATAGTGCTGGAAAGACTGAACAGCAATCCACGGAAGAGGAAGAGTGTAAGCATGAGGGGGTTGAAATAACTTTCAACAGCAATGGTTTCGGAAACTGCCCGAAATGCAATGCAACCGTATATCAGCCTGCTGTTGAAACAACTGACAAATATGACATTGACGATGACAGCATGAAAGAGAATGTTTACGAAATAAGCAATGCAGGTCAGCTGTACTGGTTTGCAGGGCTTGTAAACGGCACTCTTGATGGAGTTAAACAAAACACATTAGCCAATGCAATTCTGACAGCCAACATCACAGCCAATGAAAATCTTCTTGATTCTTTACAATACGATACAGAGGGCAACGTTTCCAACGGAAGTGATTTTATAAGCTGGACACCGATTGCAGATTGTATGGGAGATCCTATAACAGTGTATTCAGGAACGTTTGACGGAAATAATAAAACCGTAAGTGGTTTGTACTTTAATGGTAATTCAAGCTATATTGGATTATTCGGAAGTTCAGAAATTGATGGCAACATAAAAAATGTTGGAGTTGTTGATTCCTATTTCAAAGGGAATGAATATGTGGGCGGTGTGTGTGGAAGCAATTACGGCACAATCACAAACTGTTATAACACAGGAACTGTTACTGCGACTGACCCAAATACTGATATAGGCGGTATATGTGCACTCCCTTATGGCTGGGATCAAAATTGCTACTACCTCGCAGACACAGAAGATGAAAATGGAGGCAAAACCATCGCACAATTTGCAAGCGGTGAAGTTGCTTATCTCCTGTCACAGGGCGGCACAATCGATGAAGTGACTTACGATGGCTCCATCTGGGGACAGGCACTTGGCGAAAATGGTGATACATATCCAGTTCTTGATAGTACAAAAAGAGTTTATCAGGTAGATAAATATGACGGCTGTGAAGGAAAACCTGGCAGTTCAACAAAGGTATATTCCAATCAGAGTACGTCAATATATGAAGAACATTCTATTGCTTATGAGCCTGTAGAAAATGGAAATGCTATTAAGGCAACTTGTAACAAGTGTAATGCAACCTACACAGTAAAACTTACACGGCCGGCAGCAACATCAGATGAAAAAATTGTCTATGATGGAACAGAAAAGAAAGCCGGAACAGCAATAGACTCTGGCAACACAGGTATAGAGACAATTCCTGAAAATGCCATTACCTATGCAACGGTAACAAATGGCACACCATCTACTTACAGTACAACAGCACCGAAAAATGCCGGTACATACAAAGCAAAACTTACATTAGGCACAGGAAATAACATAGTTTCTATTGAGATAAATTTTACGATTGAAAAAGCAGCTAAGGCACTAAATATGCCGGAAGCTGCGATGACTCCGGCACACAGCACAAAAAAGGTTGGCGATATTACACTTCCGGATGGCTGGAACTGGTCTGATAACGATAAGGATAAAGTACTTACAGATGGTGTGGCTGTGACAGCAACAGCAGTTTATACAGGAGCTGACAAGGGTAATTACGAGACAGAAAGTGTAAGTATTACGATCACAAGAAACGTATGTGACCATACGGATACGGAAGTGAGAGGTAAGAAAGATGTTACCTGTACCGAGGATGGATACAGTGGCGATGTCTATTGTAAGAACTGTGCCGTATTAGTGACCCAAGGATCTGTGATCACGCATCCGGGTCATCTGTTAAGAGAAGTAGCAGCAAAGGATGCGACAGCGACTGTGGCAGGCAATATAGCATACTATGTATGTGAGAATGCAGGCTGCGGCAAGTACTTTGCGGATAATGCGGCGAAGACGGAGATTACCGATAAGTCAGGCATTATCATTCCAGCTACAGGAGGTGGCTCATCGTCAGGAGGTGGTTCATCGTCAGGAGGTGGTTCTTCATCCAGTGGCGGTGCCTCAAGTGGAGGCTCATCCAGTGGTGGTACATCTGGCGGTGGTACATCATCGGGAACAACCGACAAGCCGGAAACAACCGACAAGCCGGGAGCAACAGAGCAGCCTGAAGAAAATGATAAGCCGTCTGTACCGAAAAAAGGTACGAAGATAAAGGGCAACGATGGTTCGACTTACATAGTTACGAGTGGCAAGGGCAAAACACCGACAGTACAGTACACTGCTCCAAAGAGTACTGCAAAAGGAACGGTTACCATTCCGGCAAAGGCTAAGGTTGATGGAGTATCTTATAGAGTAACATCCATTGCGGACAATGCCTTTAAGAACAATAAGAAAATTACAAAGGTAGTGATTGGCTCAAACATTGTTACAATTGGAAAGAATGCGTTTGCCAAGTGTACAAATATAACAAGTATTGTAATAGGAAAGAATGTTACAAAGATAGAAAAAAATGCTTTTTATGGCTGCGGGAAGTTGAAGAAGATTACGATTAAATCAAAGAAACTGACTTCAAAATCAGTAGCGAAATATGCTTTTAGCCGTATCGGCAAAAAGACAGTGATCAAAGTTCCCACAAGTAAATATAAAGCATACAAGAAGATGCTTTATACAAAGGGACTGAATAAGAAAGTCCGAATTTTGAAATATTGATGCAAAAAGAGGGTTGGTGATATCACACCAAAGTTGGCAAATCAGGGAGGATTTATAGGGCAAACCCCATGCATCAAGATGTTGCAGCATTATGATGTTATAGAGGCGGCAGTACCACATCTTACTAGAGTGGTGTCTGCCGTTTTCTAACGTAACCGCTCCATAGTCCGTACATTGTCATCCCTCCATTTTTGTGCAACAATAGTCTTAACAACAAATCAATCCGTCTAAAAAGTTTAGTTTTGACTTTTTGGACTGCAATGGAGGAAAAGACTATGGAAATAGAAACAACTACAGTGGCACGCCAGTACCGGCTGATGGAATGGGCAGACCAGATACGTGACTGCCAGTCGCGTCCCAATGGAATGTCGGTCGATGAATGGTGCCATACACATGCTATCTCTAAGGCGAATTATTACTACCGGCTTTCGCAAGTCCGCAAAGCCTGTCTGGATCAAATGCAGAAAGAGCCGGTACACCAAAGCATTGTTCCTGTGCAGGTGGAACAGTTAAAGAAAGAAACACTGTCATCCGATTCATCATTAGAAATGAGCATAAACGGAATTACACTTCACATAACAGAATCTACTTCTGATGAATTGCTGAAAAAAGTGTTGCGGGTGGTTGCCGATGTTAAATGACGCTTCCTGTTTTAAACAGGTTTATATTGTGACAGGGTACACCGACTTAAGATCCGGGATTGACCGGTTGGCGGCTCTGTTTCAAAGCCATCTTGGTGATCATTGTTTCGAGCCGGATACGATATATCTTTTCTGCGGACGCAAAACAGACCGTATCAAAGGACTGCTCTGGGAAAATGACGGCTATCTTCTTTTGTATAAACGTCTTGAAGCAGGCAGTTTTCAATGGCCTCGAACAGAATCCGAAGTCCGCGGATTAACACAGCAGCAGTTCCGCTGGTTGATGGAAGGACTGACGATTACCCCGAAAAAAGCCGTAAGAAACGTAACACAGCCTGAGTTTTTTGCCTGATCTTTTTGTGCAAAACAGAGAAATTTTCCCTGTGTTTTCTATCTCGCTCTTTCTGCGAATGACTGGGAAAACAGGCACGATAATCCGCTTTCTGACATGGTTCTCGACACATCTGTGATACAAAACCCCGGTTTCTTCCTTTTTGTGGGTGTCTTAAAGCGGTGCCTCTCCGGTGCATTTTAAAGCGATACATCCCTAGGCAAAATGACGAAAAAACGGATTCGCAAAATCGTGCAGGATCTGTTATAATAGTCCTTGGAAAGGATGATCTGCTATGGCAATGAAATACACGGAAGAACAACTGAATAAATTTGATAAAGCAACACTTGTACAGTTGTTTCTGGCTACGCAGGAGCAGCTTGAAAGCATCGATTCAAAACTCCAGCTTGTGTTAGAACAGCTTGCCGTGGCAAACAGCAAACGTTTTGGCAGGTCATCTGAAAAAATGGCTCCGGATAACCAGATCGCATTTATGGAAGTAGACGGCAAACTTGTATTTTTCAATGAAGCGGAAGCCGTTGCGGCGATCACGGAGTATGATGAAAACGAACCCGTAAAACAAAGATCCCAAAAAGCCAAAGGGAAACGTTCTCTCGTTCTTGCGGACCTGCCGACCGTGGAGATCTCCCATAAAATGACGGAAGAGGAACTTGTCCTGGAGTTCGGAGACAACGGCTGGTATCAGTTAAAAGATGAGATTTACAACCGATACCGTTTCACGCCTGCCAAGATCGAGATCGAGGAACACCACGTAGGGGTTTACAGATCCAAAAAGGACAATCATTTCAAAAAGGCAGACCATCCGGCGTATCTGCTCCGTAACAGTCTGGTCTCCCCTTCGCTGTTAGCAGGGATATTGAATGCCAAGTATGTGAACGCTGTTCCATTGTACCGCCAGGAGCAGGAGTTTGCCCGTTATGGTCTGGAGATCAGCCGCCGTGAGATGGCACACTGGACGATACTTTGTACGGAAAGATATCTGTCGTTGATCTATGACTGTATGCATAAAAAACTATACGAGTATCATGTCCTGCAGGCAGATGAAACACCGGTCCGTGTTACGAAGGAAAACAGAACGGAAGGCTCCAAACACTTCATGTGGGTCTATCGGACCGGAAAAATGTATGAGGATAGACCGATCATCCTATATGATTACCAGCCATCGCGAAATCTATCGCATCCGAAGAAGTTTTTAAAAGACTTCCGTGGGATCTGTGTGACGGACGGATATCAGGTTTACCACACACTGGAAGCAGAACGGGAAGATCTGACCATCGCAGGATGCTGGGCTCATTCCAGACGCTACTTTGATGAAGCACTAAAAGCCCTGCCCAAAGCCAGACGTAACGATTCGCTTGCCTGTCTGGCACTAAAACAGATCCAAGCGATCTACCGCGAGGAAAAGAAGCTTGCAGCAGAACAGTCCATCCGCGGTTTCTGCATTGGCAAAAAGAACTGGGTGATGATCGATACCATCGCCGGAGCAGAATCAAGCGCTATCATTTACAGCATTGCAGAAACAGCAAAGGCAAACAATCTTAAACCATACGATTATTTTGAATATTTGCTGTCAGAAATCCCAAATCATATGGATGACAAGGATCTGAGTTTTCTGGAAGATCTATTGCCTTGGTCAGAAAAACTGCCAGATCATTGTCGCAAACCAAAACCTGCCTCGAAGCGATGAGGTACTTTTTTGTCAAGATACTCACTATGGAGCGTTTACTATAGTTTGGATGAAATCACGGAGATATTCGGTAAATTAGGACTTCGTATTTGTAACAGCTTTGCTGATTTCAGTGGAAAGCCGAGTTCTGATAATGATATTCAATTGATGGTTTATTCCATACGGGAATAAATCTTCATCAAATCTTTATTTTTTTCTGTTAGGTTATATTTCAGTAAGAAATGAAATATAGAAGGAAGGATAGTAAAGATGGAAATGATGTTACAGACACAAAATCTATGTAAATATTTTAGAAAACAGAAAGCGGTAAATAATGTTTCACTTAATATCGAAAAGGGACAGATTTATGGACTGCTTGGACCGAATGGCGCTGGTAAATCTACCACATTGAAAATGCTGACCGGTATGATGAAACCAACTGCAGGAAAGATTTACTTTGATGGAAAACTTTTGGATAGGAAAGATTTATCAAAAATAGGAGCGTTAATTGAAAATCCGCCTATTTATGAAAATCTTTCCGCCAGAGAGAATTTGAAGGTAAGACAATTATTGCTTGGTACAGATGAAAACAGAATTGATGAGGTCTTGCAGATTGTATCACTTACAAACACCGGAAAGAAGAAAGCAGGACAGTTTTCTTTGGGGATGAAGCAAAGACTAGGCATTGCAATGGCATTGCTTGGAGAACCGGAACTTTTGATATTGGATGAACCTACGAATGGATTAGATCCAATAGGCATCGAGGAATTACGAGAGCTGATCCGGTCTTTTCCGGAACAGGGAATCACTGTAATTCTCTCCAGTCATATTCTCTCAGAGGTACAGTTACTTGCAGATAAAGTCGGGATTATTTCAGGTGGAATCTTAGGATACGAAGGAGCATTAAAGCAGGGAGATAATCTTGAAGATTTGTTTATGAATGTGGTAAGAAAAAACCAGAAAGCAGGTGAAATCCATGGTTAATATTATAAAAGCAGAACATCAAAAAGCCAAAAGAACCATGCGAAAAAAGTTTATCTGGGGATTTCCTCTTCTTACATTTGTCATGGCATTTATATTTACTCTTGGGATGACAAATGCTTATGCAGAAAGTGTTTGGAACTGGTGGTATACACTTTTGCTGCCGGGGATGATTGCTCTATTTTGTTATCTTTCTGTGGCGCAGGAGAAAAAGATAAAATACTATCATTTAATGACTATTCCCACAGACAGAAGAAAATTGTTGCTGGGGAAAATTATTTATATTGGGTACATGATTTTGTTTTCTAATGTGATTGTGTTTGCAGGAGCAACGCTTGGAGGCTTTCTTCTAACGACACATGTTCCAGTTGGAGGAGCGTTGATTGCAGTATTGTTTCTGACGGTTTCTGAGTTATGGGAGATTCCGGTAGCTTTATTTTTAAGTGAACGATTTGGAATGATTGTAAACCTGTTCGTCTGCCTATTTATTACCGTCAGCGGTGTGGTAATATCACAAACCAGAATCTGGTATGTACTTGTTTCTGCAATCCCTATGCGAATGATGTGCCCGTTGCTTCATGTTTTACCAAATGGACTTGCCGCAGAAGCAGGGAATCCTCTTTTGGATACGGGAGTCATTGTTCCGGGAATGTGTCTCTCAATCATCTGGTTTGTTTTTGTAACGGTTCTGTTTTTGAAATGGTTTGAGAGAAGAGAGGTGAAATAAGATGATTGGAAGATCTCTTAATGCAGACTTGCGAAAGATGAAAGGAACATCTGTGATTCTGGCACACTTACTGATTCCGATTATAACCAGCGTTATATTTTTAATATATTACTTTTTTTCACCATGGAATGAAAATATGAAAGTGATTGCATTTTATCAGGCAATAGGAGCAGGACTTCCGGTACTTATTGGAATTTTTACAGCAAGTGTGATGGAACAGGAACAAAATGCAGGTGATTTTCAAAATCTGTTGTCTTTACCGGATAAACCTGCAGCATTTTTATCGAAACTGTTGATGCTACTGGTTTTGTGTCTGTGCTCTATCCTATTGACAGCAATCATATTCGGAATTGGATTTGGAAGAATCGCATCAAGCGATATCGAAATCATGAAAGGATGTATATTTGCAGCATTGCTGCTGTGGGGAAGCAGTGTTCCACTTTATCTGTGGCAGCTGATTCTGGCTTTTCAGTTTGGAAAAGGGGTATCCATTGGAGCAGGGATTATATCAGGACTAATTAGTGCATTGATGCTTACCGGACTTGGAGATTATGTGTGGAAATATGTATTTGTCTGCTGGACGGGTAGAGTACCATATACTTATCTGCAATCTGTATTGGGAGAAACTAGTGTAGGTGAATGGTTGTCATTCATACCAGGTTGCTTAATATTTACAGGGATTAGTATGGTATACTATTTTTGGTGGGTAAACCACTGGGAAGGAAACAGAATATCGGAATAGAATCGAGGGAAACTATGGCAAAAATACTGGCAGTTGATGATGAACCGGCAATTTTGGAAATGATAGAAAGCATTTTGAATAAGGATGGACATCTGGTTACCAAAGTAAGTAATCCACTAAAAATTAATATGGAAGAATTACATCGTTATGACCTGATTTTACTGGACATTATGATGCCTGGAATTGATGGCTTCGAATTATGCAAAAGAATTAGGATACTTGTGGATTGTCCGATTTTGTTTCTTACGGCAAAAACGGAGGAAAACAGTCTGGTAAACGGACTTTCTTTAGGAGCAGATGATTATATTTCAAAGCCATTTGGAGTGATGGAACTTCGGGCAAGGATCAATGCACATCTTAGAAGAGAGCACAGGGAACATTCTGTCCGGATGGTTTTGGGGAGGGTCTGTATTCAAATATCTCAAAAGAAACTATTGGTTGATGATAAGGAACTTCCTCTTACGAAAGCGGAGTACGAAATCTGTGAATTTCTGGCTAAAAACAGAGGACAGGTTTTCTCGAAGGAACAGATATTGGAAGCGGTCTTTGGCTTTGACAATGAGAGTAATGACAGTACTATAATCACGCATATCAAAAATATAAGAGCAAAATTTGCGGATTATGATTATACACCGATAAAAACAGTCTGGGGGATTGGATATAAATGGGAAGAGTAAAGAGAAGCAATGCACTCAGCAGGATTTTTATGAGATATGTACTGGTCATGCTTGGATCATTAGTTGGTTTGGTGATTGTTGCTTATCTGCTGCTGTACCTTTTGATTAGTGTGGGCTGTATTTATCCGGCAAATTATGCAGAGCAAAAGATTAATGAAGCATATGATACGATTCTACGTGCAGATAAAGTGACTGCTGAGATGATTCCCGCACTTTGTGATTATGTAATCTTTTCAGAGAATGGAGAGAAAATAGGTGGAGATCTGTCAGAACAATACGAACAGATAGCATGGAATGTTGCAAAGTACGGAAACGCATCCGGGAAATATTTTTATAAAGTAATTGTAAGGGAAAATGAATATGTTGTATTGCAATATCGCCTGACACCTCAATATCATTCAGCTTTTTTGAGGGAGCATTTTATAGGACCACAGAATGTGATGATTATTATGTCTGTGATTGGAGCGGTAGCGATTATCATCATTCCGTCCATACGTTTTGGAAAAAGAATCAAAAAGCAGATGCAGCCTGTATTAGACGCAATCGGACAAATAAAGGATCAAAATCTGGAATATGAGACATCCTGTTCCGGTATCAAAGAGTTTGATGACTGTTTATCGGCAATCGATGATATGCGAGATGCATTGCGAGAATCTTTAGAAAAGCAGTGGAAAACAGAGCAGGAAAAGAAACAGCAGATGTCTGCTTTGGCGCATGATATTAAAACACCTCTTACGATTGTACGGGGAAATGCAGAACTACTTTCAGAGACTGAACTGACCACAGAACAGAAGAATAATATCACTTATGTTTTGAACGGCACAACACAGATACAAAGTTATGTAAAACAGTTGATAGATGTCACAAAATCATGGAATTGCAGTGATGTTACCTATACAACGGTGAGGTTAGAAGATTTTTTCGCAGATATAAAGGAACAGGCACTCGGACTGGTAGAAATCTATCACCAGAAGATAGATTGGAAGGCGGAACAAAGTGATAAAAAGGTAACGATTGCTTATGATCCAATGTTCCGGGCCGTAATGAATGTGATTCAGAATGCAGTGGAGCATACAAAAGAAAATGGAATCATTTATATTGACGCAAAGGAGCAGGATGACCGGCTGACATTCATTGTGGAGGATAGCGGATCAGGATTTACAAAAGAAGCATTATTGCATGGCACAGAGCAGTTTTTTATGGATGACACAAGTAGAAATGGCGAAGCCCATTATGGGATGGGACTATTTTTTGCAAAAACTGTGGCTGAAAAATATGGTGGAGGTATTAAACTTTCAAATTCTGAAAATACAGGTGGGGCGAGGGTAGAAATATTTTTCCTGAGTAGTCAAGAAACAAGCTAAATAGACCGCAATTAAGCTATGTAAAAGAAATTTTACATGCTTTTATCTAATATGTAAAAGCCTTTTGATAGACATTACTACTACGTTTGCGGAAAATGCGTGGTATTTCAGAAACGCACTTGTCCGTGCAAACTATACGAACCTGCAAAAAGGTATTCACGAAACAACAGAGTATCTGGAAGCGTTTCTCAGAAATCTGCTTTTGAACGAGAAAAATGAGCTTCATAATCGAAATCTTCATATAAGTGGACTTTTGAACGAAGAAAAAGTGGACATTGGAGATAGAAAAGTGGATATTGAGAATGAAAAAGTGGACATTCAAGACAAAAAAGTGGATATTGAAAGTGTGCTTTCCGGAAAAGGTAGTGATTTCTCAGTAAAAACGACGATTCATATTCATAGACTTTTTGAAAGATTTGGTTTTGATGAGGTGTTTGGAAGAAGTGCAGTTATGGAGCTTCTTGAGCTGAAAGGTTCAGGTGCTTCAAAACTTCTTTCCAATTTGGTGCAGGCGGATATTATTGAACCAGTATCCGGTCATGGAAAGGGAAAATATAAATTCAAGAAATAAATGAACGGGCCACTTGAAATTTGGCTGGTTATAAATCGGAATTTGTGGAGGTAAAAACATGGTGAAACTTGATAATTTTGTTGATATGATGACGGGACACTTTAATAACAAAGAGCAGTTTGATAAGATGAAGAAAGAGGGAAAAATATACCCTTACGCAGAACACATCAATACAATCTGTAACGGAAAAATTTTGAACTTTCCTAAAGATTTTAATGGTAGATTTGTTGTTGAAGAAAGCTACTATGAGACAAATGGGAAACGCCATGCTTCACCGCATCTTTTCCTTATTACAGAGGAAGAAGATAAAATTGTATTGTCTTCTTATGAAATACCTGAAGGAGAAGATAAGGGTACTTTTTCATATAGTTCTATGAAAAATGTTGATTACACTGCATTAAAAAAATCTGAAAAATTTACTCCAGCGATCTACCATGAAAAGGATGGAATCTGGGAAGGAGGCAGTGTAAGCCAGTTCTCTCCGGTAATGACATTTAGGCTTTGGGAAAAGTTTTCTGATAGTTGCCTGGAAGTATCTGAAAGCATGGAAGTTAATGGAAAGAAAACTTTTGGATATGACGAACCAATTATTTATAAGCGAGTATAACTCAAGAGTGGACTATGGCGATCAATTTAGAATTTATGGAGGAGACAATGATGGATAAAAAGACACAAAAAATAGGAGTGATTTGTTCAATTGTACAGATTATATTAAGCATAATATGCTTGATTTATAATGCGATAAATCAAGAAAATATTATAATTTGGGTATTATTTTTATGCTCTGGAATTTTATTGTTAAGCTCGAATATTAGTAGAAACAATAAAAAAGAAGACGAGTGAGGAAGTGCAAATTCCTGTTTGTTGAATTAAGAAAATCGGAATTTGAGAGGATAAGGGCAATGGAATTTAAGTTGATTTCCATAGCAAGCATAATCGCTTTTTATGGTTGCTATTTTGTGAAAATGTTTCATCAAAAAAAGCAGGGAATACAGACAGACCAAATCGGAAAGAACAAAGTTGGTTTTGTGAAATTCGTGGAAATTACCATGAAGATTGCGGCTATTCTTGTTTTTATAGCGGGGCTTTCCAGTATTTTTTTTGAAACGGAGCATAACCCTGTTTCCGTTCGGATTTTTGGAGCGATACTGAGTGTTGCGGGAACGGCTATATTTATCGTTGCGGTATGGACGATGCGTGACAGTTGGCGAGCAGGAGTGTCCAAAACCGATAAAACGGAGCTTGTGACAAACGGCATTTATCAAATCAGCCGCAATCCCGCCTTTCTGGGATTTGACCTTTTATATATTGGCACACTATTGATGTTTTTTAACTGGATTTTGTGCTTCCTAACGGTATTTGCGGTCATCATGTACCATTTGCAGATTGTCAATGTCGAAGAAGATTTTTTATTTGCCACATTTGGAAATGAGTATCTGCAATATAAGAAGAAAGTTTGTCGCTATATTGGCAGAAAGCGATAACTTCAAGTTTTTGAAACTGAGAAATCGGGATTTATCAGAAAATGAGGAATAGTTGAAATGGAGGCGCTATAATAACATGAAGATTGAAGGGAACCAGAAAGAACTGGATGCAATGGTAGAATTTCATAAGGGAAACCGTGTCGAGGGGCTGAGACTGCAAGAAGAATTTGCAGCGGAATTTCGTAAGGAGTATAAAGACAAAGATCACTGTCCTTGCCTGAAAGCCTGTCGTTATCACGGAAACTGTAAGGAATGTGTAGCAATCCACAGAGCGCATCAGGAACATGTTCCTAATTGTATGCGACCATTGATTAATAAAAAATTGAAATTGATGTCAGAATTAACAGAGCATACCTTGGCAAATGAAATAGAAGCTCCACATGAGATTTTAAGAAAATAGGCAAGTCAAATTCAAGTTTACAGAACTGAATCAAAAGAGCTCGAAGGAGCTCTTTTTCCTTTTTTATAATAGTATCATTATGGTAT
>OIBX01000330.1_pt1 | contig 17804 bp, 10 predicted proteins | sample 1581151 | NCBI WGS metagenome assembly OIBX01 (sample SAMEA3882527, study PRJEB24775) | human gut metagenome | biome: human-associated habitat; feature: intestine environment; material: feces | place: Netherlands | collected 2009/2010 | reverse complement strand
GACAAGCCATATATATGGAAGATGGGAGGTGTGCTGGTGCTGCTTGCGGCAGTTGGTCTGGTAAGCTCGGTCACAGCACAGTATTTTGCGGCAAAGGCGGCAGTTGGTTTTTCTACAAAGCTTCGCCATATATTGTTTGAAAAGATAGAGTCACTGTCATTCTCAAAGATGGATACAGTGGGCACATCGACACTTATCACGAGGATGACAAGCGATATAAACCAGGTGCAGTCAGGAGTCAATCTGGTGCTTCGACTCTTCCTTCGCTCGCCATTTATTGTATTCGGAGCTATGGCGATGGCTTTTACAGTAAATGTAAGAGCGGCAATGGTTTTTGTTGTTACCATACCTCTGCTTTCAATAGTGGTATTCTCAGTCATGGTTGCAAGCCTTCCGCTTTACAAAAAGGTGCAGAGCTCTCTTGACACAGTGCTTTCACACACCAGGGAGAATTTAGAGGGAACCAGGGTTATAAGAGCTTTCAATAAGCAAAATGATGAGATTGACAGCTTCAACAGGGACAACGAGTTTTTAACCAATATGCAGCAGGTTGTAGGACGAATCTCAGCACTCACCAATCCTCTGACATTTATCATTATAAATATCGCAACAATCGCAGTTATCGTATCAGGCGGCAAGCAGGTATACGCAGGAATCCTCACACAGGGTGAGGTTGTGGCACTTGTAAACTACATGTCACAGATACTTGTCGAGCTGATAAAGCTTGCAAACCTCATCGTACAGGTGACAAAGGCAGTGGCGTGCGGTAATCGTATAGCGGATGTGCTTTCTATTCCATCAAAGCTTCCTGAGAAAAATCCTAAGCTCATTGGTGCAAAGGACGGCGCACCTGAGGTTGAGTTTGACCATGTCTGCATGACCTATGAGGGAGCGGCCGATGAGACACTCACAGATATAAGCTTTACAGTGCAAAAGGGGCAGACGATCGGAATCATCGGTGGTACAGGTTCAGGAAAATCAAGCCTTGTAAACCTTATCCCGAGGTTTTATGATGCCACAAAGGGTACTATAAGGATTCAGGGAAATGATATAAATGACTACGATGCAGTGCAGCTTCGAGACAAAATCGGTGTTGTAATGCAAAAGGCAGTGCTTTTTGCAGGAACGATAGCCGACAACCTGCGCTGGGGCAAAAATGATGCCACAGAGGAGGAAATGTGGAAGGCACTCGATATAGCACAGGCGACAGAGGTTGTAAAGGGCAAAGAGGGAGGCCTTGACTACATGATAGAGCAGGGCGGCAAGAACTTATCAGGCGGTCAGAAGCAGCGTCTTACAATTGCCAGGGCGGTTGTAAAGGATCCTGACATACTGATACTTGACGACAGTGCATCGGCACTTGATTTTGCTACAGATGCGAGTCTTCGCGCGGCATTAAAGGGCATGCATGGTGACAAGACAATATTTATCGTGTCACAGCGTACCTCATCTATCCAGTTTGCGGACAATATCATAGTGCTCGACGACGGACAGATGGTTGGCTTCGGACCTCATGAAAAGCTGCTTGAGACATGCGAGACCTACAAAGAGATATATGATTCACAGTTTAAAAAAGAGTCGGATATGACCAGACAAAAGGAGGTGTAGAGTATGGCTATGGATAATGCGAAGATGAATAAATCAGGCACAATGCGCAAGGTATTAAGATACATGAAGAGATATATTCCTTTGCTTGTAATTTCCCTTGCCCTGTCTGTTGTTACAGTGGCGCTTACGCTTTATTTTCCAATCCTCACAGGACGCGCAATTGATTTGATCGTAGGAAAAGGAAAGGTTGATTTTACAGCTATGACAGCCATCCTCACAAGAGCAGCAATAATAGTCGTCATAGCGGCAGCAGCCCAGTGGCTTACAAATATCTGCAACAACAGGATGACCTACAACATAGTGAGGGATATAAGGCGTGATGCATTTTTAAACATTGAAAAAATGCCACTTTCCTATATTGACAGCCACTCACACGGTGATATGGTCAGCCGTATCATCGCCGATGTAGATACATTTTCAGAGGGACTTTTGATGGGCTTCACGCAGCTCTTTACAGGAATTGCTACAATAGCAGGCACGCTTATTTTCATGCTTACAATAGATGTGAAGATATCATGCATTGTAGTGCTTATCACACCTCTGTCACTTTTTGTGGCAAGCTTTATCACTAAAAAGACATATTCCATGTTTCAGCTACAGACAAGAACAAGGGGAGAGCAGACATCACTCATCGACGAGATAGTAGGAAATGAAAAGGTCGTACAGGCCTTCAACCATGAGGATGAGGCGCTTGAGCAGTTTGACGAGATAAATGACAGATTACAGAAATGCTCACTGAGGGCAACATTTTTCTCAAGTCTTACAAATCCGAGTACACGTTTTGTCAACAGTATTGTGTATGCCGGAGTCGGAATTTTTGGTGCCATGAGTGCACTCACCGGCGGAATCACAGTAGGACAGCTTTCATGCTTCTTATCATACGCCAACCAGTACACCAAGCCGTTCAACGAGATATCGGGTGTCATCACAGAGCTTCAGAACGCACTTGCCTGTGCTGCTCGCATCTTCGAGTTGATTGAGGAGAAAAATGAGATACCGGATGCTTCGGATGCGGTAATACTTGAAGAGGCTGACGGACGTGTGGACATAGAGGATGTTTATTTCTCATATGTACCGGATAAAAAGCTTATCGAGGATTTCAATCTCCACGTAAAGCCTGGACAGCGCGTGGCTATCGTAGGTCCGACAGGCTGTGGAAAGACGACTATTATCAATCTGCTTATGAGATTTTATGATGTAAACAGTGGAACAATTAAGGTGAGTGGACACGATATCAGAAAAATCACGCGCGAGAGTCTTCGTGACAACTATGGTATGGTGCTTCAGGAGACATGGCTCAAGAAGGGCACAATCCGTGACAATATCATAATGGGAAAGCCTGATGCCACAGATGAGGAAATCATTGCAGCAGCAAAGGCATCCCATGCCCACAGCTTTATCAGACGTCTGCCGAAGGGCTATGACACTGAAATCGGTGAGGACGGCGGCAGCCTGTCACAGGGACAGAAGCAGCTATTATGCATCACAAGAGTCATGCTCTGCTTACCGCCTATGCTGATATTGGATGAGGCTACATCTTCGATTGATACACGTACAGAGATTAAGATTCAAAAAGCGTTCCTTACCATGATGCAGGGAAGAACCAGCTTTATAGTGGCTCATCGTCTGTCCACCATCAGGGAAGCGGATATTATCCTTGTTATGAAAGACGGAAAGATTATAGAGCAGGGCAATCATGAGAGCCTGCTTGCAGCGGACGGATTTTATGCGAACCTCTACAATAGCCAGTTTGCATGAATATAGCCAATGAGTAAGAGAAGGCGACCGGCGCACGGGGGTGAATTTCCCATGCGCCGGTCGCCTTCCCATATTATTAAAAGATACAATGCAATCCACACTTACTGCGCTGCATCAGGAGCTACATACGAGTATGCATTGGACATCTTTGCAGCATTGTTTGTCAGAGTGACAGCCTCTCTGTAGTAGGCAACAACAGGAGTGCCCTTATCCACAGCGTTGAACAGCTGCTCTGCAAAAGCAGGCGGCACATTGATACATCCGTGTGAGCCGGAGGTTTTGTAAATTGTTCCTCCGAAGGTATCACGCCAGCTGGCATCATGGATACCTATATTGTAGGCAAACGGCATGAAATAGCTGACAGGAGAAGAGTAACCCTCACCGACAAGAGTAGCATTTCTCTGCTTGTAAACAATCTTGTATACACCATCTACGGAACCATTCTGACGGGCGAGATTACCTGATACGAAATCAGACTCCATCTGGAGAGAACCATCCTTGTAATACCACATGTGCTGCTTTGTGTAGTCAATCTCTATGTATGTATTACCTATGTCGTCAGCGCCTCGGTAGAGAGCAGTCTGCTCGTAAACAGGCTCTCTTTCCACTGACTTGCCTCCCTCTAAATCGGAAAGGAGCTTGGCCTTCTCATTTTTCTTGCTGACTACCCATCCGTAGTCTCCACCACCTATTTCAATAGTGTCACCGGACGATGTCTTGAACGAGCGTTTGCGGCCGAAGGTATTGTACTTGGAAGCAAGCTGCTGGACATATTTAGTGACCTTGGCATCATCTATGCTCACGCTGCCGTCATCTGAGATGCTTAGCATATCAAGGATTTTGGCTGAGTCAAGCTTCTCGTCGGCACCTTCAATTTTGTAAGTGACGGTTGAAGCAGTGTATTTGTCGAGGGCTTCTTTTTCATTTTTGATTGTATCGCTTTCCTTTGTGATTTTTGGAGCTTCATAACAGTCATCACTTAAGGTAAGCTTTGGAAGCTCATTGTCCAGGGCATCCTTTACTTCGGCAAGGATGCTGTCATATATCGGCTTGCAGCCATTTTTCTCTTCAATCACATTGTATTTGCCGTCTTTTATCTCGATGTGGGCATCCTCCGGATTCTCAATGTAGTCATCACTGAAAATATCAAGAGCCTTGAGCTTTTCCGCCAAAGCGGCATCGTCATATTTGGACGAACTCTTTAGAGTATAGTTTTGAGCTTTGAAAAGACTGACAGGCCATGTAAAAGCATTCTGGCTTTTTAGGATTTGCTCCTCGTCACCGTTTGAGACATATTCATAGGAAAAATCAGGTCCCTTAAGTGAGAAGCTGTTGCCTTTTCTATCAGTGATTGTGAGCAGGTAGTCGCGGCTTAGGGCTGTATTTTTTTCTATTGCCTCTTTTGCGGTTTTCCCTGCGTATTTTACAGAGTTAATCTTTGTGTTGAACAGATAGTGGCTGCTAAAATAAAAGGCAAAGCCAAGATAAACAGCCAAAATCACGCCAAGCACAACGGCGCAGGTTATAAGTACTTTTTTCTTCATGTAAATCGACCTCCTTGGAGATATGCTGTTGCTGCCCACACCGGGGTGTAGGCGGCAGCTAAAATCAGTTACATTTGTGAAGATGTGACACATCCATATAGTCAGGCAGACCATTCTTGTAGGCTACAGCGGTTTCTCCCTGAATAAGTGGCTTTAAGTATTCGATAAGCTCAGGCTTCACATCATTGCCAGCATCATTGATCCACTCTCTTGGCACAGACTTGGCCTCGTTTGCGATATCCTTGATAGCAGAATATGTGTATTCTACCTGATAAGGATCATTTGATATGCGCTTTAAGCATACCATTGATGCGGTCACACCCTCTGCTGCAATAGTGACACCCTTTTTACCCTGAGCAAAAGATTCCTCGATATCGGTTAATGATGCAAGATGTGAGGCACAGCGCTGGAGCACATTTACCTCTACTGAGCGAACCTTGACACCGATGTTTTCTTTCACAATGAACTCAAGAGCCTTTCCGGCACCGCTTAGCTGCTGGTGTCCGAACTGGTCGCATGAGGCATTTGATGATGTAATGTATGAGCCGTCTGCGTCATGTATTCCTTCGGATACGGCAACTATTACATTGTTAGTGTGCGCAAGGGCTTCTTTTATATCGGCAACAAATTTGTCCTTGTCGAAATCCACCTCAGGCAGATATATGAACTGAGGCGCTGTATTGTACTCATTACGTGCGAGAGCGGAAGCGGCAGTGAGCCATCCTGCGTCACGTCCCATGATTTCAACGATTGTCACACTCTTAACAGCATAGATAAAGGTATCATGGGCTATCTCAAGCATGCTTGATGCGATATATTTGGCGGCAGAGCCAAATCCCGGAGTGTGGTCTGTCATGCACAGATCATTGTCGATGGTTTTTGGAATCCCTATAATTTTCACATCACTGTTGATTTTTTTTGCATAATCGGATAACTTTAATACGGTATCCATCGAATCATTTCCACCGATGTAAAAGAAAGCCTTTACGGAGAGCTTATCAAACTGGTGGAAGATGTATACATATGGTGAATCATCATCCTTGTAATCAGGGAGCTTGTGACGGCATGAGCCAAGATACATGGCAGGTGTGGTCTTAAGCTTTTCAAGATTAGCATCATCTGCAAAAATATCTGACAGATTTAGATAATTCTCATTTAATATGCCGAGTATTCCGTTTACGGCGCCATAGCAGATATCGTATTTCTCGGAGCTTTTTACTCCTGCGATGACTCCTGCAAGGCTTGCGTTGATTGCAACAGTTGGGCCGCCTGACTGGGCGACGATACAGTTTGACTGATTCATTGTAATCTCCTTATTGTGTATTTTAACTATTCTCTTCTGTAAGAATAGTTATGGTATAATTTTAAAATGACTACTGAAGGTGCATGACATATGCACCGCATAATCATATAGATTGTAGTATCAAACATTATTTTTAGCAAGGGTTAAAATGAAAAATATGAATAAATACGAAAATTGCTTATTGTGTCCCAGAAAATGTGGCATAAACAGAAGAACCGGACAAACAGGCGTATGTGGCGTTTCATCTGAAATAAAGGTGGCGCGAGCAGCACTTCATTACTGGGAGGAGCCATGCATATCAGGAAAAAGAGGAAGTGGGGCAGTTTTTTTCTCAGGCTGCAGCCTGCACTGCGTGTTCTGCCAGAACAGGGAGATTTCTGACGGAAAAGAGGGAAAGGTGATCAGTAAAGAGAGGCTGAGTGATATCTTCATGGAACTGGCGGGCAAAGGCGCAAATAATATCAATCTGGTCACACCGGGGCAGTATATCCCTGATATAGTGTGGGCGGTAAACGATGCAAGGAGCCGTGGCATGAAGCTTCCTATTATATATAATACGAGCGGATATGAAAATGTGACAGAGCTAAAGCTGCTTGAGGGCATAGTGGATGTGTATCTTCCTGATTTTAAATATATGGACAGTACGCTTTCGGCAAGGTATTCAAGGGCAAAAGATTATCCGTCTGTCGCAAAGCAGGCGCTTTCAGAGATGGTCAGGCAGCAGCCGGATGTCGTGATTGACGATGCGACAGGACTCATACAAAAGGGAGTTATTGTGCGACAGCTTCTACTGCCGGGACATGTGAATGATGCAAAGGCTGTACTTAAGTACCTGTATGATACATATCATGATCACGTATATATAAGCATGATGAGCCAGTTTACGCCGATTGCACTAGAGGATTATCCTGAGATAAACCGCACAGTGACAAAGAGAGAGTATGAAAGACTTGTTAACTATGCCCTCGAAATAGGAATCACGAATGCATTTATACAGGAGGGTGACGTGGCAAAGGGCAGCTTCATCCCGGCATTTGACTGTGAGGGGGTATGATATTTACCGTTTTTCTTAATAAAATAGTAAGAATTGGCAGGCAAAAATGACTGGATTTTGTGACGCCGGTGTAGTACTATGGTTATGTGATATTTTTTAACTGTGAAGGTACTGAACAGTTACGATATTATGTTATTACTCACATCCCGGTGTGACAGACTATAATGTTTTTAATCACACAGGATACATTATTCAATAGAGGATACATTGATGAAAAATATAGGGGAACAGCAGATAATAATTGAATGTCCGAATACTATCTTTCATCTATACATCGACAGTGAGGATGAGCTTTTAAAGGTTAAGGTGTTTATGAACAATATGAAGAATGTTGATTCGATAAGTCTGCATGATATATACAACTGGTGCAACAGACAGCATGTGCAGTACACGACGACATTTAATTATGACAGTAAAATGACCTGGACAGAAATGATAAAATCCTACATATTTTACTTCAGACAGAAGCTTAGATATGTAAATAATAGTGATAGGATGATAGAAACATGAGATACCCTGAATTTCTAAAGGATAGAGGAACAATAGGCTTTGTGGCGCCTTCGATGGGCTGTACAACAGAGCCGTACAGGAGTGCCTTTGACAATGCCATTAAAAGGTTTCACAGCATGGGTTATAAGACGATAGAGGGACCTAACTGCAGGTGCGACAGTGGTATAGGTATCAGCAATACACCTAAGAAGTGCGCAGAAGAGCTGAACGAGAGCTATGCTTCTGTTGACAGTGATGTGCTTATATCCTGTGGTGGTGGCGAGCTGATGTGCGAGGTAGTGCCTTATATTGATTTTGAGCGCGTGAAGCAGTCTAAGCCGAAATGGTACATGGGCTATTCTGACAACACGAATTTCACATTTTTGGAGGCTACTATTGCAGATACAGCAGGTATTTACGGACCGTGTGCGGGCAGCTTTGGCATGGAGGTGTGGCATGAGTCACTTACCGATGCGTTTGATCTGCTTTGTGGCAGGAAGCTTTCATTTACCAATTACCCTATGTGGGAGAAGGAATCGATAAAGGATGAGAATGCTCCGTTTGTGGGCTACAACCTGACTGAAAAGTCGTGCATCAGCTCTATTCCTGCGGTGGCAAAGGAAAGCATGCTTTCTATGAGAGGCAGGCTGCTTGGTGGCTGCATGGATTGTCTTATCAATCTGCTTGGTACATCGTTTGACCATGTAAGGGAATTTAATGAGCGCTACAGTGATGATGGTATCATATGGTTCCTTGAGGCTTGTGACCTTAATGTGATGGGCATGAGAAGGGCTATGTGGCAGATGAAAAATGCAGGATGGTTTTCAAATGTAAAGGGCTTTCTTATCGGACGCCCGGCGCACTTCGGAGAGGAAATGTTTGGAATAGACCACAGACAGGCGCTTTCATCACTGCTTAGAGATTTTAATGTGCCAATCATCATGGATCTGGATATAGGTCATATGTCGCCAATGATGCCTGTGGTATGCGGAAGCATGGCAGATGTCAGCTTCGACGGAAGCAGCTTTACAATTTCGTATGATATAGAGCAGTAGATTGGAGGAAAAATGATTAGATCAATAAAGAAAAAAGCAAAGAGTATTGTATGTAGCGTGCTTGCTGCGGTGACACTGTTTACGATGAATCCGGCAGTATTTGCAACAGAGACAGCTACGCAGACGGATACAGTTTCAAGTGTTGATGTATCAGGCAGTGACGCAGCTGATAAGAGTAACACAGACAGTACTGCAGACAGCACAACGACAGCCGGCAGTGAGACAAACGACAAGGTGACCATCAGCAATAATGATAAGCCATACTTAAGTCTTGGAGCAGACCTCACACCGGATCAGAGAGCGACAGTGCTTGGATTTATGGGAATCGAGCTCACTGATCTGGACAAGTACGATGTGGTCTATGTAAATAATGATGAGGAGCACAAGTACCTCGATTCATACATCAGCAAGAGCGAGATTGGCACAAGGTCACTTTCCTCAGTACTCATTACAGAGGATAAAAAGGGTGCGGGTCTTAGTGTTTCCACACACAATATCAATTACTGTACGGTAGGAATGTACAAGAATGCGCTTGCCACAGCAGGCATAGCTGATGCTAAAATCATAGTCGCAGGACCTTTCCCTATTTCCGGAACGGCAGCACTTGTAGGTACACTAAAGGCATACGAGGAGATGACAGGCAAGAAGCTTGACGACAAGGTGACAGACGCAGCGATGGATGAGCTTGTCACAACAGGAGAGCTCAACAAGAGCATTGACGGCGATTCGCAGGATATCGAGGCAATGATTGCAGACCTAAAGAAGCAGCTTGCCGATGGAAGGCTCAAGGATGAGAGCCAGATAAAGGATGCGATAAAGGAGGCTGCAAAGGATTACGACCTGAAGCTTTCTGATGATGATATTGCAAAGCTGACATCGCTTCTTATGAAGCTTAAGGATGCCAATATCGACTGGGATTCAGTCATTAACCAGGCACATGACTGGGCATCAAAGCTTGGCGATAAGATAAATGACCCGGGCTTCTGGGAAAAGATTGGTAACTTTTTCATGGATTTATGGGATAAGATAAAATCCCTGTTCAGCTAGAAAAAGCTACAGGAGACAGTAAGAAAAAGCAGAATATGAATCAGATAACTCCCTGAAACGTAAGCATGAGCTGCACGTTGAAGGGAGTTTTTATATTATGATTAAAGGGTCAAAAGGTATCATCGATGCATGCTTGCATGCAATTCGATTAATCATAAATGAGGGGCAAAATACCTTTTGACCCTCATATCAATAAAAAAATAATAAATTTCTGCCGAATACATTGATACAAAGGTCATATTCTATTATAATTAAATGGATAATGGATTAATGTAAACAATGCACATAAGAAAGAGGGGATTTGATGATAAAGATAAATAAATTTCTGGCAGCCTCTGTCGTAACATTGTCATTAGCTGCATGTGACCTGGCACCATACAGCAGCATAGCAGTCTATGCGGATCAGGCGGCTAAGGTTGTGTGTGATGAGAGATACTGGGTAGCGGCGAGAAGCGGACCGGGAACAGAGTATGAGCTGGAGCACAAGCTTTCAAACGGCAAGGATATTACTATTCTTGAGCAGACCACAGGTGCAGACGGCAAGGTGTGGTACAAGGCAAAGTACAATCTGGCAGCAAATAACGAGGAGTGTGTCAGCTATATAAGGTCTGATTTTGTATCAGCAGGTACAGCTGCATCAGACAATGCGCAGACAGGGGATGCTTCGGCAGACACCGGCAATGCGGATGCCATACAGCAGAATAATGAGGAGCAGCTTGCCATTGCAACCGCATCGGGAGCATATGCTACAGGTACGATTACAGGTGGCAATGTGTATGTCCGCAATGCAGCAGGCACATCCGGCACTACCAAGGTTGTCTCACTCAACTGGAACCATCAGGTTGACATAATTGGAGAGACCAGGGTAAACGGTGTGGTCTGGTATAATGTCAAGGGTACTTTAAACGGCAAGGCATTTACGGGCTGGACTATCAGTACATACATAAAGGTGACATACAATAATAGCGGAGACAATACCGATTTTGTCACGGCTATGAAGAATGCAGGCTTTCCTGACAGCTATATTCCAAACCTTACAGCACTTCACAATAAGTATCCAAGCTGGACATTTGAGGCTGTAAATACAGGTTTGAATTGGGATACGGTGATTGAAAATGAGAGCGTACATGGAATAAACTTAGTATCTAAAAATGCAGATAATGCAAAAAAATCAACGGAAAATGGTGCATATAACTGGGAAACAAATAAGTGGTTTGAATATGAGCCAGGATGGGTAGCTGCAAGCAAGGATTACATTGCATATATTATGGATCCAAGAAATTTTCTTGATGAAACAAATATTTATCAGTTTCAAAGTCTTGTATATAGTTCTAGCGAAAACTTATCAGGTGTTCAATCAATCGTTAAGGGAACCTTTATGGAAGGAACTAAGAACTATTCTAACAATGGTGAGAAAATAGATTATGCTAGGACATTTTTAGATGTTGCAAAAGCCACAGGAGTTAGTGCATATCACTTATCTGCGCGAGTTAAACAGGAACAGGGAAAAGGAACGAGTCCTCTTATTTCTGGGGTATATTCGGGTTATGAGGGGTATTATAATTTCTTTAATTTTAGTGCGACTGGAAGTACAAAGGAAAAAATATACCAAAATGGTTTAGCGTATGCTAAGAAGAATGGATGGTCAAGTAGGACAAAATCCATATCCGGAGGGGCGGAAAAGATTGCAAAAGATTATGTCAATAGAGGTCAAAATACAATTTATTTTGAAAAATTTAATGTGGTTGATAGTAAATCACTTTATAGCCATCAGTATATGGCAAATGTGACAGCTGCAATTACAGAAGGACAAAATCTGTCAAAAGGATATTCTGATAAGAACCAGGCATTTGTATTCAAAATTCCTGTATACAACAATATGCCATCGTCTGCAGTTGGTTTTAATAAAGCTGGTGATACTAACAACTATCTGCAAGCACTGTCAATAAGTGGAGTGTCACTCACACCTGTATTTAATGGAGTAACAACAAGTTATTCAGCGGTTGTTTCAAATGCTATAAGTTCAGTGACTGTCTCAGCAAATGCTGTATCAGGTAATAGTTATGTTTCGGGTACAGGTAATTATTCACTTGCTGTTGGAAATAATACAATAAAAATAAATTGTAAGTCACAAAGTGGTGAAACAAGAACATACACAATCACTATAAACAGACAAACATCAGCTAATAATACAAATAATACTGCGTCTGGTACAGATGTAAATATTTCATCTGATACATATAAAATAGGAACATATATTACTGGAGTTGCACCAGAAACAATGGCGTCATCATTCATAAAAAATATTTCGGTTTCTGCATCTGGTTCAATCAAACTTTTAACGGAATCAGGAAAAGAAAATACAGGAACAGTTGCAACAGGAAATAAGGTTGCTGTATATGATCTTTCTGGTAATTTGAAAAAAACATATGATATTGTAATATATGGCGATGTGTCAGGAGATGGAGTGGTCAATGTAAAGGACTCTATGATAATAAGACGACATATTATTGGAAGAAGTACATTGAGTGGTGCATATATGGAAGCAGCTGACACTAGCAAAGATGGTACCATAAATGTAAAAGATTCTATGATTATACGTAACCATATTCTCGGCAGAAAAAATATAGAGCAATAGAGGTAAGAAAATGAAAAAGATTACAAGTTATATTTTATCAGTTTTGATAATGACTATAGTTGTGTTTTCAAATAAGAATATTGTGTTGGCAGCAGGAAGTATTTCTGTTTCAGCAAGTAAAACAACAGTGAAAGTTGGAGATGTTGTGACTATAAGTACATCTATTTCACCAGGAGAGTATGGAGTAAATGCAACATTAACAAAGAGTTCGGGAGCTTTTGAGTTTGTAGAAGGAGATAATATATACTCTGATGGAGGAACTCCAAATAATTCTATAAAAGTTAAAGCTGTTTCGGAAGGTAGTTGTACCTTTTCAGTTCGGGTGATTAATGCGTTTGATGACCAATTGAAAGAGACATCTATGTCATCTGGCAGTGTTACTATTACAGCTACATCAGCTTCATCAAACAACGATTCAAACAGCAACAAGGATAACAAGGACAATTCCGGCAGCAATACCGGCAATGACAGCAATGCAAATAAAGATAATGAAAACAAAGAGGAAAAGAAATCCTCAAACGCATCTCTTGGTTCGCTTGTTATCTCAGCAGGTACGCTTTCCCCTGAGTTTTCTGCTGCGACAAAGGATTACACAGCTACAGTAGATTACAGCTGTTCAAGCCTTGCCGTTACAGCAAATCCGGCTGATTCCAAGGCGAGTGTGACATCCGTCACAGGCAATGATTCACTTGAGGTTGGAGAGAATACGGTCAGCGTTGTTGTGACAGCAGAGGACGGCAGCACAAGCACATACAATATAGTTGTTACCAGAAGAGCCGAGGATGATCCGGAGAATGCAGATAAGCAGGATAACTGGAAGAAGTTCGATATAAATGGCACAGAGTGGACTATGGTAAATGACATTCCGGAGGATGTTGTTCCTGAAGGCTTTGAGCACTCAAAGACAGTGATTGACGGACTTGAATACAATACCCTTCATGGCACCTTTGGTGATATCACGCTTGTGTATTTACAGTCGGAAAGCGGCAATGGGCTTTTTGTATATGATGCAGCACAGAATACAGCATATGAGTTTGTCCGTATCAATTCAGAGTCACATTTTATAGTGGTTTTACTGCCTAAGGTGGATGATGTGCCTGAGGGATATAATGAGATATCGCTCTCCATAGAGGGCAAGGGTGTGGCAACAGCCTACCAGACCAAAGGCGAAAAAACCGATGATCAGACAAAGGATTTTTACCTCATATACGCTATGAATGACAATGGTGAGAGTGGCTGGTACACATATGATAGCGTAGATGGCACATATATGAGAACTGAGCTCAGTACACCTACAGTGGCACAGGAGGAAAATGATACAACAAAGAGTGAGCTTGTCCCGGGAATTGCCAATAAATATCTTGTTTTGGCTGCAATACTGGTTCTTATTATCATTATTCTGTTACTGTTGCTTATTGTATCAGCTGTGAAAAACAGAAAATATAAGGCAATGGACTATCATGATGACGATGATGATGTAGATGATGCAGCAGAAGATGTATCAAATGAAGCTTTGGAAGAAACAACTGATGAAACTGCGGACGAGATAGCAGATGAGTTGGAAGAAGAGGTTACAGAAGAGCCGTTAGATGAAGTGGCAGAAGAAGCTGCAGAAGAGTCGGTGGATGAAGTGGCAGAAGAAGCTGCAGAAGAGTCGGTGGATGAAGTGGCAGGAGAAGCTGCAGAAGAGTCGGCAGGTGAAGCCGCAGAAGAAACAGCAGATGAAGCTGTAGAAGAGCCGGCAGATGAAGTCGCAGAAGAAACAGCGGAAGATGCTGCAGATGAGCAAAAGATGGCTACGGATGAAAATATATCAAATGCATCCTATGTCGGAAGAACCGTAGAAATTACACCTGATTCTAAGAAAGCTGTTGAGAATGAAAACTCTGAGTTTGATTTAAAAGACGATTCAAGGCAGGAAAACGTTTCTGACACAGAAAACGATGCTGATGAGGATGCTTTAAAGAATCAGCTTCAAATGGCACTTGATGGCTTTGTCAATGAGGGAAATAAGCCGTCTGAGACTATAGACAGCAGTGCAAAGGATGATAATGAAGATGACAGCGAAGATGATGATTTGCAGTTCATCGACTTAAATTAGTGAATATGACTGGAGGATATGACTTGAAACCATATACAAGTAAGGCTAAAAAAGCAATAGATTTGGCTGCACGTATATCAAAGAAAATGAATTACAGCTATGTTGGAACAGAGCACATACTGGCTGGCCTTATAAAAGAGGGCACCGGTGTGGCAGCTGAGATTCTAACAGCCTGCAATGTGGAATATGATAAGCTTATTTCGATGATTGAAGACCTGATTTCACCGGGGGATAACATCGAAGTGATGGACAGGGATGGCTATTCACCAAGGACACAGAGAGTATTGGAGCGCGCATCGGAGGAAGCCGATAGATTTGAGTGCAATGAGATAGGTACAGAACACTTGCTGATGGCTATAGTACTGCAGGGAGACTGTGCAGCTGCAAGACTTTTAAACACCATGGGTGTTAACAGTCAGAAGATGTTTATAGATATTCTTGGTGCGATGGGTGAGGATCCGTCTGCATACAGGGATCTGATGAAAAGCTACAGTACATCATACAATTCTGCGACTCCTGTGTTAGATCAGTATTCCAGAGATTTGACAGATATGGCAGAGGCAGGGCTTCTTGACCCTGTTATAGGCAGAAAAAAGGAGATGGAGCGCGTTATCCAGATACTTTGCCGCCGTGGCAAAAACAATCCATGTCTGATTGGAGAGCCGGGAGTGGGCAAGACCGCTATAGTAGAAGGACTTGCGCAGGATATAGTCAGTGGCAATGTTCCGGATATTCTTTTGGGAAAGAGACTGGTTTCTCTTGATATGTCCGGGCTTGTAGCCAAATCAAAGTATCGTGGTGAGTTTGAGGAGCGTATCAAGAAGGTGATAAGCGAGGTTTCAAATGCCAAAAATGTACTGCTTTTCATTGATGAGCTTCACACTATAATAGGTGCAGGAGGAGCAGAAGGCTCGTTAGATGCATCTAACATATTAAAGCCTGCGCTTGCCAGAGGCGAGGTACAGGTAATCGGCGCCACTACCATAGAAGAGTACCGCAAATACGTGGAAAAGGATGCTGCGCTTGAGCGCCGTTTCCAGCCGGTGATGGTTGAGGAGCCGGGTGTGGATGAGACAATAGAGATACTCACAGGATTAAAGGGACTCTATGAAAAGCATCATGGTGTCATCATAACAGATGAGGGTGTGAAAGCAGCAGTAAACCTTTCTGCACGATATATAAATGACAGATTTTTACCTGATAAGGCGATAGACCTTATGGATGAAGCGGCAGCCAGGATAAGGCTTAAGAATCTGACATCATCTGACGAGCTGCTTGCACTGAAAAAAGAGATAACAGATAAGCAGAACCAGTTGGAAAATGCTTTGTCGAAAGGAGATCTCGCAGCTGCCGGCGCGCTTATGTCGGAAAAGGAAGTGCTTGAAAATAAACAGCAGAAGCTTATCAGAAAGAACCGTCGCACAGGAGCCAAAAATCAGCCTGTAGTCGGCGAAAATGAGATAGCGGATGTAGTATCGGGATGGACCAAAATACCTGTAAATAAGCTTACAGAGTCAGAGGCAGGACGACTTGCAAAGCTTGAACAGATACTTCACAAGCGTGTAATAGGACAGGAGGAGGCTGTTTCTGCTGTTGCAAAGGCAGTCAGACGAGGCCGTGTTGGTTTAAAGGATCCTAAGAAGCCGATTGGCTCATTCCTGTTTTTGGGACCGACAGGAGTAGGTAAGACGGAGGTGTCAAAGGCGCTTGCTGAGGCTGTCTTTGGCAAAGAAGATGCCATGATACGTGTTGACATGTCAGAGTACATGGAAAAGCATAGTGTTTCAAAGATGATTGGTTCACCACCGGGATATGTGGGCCATGAGGAGGGCGGACAGCTCTCGGAGAAGGTCAGACGCAATCCTTTTTCTGTTATACTGTTTGATGAGATAGAAAAAGCACATCCTGATGTGTTCAATATACTTTTACAGGTGCTTGATGATGGTAGAATCACTGATTCACAGGGGCGCACGGTTGATTTCAAGAATACAATAATCATCATGACATCAAATGCAGGAGCTTCTTCTATTATAGAGCCAAAGCGCCTTGGCTTTGGTGCAGGTGATGACGAAAAGCAGGATCACGAGCGTATGAAGAACAGTGTCATGGAGGAGGTCCGCCGTATATTTAAACCTGAGTTTTTGAACCGAATCGACGAGACTATTGTATTTAGAGCTCTCAACAAGGATGACATGAAGCATATAGTGACACTTCTTGTAAAGGAGCTTAAGAAACGCTGTAAAGAACAGCTTGATATAGAGCTCACAGTGCGCGACAGTGCAAAATCCTTTATCGTGGACAAAGCCTATGACAGAAAATATGGCGCAAGACCTCTTAAACGAAAACTTCAGGAGGAGATTGAAGACCGTATGTCAGAGGATATTATTACCGGCAAAATTAAGCGCGGCAATAAGGTAATAATTTCTACGAAAAACAAACAAATTTCATTGACTGTTGAGTAGAATTGGATTTATAATTAATATATCAATATAGCTACGGGAGGATAAAAATGGCTGTAATAAGTGAATTAATCCGTACTGAGGAAAACGGAAAGCTCAGCTTCGGAGATTATACATTGGCTGCAAAGGCAAAACTTGACAATTTTGAGAAGGATGGAGATATCTACAAGGTAAAGACCTTTAAGGAGATTACAAAGCTCGAAAGAAACGGACTCTTTGTATACGAGTCTGTTCCGGGAACAGCGGTTATGGATTTCGAGGAGACTGCTGATACAGTGACATTTACTGTGGAGGGACCTGAGGATGCTCAGATTACTCTTGGCCTTGAAGAGGAGACAGAGTACGAAATTGATATAGCTGGAGCTGTTGCAGGTACTATGAAGACAAATCTCGGCGGCAAGCTCAGCTTAAGCGTAGAGCTTGAGGGTGTTGATTCAGTCGATATCAAAGTATCAAGAAAATAGAGCATATTTTTAGCCCGGTGAAAGCCGGGCTTTTTGTATTTTATAAAGGAGAACAATATGGCAAAAGGAAAGACCTCTGTATTTTTCTGCCAGGAATGTGGTTATGAATCGGCAAAATGGATGGGACAGTGCCCGGCCTGTAAGGAATGGAATACATTTGTAGAGGAAACCGTAGATAAAAAGTCGATAAGTTCGTCGGGAAAAGTAAAAAAAGAATCAAAGGCGGCACAGGTTCTGCCTCTTTCGGCAGTAAAAAGCGAGAAAGAGGAGCGTATAGTGACGGG
>OIBX01000309.1_pt1 | contig 18814 bp, 17 predicted proteins | sample 1581151 | NCBI WGS metagenome assembly OIBX01 (sample SAMEA3882527, study PRJEB24775) | human gut metagenome | biome: human-associated habitat; feature: intestine environment; material: feces | place: Netherlands | collected 2009/2010 | reverse complement strand
TCCTTTTTTTCTTACAGATCCTTTTGCCATAATCGTGTGTCTCCTTTCGATATCAGACAATCGGAACTGATGAAATGCTTCTTGCGTGTAAGTATATCATAACTCCGGTTGTCGTTCTATACCGAATCGGAATCCTCATACAAAACTTCTGATAAAAGATTTTCAAGCCTTTGTTCTGCCATTTCCGGTTTCTTGGAATAAAGCCTTACGATATCTGCCATGTCGTTAAAGGCATTAACAGTGTGGGTGATCTCCCGGAGAAACATAATCTCGTTATATTCATCATTCGATTCAAACCCCATTACTTTTGCAATATCAGCTTCATTCGTGTTGCCCTTGTAATTCTTGCAGGCAAACTGGAATGATTCCAGAAACAGGTTATATTGCTTTAACATCAACAGCAGTAAATCTTTGGAAAAAGCATCTTCCTTTTTACTAAGGTCGAGAGGTAACTGTTTGAGAATATCGCCCATTGCATCACGAATCTGTAATTCTTTCTTATCCGTAATATCGGTTTCGTATTCATCGGTTTCCCCCTTGAGCCATTCAATAGATACATGAAGTGCTTCCGAAAGACCTTCCAGCACCATCTTTTTGGTATTGTCAATCGAACCATTCTCATAACGCAGGATTGTGGAAGCGGTAACTCCCATCTTCTCTGCAACATAAGGCTGTGTCAGATTTAATTCCAGACGACGCTGTTTTGCCCTGCTGCCTATCAGCTTGCGTAGTTCTTTATCTTTCATGCTGATTGCCTCCTTTTTCGGTATGTATGAATTATAGCATGTACCTCACATAATTGCAATATGCAATATAATAATTATTTTTAAAATTTCATAACGCTTGACAACACAATATAAAACCGCTATACTAACAGCACAACAAAAATTGCATAATGCAATTTATAAGGAGGTGACAAGATGACGGAAAGAAAGATTGCATTATCCATCGAGGAAGCAGCCGACTATACAGGAATTGGCAGAAACACTTTGAGAAAGCTGGTTGAATGGAAGAAGCTTCCGGTATTAAAGGTCGGAAGAAAAGTCCTTATTAAAACTGACATTCTGGAAAAGTTCATGGAAGCCAACGAGGGGCGAGATCTGAGGGATAAAGGAAATGTAAAAGCTGTCACAAGAAATGTGGCAACTTAAAAAGGCGGCTTCCTACGAAACCGCCAAAGGTTCTATCAGACCGAAGCCATGATATACCTACACGCAAGAGGATTATACCATGTGCTTCTCCTGATATGCAACCGGGAACTGTTGTTTATCGGAAAAAGAAAGGATGAAGACGATATGGCGAAATCAACAAAGACTTATGAAGAAAGAATACGTGCATTAGAGAAAAAGGAACAGGAAAGCATTGAAGCTACAAAAAAGCTCATTGCACAGCGGAAGGAACTGGAAAAGCGAAAGAAAGATGCAGATATGGTTTCTGAGATTGTAAAAATCATACAGTCAGAAGTGGATCGTACATCAGAAAAGTGAGGAGGAAGAGAATATGATTATTAAGAAAATGAAATTGCAGAATTTTCGTCAATATATTGATGACGAAATTAAATTTGCGGTGGATGGAGACAAAAATGTAACTGTTATCATGGGAGACAACGGAACGGGAAAGACAACGCTGGCACAGGCATTTCAATGGGCCTTATATGGGAAGACCAATTTTCAGATTCATGAATTGTTAAATCGTACTGTCCGAGAGAAAATGGGAACAGGAGAGAAAAAAGAGGTGTCTGTATTACTGGATATTATGTATAACAATACTGAGTATACCGTGAGACGTATTCAAGGGTATTTTAAAAATGCCAACCAGAAGATAGAAGAAAGACAGGGGAAATTTGTTGTTTCGAGGATTGATGATTCGGGAAATGTTCAGTATGTCCCGGAGTATCAGAAAGATTATATTGTAAAACAGTTTTTGCCAAAAGATCTGTCGAATTTTTTCTTCTTTGACGGAGAGAAAATTGAAGAAATGTCCAAGGAAATACAGAGTGGAAAAAGCTCGGATTTTCAAAATGCCGTATATAGTCTGGTAGGGCTTACGGCAACGCAAAATACGATTGAACATTTGAAAAGTAATAAAAAATGTGTTGTCAAGGAGATTCAAAGAGAAATTGATAAAAATTCGGAATCGGCAGCAAAAATGGAACAAAAAAATACAAAGATTACAGAATTGGATGAAGAAATACAAAAGAATACAACAGAACTTACTAAATTACAAGAGGCAAGAACTAATCTGGAGGAAAAACGAAGAAGCAATAACAGACTGATTATTGATGGACAGAAAGATATGCAGGTAAAAAAAGAGTATGCTGCGCTTGAGAAGGACATTGCAAATCTGGAGAGGGAGAAGAACACGAAGACCAAAGATATGCTTCAGATGATTTCCAAAGAATTTTATTCGTTTTGTGTATACGGTGTGGCGAAAACGGCGGCCGGTTTGATCGAACAGGAGCAGACAGAAGAGATGGTAATTCCGGATCTTACAACGCGCACAATTGATGCTCTTTTAAAACGGGGAAAATGTCTCTGTGGAACGACATTATGTGAAAATCAATTGCCATATGAACAGGTGATGAAATTACGGGAGACCACCTACCCCAAAACAATTGCCTCATTAAAAGCAGATTACCAGACAAAACTGCGTGAAGCAAAACGTTATACGGATTTTGCAAAACATTGGAAAGAAAAATTAGAAAATTATGAAACCTGTGTAGCCCAATTAGAGGGGAAAATGACAGAGCGTGATGATAAACAGCAAAGGATGGCAGATACCTCCTCCGCAGAAAGGGCATTGTGGGAAAATAGAGAGATTGAGAGAGAACTGCCAAAGATCGACCAGCAGATTGGACGCTTAAAGCAGCAGATCCAAGATGCGGAAACAAAAATACGAGTTCTGGAACAAGAAAAAGATTCCATGATTGTAAATAACGATGACGTTGTAAAAAACAGGATTTATATGGCGTATGCGAAAGCATTGTATGAGTCATTAAGAAAAGAGTACAAAGAGAAAGAAGATTCTTATCGTATTAAATTACAGAATCGTATGAATGAGATATTTGCATCGATATACGGTCAGAATATATCGATTACGATCGATCCGCGGTATCGGATTACCGTTCGTATTGAAGAAGAGTTGGCTTCTACGGATGAAGTAGAACGAAATACTGCCCAAGGGTACGCGCTGATTTTTACATTTATCTCGGCCATTATAGATCTGGCAAAGAAAAAGGTCAATGACGAGGCGCTTACAGAAAACGAACTGATCGATGAAGAAAATGAAGGATATCCATTGGTTATGGATGCTCCGTTGTCGGCATTTGACAAGACCAGAATTGAAAAAATCTGTACCGAGATTCCGCGCATTGCCGACCAAGTCATTATCTTTATTAAAGATACAGACGGAGAGGTGGCAGAGGAGCATATGCGTGATAAGATAGGCTGCCGGTATATGATAGAACTGGTAAATGACAGTAAATTACATTCAAGAATTGTGGAAAGGGGTTGAAAATGATGTTTGATCGAGAATACTATTTTTATGGAAAACATGCGGATATGGTAAGAAAATTAACGACGAATTGGAATGATAAGATTGGAGCGTCTGTTTTTGAACGGAATCTGGATGTATATGAAATCGCACCGATTATTGGCTGGATTTATAATCGAAAGGCAGAAGTCGAACGCGATGAAGAAAACAAAACCCGTATTTTTCGAGATAAAATGCTGGACGACAGGCCGCAATTATTGTTTAATTACCGTAATTTAATGTTGTTAAATGGAGAAAAATGGGATTCCGAAGAGCGTATGGATATTGCATTTCGTATGGATGATAAAGACAAAGAGCGAAAAGCTTATGATGAATTATACAATTCCTATGTACTTGGCGGTGTAGAAGTTTTGTACGAGAAAATTTTTGATAATGCATCAAAACCGGAAGAATATCTCATGAATTTTTATGAATTGCTGGAAGAATTAGAAGTAAGAATTTATGAAAAAGATTTTGGACTGGAGTAAATGCAAACCCCATTGACTTTTCCTTCCCCAATAGGTATAATCACAAGTAGGAAAATGACGAAAAAAGGGGACTATTACCTATGAATTATAAGACCACAGTATTTTTATCCATTGCGCTTGGCGCGGTGCTTCTGATCGCAGCGATCGCAGGAATGCGGTATATGAATCCGGCACCGGAAGGCTACCGCAGTAGTTTTGAGACGGCGAAAGAACAGACGACGCCACAGCCGACGCAGACAGCGACACCAAAACCGACAGAAGAGCCGTTTACCGGATTTTATGATACGGAGGCGATGACGTTAAAAGAGCGGATTCATACGCCGGAAGGTTTCCATCGGGAAGAAGTGGAAACGGACAGTTTTGCAGCGTTTATGGAAAACTATGCATTGTATAAAGATGGAAAAAAAGTCAAGTTATATGATAAGACATTGAAGCAGAATCAGGATGCGCATGTTGCAGTATTAAAAATGAAACTCGTAGAGGGTGATTTACAGCAGTGTGCCGATTCAATCATCCGCTTATATGCAGAATATTTTTATCAAAATAAAATGTATGATAAGATGAATTTCCATCTTGTCAACGGATTTGCGTGCGAGTTCAGCAAATGGGCTGAGGGCATGCGTGTATCGTTTTCCGGCTCTTCAACGACATGGACGCAGAGTGCGGCTGCCAATGACGACGAGACCGTGTTTGAAAAATATCTTCGCTTTGTTTTTGCGTATGCCAGCACGATTTCATTGAGTGATGAGTCAAAGAAGATAAAGAAAGCCGAGATTCAGGCAGGAGATATCTTTGTACAGGGAGGAAGTCCCGGACATGCTGTTATGGTATTGGATGTGTGTACGGATGACAGCGGACGGAAAGCATTTTTGCTTGGACAGGGATTTATGCCGGCGCAGCAGTTTCATGTGTTGAAAAATCCGCTGCATGAAGACGATCCGTGGTATTATGTGGATGAACTTACCTATCCGCTCCAGACACCGGAGTATACGTTTGAAAAAGGAAGTCTCAAACGGCCGGAATGCATGCAGTGAATTTTTTCGTGGAAAAGGTCTTGATTTTTTTTGAAAATGCGTTATAATAAATAGTGCAAGTTCAAAATCCAAGAGAAAGGATGAGGGGCATGGTATTACTTGGAGTCGGCGTAGGTGTTGCGATTATAGCAGTGGTAATTGTTGTTGGGGCAGTTTCTGCGATTGTAGCTGCTGCAAAAGATTCATTAAAAGACGATGACGAGATATAACGCCTGTTGTTGATTTTGACTGGATGGAGGATAAGAGACGGGGTATGGCTCAGCTTGGCTAGAGCGCATCGTTCGGGACGATGAGGTCGCAGGTTCGAATCCTGTTACCCCGATGATTAGGAAGGAGAAGCTACGAAGCGGCAGATGTCACATCAGCTGCCGATTGGCTTCTCTTTTTGTAACACAAAGCCCGGGAAAGGAAGGATTGGGATATGATTTCAAAACGATGGATGCAGAGGGCATTTACGGTTGCGGTTGTCTGTGTCAGTTGTTCGATTTTTTTTTGTAGTGAGATCTGCCGTGCAAAGACGGCGGCGAAAACGACGAAAGTGCATACCTATAAAGAAGGATTTACCTATCAGAAACTGGATTCGGAAACGATTGCGCGGATGCGTGGAAAATCCTATAAAAAAGGGGCCAAAATTCCGCTTAGCAGGCTTCGTTACCTTCGGCTCCGCTACATTGATTTTGATGGAAGAGAGCAGGACGGGGAAATGGTCGTTCATAAAAAGATTGCCAAACGGACATGCAAGGTGTTTTATGAATTGTACCGGATAAAATATCCGATTGCCGGAATGCAGCTGGTGGATGAATACGATGCGGACGATGAGGCGTCTATGACAGCAAACAATACGTCTTCTTTTAATTACCGAAAAGTGGCAAATTCCTCTAAAATGTCCAAACACAGCCAGGGACTTGCGATTGATATCAATCCAAGGATCAATCCTTATATTACGAAGTATGGCATTGCGCCGGCAAACAGTAAAGTGTACCGGAACAGAAATGTGGCGACATGCAGAGGCAAATACAGAGATTATATGATACATCGGGGAGACGAGGTATACCGTATTTTTAAAAAGAATGGTTTCTCCTGGGGCGGCGATTGGAAATATTCCAAAGATTACCAGCATTTTGAAAGATAAGAAGTCTTAGAAAGAAGGTGTATCCTTGTGGTAAAAGATCTTACCAAAGGAAACGTTCGACCGGTTTTGTGGAGCTTTACGATACCGATGTTTATCAGTGTTGTATTTCAGCAGTTGTATAATATTGCGGACAGCGCGATCGCCGGCCGGTTTGCGGGAGAAGATGCGCTGGCGGCTGTCGGGGCGTCGTATCCGATCACAATGATCTTTATGGCAATTGCCATCGGCTGCAATGTCGGTTGTGCGGTCGTAATCTCGTCGTATTTTGGAGCCGGTGACATCCGACGGATGAAGACCGCCATATCTACGACATTGATTGCAAGTACCGTGCTTGCAGTGACTTTGACAATATTTGGATTATTGACATCTTCTTATTTGATGCAGATGATGAATACACCGCATAATATATTTGATGCGGGGGATATTTATCTTAAAATATATATCGGAGGCATGGTATTCCTTTTCTGCTACAATGTGGCGACCGGAATCTTTACGGCACTTGGAGATTCGAAAACACCGCTTTATTTTTTGATCGGTTCTTCCGTCGGAAATGTGGTGCTCGATTATCTGTTTGTGGCAGTGTTTCATTTCGGGGTATCCGGCGTCGGCTGGGCGACGTTTCTCGCACAGGGAATCGCTGGCATTGTGGCAGTGATCACGCTGTTAAGGCGGGTGGCAAAACTGCCGACCGGGCATGGAAAAATAATGCTGTATTCGAAATCCATGCTTCGCCGTATCGCAAAAATTGCGGTGCCGAGCATCTTACAGCAGAGTTTTGTCTCGGTAGGAAATATTTTTATCCAAAGCCTTGTAAATTCCTTTGGATCTGCAGTAATCGCCGGATATTCGGCGGCGATTAAGTTGAATACGTTTACGATCACATCCTTTTCGACGTTAGGAAATGCGCTGTCGAGTTTTTCTGCCCAAAATATCGGGGCGGCAAAAATAGACCGTGTGCGGAAAGGGTTTCGGGCAGGTACGATGCTTGCCTGGATCATTGCGGTACCGTTTTTTGTCTTATTTTTCTTTTTTGGAAATGAGATGCTTCGGATTTTTATGGAAAATCCGACCGGTGGCGCGATGAAAGCGGGAATGGCATTTTTGAAGATCGTATCGCCGTTTTATTTTATTATTCCATTAAAACTGCTGGCAGACGGACTGCTGCGTGGAAGCAGTGCGATGATCGGATTTATGTTTTCTACCTTTACCGATCTGATCCTTCGCGTGATTTTGGCTTATGTTTTTGCCGGTCTATTTGGAAGTACCGGAATCTGGATGTCCTGGCCGGTTGGATGGAGTATATCAGCAATTATTTCGTTGTTGTTTTACCGATATACATGGAAACAATTATCAGTTGAAAGGAGATTATTAAAATGACAAAAATCGACATTATTTCGGGCTTTTTAGGAGCCGGAAAGACAACATTGATCAAAAAATTAATTGAAGAAGCATTTACAGGAGAAAAACTTGTATTAATTGAAAATGAATTTGGAGAAATCGGAATCGACGGAGGATTTTTGAAAGATTCCGGAATCAATATTACAGAGATGAATTCCGGCTGTATCTGCTGTTCCCTCGTAGGAGATTTTGGTACCGCATTGGCAGAAGTGCTTGAAAAATATGCGCCGGACCGTATCATCATTGAGCCATCAGGAGTTGGAAAGCTTTCCGATGTCATCAAAGCCGTTCTCGGTGTGAAGGAAAAAGTGGCAGAGGACAGTGTGGTACTTAACAGCTTTACGACGGTTGCCGATGCAACAAAGTGCAAAATGTATATGAAGAACTTTGGCGAGTTTTACAATAACCAGGTAGAACATGCGGGAACTATCGTACTCAGTCGTACCGGCAATATGAAAGAAGACAAATTACAGGCGTGCATCGACCTGATCCGTACCCAGAATGCAGAGGCATCAATTATTACGACTCCATGGGATCAAATCAACGGAAAACAGATTCTGGATGCGATGGAAAAGAAAAACGATCTTGTGAAAGAATTGCTTGAAGAAGAGGACGTTTGTCCGGAATGCGGACATCATCATGAGCATGGCGAAGAGTGTGATCACGACCATGATCACGAGCATCACCATGATCACGAGCACCATCACCATGACCACGAGCATGATCATGAGCACCATCATGAACATGATGAAAACTGCACTTGTGGCTGCCATGACCATCATCACCATCATCATCACGCAGATGAAGTGTTCTCAAGCATTGGTATTGAGACTGCACACAAATATACGGAAGCAGAACTGCAAGACATTTTGGACAAGCTTGCCAATGACAAAGTACAGATGGGAACCATTCTTCGTTCCAAAGGTATCGTAGCTTCGGAAGAGGGCGAATGGTATCACTTTGACCTGGTTCCGGGAGAATATGAAGTACGCCGTGGTGCAGCAGATTACACCGGAAGAATTTGTGTGATCGGATCAAAACTGGACGAAGACGGTCTTCGTGATCTGTTTGCCGGAAAATAAAGGAGGACGCTGGATATGTTTGGGAAAAAAGAAATTCCGGTTTATCTTTTCACCGGTTTTTTGGAGAGTGGAAAAAGTACCTGTATCGAAGAAGTGATCGAAGAGGGAAACTTTTCCGATGGAGCGAAAACGCTGCTTATCCTGTGTGAGGAAGGCGAGCATGAGATCGACGATCAGCTTTTGATGAAAAACCGGATCTCCTGTGTCGTGTTGGAAGACGAGGATGAACTTACCGAAGAATGCTGTAAGAAATTACAGGATAAATATAAACCAAACCGCATTGTAGTTGAGTGTAACGGAATGTGGGATCTGGATAAAATGTACCGCGAGACATTTCCGGAAAACTGGATTGTGGTACAGACGTTTACAACGGTAAATGCACAGACATTTCAGATTTACAGTGCAAACATGAAATCCCTTATGATGTCACATTTTAAAATGGCAGATCTTGTCATTTTTAACCGCTGTGAATCGGATAACATTGACAAACCGGCAGCCAGACGAAATGTCAAAGCCATCAATCGCCAGGCACAGGTATTGTTTGAGTCCGCAGATGGCACGGTGGAAAGCAAGATTGATGAAGAACTGCCATATGATGTAAATGCATCGGAGATTACGCTGGACGACGACGATTTTGGTCTGTGGTATCTGGACATCGGCGAAAATCCACGAAAATATGTGGGTAAAAAAATCACATTTAAAGGCCAGGTATACCGCAATAAGACATTCCCGGCCGGTGCATTTGTTCCATCCCGTAAGGCGATGACCTGCTGTGCAGACGATATCGCGCGCATTGGTTATATGTGCCACGCGGAAAATGCGGATCAATATAAAAATGACAGCTGGGTGATGGTGACGGTGACGGTAAAACCGCAGCAGAGCAGAAAACACGACGGAGAATTTCCGGTGCTCTACGCTGAAAAGATAGAACCGGCACAGCCACCGCAGGAAGAAGTTGTATATTTTGGATAATCTATTTGAAATATGCTCCGGAGTATGTTATGATGGAGAGCAGGAATAATAGATATGTTGTAAAGGAGAAATAGAAATGGCTAAAATTCAGATGACGACCCCCTTAGTTGAGATGGATGGAGACGAGATGACACGTATTCTGTGGCAGATGATCAAAGATGAACTTTTGCTTCCTTATATTGATCTGAAGACAGAGTACTATGATCTCGGTTTGAAATATCGTAATGAGACAAATGACCAGGTGACGGTAGATTCTGCAAATGCAACATTAAAATATGGTGTTGCGGTAAAGTGTGCCACGATTACGCCAAATGCAGCACGTATGACAGAGTATGATTTGAAAGAAATGTGGAAATCTCCAAACGGAACCATTCGTGCGATGCTTGACGGAACGGTATTTCGCGCGCCGATTCAAGTAAAAGGAATCGAACCATGTGTAAAAAACTGGAAAAAACCAATCACATTGGCACGTCATGCCTATGGTGATGTGTATAAAAATGTAGAGATTAAAGTTCCGGGTAAAGGAAAAGCCGAGCTGGTGTTTACGGCAGAAGATGGGACTGAGATGCGTGAGACGATTCATGAATTTGACGGACCGGGAATTATCCAGGGCGTGCATAATACGGATAAATCGATCACAAGTTTTGCAAAGGCATGCTTTAGTTATGCCCTTGATACCAAACAGGACCTTTGGTTTGCGACAAAAGATACCATTTCGAAAAAATACGACCATAACTTTAAAGATATTTTTGCAGAAGTTTATGAGAACGAATATAAGGACAAATTCGAAGAGGCCGGATTGGAGTATTTCTATACATTGATCGATGATGCCGTAGCCCGTGTTATGAAGACAGAGGGCGGATTTATCTGGGCATGCAAGAACTACGACGGCGACGTTATGAGCGATATGGTTTCTTCTGCCTGTGGTTCTCTGGCAATGATGACATCTGTGCTTGTTTCACCAAGTGGTGTATATGAGTATGAAGCAGCCCATGGAACCGTTCAGAGACATTATTACAAACATCTCAAAGGCGAAGAGACTTCTACCAATTCCGTAGCTACGATTTTTGCCTGGACCGGAGCATTGAGAAAGCGTGGAGAGATGGATGGCATCAAAGAACTTCAAGAATTCGCAGACAAGCTTGAAAAAGCAACATTGCAGACAATCGAAGAAGGAAAGATGACAAAAGACCTTGCTCTTATCACAGAATTAAAAGATGTCACGGTATTGAACAGTGAGAACTTTATTAAAGCAATTCGCGATACATTGGATCGCATGTAATATAAGAAAGAATAACGGAGGAAAACTGAATGAGTTATACGACACAGATGGATGCCGCACGAAAAGGTATTTTTACCGAAGAAATGCAGCGCGTGTGTGAATATGAAAATATTCGGAAAGAAGAATTGATGGATCTTGTGGCAAAAGGACAGGTGGCAATTCCTGCCAATAAAAATCATAAATGCCTCAAACCATTTGGTATCGGAAGCAAATTGAAGACAAAGATCAATGTCAATCTGGGAACAAGTAAAGATTGTCTGGATCTGGATGTCGAGATGGAAAAAGTAAATGCAGCGATCAATATGGGAGCCGAAGCGATCATGGATCTGAGTTCCTATGGAGATACAAAAAAATTCCGCCGCAAATTAACAGCAGAATGTCCGGCTGTACTTGGTACTGTTCCGATTTACGATGCCGTTGTATATTACAATAAGGCATTGAAAGACATTACGACGGATGAGTGGATTGATGTTGTTCGTATGCATGCAGAAGATGGTGTGGATTTCATGACCATTCATTGTGGTATCAACCGCCAGACAGCAGACCGCTTTAAACAACATCTTCGCCATACAAACATTGTTTCCCGTGGTGGTTCGATCATCTTTGCATGGATGGAACTTACCGGAAATGAAAACCCATTTTATGAGAGATACGACGAGATTCTTGACATCTGTGAAAAATACGATGTTACGATCAGTCTTGGAGATGCCTGTCGTCCCGGAAGTATCGAGGATGCAGGAGATCTTTCTCAGATTTCTGAGTTAGTAGCACTTGGTGAATTAACCCAGCGTGCCTGGAACCATAATGTACAGGTTATGGTTGAGGGACCGGGACATATGCCTTTGAATCAGATCCGTGCGAACATGGAGATTCAGCAGACGGTATGTAAAGGGGCTCCGTTTTATGTACTTGGACCATTGGTTACGGATATTGCACCGGGATATGACCACATTACAAGTGCCATCGGAGGAGCTATCGCAGCTACTTATGGTGCGTCCTTCCTGTGTTATGTAACACCGGCAGAACATCTTCGTCTTCCAACCGTAGATGACGTAAAAGAGGGTATCATCGCTTCTAAGATTGCTGCTCATGCCGCTGACGTGGCTAAAGGACTTCCGGGAGCAAAAGACTGGGATTACGAGATGAGCGAAGCAAGAAGAAATTTGGATTGGGAGAAGCAGTTTGATCTCGCTATCGATCCGGAAAAAGCTCGTCGTTATCGTGCAGAGAGCAAACCGGAAAAAGAAGATACTTGTACGATGTGCGGAAAAATGTGTGCCGTACGTAACATCAACAAGATTCTCCGTGGTGAAAATGTAGATATCATGGAAGAAGAATAACGATTCCACAAAAACAAAGGAATAACAACAGCCTGTCTCGCATATGGTAGTAAAAAATGCGAGAGGGGCTGTTTTTTTGAAACGAGTAATACGTGTATTGGGAATTTTTCTTATCTTTGGCCTGGCGGCGGGAGCAATGTGGTTTGTGCAGTCCGGAAAATGGAAGACGACCACATTGAAAGAGGTATACATAGAAAAACCGGAAGGAGATACCCTATGGGTAATAAATGGACAAGAGAGGACGGAATATAAAGTAAAAGGGGCGGTAAAGGAGAAAACATACGAAGGGATCGCAGATCTTGAAGTGCGTGGGAAATGTGTAAGAAAAATCGTTTGTAAGCCGGACAAAGCGAAAGGAGTGGAACAAAAGGAAGAGACGCCCGAAACAATCCGTGTTCTTCTGACAACGACAGATTTTGCGGAAAAAGAGCATGATGAAGTAAAGGTGCGATCGGAAAAGCCATTTGTAGTAAAGGCAGGAGAATCGGAAAAACGTTGTGAAGGGGGAGAAGAATTATGCATCCGTGCGGTGGATATGAGCGCAGAAACAATAACCATTCATTCTGCAGAAGAAGCAAAATTGGAAATAACTTCCATTAAAAGGGGCGAGCGGATCCCTTCCTACCGCGGAACATTGGAGTTGAAAAAAAACGGCAAGAAGATACGCATCATCAATGAACTGCCATTGGAACAGTATTTATACGGAGTTCTTCCCAGTGAAATGCCGGCAGAATACCCCGAGGCGGCTCTTCGTGCGCAGGCAGTCTGTGCCAGAAGTTATGCGGAGAAACAGAAACAAAATAACCGGCTGAAAGAATACGATGCACAGGTAGATGACAGTGTGGCCTATCAGGTCTACCAAAGCCAGCCGGAGGATGAGAGGGCGAATAAAGCGGTGGATGATACGAAAGGACTGGTTGTGTGCAGTGGAAATATATTGGCATCGACGTATTTTTTTGCAACATCCTGTGGTGTGACGACGTCTTCTGACAGCGTATTGTTTACGAACAAAGAGATTTCTTATCTTGCGGGACAAGTGCAGAGCACGGACATTTCGGATGCAAAAAAGGGAGAAAGAGACCGGCTTGCGGCCGATACGTATGCGGAAGATGACTTGTTCTGTGAGTTCCTTGAAAAAGAGCAGGATTTGTTAGAAAAAGAGGAGCCGTGGTTCCGCTGGAACATGACGATATCGTTGGAACAGATGGAGAAAAATATCAACGAACGGTTAGCGGACCGCTGTGACAAAACGCCGGACCGGATTGAGGTTCGAAAGGGCGAGGGACTTTATGAAAAAGGACGAGTGGAAAATATAGGAAAATTAAAACGCGTGGTCATAAAAAAACGTGGATGCGGTGGCGTAGCACAGACGGCGGTTATTGTCGGGAGTGAAGTGACGATACGTGTGACTTCCGAATACAATATCCGAATGCTTTTGTTTTCCAGGGAGGCGGTGATCCGTCGAAAAGATGGAAAAGAAGTAACCGGCTTATCTATGCTGCCAAGTGGCTTTTTTAGATTAAAACGTATCGGAGGAGCGTATGAGATACAGGGTGGAGGATATGGACACGGAGTCGGTATGAGTCAGACGGGAGCAAGACAGCTTGCCAATATGGGGAAAAATGAACAGGAGATCATTTGTCATTATTTTCCGGGAGTATCGATTCTTTCAATGTCTCAAATTGGTTCTTGATTTTATTTTTGGATTTAGGAGAAAACAGGGAGTATCCGTCGATGTGGAACCGGTTGATCAAAGCACCGACAAACAGCAGACTGACACAGACATACAGCCACAGCATAAAGAGTGCGATCGAAGTGAAACTCCCATAAAGAGATGAATAATTCGAAAAAGAATCGATATAGATCGAGTAGAGATTGCTGAATAAGATCCATGTAATAGAGGTAAATAAAGCACCGGATACATAATTTCGTAAATGCGGGCGTTCATCGTGATGTGGAACAAAGGTATACAAAAGTAAAAAATAGAAGAAAAAGATTGCAAAACCGGCAATTGAACGCAGGGAAAAAATGCCGATAAACAGTGGAGTGTCAATGGAGAAAAAGGAGTCGATAATAAGCAGGATCTGATTACCAAATACGATGACGATCAGTGATAAAACCAGCATAGCGGCAAAAATCAACGTATAGAGGAAAGAGAGAAAACGGTTAAAAAACCAGTTTCCCTTCTGTTTTGTGCCACCAATCCGGTTTAGACCGTAAGTAATTCCCATAAATCCCTTGGAGCCTGCCCACAAAGCGGTAAGCGCAGAGAGGGAAAGTACGGTTCCGGAACTGTGACGGTAGGCTTCCTGAATCCATGACACGAGGGTTTCGCCGAGTTCCCCGGGAACAACAGAACCAATCATAGGAATCAGGTTTTCCTGTGTAATGCCGGGAATATATTTTAAAATCGTAAAAAAGAACATGGCAAACGGAAAAAAAGACAGCATAATAAAGAATACCACATTCGAAGCATAAATGGATATGGTATTCTCTACAAACATTTTCTTTATTTTGTTACATGCCCAAATAAAATGAACCATTGAAATTCCTCCATGTTTTTCTAAGTATATAATAGTATATGAAAAAAGGAGAGAAAAATCAAGGGAAAAAACTACTTCCTGATTTTTATGCGGAGACTGACCTTTTTCCGGCTGCCGTCTCTTGCAGCCGCGGTAATGCGTACGGTATGCCCGATCCCTTTCTTTTTTGCCCGTACCATGCCGGAATTTGAGACACTTGCCCATTTTTTTCGCGAACTGGACCATTTGAGTTTTTTGTTGGATACGCGGGACGGGGTATAGACCACTTTTAATCGGTACGTCCGTCCGGCACGGAGTGCCTTGATCTTCTTTTTAAATTTCAATTTTTTTACTTTTACAACAGACGAGGAAGAGGCGGTTCCTGAAGACGAGGAAATCCCGGAAGATGAGGAGAAACTGCCTGTTTCCACGGTGGAAGATCCGGAAGTGCTGCCTGTTGTCTGTGTTGTCTGCGATATATTTTCCGGTATTTGTGCCGGGGTAAGATCCGGCGTCTCTACCGTGGTATAGGAAGATATTTTGCTGACATCCAAAATACCACCGGTAATACACAGATCGGTAAGAGATTCGACGGGACGAACACAGGTTAGCAGACGGTTTCTGCGGTTATACGTATCTTCTTCCGGTGCATAGGCTGCACAGAGAGCGACAGCACCGGTTACCATAGGTGCCGCCATCGAAGTACCGCTGAGAAGTTCGTATTGACCAAATTCCGATGTATCCGGATCAGCGGTCGAGATACCGATGTTATCGAGATAAAGTGTCGTTGTTCCCGAAGAAGTGGCAGGGGCGTTAAGCCCGATTACACGAAAATACAAGTGACCGTCGGAAGCTTGGTAAAAACGGTTGCCTTCCGAACCGAGTTTTCCGGAAGAGAGTTTGGTGACATGTTCCCATTGGACAGTGTCTGAGCTGCTGTCCTTTTCACCAAACATCATAGAGACATAATAATCTTTTGCCGGATCCAGGTTGTAGTCTGTTACATCAACATATACGTAAGCTTGTTTGCGGTGCAAAGATGGCAGTCCCATCTGAAGATCCCAGAGCAGACACCCACCATTCTCCTGTCCATAATAATCGGAGGAAGAATCCTGTGTCAGTTTACTGAATGTTGAAGTCTGATATCCAACATCCGAATCGGTGTAAAAATCCATAGAAGAGCCGGAAGTATCAAATGACTGGTAATAATTAGTAAGAGTATCGCGCTTTGCGTCGTCTGTTTCATAAAGTTCCGGAAAATAAGTGTCTGTGTTATAGGTAGACACAATATTTTCGCCCGGGGCAAACAGATCGACAGAGGATTTTCCATAATCAGAAAAGGAAGCTGCACTGTCATTGGTATCGGAAGCGCCGACTGTTAGGATATAATTGCGGAGATCCGAATATGCCGCAGTATTGTAAAGGTCATAAGGACACTCTGCCTGTGCAGTATCTTGATTTTTCCCATCGTTTCCGGCAGCAAAGACAAATAAGATACCGGACTGACCAAGAGAGCGGATCAGGGTTTTCATCGCCGTGCTGGAAGTACCTCCGCCCCATGAGCAGTTTACGGCGGCGACCGGAACACCGGCTTCTTTTGCCTGCTGCAGATAGGTTAAGGCATTAATGATATAGGAATCATAGCATTCTTTTTTGTCGTCAAATATTTTTAAGGCCATTAGTTTTGCGTTTGATATTCCATGGATTCCCTTTTGATTATCTGTCGTGGCGGCAATTACGCCGGCACAGTGGGTTCCATGACCGGAAGTGTCGCTGCAGTCTGCGGAATCGGTAGAAAAATCGTAACCATACGTTCCCTTTAGTGAAGAAGTGGTATTCGTCCATAAATGGTCAATAAGATCCTCGTGGGAGGCGTTGATCCCGGTATCCATAATAGCAATAACCGGATTTTCCGTAGAAGATGTTTCCGGTTTGGAAGAAAGCGAGATGCCGGTTCCGGAAGACGAATAGGAACCTTCGCCGTCAAGATACCATTGCTCGGATTCATAAGGGTCATCTGAGGTCAGATATTGTTTATAATCCGGTGAAGCTTCTACCACATAGGCTTTGCTTTCCAGTTTTTGGATAAGCTCTTTGGTGGAGTAAGTATCGGATACAGCTTCTGTGACATAGAAGTTTTTATCTTTAAAAAAATCGGATTTGTCAGAACTTAGAGAAGTGTCAAAAAGTTCGCCTGCATTTCCAAGAGAAGTCGACTGCTCGATACGAATTTTTTTGTCAAAGGAGGTCGTGCCTTCCTTGGTGAGAGAAGTCTCGGAAGGAGAAATTAACGATAAAAGGACACGTCCGTCAGCATATTCACCGGTAATCGTAACCGAGGAAGCCGATGAGGAACTTGTGGACTGTGCGGCATATGAAGAAACCGGGACAGCACATGCAAGCAGCAGACTGCACAGACATAAAATAGAAATCATGCGTTTTAACATAAAAAAACCTCCAATCAAAAAAAATGATAAAAAAATGAAATATTTATTGTATTCTTTTCCCATAACTGTTATGATTATAGTAATATAGATTTGTGTCGAAAAAATGAAATAAACGAGGAGGATGAAAAATATGTTATTTGTGAAAGTTGATGATCTCAAACCGGGAATGCGTCTTGGCAAACCGATTTATAATAAAAATGGAGTGCTGCTTTATGATCGTGATACGAAACTTACGATGCAGGCGATATATGGTATTCGTAATTTCGGATTGATGGGATTGTATATATTGGAGCCGGCAGAACCACTGCCTCCGATGTCGGAAGAGGATATCAATTTCGAGCGTTTTCAGACGATGGCGGTGTTCAGTATAAAGGAAGATTTGCAATTGATCATTGCGGATAAAAAGGACAAAGGGTTGGACTGGCTGTGCAGTCTGGTGATTAAAAATTATGCCAACCTTCCGAAGAAGATTAATTTTATACAGAATCTGCGAAGCAATGATGATTTTACTTATAAACACAGTATCAGTGTTGCGATTCTTTGTGCTGTGATCGCCGGAAGAATGAATATGACGCCGACGCGAATGAATGCCCTTGTAAAAGCGGCACTTCTTCATGACTGTGGAGCAGTAGGCATGGTACCTGCGACAGCGGCAGAAGAGGATTTGCAGCTTCGTGCGGCAGCCAGGACGAGAACGATTGAGATTTTGAAAAATTACAGTGGAATGGACGAAAATGTTCTTCGAACGATCATTCATATGCAGGAGTTATATGTAAACAACGGTGATGGTGTGTCAGAAGCCGTAAAAAGCAATGTTGAGGCGGCAATTTTATTTGTTGCTGATGCGTATGACCGCCGGACAGCGATGAAATCTTTTGAAGAGCCAACCAGCGAAGTGAAGGCTCTGCGTGAACTGTTAGACGATCCGGGACGATTTGATCCGGTTGTTGTACAGGCATTGATCGCCGGAATCAATGTATTGTATCCGGGGGTCTGTGTACAACTTACCGATCATGTACAGGGACTTGTACTGCATGAAAATGAAAATGACATTTTCAAGCCATGGGTACTCAGTTTCCGGGACAATAAGATTTATGATCTGTCCAATCCACAGACGAGCGGAGATCTTTCACTGATTGATATCATGAAGACGATGGATAACCGCATTAAACTGGATCCGGATCTGTTAAAACAGTATTTACAATCGGAATGATATATTCTTTGGGTTTTTTATTACAATTGTCCATTGACAATTTCGGGGAAACTCTTTATTATAGTTAATAGAAAATCAAAGATAAGTGAGAGACGATTAGTTTTCGATAGCGATGTGATGACAGCGATACGGCTTTCGTCCTTTTTATGAGGATGGAAGCTGTTTTCTTTAAAAAATAAGAATAAAAGCAGCGAAATGACGATATTGTTGCAGAAAAGAGGTTATTTATGTACGAGAAAGTTTCAACAGGATTAAACTTTGTTGACCGCGAAAAAGAAGTAGAAAAATTGCAGGCATAGAAAATTTGATTGATGCAAAGTAAGAGCGCAGACATACGGGAGGCAATTAATTATATGAAAACGGAAGTTACCGA
>OIBX01000283.1_pt1 | contig 20050 bp, 16 predicted proteins | sample 1581151 | NCBI WGS metagenome assembly OIBX01 (sample SAMEA3882527, study PRJEB24775) | human gut metagenome | biome: human-associated habitat; feature: intestine environment; material: feces | place: Netherlands | collected 2009/2010 | reverse complement strand
GGCGGTCCATCGGCGCGACGGACGCCATGGCGACGTTGACCGTCAGAAATTCGCGGTAGTACCACGCGAGATTGCGGAAGATCATCGGCGTGTAGTAGCACAGGCCGCGGTCGCAGAGCCTGCGCTCATACGCCGAGCAGTGCCAGGTGTGGTAGAGAAAATGCGCCTGCTCCGGGTCGCACTCGACGATCTGCACCGGGCCGGCGCAGAGGTTGCCGCGCACCTTCACATCGTGCAGCTCGTCGCGCCGGGCGGCGAGCGCCGCATCGAGCAGCGGCGGGAAGCCGAGGCCCGTCGTATAGTCCACCCAGTCGCCGTTTTTCACCGCGCGCACCGCCTCGGCGGGCGTGCGCAGCTTGCTGCGGTATTCTGCCTGAAAATCCATGGCGCTTCCTCCTCAATAGATCTGATCCTTCTGCACCGGCGTCCGGAACAGGCGGCAGATCTCCGCGTAGTCGTCCGTCTGGCCGAGGATCCACATGAGCTTTGTGACCACGGCCTCGCTCGTCATGCTGTAGGCCTCGATGAGGCCCAGCTCGCGCTTGGCGCGGTGGCCAACCTGATACACTTCCATGTCGCTGCCCTCGTGCGGCACCTGCGTCGTCATGACGATGACGCGGCCGGACTGCACCCAGTCGCGCACGGCGTGGAAAAAGCTCTCGTCGCCGTAGCACGGCAGGCCGCCGACGCCGAAGCTCTCGATCACGAGCGCGCGGTAATGGGCCTTGAGATAGTCAAAAATGCCGGCATCGATGCCGGGGATGAGCTTGAGCACGAACACGCCTGGGTCGAGCCGGTCGTAAAACTCCGGCGCGCCTGTGACGTGCTCCGGGATGTAATACACGACCTGCCGGCCGCGCAGGATGGCCGTCTCGGGGTAGTCGATGCTCGAAAAGGCGTTGTAGCTCTTCGTGCGCACCTTGCGTGCGCGCGTGCCGAGAATGACCTTGTGGTCAAAGACGATGTGCACGCCGCAGGCGCCGTCATCGCAGGCATAGAGAAAAGCGTCGCGCAGGTTCTCGCGCGCGTCGGTGTCCTGGTTGAAGATCGACTTCTGCGAGCCGGTGATGACGACTGGCTTGGCGTTGTTCTGAATCAGGTACGACAGCGCCGCCGCCGTGTAGGCCATCGTGTCCGTGCCGTGCGTGAGGACAAAGCCGTCGTAAGCGTCATAGTGCTCGCGCACGCAGGCCGCCATCTGCAGCCAGTCGCGGCTGTTGATGTTCGTGCTGTCGCGGTTCATGAGCTGCACGGTGTCGATCCGGCACAGCTGCTCGAGCTCCGGCACCTCGGCGAGCAGTTCCTCGGACGTGAGCTGCGGGGCGAGTCCATCGGCCGTCTCTTTGGATGCGATCGTGCCGCCGGTGGCGATCATGAGAATATGCTTCATGTCAGTCTTTCACTTTCTTCCAGTAATCGAGCGACGCAAAGCCCCGCTCGAGCTGCGTCGCCGTATAATCCTCGCACACGTGCGCAAGCTGTCTGCGGCCCGCGTCGCCGAGCGTGAAGGAAAAGATTTTTTTGGGGTCGGCGTTTACAATGTGCCGCATGGCGGCCAGCGTCTCCGACAGCAGCGGCGTGACGGCCGATGAACTTGCGCCCCGGCAGTGCGCGCAGTACACCGCGCCGCCGCGCGGGGAAAACCACGGCTCGTCCGGCTCTGCTGCACCGCACTGCGCGCAGCAGGACAGATCCGGCTCGTAGCCCGCGAGGCACATGAGCCGCAGCTCGAACACGGCCTTGATCTGCTCCGGCGGGCAGAGCGCGCGGCTGAGCGCATACAGGCTGTTGAGCCCGAGCTGCAGCACCGGCGGGTCGGGATATTCCTCGGCAGAGACGGTCTCGAGCAGCTCGGCAAAATAGCTCCCGAGCGCGAACGCGCCAAGGTCGGCGCGCAGGCCGAGAAACTCCTCGACCGTGGACGCCTCGTTGAGCGTGCGGCGGCCGCGGTTTTCAAAGATCGTCATATCCGAATACGTCAGCAGCTGCGTCGCCGCCGTGATGCGGCTGCCCTTGCGCAGCGCGCCGCGCGCGCGGACCGTCACCTTCCCCTCGTGCTGCGTGAGCACGGTGAGGATCTTGTCCGACTCTTTATAGCGCACCTCGCGCAGGACGAGCCCGCGGGTCGTAAGAAACATCGTATGTACCTCATCAGGCCGGGCGGCGGACAGAATCATCCGCCGCAGACTCATCGGTCGTCTGCGCCAGCGCATTTTGCGCGGCGCGGTAGTAAAGGTAGCCGAGCGGATCACCCGTGTCCGCGAACAGCTGCCAGAAAAGATCGTCTTGCACAATGAACCACCTCGCTGGGCATAGTGTCTGCACAGCGGGGTGGATTTATGGCTGGTAATAAAGGGTCACTGGTCGGTAAAGCCAAAATTGCGCAGCTGGGCTGCCGAGTCGCGCCAGTTTTCCTTGACCTTGACCCACGTCTGCAGGTACACCTTCGTGCCCATGAAGCGCTCGATGTCCTGCCGCGCGAGCTCGCCGATCTTTTTGAGCATCGCGCCGCGCTTGCCGATGATGATGCCCTTGTGGCTCTCTTTTTCGCAATAGATGGTCACGTCCATGTCGATGATGCCGTTATCGCGCTCGGAAAATTTCGTGACCTCGACGGCCGTGCCGTGCGGGATCTCCTTGTCGAGGCACAGCAGCAGCTTTTCGCGCACGAGCTCGGCGCAGATCTGCTTTTCCGGCATGTCGGAGATCATGTCGTCCGGAAACAGCTGCGGCCCCGGCACGGCAAGCTGCGCAAGCTCGTCGAAGAGCTCGGCAAGCCCGTCACCGTTCTGGGCCGACACCGGCACGATCGCGCGCCACGGCAGCGCCTCGGAATAGGCGGCGATGACGGCCAGCAGCTCCGACTTTTCCACTGTGTCGATCTTGTTGATGACGAGCACGGCCGGGGCGTTGGACGTGCGGATGCGCTCGATGAGCGCGTGCTCCTGCTCGCCGATGGAGGCAATGGGCTCGACGACGAGCATCACGCCGTCGACGTCCGCCACGCTCTCGCGCACGACCTGCACCATATAGTCGCCCAGGCGGTTGCGCGGCTTGTGAAAGCCCGGCGTGTCCATCAGGATCAGCTGCGTGTCGCCGCGGTTGACGACGGCGCTGATGCGGTTGCGCGTCGTCTGAGGCTTGTTCGAGACGATGGCGATCTTCTCGCCCACGAGGGCGTTAGTAAGCGTGGACTTGCCGACGTTCGGCCGTCCGCAGATGGTGATCATAGCGGTTTTGGTAATCATTCGTTTCTCCTTATACGTCCAGCAGACGCATGATCTCTTTTTCGCGCGCGCGCATGCGGCGCTTGTCCTCGCCCTCGTCCACATGGTCGTAGCCGAGCAGGTGCAGCACGGAGTGCACGGTCAGATAGCTGACCTCGTGCGCGAAACTGTGGCCGTAGGTCTCGGCCTGCTCGGCGCAGCGCTCCATGGAGATGACCATGTCGCCGAGCATGGCGCGGTCAGTCTCATAGTCCCACTCGCAGGCATCGGGGTCGAATGCGCCGGGCGTGAGCTCGTTCATCGGAAACGACAGCACGTCCGTCGCGCGGTCCACGCCGCGCTGCTCGCGGTTGATGGTGTGGATAACGGCGTCGTCCGTGAGCGTCACGTCGAGCTCGCACGGAACGGTCACGCCCTCGGCCCTGAGCGCTGCGGCGGCCGCGCGCTTGACATAGCGCTGCGTGTCCGGAAAGCCCAGGCCGCGGCGCGTGCGGGTGATGGTGATCTTTGCCTGTGTCATGCTTTTTTCCTCACAGTCGTCTTGCGCGCGGCGGGCTTTTTGGCCGCGGCCGCGGCGCGTTTTTCTTTCTGCTTGTCGTCCTGCTCGTAGGCGGCGATGATCTTCTGCACGAGCGCGTGGCGCACGACGTCCGCGCCCGTCAGGCGGCAGATGGCGATGTCGTCGATGCCGTCGAGGATGCGTTCGATGGTGGCCAGACCTGATTTCGGCACGGTCAGATCCACTTGGGTCACGTCGCCGGTGATGACCATTTTTGAATTAAAGCCCATGCGCGTCAAAAACATTTTCATCTGCTCGCAGGACGTGTTCTGCGCCTCGTCCAAAATGATAAAGCTGTCGTCCAGCGTGCGGCCGCGCATATAGGCGAGCGGCGCGACCTCGATATTGCCGCGCTCTAAATATTTCTGGTACGTCTCCGCGCCGAGCATGTCGAAGAGCGCGTCGTACAGCGGGCGCAGGTACGGGTCGACCTTGCTCTGCAGATCGCCCGGCAGGAAGCCGAGGCGCTCGCCCGCCTCGACCGCGGGGCGCGTCAGGATGATACGGTTCACCTTGCGCTCGCGGAAAGCCGCGACCGCCGCGGCGACGGCGAGGTACGTTTTGCCCGTACCTGCGGGGCCGACGCCGATGGTGATGGTGTTTTTCAAAACGGACTCGATGTATTTTTTCTGTCCAATGGTCTTGGGCTTGATGGGGCGGCCCTTGGAGCTGATGCAGATGACGTCCTGCGTCAGCTCGCTGATGCGGTCCTCTTGCCCCGCGCGCACGAGCGAGATCACGTAGCGCACGTTCTGCTCAGTGATGGGCTCGCCGCGGTTCGAAAGCGTTAAGAGCGCGTTGAGTGCTTTCGTGGCGAGCATCGTGTCCTCGACCTCGCCGTTCACGCGCAGCTCGCCCTCGCGATTGGAAATGGTGACCTTGAATTCCGATTCGATCAGCCGCACGTTCTCATCGAATGAGCCGAACAAATTGACCGCCTGCTCCATGCGTTCGATGCTGATGCGCTGTTCCATGCTGTGTTTCCTCCTGAAAAAATGTTGACGCCGGCCGGTCGCGGCTGACGGTGTTATCCTTCACTGACGGCAATGGGCACCTCTTTTCCGATCTGCTCCTCACACTCGGCGGAGAGCGTCACGACGAGGGTGTCGCCCTCCACAGCGGTCGAAAAGCGCCGCTGCGTCACGCTGCCAGTCTCCCCCAAGAGGGCGGCAAGATACGTTTCGAGCATGTCTTTTCCCTGCGCCTCCGCGTCGGCGCGGGAACGTGGTGTTACTTCCAATTCGTAGGGCAGCAGCGTTTCCGTCTCCCATGTGACGGGCAGGGCAAAAAGGCCAAAAAGCGTCCATTGTGTTTGATTCTTTATTTTATCACAATCAACATTGCAAATGCTACTCCCTTTTGCACCAATTTTCAACCGATTCTCGCCCCAAATCAAGGTATGGCTGCGCTTTTCTTTTCCGGTGTAAACCTTCTTTTCATACGTGAGCGGCACGCGGACGGTGAGGTCGTACCATGTCCGTGCCCAGACTTCGCCCTTGCCCGCTAAAAAACGCGTCGTCACGCTCGGCTTTTCTGTGCCGCCCGTGTCCACCACGCCCGCGATCAAAAGCTGGCCCTGCTGTACGCTCGTGCCGGTGAGGCTTATTCTTATGTTTCCGGTGAGAAAATGGTGAAATATACCGAGGAACAGATCATCGGCCTGATTCACCGGGATTATCAGGGTAAGAAGATATTCATGCTTGCCCCGTTGGTACGTACCCGCAAGGGGCATTACAAAGAACTTTTCGAACAAGTGCGCAAGAAAGGTTATCTGTATGTCCGCGTGGACGGCGAGGTGCGCGAAATTGTACACGGCATGAAGCTGGACCGTTACAAGAACCACGATATCGAAGTCGTGATAGACAAGCTGGTCGTATCGGAAAAGGACGACAAACGGCTGAAACAGAGTGTTGCCACTGCCATGCAGCAGGGTGAGGGGCTGATTATGATTTATGATGCCGATACCCGGGAGGTGCGCCATTACAGTAAGCGGTTGATGTGTCCTGTCACCGGACTGTCTTATAAAGAGCCTGCCCCTCATAATTTCTCGTTTAACTCTCCGCAGGGAGCCTGCCCCCGTTGTAAGGGGCTGGGGTATGTGAATCTGATTGATGTGGACAAAGTGATTCCCGACAGGAATCTTTCCATTTACGAAGGAGCCATCGCTCCTTTGGGCAAATATAAAAATGCCATGATTTTCTGGCAGATAGAGGCCCTGCTTGAAAAATATGATTTTACGATCAAGACACCGGTCAAGGATATGCCGGATGATGCGATAGACGAAATACTCTATGGCTCGGATGAGCGTATCAAGATAAAGAGCACCTTGATTCATACCTCTTCCGATTACTTTGTAACTTATGAAGGGATTGTGAAGTACATCCAGATGATGCAGGAGAAAGATGCATCGGCCACTGCCCAGAAGTGGGCGGAACAGTTTGCCAAGACCGATGTCTGTCCCGAATGCAAGGGCGCGCGCCTGAACAAGGAGGCGTTGCATTTCCGTATCCACGACAAGAACATCTATGAACTGGCAAGCATGGATATCAACGAACTGTATGACTGGTTGCAACAGGTCGATCCTTTTCTGGAAGACAAGCAGCGCATGATTGCCGCCGAGATTTTGAAGGAGATCCGTACCCGTCTTAAGTTTCTGTTGGATGTGGGACTGGATTATCTTTCACTGAACCGCACCTCGGTATCCCTTTCGGGAGGCGAGAGCCAGCGCATCCGTCTGGCAACTCAAATCGGCTCCCAGCTGGTGAACGTGCTTTATATTCTGGATGAACCGAGTATCGGATTGCACCAACGGGACAACCTCCGCCTTATCAACTCCTTGAAGAAGTTGCGTGACACAGGTAACTCTGTCATCGTGGTGGAGCATGACAAGGATATGATGCTGGCGGCAGACTATGTGGTTGATATGGGACCGAAGGCAGGCCGTTTGGGTGGGGAAGTAGTATTCCAAGGAACTCCGAAACAAATGCTTCAGACAGAAACACTTACCTCTAAGTACTTAAACGGACAGATGAAGATAGAGATACCGGCCGAACGCCGCCCCGGTAACGGGAAATCCTTATGGCTGAGAGGGGCGAAGGGAAACAACCTGAAGAATGTGGATGTGGAATTTCCTTTGGGAAAACTCATTTGCGTCACAGGGGTGTCCGGCAGTGGCAAATCCACGCTGATAAACGATACCTTGCAGCCCATCCTGTCACAGCATTTCTACCGTTCTTTGCAGGAACCTCTGCCCTATGACAGTGTGGAGGGACTGGACTATATAGATAAGGTGGTGAATGTGGACCAGTCGCCGCTGGGCAGGACACCGCGTTCCAATCCGGCCACCTATACAGGAGTATTCTCGGATATCCGGAATCTGTTTGTCGGTCTGCCCGAAGCGAAGATCCGTGGCTATAAGCCGGGGCGTTTCTCGTTCAATGTAACCGGAGGACGCTGCGAGGCTTGCGGCGGTAACGGATACAAGACCATCGAAATGAATTTCCTGCCCGATGTGCTGGTACCTTGCGAGGTTTGTCACGGCAAACGATATAACCGCGAAACGCTGGAAGTGCGCTATAAGGGTAAATCCATAGCCGATGTACTGGACATGACCATCAATCGTGCTGTAGAGTTCTTTGAGAATGTGCCTCAGATTCTGAATAAAATCAAAGTGCTGCAAGAGGTGGGGTTAGGATATATTAAACTGGGACAGCCCTCCACCACCTTGTCGGGCGGAGAGAGCCAGCGTGTGAAACTGGCTACGGAACTGTCCAAGCGTGATACCGGCAAAACGATGTATATTCTGGATGAGCCTACTACCGGGCTTCATTTCGAAGATATCCGTGTGCTGATGAATGTACTGAACAAACTGGTGGAGAAAGGCAATACCGTTCTGGTTATCGAACATAACCTGGACGTGATCAAACTGGCGGATTACATCATCGATATGGGTCCCGAAGGCGGAAGGGGCGGAGGACAGGTGCTTGCTGCCGGAACTCCTGAGGAAGTGGCCGGAAGCAAGAAAGGATATACCCCGAAATTTATAAAAGAAGAATTGGAAAATTAACCGGCATACCAGCAATGAAAGAGAAAATAGCTAAAACCAACGTAGCCCGTCTGCTTGATAAGGCCAAGATAGCATACGAGCTTATTCCATACGAAGTAGACGAGAACGACCTCAGCGCTGTTCACGTTGCCGCCAGTTTGGGCGAGAACATAGAACAAGTCTTCAAGACTTTGGTGCTTCATGGGGATAAATCCGGATATTTTGTCTGTGTCATACCCGGCGAGCACGAGGTGGATTTAAAAATGGCGGCAAAAGTCTCAGGTAACAAGAAATGCGACCTGATTCCCATGAAAGAGCTGCTTCCCCTGACAGGATATATCCGGGGAGGATGTTCTCCCATCGGCATGAAAAAGCATTTCCCCACCTATATACACGAGACTTGCACCGCATTCCCGTACATTTATATCAGTGCCGGTATCCGCGGATTACAGATAAAAATAGCGGCCGATGACCTGATAAAAGAAACGAAAGCAGAGATTTGTTCCCTTTTCACCGAATAAATATGCCAAAAAGAGTCACATTTGTGGCTCTTTTTTTTTCAGATAGACTAAAAGTTATATCTTTGCAAAAAAAGAATACTAACTATTAATTAAATCTTTATCAACTATGTTTGAAGGACAGCCTAAAGGCTTATACGCATTAGCTCTCGCCAATACCGGCGAACGCTTTGGTTATTACACCATGCTTGCTATTTTCACTCTCTTCCTGCAAGCGAAATTCGGCTTTACAGCCGCCACGACGTCAACAATCTTTGCCAGTTTCCTGGCAGGAGTGTATTTCATGCCGCTTATCGGAGGTATCCTGGCCGATAAATTCGGTTATGGCAAGATGGTTACTACCGGTATCGTTATCATGTTTGCCGGTTATGTGCTGCTGGCTATCCCGATGGCAACCAATATCGGATTGTATTCCATGTTCGGCGCTCTTGCCCTGATTGCTTTGGGAACTGGACTTTTCAAGGGAAATCTGCAAGTAATGGTAGGTAATCTGTATGATGCTCCTGAGTATAGCGCGAAACGTGATACCGCTTTCAGTTTGTTCTATATGGCAATCAACATCGGTGCCCTGTTCGCTCCGACTGCCGCTACTGCCATGACCAACTATGTGTTGGGCAAAGCAGGCTTCAGCTATGTGCCCCAGATACCTTCTTTGGCACACCAGTTCCTGGACGGTACGATTACCGCCGAAGGCGAGGCCACACTGACTGCCATGCAGACCGCACAGAATTTCACAGGAAGCATGGCTGATTTCTGTACTACTTATATTGATAAATTGTCAGAAGCCTATAACTATGGTTTCGGTGTAGCTTGTATCTCACTGGTTGCCTCTATGGTTATTTATGTTATTTTCCGTTCTACATTCAAACATGCCGATTACAACTCCAAGCAGGCTAAACCGGCCAATGTACACGAAGAAGAGCTGACTCCCGCACAGACCAAAGAACGCATCGTCGCTTTGTTGCTGGTATTCGCTGTGGTTATTTTCTTCTGGATGGCATTCCATCAGAACGGTCTTACCATGACCTTCTTCGCCCGTGACTACACGGCACATGAGGTAACCGGTCTGGATCGCCTTGGCTTCAGCGTATGGAATCTGGCTCTTCTTATTGTAACCGTTTATGCAGGTTTCTCACTGTTCCAGTCCAAGACAGGCAAGGGCAAATTGATTTCAGGCGTTATTGCTACCTTGGCTCTTGTGGTTTTAGGAGTCAATTATGGTACTATGGACCCTACATTGCCTATCCTTCCTCAGATTTTCCAACAGTTTAACCCCTTCTTCGTTGTCGCTCTGACTCCGGTATCACTGGCAGTATTCGGTTCATTGGCAAAGAAAGGAAAAGAACCATCAGCTCCGCGTAAAATCGGTATCGGTATGGTGATTGCCGCAGTAGGTTTCATGTTGCTGGCATTCGGCTCATTCGGTCTGCCTACTCCTGCTGAAGTAGAAGCCAATGGTATTGCCGAGAGCGCGTTGGTTTCACCCAACTGGCTGATCTCGACTTATCTGGTATTGACTTTTGCCGAATTGTTCCTGTCACCGATGGGTATCTCATTTGTTTCCAAGGTAGCTCCTCCCAAGTATAAAGGCGCTATGATGGGACTTTGGTTTGTGGCTACTGCTATTGGTAACTATCTGGTAGCTATCATCGGTTATTTGTGGGGTGATATGCAGTTGTGGATGGTATGGAGTGTATTGATTGTGTGCTGCTTGCTTTCCGCATTGTTCATCTTCTCTATCATGAAGAAACTGGAAAAGGTTGCGAAATAGTTCCCGCCTATATTATATATGAAAAAGAAGCCCGCTTAACCAATCAAGCGGGCTTCTCTTTTTTTATAAATTACAGAAGAAGGATACGAAAACAGGAACACTCATATCAATCAGTATTCCGTGGAATATGGCCAGGGGAATCATGTCTTTTCCCGAATAACGTGTGATGGATGGCAGCAATACATCCATCGAGTTCACTCCGGCAGCCGAGATGGGAGCCAGCTGTCCGAAATATTTCCGTATGAGCGGAGCACCGAGCAATGCCATCATCTCCCGGAAAATATTGGCCAGTAACGCAATGGTTCCCAATTCGGTGGCCAGTTGTAATCCGATAGACGGTTCTTTGAACTGTGTGATCAGAATGGAGGATAGTGAATAATAGGCAAAGCCGCTGCCCACCGCCATACAGTCGAATACACTCCATTGGCTTAATAGCAGACTGGCCAGTGCCGAGAAAAGCAAGGTTCCCGCAATGGTAGCCATCGGTACCAGGAGCATTTTCAGCCGTAAGCTTTTAATCAGTTCTTTCAATTTCTTATTGCTGCCTATGCTGATTCCTACTTGGAGCATCAGTGCATAAAGCACATACATGGAAACAGAGTGCATGTCATACTGGAAATTATTGACAGCTCCAATCATACATCCTGCACAAAAAAATGCGACAACAACCAAACTGCCTTTCATTGTTTGCCTCCTTTCTTAAAAAACAGATGAAATACCAGGAAAGAAGCTAGCATACTGCCCAAAATGCTTAATGTAGCCAATATAGCCGCCTGCCATCCGAATCTGCCTAAATTGTTAATGATTAAGCTGTTGGAGCCGATAGAGATTCCCAAAACAAACAGCAGCAGGAAGATAGTGAGTGATGTACTCTTTTCTATTTTCTGTAAAAACTGCAAGTTGCGCAATACATATCCTATACCGATACCAACAAACATAATAGATATAATAGTAAACATAGCAATCAATTTTTATAGTAAAACATATACAACCCGACGGTTTCACCGAATGAGAACCATCATGCAATATATCTTTCATCGGGCACGTGTGTGGGTAGGATGAAAGTTGGGTAATAAATTACGTGTGAGTGGAAATCTAAACAAATCCGCTGAACCAATGTACATGCACAATGAAGTGATTACACAGGGGGGTATTTCCCGATGTAAGGTGATGTATGCTGTATGTAGTCTGTAATTGGTTCATATCATTGATTCATTTGCGGTGCAAAGATAATCCTTTTATGTATATTTTCAAAATAAATATTCATAAATCTTCTTCTGTTACCTTTGGACGGATATAGCGTGTGTTTTAACATAGGATCATTTATTGGGAATTTATCTCCGAATTCTGGCGATAAAAAATATTCATTAATTGCAGGGGATAAGAACTTTATCTTTTCTGGAGAATTATACTTTTTTCTTGAATTGAATATGCTGTTTAAGTGCTTTTGTACTAGTTGTTTATATTTGTTTGAGATAAAAATGAAGATAATGTCATAATTGGTGGCAATTATCTATACACCCTATTGATATTTTTTGTTTCTTTGTAATCTATTTATATACTAACACACCAAAGGAATGGATTACACCGAACAGTTTATCCGGCTGAATTGCAGTTTGATGTCGGATTACAAAATGATGAAGCTGAATGCCGAAATGAAATGCATGGGAATAGGATTATATATTCAAATGATATTGTTCCTGCGAAGGCAACAGGAATACAAACACGATTTTAACGAACTGGATTTGTTGGCTGAACAATGGGGGGCTACAGTGGAAGATCTGCAGCATCTCATTAAAGACTTTAACTTGTTTGTCATAATGGAGGACGGATATTTCCGATGCCTGTATCTGGATGAGGTGATGGGTTATCAGAATAAGCTTTCGGAGCAACGTGCCGCCGCCGGTAGCAAAGGCGGAAGAAGCAGCAAGAAAAAGACTGTGCAGACAGCTGAAAAAGTAATCACTTCTACTGTCCTCACGGCAGCGGATAAAGAAGCGAATGACGATGCAGGCAATAAGGAAAACAACACGGAAAGCAATGCGGAAAACAGTGTAAAATGCATGAAAAACACGATTGAAAAAAGTGATGATGAAAATGTAACCGAAAACACACTGCAATGCATTGATAATGAATGTGTTAATGGGGATTTGCAAGCAAGCTTTAAGCAAAACTTTATAAGAGAAGAAAAGAATAGAGAAGAGAAGAAAAACAACAGTAACAAAGAAAAAGAAATAACTGCTGTTGTTGAACTCTTCAAAAACATAGGATTTGCACCTCGACAGAAATGCTATATCAATGAGATTTTCCCTATCCGGGTTCGGGCGGATACACCACGCACGATTCCGGATTTGGAAGAAAGAGGAGTTGGACCGCCCATGGATAAATGCATATCGTATCTTTGTTGAATGCTATTTGCCCCCCAGGTACGCGCCGTTAATCACGGAAGATATGGATCTTTCACGTGTAAGATGCTATATCTTACAGCTGTAAGATTATAAATCTTTCACCTTCATCGTCTGGACATTGCGAAAGAGTTCAGCCGGTCTGTGCGTGGTGGAATATAACCGTCTGCCGCTTGTTTTCACGAATACCGTCTGGGGTATCTCAAGAAGATGCTCAGCAGGGCAAATATCCCGATGGCTACCGGATAGTACAAGTATTCGATAATGCTCAAAGGAGACAGGGAAGCCAGTTTGGCAGCAATCAGCATTTGTGCTCCGTAAGGGATGATTCCCTGGATGACACACGAGAAAGTATCCAGAATACTTGCACTCTTGCGTTTGTCCACCCTGTAGCGGGTAGCGATATCGTTGGCAAGCGGTCCCACTGTGATGATGGCTATCGTATTGTTGGCTGTGCAGAAATTGGCGATGCTCACCAAAGCCGCGATGCAAAGTTCGGCTCCGCGTTTGCTGTTGACGTGTTTGGTCAGTTTTTGGATGATATAGTCCACTCCGCCATTAAAACGGATCAGTTCCAGCATACCGCCTGCCATCAAGGTGATGATGATGAGCTCACCCATCCCGGTGATCCCTGTGCCCATGGAGCCGAGCCAGTCGAACAGGCCGATGCTCCCCGTGAACAGGCCGATCACTCCCGTTGTGGCGATGCCCAGTATCAGTACGAGTGCCACATTCATACCTGCTATGGCGGTTCCCAACACAACCAGGTAGGGGAGGATTTTGATCCATTCCACCGACTGGATGTCGTGGGTGGTCATCACGTCCATCCCTCTGAAAATATAGTAGCCGAAAACCATCAGAGCAGCCGGAAGGGCTATCATGAAGTTTACCCGGAACTTGTCACGCATGGCGCATCCCTGGGTACGGGTGGCGGCGATGGTGGTATCCGAGATGAATGAAAGGTTGTCGCCGAAGAAGGCTCCTCCCACCACGATACCTGTCATGAAGGCCAGGTTCATGTCGGTTTTCTCTGCGATGCCTGCTGCCACGGGGACTAGTGCCACGATGGTTCCTACCGAGGTTCCGATGGAGAGTGAGATGAAACAGGCAGCCAGGAAGATGCCTGCCAGCAGCAGATTGTCCGGCAGCAGGAGAAGCGTAAGGTTGACGGTCGCGTCAATGGCCCCGATATCTTTGGCACTTTGGGCGAATGCGCCTGCCAGGATGAAAATCCAGATCATCAGCATGATGTTCTTGTTGGCTGCGCCGATGGAATATTGCAGCATTCGCTCATTCAGGCTCAGGCCTTTGGTGATGCATACCGCATAGACCGAGGATACCATGAAAGCAATCGTGATGGGGACTTTATAGAAGTCGTTTACAATGATGGAGGTCACCAGATACAGGCATAGAAATACCAGCAGTGGACTGAGTGCCCATAGACTGGGCTTATTGGTTATTGGAGTTAATTTTTCACCGTTCATGAATTTGTATTTTATAAAATGAGGTGCAAAGTTACAAAAAGACTTGCTGTATAACAATATATGGGGGAAAAAGGTCACAGCCCCACCTTCGTAACAGGGAAGGCAGGGCTGTAAGGGTATTGGGAAAGTTGGGGATAAAATTGGATTATAGTGTCACGCCTGTCTTGAAGATGGCGATTTCACGATAATTCTTCTTTTCATTGTTTACCGGTTCTCCGCTGGCAACACGGATGATATAGTCTATAAAGCGTTCGCAGGTCTTTTCCATCGGTTCGTTTTCTACGATGACTCCGGCATTGAAGTCAATCCATCCCGGTTTGTTTTTAGCCAGAGTGGAGTTGGTGGAAATCTTCATGGTAGGAACAAACGTACCGAACGGAGTACCGCGGCCGGTAGTGAAGAGCACCATGTGACAGCCGCAGGAGGCGAGGGCGGTGGCAGCTACCAAATCGTTGCCCGGTGCGGAAAGCAAGTTCAAACCTTTCACTTTCAGGTGGTCGCCATAGCCCATAACTCCGTCAACGTATGCTTTGCCGCATTTTTGGGTACATCCCAACGCTTTGTCTTCCAGGGTGGAGATACCACCTGCCTTGTTGCCCGGTGACGGATTTTCGCCCACTGGTTCGCCGTGTGACAGGAAATATTCCTTAAAGTCATTAATCAGGTGTACGGTCTGCTCGAACAGTTCCTTGGTGCGGCAACGGTTCATCAGGATGGTTTCCGCACCGAACATTTCGGGAACCTCCGTCAGTACGGAAGTACCGCCCTGTGCAATCAGGAAGTCGGAGAACATACCCAGCAACGGATTGGCGGTGATACCTGAGAAGCCATCCGAACCGCCGCATTTCAAGCCTACACGCAACTCGGACAAAGGAACATCCTCGCGTACATCGGTCTTGGCTTTGGCGTACAGTTCACGCAGAATCTTCATACCCTCTTCAAATTCATCCCCCACTTTCTGAGTTACCATGAACTTTACGCGGTCTGTGTCGTAATCGCCCAGAAACTCGCGGAAAACATCCGGCTGGTTGTTCTCGCAGCCCAGACTGACAATCAGTACGGCTCCTGCATTAGGATGCAGAATCATGTCGCGGAGAATTTTCTTGGTATTCTCGTGGTCATCGCCCAGCTGTGAACAGCCATAGTTGTGAGGGAATGCCACGATAGCGTCCACACCTTCGCAGTTGGTTTCGCGGCGTAACGCTTCGGCCAGTTGTCCGATGATACCGTTTACACAACCCACGGTGGGGATAATCCATACCTCGTTACGGATACCTACATCACCGTTTTTGCGGCGGTATCCTTTGAACGTCAGGTCTTTCTTCGGGATATTGAGGTCTACGCTGACCGGATTGTAGGTGTAATCCAACAGTCCGGCAAGGTTTGTCTTTATCTGGGTTTCATTGATCCAGCGTCCTTGTTCCACGGCAGTCACGGCATGGCCGATGGGGTAACCATACTTGATGATATTCTCGCCTTGGGCGAAATCTTTCAGTGTCACCTTATGGCCGGCAGGCACGTCTTCCTTCAACGTGATGGCATGACCGTCTACCGTGATGGCCTCGCCTGCTTTTAAATCCGAGATAGCCACCACTACGTTATCAGCCGGATTGATTTTCAAATACTTTGTTTCCATTTCTATTTTTAGTTATCAGATTTACTTTTTATGCGCGTCCAGATAGAAATCCACGTTCTCCACCGCAAGCAAGGTGATGGGCATGTAATTGCATTGCTTCACCTCTTTCTTGAAGATCAGGTGATTGCACAGGCTCTCTACGCCGCTGTATCCTTGTGCGGTAGGTTGCTGAGCAATCAGGAAATCCACTGCGCCCTCTTTCAGACAAGAGACGTTCCGGTGTAATAAATCGTACCCAATCAGTTTGAAATTTTTCATGTTGTGCCCGATGAGATATTCTCCTATAATGTACACTTTCGAGTTGAAAGTGATGCCGCACGTAATCTGTGGGTTCTCTTGGAAAAAGCGGTTCATCAGCGCCTCGTCCTCGTCCGGACGCTTGGCGTAGAGGTTCAGTTCCACTATCTTGCAGTCGGGAAAATGCTCCTGCATATATTTTCTGAATCCTTTTTCACGGTTTTCCTGCTGGTTTGATCCCAGGCGGCCTTCGTTGATTTGTCTGAAGATAACGATTTCTTTGGGACATTCTCCCAACATCATGGCCATGCGGGCGGCAAAGTATCCGCTTTGGTCGGATTTCTGCCCGAAGAATGCCAGCGGGTTCAGACTGGCCACATTGGAGTCTATAAATATATAAGGTATTTCCCGTTCTTGTAATTTGTCGGTGAATCTGGCCGTCATCTCAGGAATAGTGGGGGCGAGCAATACGCCGTCTGGCTCTTGTTTCAGTATTTCCTCACCGGCATTGATGAAGGAGGAATATTCATATTGGTCATAGTACATCACGGACAGGGTGATGTGGAAATCCGAAAAGGTTTCTACGGCTCTTTTCATCCCCAGTTCCACATCGGTCCAGTAATCGCCTTCCTTGTGCTGTGGCAGCAGGCAGACAAACAGATACTTTTTGTTGGATGCCAATGCGCTGGCATACATATTGGGCTGGTAATCCAGTTGCTTCAATATTTCTTCCACCCGTTTCCGGCTGGCTTCGGATACCCCTGTGCGGCCATGCAATACACGGTCTACTGTGCCGACTGACACATCTGCCAGGCGCGCGATATCCTTGATTCTGATTCTTTCGGGCAGTTTATTCATACCTTAATTATATATATTGTGCTCGTGCACACTGATAATTTATTTTTTTTCGATACAAATATATAACAATTTTTGGTTTTAAAAAAATAAATAGTACCTTTGTGCGCGCACACGGATGAATTATTTGAGTGGTCTGTTGAGTACAAGGTTACGATGTGATTCGTCTATGGATATGTAAACCAGTATTTTAATTGGGTTGAAAGTTAAACGAATAAATATATAACAATTTAAAATCACGAAATTATGGGAAAAGTAGTAACCTTAGGTGAAATTATGTTGAGATTGTCAACTCCGGGAAACACACGTTTTGTGCAGTCGGATTCATTTGATGTTGTTTATGGCGGTGGTGAAGCGAACGTAGCGGTGAGTTGCGCGAACTACGGTCACGAAGCTTATTTCGTAACTAAATTGCCGAAACACGAAATTGGACAGTCTGCTGTGAATGCATTGCGTAAATATGGTGTGAAGACCGATTTCATCTGTCGTGGTGGCGACCGCGTAGGTATCTATTATCTGGAAACAGGAGCTTCCATGCGTCCTAGCAAAGTAATTTATGACCGTGCCCACTCGGCTATCGCCGAAGCCGATCCTTGCGATTTCGACTTTGACGCTATCATGGAAGGTGCGGACTGGTTCCACTGGTCGGGTATCACTCCGGCTATTTCTGACAAGGCTGCCGAACTGACCAAACTGGCTTGTGAAGCTGCAAAACGTCATGGCGTTACGGTATCTGTAGACTTGAATTTCCGCAAGAAACTGTGGACAAAAGAAAAAGCACAGTCTATCATGAAACCGTTGATGCAGTATGTAGATGTATGTATAGGCAACGAAGAAGATGCCGAACTTTGTCTGGGCTTCAAACCGGAAGCGAATGTGGAAGCCGGTGAAACCAATGCAGAAGGTTACAAAGGAATCTTCAAGGCTATGGCAAAAGAATTCGGCTTTAAATATGTGGTTTCTACCTTGCGCGAATCATTCTCGGCTACTCACAACGGCTGGAAGGCTATGATTTATAACGGAGAAGAATTTTATGAATCAAAACGCTATGACATCAACCCGATTATTGACCGGGTAGGTGGTGGCGACTCATTCTCCGGAGGTATCATTCACGGTCTGCTGACCAAACCGAATCAGGGTGCCGCCCTTGAATTTGCTGTTGCCGCTTCTGCTTTGAAGCATACTATCAACGGTGACTTCAATTTGGTATCTGTAGACGAAGTGGAAGCATTGGCTGGTGGCGATGCCAGCGGACGTGTACAACGCTAAATTTGTTTTTTATAGGAACACGAATGACGCAAATAACGCAAATTTTTGATACATGTTTTATTTGTATCATTTGTGTTTCTATCTTTCATTTAAACTAAAATATAACATTATGGCTCGTTTTGATAAAATAGCAGTGTTGGACAAGATTGGTTCAACCGGCATGGTTCCTGTATTCTACCATAAAGATGCAGAAGTGGCAAAGAAAGTAGTGAAAGCTTGTTATGACGGCGGAGTTCGTGCATTCGAATTTACAAACCGTGGTGACTTTGCTCATGAGGTATTTGCGGAAGTTGTGAAATACGCGGCAAAGGAGTGTCCTGAAATGGCTATGGGAGTAGGTTCTATCGTTGATCCTGCTACTGCCGCTCTTTACTTGCAATTGGGTGCTTGCTTTGTGGTAGGTCCGTTGTTCAATCCTGAAATCGCTAAAGTGTGCAACCGTCGTTTGGTGGCTTATACTCCGGGATGCGGAAGTGTGTCCGAGGTGGGTTTCGCTCAGGAAGTAGGTTGCGATCTTTGCAAAATATTCCCGGGTGATGTATTGGGAGCAAAATTGGTTAAAGGTCTGCTGGCTCCGATGCCTTGGTCTAAACTGATGGTAACCGGTGGTGTGGAACCGACTCAGGAAAATCTGACTTCTTGGATTAAGGCAGGTGTGTTCTGTGTGGGTATGGGTTCTAAATTGTTCCCTGGCGACAAGGTAGCCGCGGAAGACTGGGCGTATGTAACGGCAAAATGTAAAGAAGCATTGGGCTACATTGCGGAAGCCCGTGCAAATAAATAAGAAAAAGATCAGCTCATGCCCGCAAGGGGTTAGTGAATTAGGGCGTGGGTATCATTTTGTTTAAAGGTGTATATAAAATGGGTAAGGGCCATCGCGAAGTGGATTCGCGATGGCTTTTCACTTTCCGGCGGGTGCTTGAGGCGGGGCGTTGGCAAAAATATTCTTGTAAAGATTGGTAGATAGAATAAAAATGTGTTCTTTTGTACCGTTTCTTAAGAAATAAAATGAAGCGTTTAATCTAAAACACACAAAAATGAAAAAAGCATTATTAAAGGTGGCCGTCATGCTGTTATGCTTGGCGGGAGTAACTCCTGCAATGGCCCAGTTTAATTTGAAGAAGGCAGTGGGGGGAGCCGTGAAGGCTGCAAAAGCGGTGACTTTGACCGATGAGCAGATGACAGAGTATGTAAAGGAGTACATTGACTGGATGGATAAGCATAATCAGGTTTGTGCAGACGATGATCCGTATACTGTCCGCTTGAAAAAACTGACTGAAGGGTTGACCGAAGTGGAAGGGATGCCGCTGAATTTCAAAGTATATTATGTGATTGATGTAAATGCGTTCGCCTGTGCAGACGGTAGTGTGCGGGTATTCTCTTCATTGATGGATATCATGACAGACGAAGAACTGTTGGGGGTAATAGGCCATGAGGTAGGCCATGTGGCACACAAGGACTCAAAGAACGGCTTCCGTACCGCATTGCTGACATCGGCATTGAAAGATGGTATTTCATCACAAGGAGGAAAAGCGGCTGCTCTGACAGATTCCCAGTTGGGTGACTTGGGAGAGGCATTGGTCAATGCTACTTATTCACAAAAACAGGAACGCGCCGCCGATGATTACGGTTACGAATTTCTGAAGAAAGCAGGTAAGAATCCTTGGGCGATGGCATTGTCATTCCAGAAATTGAAAAAATTGCAAGAAGAGGCAGGAGCAAAGAAAAGCAGCAAGCTGAATCAGTTGTTCTCTACTCATCCCGATCTTGACGCACGTATCCAGCGTATGGAAGAACGTGCTACAAGCGAAGGTATTGAAAAACCTGCAAACACGATGGGGGAAACAGGGAAATAAATGGTTTCCGGCAATGTGGATATACACATAATAGAGGGTGTCCGTTTCAATGGCGGACACCCTCTTCTTTTTTTGGGAGATTTTTTTGCATGACCTTATCTTGCCTCCCGGCGGGATAAAATCTGAATTTATTACCTTAGATTTGCATCCGAGGATTACAGATAAAATAGAAAAGATAAATTTGTGAA
>OIBX01000278.1_pt1 | contig 20146 bp, 20 predicted proteins | sample 1581151 | NCBI WGS metagenome assembly OIBX01 (sample SAMEA3882527, study PRJEB24775) | human gut metagenome | biome: human-associated habitat; feature: intestine environment; material: feces | place: Netherlands | collected 2009/2010 | reverse complement strand
TAGAACACCAGCCTTCCAAGCTGGATACGTGGGTTCGATTCCCATCACCCGCTCTTTTAAAGAAACTGTTTATCCGGTTTCTTTTTTTATACTCTTTTTTATGAATATCCTGTCTCATACCACGTAAAAAGGACGGCTGCATCTGCAGTCGTCCTTTATTTATATCATGTATGGGTAATAAAACTCGCTTAGAAGAGATCTACACTTCCAAAGAACTTGTCATTGATTACATAATATGCCTTGTACTCTTCCGGCTTTACATAAATATTTAATGTCTTAATGCATCCGGCACGATGTCCCTCAGCTACAAACTGTTTCTTTACCTTATCCTCAAGTTCTCCAAGATTTGCAGCATTCTGCTGATACTGAACAATGATTTCGGTCTTTGCCGGCTGTTTTTCTTTCTTTGCCTTTGTAGCAGCCTTTGCTTTCGTTGCAGCTTTCTTCACAACAGGTTCTGCCTTCTCAACAACAGCCTTTGTTGTTGCCTTTGCAACTTCTTTTGCCTTCTCTTCTACAACTTCTGCTTTCTTTGCTGCTGCCTCAGCAACATCCCCGACTTTTGATTCTACTTTTTTTGTAGCATCCTTAACCGCATTTTTAACTTCTGTCTTTCCCTCTGGTGTCTTCATCAGCTTCACGTCAGAAACTGCTTTGTTTAACTTCTTCTCCTGCATAACGATTCCTCCTAACCAGAATTATTCACATACTAAAAATTTTTCAATTGCATCAAGTGCTGCTTCTTCATCGGCACCCTCCGTCACAATATCAACCGACATTCCATCGGATGGATTAAACGCCATAATTCCCATAATGCTCTTTGCATTAATTCTGCGGTTATCGCTCTCCAACATAATATCGCTGTCGAACTGACATGCTACCTGAACAAGTTCTGCGATTGGATTGTCGTGTCCTTCTGACACATTAGAAACGATCACATTTTTCTTACTCATACGCTCTCCCTTTCCAAAACTATATAACTCATTCTCAAATATATCTCACTTATCCAGGAATTGCAATATACGAACTTTATTTCTGTTAAATCTTCACGAATCATCCATAAAACCTTGTCCTTAATTGTTCATTTTTACAATGAAAATTAACGGTCCAAATAAGTAAAGAAAATGTATCCTGCTTTCCGGAACCAGTCATCCGCATCTTTATAACTTTTTGACCTCGTGGAATGGGTCTGCGGATCATAATAATAAATGCTTCCAGAGGTATATCCCGTCACTAATACGGCACTGTCTGTTCCGGTCATTGCAAATACCGGGCTGCCCTTGCTGACATAAAACAGAATCTCCTCTACTGTGCAGCCGGATATATCAAGAACAACTGAATCTTTTAATGTATTTTCAATCGCGCTTTTCGGGGTTCCTCCATTGTCAATCAGTTCTTTTACACTGAGCCCGTTTCCTCTGTAATTAAGCATGGCACTGACCGCCTGAACCACGGATGATGAACTCTTATCCGCATCGTTTACTTTCAGGCTGCTAAATGCCGTCTGTGCCGATTTACGCGCACGCATCCATACATACTGCTGCTTGGAATCCACCACAACTCCCATATGATTATTGGCGCAGACGATGGCATCCGCGATCTCATCGGTTGCAAGCAGCACATCACCTTTTTTGTACACATAAAAGTATTCCTGCGACTCCTTATTTTTCACGGAAACGTCACGCGGATTTTCCAGTAAAACAGATTTGGAAGTCAGCATTTTAATTTTGGATGCATCCGCCCCGTTTTTCATCATAAGCTGGTACTGTGTTTCCTTGCGATCTGTCACGGTTGATCCCACGGTAACTTTTTCTTCCGTGTCTCCCTCACGGTTCATGATCGCATCGGTTCCTGCAGCCACATAATGTCCGCCGGACTTTTTGATCAGATGAATGGTAATTGTATAATCCTCCACCGAAATGAAACCGATACTTCCCCTGGACGGTTCATACGTCTTTAAGATACTGTGTGAATTTTCGGAAGTATCCATGATGGTTAAATTTTTCATCGGGAAAACCGTATTTCCCGCTGCTGCAACCATCACCTTATCTTTCTTTGCTGCTCCGTAAATAAAATCTTCATCGATAAACCCAAGCGGAAGAATATACGCTCCCTTTTTTGCCTTGATATCATAGACAGAAGCATTTTTCAAATTCATCAGGTGAATCACATCGCTTTTGTATTCTTTGTCGCTGTCTACCCACGCAAAATACTGATTCGATTCCGACACTTTATAACAGCTTTCTTTCAGATCTTTCACAAGCACTTCCGGAGTCCGCTTGTCCGTATCTATACTGTAAAGTTTCTGATCCATGATCAGGTAAAATGTCCCCTTTTCGTTCACATACATTAACTGCCCCATCTGTGCTTTGAGTATTTCATAAGAAACATCCGACGGGATAAAAATTTCTTCCTCTATAGTGTGTACCAGACCGTCATAATGATATACTGCCGTGCCCACTTCGCCTTCATGATCCCCACGGTTCATATATCCATATACAACAAAATCAATACTTCCCGCTTCATCCACACGGGCAATTTTGATATCATGCTGATCCCAGTTATCCCTCGCATTGATCCCCTCTGCCCCAAGGAAACTGAATACCTGTACAATCTTATTATTTACACGGTCAAAGCACCAGAGTTCTCCCTGCTGTACAAACGCGATCACATCTCCGGTCTCACTTACAGCATATTCAATATTTTTGTCACGTATGCCAAGCTGGATCTGATTATTATCTGTAATAAACCGGTTTTCCCCACGGAAAATCTGATTTAAAGTACGCTCAAAATTTAAGACATACATACGGGATTCTGTCATACGCAGACGATAATATTCTTCCACATTATAATACTCGGTTTCCCCGCCGGTTCCTTTGGTGGTCACCACATACCGGAGTGTGATCACATCATAGGAATCATTGATTTCCTTGAAAGATGCCTCGAGTTCTCCCATCTGCTCCGGTTTTAAATCTGCCCAGGTAATCTGGTTTAAGGTACAGCTTAAATCCACATAATTGAGCGTGCTGGTATCGCCTGTTGCCGCATCCATATATTTCGGAATAAATTTATTTGCATCATCCCGGAATGTATATTCATGAAATTGCAGTGCAAAATCCATACATGCCTGGGTATCGTCGTTTTGTGTCTGCATCAGCCGGGTGTAATACCGGATCTTATTTTTTCCTGAAGCAAGAATAACAATCAGTTCATATTCTTCCCCTTTTCCGAGAATATTCTGGATTTTCAGGTTTGCAGAGATTTCATTATTTTTTTCTTTGATCTCCTGTGCATTTCCCTTTGCAACCAGCCGGGAATCATCAAGACTCCGGATTTCATAAGCAATGCCTCTGATTTTTTGTCCATATGTATTAATTTTCAGCGGAAGCAGTCGTGTATGGTCTACCGGCACAATTCCATCCCGCATCTTTGTAATATTCATTTCCGATACGTATCCGTGCAGCTGTGCCACGCTGTTATTTCCTTCATAAAACTGGACGATGGGAAGGGTTGCCTCCTTCATCGCCGTTGTCATATCTTTATTATCCTGATTGGTTATGATACTGAAAACAATCAGTGCTGCCAGAAAAAGCCCTGACAGCACCACTGGTTTAATTACTTTCCTGTTCATTTATCTTTTCCTTCTTAACTATGGCTGTAATTTCTGCCGTTACATCCATCTCCTGCATCTGCGATGCCGGCAGCGCCGTTTGCACATTTCCGCACCAAACAGCACACCGATCATACTGCAAAGCCACGGATTCCCACATTCCCGTTCCTGTGTTGTCATAGTTTCTCCGGCGATAGAAGCCGGAACCATTTCGAAATATGATGCCGCCTGCATGTTTCCTTCGATCCGGTTCTCTTTCTTTTTCTGCACTTCGGACAGTTTCCGGTAAATTCCATCAATTTCCATCTGTATCATCAGGCGGTCCGGTTCCTCATCGTAGATGCGGCTTCCCTCATATTCCAGCTGGTCAAGCCTCTGTTCCACCAGCTCCATGATCTCTTTTGTCTCTGCCGGATAGTACTGTTTCATTCGTTCCATATCTTTTTCATATTCCATCTCTGTCAGATACATACTCTGCATCGGATATGTCATATAAAACGGAATCTTTGGGTAAAAATCGTTTGAATAATCCACTTGCATGCTCCATCCTGTCATCATTATAGACTATGCCATGCAACGGTTTTTTGTTCTTATTTTCCTACTATTTTTAAGCATATCTGCTCGTATTCCGGATAATTTTTGTGCCGCATTTCCGTTTCCAGTACTCCCTGTGCATTCTTATGGAAATGATATAAATTATACACACCCTTACGGTAGGCATAGTCCTCTCCATTATCCTGAAAATGATCGTAAGAAGCCTCTCCCGGAGTTGTCAGCAGATACAGCGTACGGTACGGCTTTTCTCCAACATACGCCATTTTTTCATACATCGGGATCATCGTTCCTTCTTTCAGGTACATCGGGCACAAATCAATCGGTGCATCCCGCAGGAAATACTTTCCTCCGGTAATTTTCTCTCCGGTCCAGTAATCATACCACTCCCCTTCCGGCAGATACACCATTTTCTTCGTGGCTCCCTGCTCCAATACCGGGGCAACGAGGAGATTTTCCCCTACCAGAAACTCCCCATTGAGGTTATAGGTTTCCGGGTCCTTTGGATAATGCAGAACCAGAGGACGCATAACCGGAAGTCCGGTCTGTTCTCCCTGATAAAACAGATCATACAGATACGGAAGGAAACGATAACGCATCTTTACATATTTTCGATAGATTCCCACCACCTGATCATCAAACTGCCACGGCTCCTGTCTGCGTGTTCCCTGACAGGAATGATTTCGAAACAGCGGAGAAAATACGGCAGCCTCGATCCACCGGGTCAGAAGTTCCGGGGTCGTATCCGCACCGAATCCGCCAATGTCGGTTCCGGCAAATGCAAATCCGCTCATACCGAGATTACACAGCTGCGGCACCATCATCTGCAGATGCGACCACAGACTCTGATTATCTCCGGTCCACACGGTCGCATATTTCTGTGTTCCTGCATACGCTGCACGTGTGATAACAAACGGACGCTTATCGGAAAGTTTCTGCAGTCCCTCAAAGGTCGCACGGCTCATATAATGTCCATATACATTGTGCATTTCCGCATGATTTGTCGTACGCTCCTCATCATGAAATACAACATCCTGCGGCAGCTCGCCACGGAAACTTGCCGGCTCATTCATATCATTCCATACACCGTCCACACCGATGTCGACCAGAAACTTATGGTGTTTTCCCCACCAGTCGCGTACTTTGCGGCGTCCAAAATCCGGATAATTTGCATCTCCCGGCCAAACCTCATTGACATAGGTAGTTCCCTGTGTATCGGTCGCAAAATATCCGTTCTCTTCGCCTTCTTTACACATAAAATAGTCCGGATCGACTTTGGTTCCCGGATCAATGATCGTTACCGTTTTAAAGCCCTGTTTTTTTATTTCCGCAATCAGATCCCCAGGTTTTCCGTACTTTGCATCATTCCATGTAAACACACGATACCCATCCATATAATCAATGTCAAAATGAATGGCATCACACGGAATATCCAGATCACGGAAATGTTCTGCCACATCACGGATATCTTCTGCGCACTGATAGCCCCAGCGGCTCTGCTGGTATCCAAGCGTCCATCGCTGCGGCAGCGGTGTCCGCCCGGTCAGATATGTATATTCTTCAATCAGATCCGTCAGTTTTTCTCCACCCAGGAAGTACAGATCCAGATTGCCATCATCCGCGCCGTAAAAATAATATTCCGGATTTTCTTTGCCCAGATTAAGATAGCTGTGGAACGTATTATCAAAAAACATGCCATATACGTCATTCTTTTTCTTGCAGAAGAGCACCGGAATCGACTTGTACAGCGCATGATAGTCCTCATTGTGTGCCTGTGGAATATCGGAATTCCAGTTCTCATACTCATAATTTTTTTTATTCAGGAATCCGGTCTTATCACCCAAACCGTAAAAATCATCCCCCTCGTCCAGATCAAACATCATCTGTACCGAATAATCATGTGCGCCCAGATTCGACGTATCATGCCCTTCCGACTCCAGAATCTGTTTCATCTGCTCACTGACTTCCCCGCAAACACTTCTGCCCTGCCGGTGTGTCCGGACAAGCGGAGTCCCGTCCGGTCTCGTAATCACCATTTCCAGATTTTCTCCAAACTGCATCCGGATCTTATCGGTTGCAATTACCAGATCTTCTCCTTTTTGCTCTGCCGTCAGTTCTGTCGCAACCGCCTTGTCTCCATCAATGGCCTTAGAATAATGTTCTTTTGTTCTGTAAGGCACAAAAATATTGACAATATCATCCCTTATGGCTTTCACCACCAGTTTTTGCTGTTCATACTTCACACAAATCTCATTTCCATCCTGTCGGAAGGACATAATTTTTCCTGCTGTACTCATTGTTTCCCCTTTCCGTTACTCTGTTTCCTGCGTTGTTGTATCCGGTTCCTGATCGGTAACATAGTCTGAACTGACATATCCTTTTTGTCCGTTATATTCTGCCTGCACCCATCCGTTTTCTTCTCCCAGCAGTGTCAGCTTCGTTCCCGTCACGAGAACGGTAAGAATTTCACTGTCTGTATTCGGCTCTGCACGGAAATTTACGCCATCCGTGCTTGTCCATACACTCTGTCCGTCTTCGTCCAGCGGCTGTTCCGTTACCGGTGGCAGATTGCTGTTGTCTGCCGGCGGTGCATTATTTGTGATTTCCGTTTCCGGTGTCTGGTTTTTCCCTGCATTCCGCCCATGAAGCCATACGATAAGTGATATAATTCCTGCGAGCAGTGCTGCGCAGATTATGGCAAAAATAATTCTGGCAATAATGACGTCTTTTCTGTGACTTGCTTTCATGATCGTTGTCCCTCCCCTTCATCTTCTGTACATATAATTGTGGTTTTCCCTGGATCTACCTTGTCTTTTTCCAAAATCAGTTTTCCAATCTTATCCGCCCGGATGATTCCGCCGGAAGGATTGAGCACACTGTCCACGGTATTTACAATCTGTGCATCCACCGTGGAATACTCAAATGCCAGTGTCGTATTAATCAATTTACAGTTCACCATTTTCAGATTTTCTATATAACACATGCCCTGCAGGCTCTCAATCGTACAGTTGACAAGTGTAAGATTTCTGGCATTCCATCCCAGATATTCTCCCGAAATAAAACTGTCATACACAGTAACATGATTGCTGTTCCAGAATGCATCTTTGGAAAGCATGCGTGCATGATGGATCTCCATGTTTTCCACACCATCAAATGAATAATTTCCAACCAGTTCAAAATGATCCAGCTGCATATTTTTACAATTCATGGCAAAATAATCCCCGTGTGCCTGCACATAGGACAGGTTTACATCGGTACAGTTCCAGAGGGTTTCCTCTGCATTCGGGAAATTTACATTGGTCAGGGTTACTCCCCTGCAACGGCGGAAATTTTTTGGTGCTTCTACAATGGAATCTCTTACCGAAATATCATCGGTATACCATACCCCGGCCCGCGCCATGTCAAACCAGGTACATTCCTTTACATCGACATGTTTGCAATACCAGAGCGGATATTTCCACCGGAACAGACAATTATCCAGATAAAGACTGCTGCTCTCCTTCAACGGGGATTCCCCATCCTCAAACACACTGTCATATACCGCCAGATTTTCAGACTGAAACAGTGCGCGTTCTCTTGTTAATTTCTGCTGACGAAGCACCTGCCGTGCCGTGTCAAATTTATCGTTACTCATTTTTTATTCCTTCTTTTTCAGCTTGTAATGATTGGGTCTGCTAGTTATTTTACCACGAGATCACCGGAACATTCAAGTATGCTACTCTAACAAAAGCTCCTCGACCGTGACAAACGAATATCCCTGTTTCTGCAAGGTATCTATGACCGTAAATGCCGCCTGTACAGATGACGCCGAAGCATCGTGAAGCAGAATAATATCCCCCGGCTTAGTATCCTTTAAAACTCTCTGAACCACAGTATCCGCATCGGTCGTTGCCCAGTCCCGCGGATCTACATTCCACAGTACTTCGATCAGATTTACCTGCGCATCCAGTTCCTTCTGCCAGCATCCGTAAGGTGGACGGATATATCCTGCATATTCTCCCGTCACATCATAAATCGCCTTCTGTGTTTTTTCAATCTGCTGCAAAGTGCATGCCGTTCCCACTTCCTTAAAATTAACATGTTTATAAGAATGAACACCGATCAGATGTCCGTCATCATGCATCCGTCTGACGACATCCGGATACTGTTTTACCTCTTCTCCCAGCAGAAAAAAAGTGGCTTTTACACCACGTTTTTCTAATCCGTCCAGCAATTTCGGTGTATATTCCGGATTCGGCCCGTCATCAAAGGTAATTGCAACTGTTTTCATTTCTTTCTCCACTTTCTCCGGCTGCAGTGTCATTGTACTTACAACAGCCGCTGCGTTTCCAATGCTGTATGACAGGAAAAGAAACAGTGCATACCCCACATATCTTTTCCATTGTTTTTTGTCTGCCATTTCATACCACACAAATTTCCTGCTTAGTATATCGTATGAATTTAATCATAAAAAATATGTTGTCCTTATTCTGAATCATAAGTTTCCCTGCTGATGCCCTCCCCGAGCATCATCCGTTCCTCATGCTGCATTTCTTTTTCCCGGATAGCGCGTTCATAACCGGTCAATGCTGCAAACGGAGAAAACTGTGCGGCCCGGTCTTCCGATGGCATCTGCGGATGCTTTTTCGAAACCGGATGCGGCAGATCTATGATGTCATCATAACGATGCGTATTTTCCAGCCGGTTCATGCCCGATGTCCTCCAATCTGTCCGTTGCGCTGCCGCATGGTTGCCCCTTCTTTGAAATTGGTTCCTTTTAAAATGGCATTTTTCCCATAACGCTGCTTAATGGAAAGCATGGCTTTCTGCATCTGTTTTTCCTTCTGCAATGCCTGCTTTTGTGCCTTCTGTTCCTCGGTTTCTTCCGCAAAATCAAACAGGCTCATCTGCTCATACGTCTGTTTTTTTTGTGCCTCCTGCTCTGTGCGTACATGGCATGCCGTAACATAGATCCTGCGGATCAAAAGATCCGGATTTATAATTCTGTCATATAATTCCAGTGTTTTTTCTACTACCGTAATGGCAGAAGATGTATGATTTTGCAAATTTGCCGTCCCATGCGCATGCTTTGGAATCTTTCTTCCGTAACGATCCGTAGTCACTTCCCCGTGATATCTTTTTGCCCGCACCGGGTCTGTCAGATTTTCGATATCATAGCCAACCGTCAGCACTATCTGATCCGTCACGAGTCCATGCTCCACCAGATCCAGTACCAGCTGGTCTGTCATTTCCTGCACAACAATCCTTGCTTTATCTGCCGGGTACGGACACTGCAATACCTGTCCCGATCCGGAACTGTTCGCCTGCGGACGATACGCTTTGATCTGTGCAATCGTGCACGGTTCGTACCCCCAGGCATGATCAATCAAAAGTTCTGCATTCACACCAAACAGTTTGTAAAGCAGATCTTCATTATAATAATCTGTTTCTTTTCCGATGGAACAGCGCGCCACATCTCCCATGGTATATATTCCGTTTTCTGCCAGTTTCTTCGCATATCCCGGTCCGACACGCCAGAAATCCGTGATCGGCCGGTAGTCCCAAAGCAGTTTACGGTAACTTTTTTCATCCAGCTGGGCAATGCGCACACCGTTTTCATCCGCATCGATGTGCTTTGCCACAATATCCATTGCGATTTTGCACAGATACAGGTTGGTTCCGATCCCGGCAGTGGCCGTGATCCCGATGTGATCCTGCACATCCAGAATGATAGTCTGCGCCAGCTGATAAGCTGTCATTCCATAGGTTTTCAGATAATGTGTCACGTCCATAAACACTTCATCAATCGAATATACATGAATATCTTCCGGCGCCACATATTTCAGATATATATCATAGATCCGCGTACTGTATTCCACATAAAGTGCCATCCGCGGAGGTGCCGCAATGTACGACAATTCCGGCTCACCGGTTTTTCGGCTGCGGTTTACCTGTTTTACTTTCTGAACCACTTCAAAAAGCCTGGCCCTTCCCGGAATCCCATATTTTTTCAGGGATGGAGAAACTGCCAGGCAGATGGTTTTTTCCGTGCGGCTTTCATCCGCCACCACCAGATTGGTGGTCAGCGGATCAAGTCCACGCTCCACACATTCTACGGATGCATAAAATGATTTCAGATCAATTGCGATATACTGCGGCATACCTTTCCTCTCCCCAAACAGACATTCGTGTATGCTCTCATTATATCAAAATCCGATAAGATTGCAACGCTATTTACATTCCGTCACAAACACTTCACATTTCTCTAAAATCAGCTTATTTTCAGCATTTGTTCGTTTTTTATTTGATAAAAGTACCTTTTTTGCCGGAACTTCCCAATCCAGTTCTATGGTATCTGTTCCAAAATTTGCCGCTACCAGAACCCGGCGCCCCTGCAGGATGCGGTAATATGCCATTACGTGATCTGCATTCTCATATGCCGGCTCAAATTTTCCATAAGTAAACAACTCCCGATATTCCCCAGATTTGCGCAATGCGATAAGTTTTCTGTAATAATGCAGAACCGAATCCGGCTGCCCTTCCTCTTTTTCCACATTGATCACCGGATAATTATCATTGACTTTCAGCCATGGAGTTCCCGAGGTAAAGCCCGCCTGCGGCGCATCCTTCCACTGCATCGGCGTCCGTGCATTGTCCCTGCTCATAACCGAACATACGGCAAGTGCTTCTGCATCCGAAAGTCCGGCCTCACGCGCCACCCTGTACTGGTCTTTGGTACTGATATCATCGAATTCATCCACACTGTTGAATCTGGCATTCTGCATGCCAATCTCCTGTCCCTGATAGATAAACGGAATTCCACGCAGCAGAACACTTACTGTACCAAGCATCTTTGCCCCGTCCGCATTTTGCGCATAATCCGGCAGAAAACGGGAAACGCCGCGCGGCTCATCGTGATTTTCAATGATATTTGCCTCGAACCCGACATTCTGTACCCGCATCTGGGAATCTGTGATTGCTTTTTTCCACGCATCAAAAGAAATTGGTGGCGCATCGTACCATCCGTGTTTCCCGTCACTGAGCATATGGGCGCTGAAATCAAAAATTGTAGAAAAATGTCCATTTTCTCCAATAAAGTCCGGCAGGTCTTCCACCCCAATGTTAAATACTTCCCCTACCGTAAATGCATCCTTTTTGGCAAATGTATGATTCTTTAAATCTTCAAGCAGCGCATCGACACCTTCTACATTTTCGACCATACGCCAACAGCTTGCCAGTCCATCGTCACCATCCGGCTCCATATCCGGAAATGCCAGATCTTTTTTAATATTGATGATCGCATCAATCCGAAAACCTGCCAGTCCTTTGTCCAGCCACCAGTTGATCATCCGGTAGATTTCTTCCCTCAGTTTTGGATTTTCCCAGTTTAAATCCGGCTGCTCCTTTGCGAACATATGGAAATAATATTTGTCCGATCCCGGTACCGGCTCCCAGCAGTTTCCCCCGAAATAAGAACGGTAATTGCTCGGTGGATTTCCATTCTTTCCCTTCCGGAAATAAAAATAATCGGCATACGGTCCGTCCGGATCCGCCAGTGCTTTCTGAAACCATTCATGCTTGTCGGAGCAGTGATTGACAACCAGATCCATAATCAGATACATATCTCTCTTTTTGGCCTCCGCAAGCAGTTCGTCGAATTCCTCCATCGTTCCGAATTCTTCAGCGATTGCATAATAGTCCGAAATATCATAGCCCTGATCCACAAACGGGGACTTATAGATTGGAGAAAGCCAGATAATGTCAACTCCAAGTTCCTTTAAATAGTCCAGTTTGGAAATAATGCCCCGCAGGTCACCGATCCCATCTCCGTTTGTATCGCAAAAACTCTTTGGATAAATCTGATATGCCACCTTGTCATGCCACCATTTTTTCTGCATGTCCATGTCCTCCTTCGCCTGTATCTCCATGTCCTTTGACAATTTGTTTCTGTAACATTATACTGTCATTATAGTTTGGAATTTCAAAATTATCTTGCATAATTCTTACTTTTTATAACACAATACTGCTCTCATAAGACAAAGGAGAATTTTCCATGAAACGGTTACAGACACTTGCCCTTGAACAGAAAGAAGATGCCCGTCACGGTGACGCAACCTTCCCCATACAGAAATATATCACTTCTTTAAAGCCGGATTATCCGGTCGTGACAACTCACTGGCACGAAGAGGCTGAATTTACACTCATCACCGAAGGAGATGCCAGCTACCAGATCGACCTTACTTCCTACGCTGTGGAAAAAGACGATCTGATTTTTATCCCGCCTCTGCTGCTGCACTCGGTCTCCCGCGGACAGTCTGCGCTTTACCAGTCCGAAACCTATGTGTTTCACATGAACTTTCTCGGTGGAAATGCGACCGATATCTGCTCCACCCGTTATCTGATGCCACTGACCAATGAAGAACTGTCGGTTCCCTGTCTGATCCGTCCGACCCATCCGGCTTATGTATCTCTGCGCAAAATTTTTGCACAGATCAGTTCTCTCTTTGCAAATCCGGTTGAGGGATACGAACTGTCCATTAAGGCATTACTGCTGCAGGTTATTTTCCTGCTCCTGCAGTACCGTACCCCGGACGGGAAACGATCTGTCGACACCGCAAACGCCTCTGAAAAATTAAAAACCGTACTGGACTATATCCATCTGCACTATGCCGAGCCGCTTACGATTGCCGGTCTCGCTGCCCAGTGCTATTTCAGCGAATATTACTTTATGCGTTTTTTCAAAAAACACATGAACATGACCGTAGTGGAATACCTCAACAATCTGCGATTGGAAAAGTCTGTAGAACTGTTTGAACAGGGAAACACCTCCATTCTGGAGGTCTCTCTCGCCACAGGATTCCACAACCTTTCCTATTTTCATAAAGTTTTTAAACGGAAATTCCACATGACACCCAGAGAATTTCTGAAAAAACTATCGTCTTTTTAAAAGCCCGTCACAAAAAGCCCGATATTTAATGCTGTAACTACAATTGCAATTACCCAGAGAACCATTTTAAGTCCGGTACTGTTTGCATACTTTCCCATCACTTTTTTGGACGAGGTAAGATAAATCTGCGTAAAAATAGTGATCGGAAGCTGTACTGCAAGAAGCATCTGGGAATAAATCAATCCCTGAAACGGAGACCGGATCAGCAGAATGATAAGCGCTGCCGGAATCATCGTAATCAAAACACCCTGTCTGGTTTCTTTCGTCGCAATATCATAAGGTTTATTAAAAATTCCGGAAAAAATCGTTCCTCCCGCCATCCCTGCGGTAATACTTGAAGAAAGCCCGGCAAGTAAAAGGGCAATGGCAAAAATCACCGTTGCTTCATTTCCAAGCAGTGGTGTCAGCATATTTCCCGCAGTCGTCAGATCATCCACCTGGTTTTCCCCTCTCTGATAAAACGTCGCCGCCGCCATGAGAACCATGGCGCTGTTAATCGCCCATCCGATGATCATGGAAAACAGCGTATCCTTAAATTCAAATTTCAATTGTCTCTGAATCACCGCTTCTTCTTTCAGATTCCACTTCCGGCTCTGAATGATCTCCGAATGTAAAAACAGATTGTGCGGCATGACAACCGCGCCAAGCACACTCATGATAACCGGCATCGCATGCGATGGAAATACCGGTTTTACCCATCCTGTGGCGGCAGCTCCCCAGTCAATTTTCACCATACAGATTTCAATTAAAAAGCAAAAACCAATCAGAGAGACAAAAATCATGATCAGTTTTTCGATCCTTTTATATGCATTGGTAAATTCACAGAACAAGACCACGACAAGGATCAGCATGCTGCCCACTTTAATCGGAATGTGGAACAGCATCTGCAGTGCAATGGCACCTCCTAAAATCTCTGCCATCGCAGTCGCAATGGCAGCGGCTACTGCCGTTACAAGAATCACATTCTTCAATGTCCTGTTTATGTAACGGCTTGCTGCCTCGGACAGACACAATCCCGTCACAATCCCCAGATGTGCTGCATTGTGCTGTAAAATAATCAGCATAATCGTTGAAAGAGTTACCATCCAGAGCAGGGTATATCCATATCCCGATCCGGCTGCAATATTGGATGCCCAGTTTCCCGGATCAATAAACCCGACTGTTACCAGCAGTCCGGGGCCGATAAACTTCAAAATATTTAAATTGTCTTTTTTTTCTTTCCTGTTATTTTTATTCATACATCAGAAATCCTTTCTTTTCATACTATTCACGCAGTTAGTTTTAGCTAACTGCATAATACACAAACATTGAACTTGTGTCAATGAAACGGCATTTTATTCCCGTTTTTTTATGCATAATTATTATTGACATGCGCACCAATATATCATAGTATTTATTTATGTTAGATATAGTTTTCAATACTACATTAGTTAGTTTTTATTTACACATTGTAAGAAAGGAGATTTTACCATGCAATTAACAATTCGGGAACCCGGAAGCGCCATCACACATTTTATCGGCTGCCTGATGGCTTTGATCGCAGCCTCACCACTTTTAATAAAAGCTCACGGAAATGCAACCTATATGCTTGCCATGACCATTTTTGCCACAAGCATGGTTTTATTGTACGCAGCAAGCACAATCTATCACAGTATCTGTCATGTATCTGCTAAGGTACTCCGGAATTTTCAGAAGCTTGATCATATGATGATCTTCGTTCTGATTGCCGGATCTTATACCCCTGTCTGCATGATCATCTTAGGCGGCAGAATTGGATATACCCTTCTGGCTCTTGTATGGGGAATTGCAGTGGCAGGAATCATTATCAAAGGACTCTGGATCACCTGTCCGAAATGGTTTTCTTCCATCATTTACATTGCCATGGGCTGGACGTGCCTGCCAGTATTTACCCAGCTGTGGACGGATCTCCCGCATGCCGCATTTGGCTGGCTTTTAGCGGGCGGCATCATCTACACCATCGGTGGTGTAATCTATGCTCTGAAACTTCCGGTATTTAACGCACTTCACAAATACTTCGGCAGCCATGAAATTTTCCATCTGTTCGTGATGGGTGGAAGTGTCTGTCACTTTATCTTTATGTATCATTATGTAATATGATCATTTATTTTCTGTCACGGTTCGCAGGTCTCCCTGCGAACCGTAACTATTTTTCCACTTTTGTGATCTGCTCTGTGGTGCAGTCATAAACATATTCTATTACCGGATCTTCTTCGGAACCGGACATTTTCTCTGAACTTACTGCAAATATTATCTTCTTTGCAGTAAATTCTTCCGGAATAATATAGCCATTTTCGTCATCAACATTCTGTGTGAATAACAGTTTATTATTCTTTCCGTTCCGGTCACAGCGATACACATTCATCTTATTCATGTGTGTTCCACCTTCCGGATAGGTCGCATAATAAACTTTATTCGTTCCGTTCGACCAGCTCATACGGTAATCTTTTGATAAGGTTCCCTGATACTCTGCTGCCGCCTGGACTGCTGTTCCTGAAAGAACAAAACAGAAAACAAAAACGGCACAAATTGTTGTAATTAATCGTTTCATTTTTCGTTTCCTCCTGCTTCTTTTTTGCTACCCCTGTTTTACCATGGTATGCTTTCGGTTTCAAATGGATTAAGAAAAATGTAAGAATTTTCCATATTTTCACAAAAAACGGTTGATGCCTGCATAAAGCTGTTCAAATTTCATATACTGTTTCTAACAATTATAAAACCGTGAGGAATCTATGTCTTTAAAAACCAATCTGTTCCGTTTTATTTTTATTTCTGTACTGGGTGTTCTTCTCCATTTCACCTATGAATGGTCCGGAGATAACGCTGTCGTCGGGTTATTCTCAGCTGTAAATGAGTCCACCTGGGAGCATTTAAAACTTTTGTTTTTCCCGTTTCTGCTTCTGACCATCCTCGAAGTGCTGCTCCGCGGCAATATGCTTCCAGAACAGTTTCTCCCGGCAAGAGTTCTCGGTATCCTCGCCGGAATGGGCGGGATTGTGGTCGGATTTTATACGCTGCGGGGTGTGCTTGGCCGAAACTACGATGCTTTAAATATCGCTTTGTATTTTGCAGGGGTTCTTCTGTCATTGTTTGTCGAAAACAAACGATATCGCAAGTCTTCTCTTCTGTCGACGAAAGCCGCAGCCGCTGTCCTGCTGTTGCTTACGGTTGCATTTTTCGTGTTCACCTATTGCCCGCCGGATATTGGATTGTTTTGGGATCCTACAGTCGGCCTTTGATGGTGTAGTGCTACCACAGTCTCATCTGTACTTTCGTTGTCCCGATCCACACCCAATACATTTCTGCCATTCATATATATCGGAAATTTAAACCGGAGACCTTTTAATATTCTGCCATCCTTTTGCTCTTCCTCATAGATAAATACATCGGACAGAAAGCTCTTCAAAAATGTCTTCTTTTCCAGATCTGTAAATTTATCATACAGCTTATCAAAGAATAAAAGGAACTGGTAAACATTATCTTCTGAGATTTTGTCCTGCCTGATATTATAAAGTCTTGTTTCGACTTCTTCTATGGCATTCTCAATATCGGTGATTTCATCATACAGCTTATCAAGTCGTTCCTGCATGTCATTGTACTTTTTATCATAATTCTTATCAGATACAGATAAATGGTCCATCTGGTCTGCAAGCTTATTCTTTGCCCCTGTTGTCTGGCTCAATTTGTCTTTTAAACCATCATATTCTCTGTCAAGCTCCGACGTATCAATACTACCTCCTATTTGCTTTCGGATTTCTTCCTCGAACTTTGGATTCGTAACAAATTTACGGATTATCTCCTCTACCGCCGCATTGATCTTGTCTTCATTCCACTGTCTCTTATAGGTACAGCGGTGACCGTCAACCAGTTTTCTATGCTTGCATGCATAATAGAAATAATCCTTGTAATAACCTCCATCCGGATGCTTCTTGCGGTTTACATTGCCATACATACCGCTTCCACAGACAGGACATTTGATAATTCCAGATAAAATATGCTCATGTTCAAGGCTGTGCGTTTTTACCTGTAAAACACCTGTCTCCTGACGCTTTCTATGTGCCTGATTCCACATTTCTTCTGATATGATTGCCTCATGGATTCCATCACTTAACATGTATTCCTTTTGTTTTACGATATGATATTCATTCCTTGTTCCCGGAATCTTCTCATTTTTTCTTCTTCCAAATGCAAGCTTACCGCAATATATCGGATTGTCCAGCACACCTTTGACGAATGATGTAGAAAAACCTTCAATTGTGTTATTCTGGCGAAGCTTTTTCTTATAACCACTGTTGTTAAGAAATGTAGCTATCGCAGCCATTCCCATCGTTGTATTGACGAATTTATCATATATAATACGGATAATCTCGGCTTCATCTTCTGCAATGATAAGTTCACCATTTACCAGCTGATAACCATATGGAGCAAAGCCTCCATTCCATTTACCTTCTCTTGCCTTCTGTTTTCTGCCTTCCATTGTCTGGACAAGGATATTCTCACGTTCTATCTCTGCAACCGCAGATAATACAGATATCATCAACTTTCCAGCATCTTTAGAACTGTCAATTCCATCCTCTACACAGATAAGATTAACTCCATAATCCTGCATTTTCTGCAATGATGATAAAACATCCGCTGCATTTCTTCCAAATCTTGACAGTTTAAATACTAACACATAATCAACATCATCTTTACCATTTTCTATATCCGATAACATCTGTTTAAACTGTGGTCTGCCTTCCACACTCTTACCCGATTTACCCTCATCCGAATATTCCCCGACGATAGACATTTCCTGATAATCTGCATATTTTTTTAGCTTGTCCTTTTGTGCACCAGCTTTTCGCTGTCTCTAGCCAAGCTGTCTGGCCGGAAATTCTGCTGCTGCACTCACCAGCTTTTCGACAATCTCAAGCTTATCGCCTTGTTCAGCGTAAGCACAAAGTATAACGGCTGCCGCTATTATCTCATCCCTGTCTGCCACACATACCGTGGCACCAGTTACCTTTGACAGGCTCTGTGCATATGCCTGTGATATATTTTTGAGGCTTCCCACCTGCGAATATTTCTTTAGCACTATCGTCTCGTCTGCATCCATATATATTTCCAGCGGGCTGCCCTCCTTGATATGGAGCATCCTGCGCAGTTCCTTCGGTATGACTATTCTGCCGAGTGAGTCTACTCTTCTGGTCAATCCTGTAATTTTCACTTTATTGTCCTCCGTTACTTTTGCATTTGCATTCATGCTTTGGAGGTAGTATATGGAAATCTGTATGAAATATGTATAATTCAAGGGGGAAAGGACATCATCTATGCATGCTTGCATGCAATTCGATGTATGTCTTATTGACCCGCACTACACTGAGAAAGTAGCAATTTACTGCTTAAAGGCAGTAAATTAGCGGATTAAATATGTATCTATATCCATCAGCTCTCTCTCATCTGCAATATCTACATATACACAGTCATGCTTCTTTGCCACACTTCTGCCACCCTTATCACCCTCCAGTGATAAAAGCTGTGGTATAAGCGATGAATTAAATACACACGGGTTGCCTACAGCATCTCCACAACGAAGTGAAAACGCCAATCGCTTACCCCCTGTATTTTTAAGCACTCTGTCTATTAATTTAATCACGCTTTGACTTTTTAAATATGGCTGGTCAGCTACTACAAACATGTAATATTCCTCTTTTTCGGCAGTATGATGCGTCACTTCACTGCTTTTCTTAAGCTTTTTCTGCTCCTGCACCGCCATAATTCCTGCCTTTATAGTGTAGGATATGCCTTTTTCGCTGTCCGGACTTAAGACTGCATGGCAATCAGGGATAGATGAGCAGTAGTCCAGTATTTCCCGGTAACGTGTAACGACGGTTATATCTATGACCGGGTTATTCGATTCTGCATTTTTTAATTTATTATATCTATCTTTAATTTCTACCAAACGTTCAAGCAGATGCCTGTACATAGGTTTTCCATCCAGCTCATAAAACAGCTTGTTACTTCCAAAACGGCGGCTGTTTCCAGCCGCCATGTATATGATATGAATCATTTCACTCTAAGGTCCTTTTCGTGCCAGTTTGGGTCTACCATTCCCATAAGTATTTTTTCAGGGGTAAACGGAACTGTCCTGTGCCATACGCCTGTTGCGCGATAAATGGCATGTGCCAGCGCAGGAGCCGGTGTATTGATAACTATCTCACCGATTGACTTAACTCCGAATGGACCTGACGGCTCATAGCTTGTCTCAAATTCGACATTGATATTGCCCACATCCTGTCGTGTCGGTATCTTGTACTGCATGAGGTCATTTTCTGCGATTTTTCCACCGGCATTGTAGGTGACATTCTCATAAAGCGCCATGCCTATTCCCTGACCTATGCCGCCCTCGGTCTGTACACGCGCGAGGTTTGGATTGACCGGAATTCCGCAGTCCACAACAGCCTGATAATCAAGTATTTTAACTGCTCCTGTCTCCTTATCAAGCTCTATCTCGACCATTCCTACCATGTATGGAGGAGGTGAAACAGGTGATGAATATGTCGCTGTGACATCTACAGGTATCGTGTTGTTGACCTGTGATTTTGTTGCTATATCGGAAAGACTTACGCAAACCTCCCCATTGTCTGCACCGTCCGGATTTATGATATACACCTCTTTGCCGTCAAAATCCACCTCTGATGCAGCATGGCCCAGCATCTGTGCACCGATTTTCTTTATGTTTTCACGAAGCTCAAGTGCTGCATTCTGTGTGGCCATTCCTGTAATGTAGGTGGTTGATGAGGCATATGAACCTGAATCATAAGGAGAAGCATCCGTATCCGCTCCAAACACGGTTATATCATCCGGCTCGCAGTCGAGTACCTCAGCCGCCATCTGCGCAAGTATGGTATCACAGCCTGTTCCCATGTCTGCCGCGCCTATCATCATATTGTAGGTGCCACAGTCTGAAAGCTTTAAGGTACACGATCCGACATCTACATTTGATATGCAGGAGCCCTGCATTGCAAGTGCCATGCCTGCCGCACGAACCTTGCCAT
>OIBX01000273.1_pt1 | contig 20318 bp, 16 predicted proteins | sample 1581151 | NCBI WGS metagenome assembly OIBX01 (sample SAMEA3882527, study PRJEB24775) | human gut metagenome | biome: human-associated habitat; feature: intestine environment; material: feces | place: Netherlands | collected 2009/2010 | reverse complement strand
GCCAACAGCAACGCCAACAGCAACACCAACAGCAACGCCAACAGCAACGCCAACAGCAACGCCAACAGCAACACCAACAGCAACGCCAACAGCAACGCCAACAACGACACCAACGATAGTTCCGACAACGACACCAGCTGTTAAGATTTCCCAATCTCCGATATCGCCGGAGGGAGAGTATTTTGTACCAGTCGGCAAAGAGGTAGAATTGCAGATTACGGTAGAAAATGCAGACAAAGCCAACCTTGAATACCAGTGGTATTGTGATGGTAAAAAGGTCGATGGAAACAGCGATAAATTTACTGTTAAATTAAAGAAAAAAGGAACTGTAATTTACACTTGTGATATCTATAATAAAGTGACAAAAGAGACGAAAAAAGAGGCCGGTTCATGGAAAGTAACAGGCTATAAAGAGAAAGTTTCAATCACTATTAAAAAGACGAAAAAGATAAAAGATATCCTTGGAAAGAATGTATCTTTAAGTGAAATCAAGGTACCAAAGAGTGTGAAGAAAGCATTAACGGTAAATGTAAAAAAAGGAACAATTAAGATGAAAAAATACTGTAAAAATGCAAAAGTTACATTGGTTACAAAAGATGGACAGAGCATAAGTATTACAGTAACGACAGCATATCCAAAACCGGGCTTGAAGGTGAAAAAGGGTGCAATAAAAGCATATGTTGATGGGAGATATTGTATTGTATCTTTTAAAACGACCAATGTAAAAGGTGCAACAAAAATTATGTTTGAGTATTCCAAGAAAAAAAACAAAGGCTATAAAAAATCGAAGTTTAGTAGTTTTTATGTTAAGGAAGGAAATGTAAGGTATTTCCGTGCAATTGCATATTATGGGAAACAAAGATCTCCATATACGAAAGTAGTTAAAATTAAAGGTTAGGAGGAAAACCGATGAAATTATGTTTAGGATGTATGGAACAGATGGAAGATTCTGTTACTACATGTCCACATTGTGGATTTAACGAAGCGACATATACACAAGAATCCTATTATCTTACTCCGGGTACGATCGTTGGAGGAAAATATATCCTCGGAAAAGTAGTAAAATACGGAGGATATACGGTTACTTATATCGGTATGGATGCGGAGAAAAATCAGAAAGTGATGATTAAAGAGTATCTTCCGAGTGAGTTTTCGACACGTTCTGCCGGAGAAAAAGAAGTGACGATTTATTCGGGAGACGCGTTGGAATTATTTAATCAGGGGTTGACGACCTTTTTGAATGAGGCAAACCGCATCCAGCATTTGGAAAATCCAAAAGGTATCGCGAAAGTGTATGATTGTGTAGCGGAAAATGATACCGGGTATGTGATTTCAGAGTATGTTGAAGGACAGACTTTGAAAGAACTGATGGAGAGCAAAGGGAAATTTAGCTGGCAGGAAGCAAAAGACTTTGTCTCCCAGATTTTGGAGGGATTAAGTCTGGTTCATCCGATGGATATTATTCATTGTGACATTTCTCCGGATACCATTATGCTTACCAAGGAAGGAGAAGTGAAACTTCTTGACTTTGGTTCCACCCGTTATGTTACGACGGCAAACTCATCCAGTCTTGCAATTATTTTGAAACAGGGTTTTGCACCGGAAGAGCAGTATCGCAGTCAGGGAGTACGTGGACCGTGGACAGATGTTTATGCCTTAGGGGCAGTAATGTATTACATGGTTACGGGAACAGTTCCGCTTGAGTCTGTAGACCGTGCACTTTTAGATGAATTAAAGGAGCCATCCAAATTAGGAATTTCAATTCCTCAAAATGTGGAAAATGCGATGATGAATGCGTTAAACATTTATCAAAAAGATCGTACACCATCCGCAGAAGCGTTCTTACGTGAATTGAATAGTGCAGAAGTAAAGCGTATTCAGGTAAAACAAAAACGCCGTGAGACAGGAAAATTCCCAGTGTGGGCAAAAGTGCTGGTAGCCGGTCTTTTGTGTGTCGTAGTGGCAGGCGGTGTCGTTGTTTTTCGCACACAGTCCCAAAAGCAGCAGAGCGAGATGGGACAAGGTGGTAAAAGTCAGGCTTTGATGCAGAATATCATCGGAAAGACACCGGAAGAAGCAGAAGAAATTTTTGAAAAAGAAGAGGCATATAAAGGATTGAATCTTTCTCTTCAAAAGAGCAATGAGCAAGACTTTATCTTTACACAGGATTATGTAGGAAAGATTGCATCCCAAAGCGTGGAAGAACGTAAAGAATTGTCGAAAGGAACCAAAGTTGAATACGTTCTTGGAGATAATACACGTATTCATTATTCAGATATTAATGAATATAAAGATGCCAGAGCTCTTCTCGATGTGATGAAGATTTCGGACAAAGGAGAAGAAATTACGGATGAAGCACAGGCACAGGGAAAACCTTACGGAAGCCTGGCAAAGATCCGGATGAATGATGGCAGTGTACTTACGGATATGAAGGACACAAATAAGCAGGCTCAGGTAATAGAGATAGCAAAGATAGATAAAATCTTTTATTATGCATGTGATTTCTTCTATACGAAAGAGATCGGAAATCAGGTGGGTCGTCCGATTTCCAAAGTTACGATGAACATGTACAAAAAGGATAAAAACGGAAAACGAAAACTGACCAAAAAGGCGCAGAGTGTAGACGGAGCAAGCTTTGTAGATGATAGTTATTATACATTTGAAAATGGTGGTAATTATGTGCCGGGAGTGATTACTCGTCAGACACAGAATAGTGGCAAGTTTGATGCTTCCAGTTACAGTGATGTTTTGTTTAAGGTAATCCATGAAAATGGAAACTTGTCTTCGATGATTGGTAAAACAGGAAATGAGATTTCCGCAAAGATTCGTGAAATCATGGGTAATAAAAATATCACGATTCAATGTGAAGATAAGACCGCAACCGTAACCGGAGTTACGATCAAGCAAAATGGAAATGTAGTGAAGGTATTTAGTTCGAATGATGCGAACTTGGAATTTACAATTCAGGTAGAGAAAAAGGTAGTGACACCAGCACCGACACCAAAGGCAGAAAATGCGGGGGGGGATCCAGCTCCTCGAATTCCTCGTCCGAAAGCAACCTTCAGCAGCGGAATACCCAAAACATAACTAATACAAATTAACACCCAGCCCCAAGGAGGAAAACATTATGCGATTATGTTATCATTGCATGCATCAAATAGAAGATGAAAAAGTACATACTTGCCCGGCGTGTGGAAAACCACTGAAAGTACGGCAGGAGAACGCATCGGAAATGCTTCCTCCGGGGACCGTATTAAAGGGCAAATTCCTGATTGGTTATTCGATTGGTTTTGGTGGTTTCGGTATCACTTATATCGGATGGGATCAGGTATTGCAGCGAAAAGTAGCGATTAAAGAATTTTATCCAAGACAGATCACGGAAAGAAATCAGGACGGTGTGACGGTGACCGTAACGGATGAGGGGATGAAGAACCGATTTCGGGCGGGATTACAGTCATTCTTGCAGGAGGCGCGGAGTCTCGCGTCTTTGCAGGATACTGTCAAAGGTGTGGTTTCTATTTACAGTTATTTTGAGGCAAATGGAACCGGTTACATTGTCATGGAATATCTCGAAGGAATGGATGTAAAAAATATCTTGAAAAAGAGCGGTGGTACGCGGGAGTACGAGTGGTGCCGCCAGGTGATTTTGACCGTGTTACATACACTCCGTGATGTACATCGTCAGGGAATCCTGCATCGTGATATCGCCCCGGACAACGTATTTATCACAAACGAAGGTGTAATTAAATTGATCGATTTCGGAGCAGCGAAACACACTTCCGATTTGATCAATACGCGGTCGGATATCGTTTTGAAAGTCGGCTATGCACCGATTGAGCAGTATTCAAAGACTGCCAAGCAGGGGCCATATACCGATCTGTATGCAGTTGCAGCTTTGTTTTATCGTATGCTGACAGGCAAGAAACCGGCTCCGGCAAATGAACGTGTCAATGAAGATACCCTCGTACCGCCATCTACCCTCGGTGTGTCGATTCCGGAGCAGGCCGAGATGGCGATTATGGTCTGCTTAAACATTTATCCGGAACATCGTCTGCAAAATGCAAGCGATTTCATGGAAGCACTTGATGGTATCGGATTTGAACCAAAATACGAACCGGACTGGATTCTTCCGTATCAGCTCATGATTGAAAAGAAAGAAAGCAAGTTGACAAAACTGTCGGCTCCGGTCAAAGGATTGATTCTATTTGGCGTACTTTTGATCATTGCAGGTGGCGTATTTGCTGCCAGCAGAGTATTGACAAGTAAAGACAGTGTCGAGGTGGGGCAGACATCCACCAGCCTGATTATGCCGGACTGTGTAGGAAAATCGAGCGAAGAGGCGATTGCAAGGCTTCAGGAAGCAGGCATTCCATTCAACGAAAAACTTACTTATGAGTATAATCCGGATACGGAAAAAGGGAAAGTTACATCGCAGAGTATACGTTCCGGTACCGCTGTTCAAGCAGAGGATGTTGTGAACTTAACGGTAAGTGGTGGCGACAGCACATTCACGATGCCGGATTTATCGACAATGTCACGAGATGATGTGAAAAATTTTTTCGAAAGCAAAGGAGTTCCGGTTACGCTGGAAGATACTTTTTCAGAAGAAGTTCCGAAGGATCAGATGGTCTTGCAGTCGATGGCAGCAGGCGAAGATTATACGATTGGCGATGCATCAATGCCGGCAATAACGGCAGCTTATTCACTTGGTAAAAAAAGTGATTACGATGTAAAGATGCCGAACCTCAAAAATTTGTCGGTAAAAGAGGCAAAGAAGAACCTGCAGGATGCCGGACTTACGTTAGAAGTCAGCGTGGAAAAAGATTCGGACTATAACAAAGTGAAAAAAGGAAAAGTCTGCGATCAATCGATTCCGGCCGGCGAAAAGGTGAACACGATTGAAAATAAAGGCGATGAAGTAGTGCTTTACACCAGCATCGGTCCAAAGCCAACGCCGAAACCGACACCAAAGCCAGTGGTGACATCGAGAGCATCATCAAATGCTAGTTCTGCAGGAAAGTCCCAAAGTGGTGATAGTCAGTTTTCAGCGATAAATGGTTCAGGTAGCAAAAGAAGCAGTTCGGCGAGTTTTGCTACAATAAACTAGAGAAAGTGGTGAATAACATGGCGAAAAAGTTTATAGATCCCAATAAACTTTGTATGGGCTGTATGACGGAATTGGCAGACCCGTCGAAGCCGTGTCCGCATTGTGGATTTTGGCTGCCAAAATATCAAAAGCCGGCAAACAGTCTTCCGCCGATGGAGATATTAAATGGAAAATATTTGGTCGGAAAAGTGATCGGTGTAGGTGGTTTTGGAATTACCTATATCGGATGGAATTTATTCCTCTGTACCAAAGTTTGTATCAAAGAATATTTTCCGAAAGGAGTCGCATTCCGGCCGGAAAATCATACGGGCTCGCATTCCTATGGATATACACAGTATAGTGTGGATGTATATACAGAACACAAAGACAAGTCAATGACAGCTTACATGGGCGGTTTGAAAACATACATAAAGGAAGCGGAAAATCTGGCTAAGTTTTACACGATGCCGGGAATTGTGTCGGTAAGAGATTTCTTTTACGGAAATCGGACGGCCTACATTGTGATGGAATATCTGCAGGGAATTACATTGAAGCAGTATGCGCGAAATTCAGGCGGAAAATTGAAACCGGAGCTGCTGTTTTCGGTGTTGCGGGATGTGTTTAGTGCGATGAATACGGTTCACAAAAGCGGAATCATTCATAGAGATATCAGCCCGGACAATATTATGATTGATAACCGGTACAAGGCAAAAGTCATTGATTTTGGAGCGGCGCGCGATTATCACACGAGTGAAGATAAATCTGTTTTGCTGAAACATGGATATGCGCCGGTCGAGCAGTACGACCGCAATGGCGAACTGGGACCGTGGACAGACATTTACAGTTTGGCGGCGACCATTTATTATCTGCTCAGTGGGATTAAGATTCAGCGGTCGATCGAGCGGCAGACAAACGATCAGGTACAATTGCTTCAGGTGATCGGGGTGCCTGTCACCGAAGAGCAGGATCTGGCGATAAAGAAAGCATTGAACATTGACAAAAAAGATCGTTTCCAGACTATGGCAGAATTTTATCAGGCATTGTATGGCGAGGCGTTGCCGGGAGAGCAGAAAAAACCGGAAGCACAGAAAATGCAGGCAACACAAAAAACGCCGGAAGGGCAGCCAAATGCAGGTGTGCCGGGAGCATTTGGTCACAAGCAAAAACCGGTGGGAAATGCGATCGACGTAGCACAAAAATACATAGCAGAACACGGAGAGCATACAGATGGTAACAGCGGAATTAACGGATAATCCCTGGATTAAAGGGGGAAAGATCGGCCGTCGTTATACCCTTTCGCAGATGGTTCTGGCAAAACCGGAACAAGTGATCTGGAAGGCGGCGGATGAAAAATTAAATATAGAATGTTTTATTCTGTACGCCGTTTCGGCTTCGCGGAGCGAACTCCGGGAGATTGCATGGAACATGATATGTCACGAATCCGAGCCGGGATGTCCCATCGTTCATGGGATGTACCGGGCAGCAGGAAGAGATGTTGTCATTTTTTCCCGTGGAGATTCAAAAGATATGGGAAGCGGCATAGAGAAATGGCTTACACCACTCAAACAGAAGCCGGAGGCCATCGAAAAGATCGCAAGTTCTCTGCGGCCGGAACTCGAAAAACGGATTCTGCCGGCAGGTTCGATATTGAACCGCCGTTATGAAATCGTCGCCCCGCTGGGAATCGGTGGTTTTGGAGTGACCTATCTGTGCATCGACCGTATTTTACTGCGGAATGTAGCGATAAAAGAGTATTTTCCGGAAAGTTATGCGGTGCGGGAAGGCAAATTTGTTTCGGTTGCTTCCACCCAGGCATTGGAGGCTTTCCGAGGGGGATATCGAATGTTCTGGCAAGAGATTTTGCTGACGGTTCGCATGAATGCACAGAAAAATCTGCCGACGGTGTACGATGTTTTTGAAGAAAACGACACTGCGTACATGGTAATGCGGTACGAAGAGGGAGAAAGTGTCGGCCGCGAATATCGTGCAAGGAGTTATATCGCCTATACGCCAAAGAGGATGTGTGAATTGATTCTGCCGATGTTAGACGGACTGCAATATCTTCATCAGTATCATGTATTACACTGTGATATCTCGCCGGCCAATATCATTCACAGAAAAGATGGCGAGATTGTACTGATTGATTTTGGTTCGGCAGTGGATCAGATGGATAAAAATGCACTGTATAATGTAGCAGTATTAAAGAAAGATTTTGCGGCTCCGGAGCAGTTTATCAATGCAAAAGCCGGATATAAGGTAAAAAAAATCGGTCCTTGGACAGACATTTATGCGGTAGGAGCGACGATGTTTTATCTTCTCACAGGCGAGAAAGCAGCAGATGCATTGACGCGCATGGAGAAAAAAGAAAAGCTGCAGTTACCGAAAGAATTCGATGGAAAGTTGAAAAAAAGATGGTTCAAACTGATCCGGCAATGTATGGAGATTGAGCCGGAAAAAAGGATTTCTTCGGTAGAAGACGTAAAGAAACAGATGCAGAAACTTTTAAAAAAGGAAAAGTAGGAGGTAGTAGAGATGAAAAAACGAGGATTACGATTGTGGCAGTTTATCATGCTGCTCATACCGCTGGTGGCATTACCGGTTATCATGTGTTTTCCATTTTATTCTTTGAATAAAAAGGTAGCCAAAGACACGATGCAGGATGTGGTGCAGAGCATAAAGGAAGATTTGCAGGACAGTTCTTCCGAGTACAAAGACCAGTTATTGGATTCCTTTGACGAAAACCTGAGTACGGATAAGTTAGAGGAAGCATTGGATAATTCGTTAAATGGCATGGACTACGACGAGCTGCTGCGACAGAGTGAAAAAGTATGGGGAGTCAATCTTTCTTCCGTCTCCGGCTGGAATCTGCTAAATCTGAAAGTGGATTTTTCCGTGGATAAACTGCTGGATCTGTTGAATGAAGATGGAAATTCGGATTCATTGACCCAGTTTATCGTCAATTCCGTCGCGTCATCAATTGAAGATAAAATGAATGATGCGGTTAATTCGGCACTTTTTCCGGCGCGGCTTATCACATTGATTATGTTTTTGGTGTGCATCGTGATGATCGTATTGCTTGTACTCAGTTACATTCTGAAGTGGAACAAATTTATTGTGACACCGGGAATTGCATTTTACGGCGGTATAGAGATTTATTTTGCCACGCTGGCGATGTGGAGTGTCCCGGGAAGTATCGGAGCATCGGTAAGTAAGGGATTTAATGGGGCATTGGAAGATTTTTCTGATCTGATTTCAAGCTTTACCGGAGAATCGAATTTGTTCAATCCGGATGATTATACGAAGTATGGTGATATCGTCGGTAAATTTGTCGGAAAGGTTGTAATGTATTATTACAAAAATATGGTTTCCGTCGGCTTTTGGCTGTTACTTATCGTCGGTATTCTTACAGTTGTGACGGCTGCTGTGGTGATGATATTCTGCAATGGCGCAAAGCAGAAGAGAACGATAAATGTCTGGGATGGCCCGATGCACGTTCCGGGAATTACAGGCATCAAAGGAATGTATGCAGGTGCAGACATTGCCCTTGAAAATACAGCGATTTCGGTCGGCCGGAGTCCTCAGCTGTGCCAGATCGTGGTAGAGGATCCGCAGGTAAATGACAGAGAGTTTACGGTATATTACAATGTTGTAAATCAGGAATATATCGTCGACTGGAATGTGCGAAATGGCTGGTTTGAAAAAATTCTTCCGCCGGGTTCGCCATCGAATTATGAAATCAATGAACTGCAGCCGGGGATGACATATCAGTTAAAGCCGGGAAGCCGAATTATGATCGCAGGCGGCAGGGAAGGATTTTTATTAAAGTAACAAGGGAGGCAAAGGGATGATTCACATTGGAATTTGCGATGATGAAAAAGGCATGCAGAAGCAGATTTACGATATCGTACAGCATGAACTTTTCAAATACGACGATGCGGAATATACATATTATTCTTCCGGAAAGGAAGTAATTGAGGCAATCGAAGCGGATAATTTTTACTGCGATCTGCTTCTTTTGGACATCAATATGCCGAAGACGGATGGATTAAGTACAGCCAAATACATTCGGGAGTGTCAGGTGGATGTGGATATTATCTTTGTAACCGTATCGCAGGAACATGTCTTTGACGGCTATACATTTCAGGCATTTTCCTATCTGCTCAAACCGATTGACCGCAGGCGTTTGTCGGATGAGATCAATCGCTATATGCTGCAGAAAACGAAACATGCGGAATGTCTGCACATTACGATAAATGGTAGAAAAGAGCAGGTTTTTTTGGACCGCGTGGTCTATTTTTCCGGCGAGGGAAGAAAGGTTTTGATTCATCAGCGGGGCAAAGAAGAAGTCGCCTTTTACGGAAAAATAAGCGATGTGGCAGAAGTGCTGAAAGAGTGCCATTTTATACGCTGCCATCAAAGCTATTTATTGAATCAGCGGTTCATAAAAAATTATTCCAAGACAGAGATAGAGTTGTCAAATGGAGAATGTATCCCGGTCAGCCGTAAGTATGTCAGTACGATAGAAGAATTGAAGAAGAAAGGGGAGTCGGTATGAGTGATTTTACTTATGAAAATGATGTGAGCACGATGTCCGTGACAAGAAGTCTGGCGATGTCATCTGCGCCGGCGGGCGGTCTTGTCTGTATCGGTGGAGCGCAGATCGGAACGATGATCACATTGCTTTCGGACAAAACGGTTTATGTAGGAAGAGACGCGACAAGATGCCAGCATGTCATTACGGATGCAAAGGTAAGCCGGGTTCATTGCAGCTTTACCTATGTCGGAACGATCAATCAGTACCGTGTCGTGGATCAGTCGAAAAACGGAACATTTTTGGAAAGCGGGGAGCGCCTGGTAACAGGTCAGGAGTATTATCTGAAACCGATGACCAAATTGTATATAGCAAATGAAAACAATGTTTATCAATTAAGATGAAAAAACATATCATGCAAGGAGGAGATGCAAATGAGATTTTGTACATCATGTGGAACACAATTACAGGACGGCGCACAAGTGTGCCCGAATTGTGGACAAAGAGTAGTTGGAGTAAATCCGAAACCGATGGGTGGAGGCCAGCCTGGAATGGGTGGTCAACCTGGAATGGGTGGTCAACCTGGGATGAATGGTCAGCCTGGAATGGGAGTTCAACCGGGAATGTATGCAAGAACAAGGTCGAGAATTGACAATATTTTTTCGTCGTTGGTTTACGATAAGACGACGGGAAGTATAATGGAGTTTTCGCTGTGGTGTAGTGTTTGTCTGGGGGTGCTGTTGTTATTTTTGGCAACCATTTTGACCGGGGATAAGGAAGTTTTATCGAGATATACGGATGGCTTTCGCTTGCTGTGGCTCTTTACGATGCTGTTTTCCATTGGACTTGGAGTGACTATGGTATTTCGTAAACTCAAACCGATTATGTTGTTTGGTGCGGAGATTGTGCTGCAGCTGATTATGTTAATTCCATATTACTGTACTGTGGTTGGAAGAATGGATCATTTTTCAGCTGATGTTCCGGGATTGGTAATAGCAATATTTATATTAGAGATATTGACTATATTAGGAGTGGTAACTTGTAGCAGCATTCATTTTTTTTCAAATATAAATCTCGGAAAAATTATTGCAATTTTAAGTATTGTATATAGTGGATTGCTATTATTGCTTATGATGTTTATGTACCTTCTGCCCTATGTAGAAGTGGGAGATCGAAAATATCATTTATATGATAACAGATCAGGATTGAGTGGCTGGGCCGGCAGCTGTTTCTGGCTGGGAAGCATCGCATTCCTGCTTATCAGCGCAGCAATTACCGTATACACAGTGATGTTCTTTGGGGGAGTTATTGACAATCGTAAAAATAAAATTTATGTTTTGTCCGGCGGTATATCAGGACCAAATTCTCAGAGAATGCCGGCGATTCAGTGCGTCCAGGGAAGTTATCCGGGACAGGTATTTAATCTGCAGAACGTAGAATTTTCTATGGGTTCCCAGCAGGGAGTAAATCTTGTGATTCCGGATACGCACGTCAGCCGAACACATTGCACGGTGCGCTTTAACTTTAGCAATGGAATGTATGAAGTAAGAGATCTGTCGACAAATGGAGTGTATCTGCTGAACGGAGTTCGTCTGCAAAAAGGGGTGTATACGCCACTTCAGCGTGGTACGATCTTCTGCCTGGGAAGTGTAAATCAGCAGTTCAGATTGCTGTAGAAAAGAGGAATTATGCGTTATTGTAAAAATTGTGGTGCCGCCGTGGACGATGCATATTCTTTCTGTGCAAACTGCGGAGCACCGATGACAAACAATAAAATAACGGCTTCAAATGCTAGAAATTTAAGCCGGTCCGGTATGGAAACTCCACCAAAACGATCCAAAGGCGCGGTGATTGCGGCCTGTGTTTCCAGTGGAGTAGTGGTCATTATTATGATCGCATTGGTAATATTTGTATTTTCCTCGGACAACCGCAGCAGGCGGCACTCTTCGAAGGACGACAAAGCGCAGGAGACAGAGGCGCCGGAGGTTAATGTGCCGGGAGAATTGAAATTTACGGCACAATCCTATGAGATCGAAGTCAATCAGGAAACGGATATGTCAAAATACCTGACCTGTCAGGGAATTGATCCGGCCAATGTAGTGTGGTCGGCAAATTCCGATCAGGTTATCGTAGGGAGCAATGGCCGAGTTGTTATCAATGATTACAGCGTCAATAGTGTGCTTACGGCGACAGACAAAGACGATCCTTCGATTACGACGAATTGTGCTGTCGCGACGCGGTCTTCTCAGGATGATCTGGTATACCGTGTACAGGGATTAAATGGCGCTCACAAAGAAGATGTGACTTCGGATCAGGGCGTTGTCTCAGTCGCTTCGACGGCGGCAGATGATTATAATATCGATCTGACCCCGCAAAATAAGCAGCCGGCCAAGCGGAGCAAAAAATACAAATGGGATAGGAAATTGTTTTACACATTGGAAGATGTCTCACAGGAAAGTGACAAGGATGGAAAAATCAATTCCTATCGGATTGAAAAGAAGCAGTTTAAAAATGCAAAAACCGGCAATCAGATGGAGTACGAGATTTACCATAATCCGGAAACAGATGTGATAAATAAGATCGTAAGCATCGAACATATGGATAAGATTCTGGAAATCACGGAGTATTATTTTACGGATAAAGGTGCCGTCAATTTTGTATTTGTGCACAAGGATGTCAATTATGTTCCGGACTATGCACAGATCAGCAAAAAGGGCGAGCGGTATCTTTTCCATAAAGATACCCTGGTAAACTGGCGTGTGGTAGATGACAGCGGCGAGCACAATTATTGCTACGGAAATATCGAGAAGAAGGCACTTAGTGGACATGCGGGCATCAAAGAATATGCCAAATGCAGCAAAGAACGCCAGAATCGATTTGATGAAAAAGAGATTCAGGTACTCAATGCCGCTTACAACACATTGAATAAAGTGACAAGTTCCGAAGGTGTCAGTTCCATCCGGGGTTATGTAAATGACCAGAATGGCGATGCGATGGATCAAGCATCGGTAAAATTGAAGTCGACAGATTCCGGCTCGGAAGTGTTTCAGGGAAACACGAACGAGGAAGGATATTATGAAATTTATGTTCCGGCGCGCAAAATGAGTTATGAAATTTCATTTGAAAAAGAGTCCTATATGCCGGAAACATTGTACCATATCGATTCGGACACAGACCAGATCGGAATCTATCAGGAGACGATTTCGATGGCACAGCAGAATGAAAATGAATACGATTGTTATTTATCTTTTTACGATGCATTGAATCGTGATTCGGATGGCTATGGTATGGAACAATTGGAAAATGTAGATGTTAAGATCCGCAAAGGAGCTAATAATACTGATGGGGAAACAGTATACGAGATGGAGCATATCGATTATTCGTGTACGGTAAATCTGCAGCCGGGAATGTATACGATTGAGATGACCCGCAACCAATACATGATTACGTATTCTTCGATTTTTGTGTCGCCTGTGAGTGAGAATAATATTGATATTTATGCGACACCGAAATTGGGAAAAGATGAGTTCCGAATCGTCCTTACTTGGGGAGATACCCCGCGGGATCTGGATTCGCATCTCTTTGTGCCGGCATCCTCCGAAGAGGATTATCATATTTGCTATTATAAGATGTCAAACAGTGATTATTCGGCGGCTCTTGACGTTGATGATACCGATGGATACGGACCGGAAACGACTTCTATCTACAAGTTAAAACGCGGTCAGTATAAATTCTACGTGGCAGACTTTACCAATTGTTGCCAAAATCAGGAAGAGAGTTACGAGATGTCAAATTCCAATGCGACCGTGCGTGTGTATGGGAAAAAGGGATTGTTGCAGACATTCTTTGTACCGACCAATCGCCCGGGAGTGATCTGGGAAGTATTTGAAATTCGCGATGGCAATGTCATCCCGACTCAGCGTTATTATGATGCGATTGGAAACAAGACCTGGTGGTCCAGTGCAAAATAAGACGGACGATACCTATACAAGGAGGGAAAGAAATGAAAAAACAAATCATAGTGGCAGTTCTTGTGTGCGGTGCATGTTTTGCACTGTGCAGCTGCGGAAAGAACAAAGCTACGACGTTTACAACAGACGATATCGACACATTTGTTAATTCCGTAAATGGAAATAGCAGTTCGACGGATTCTTCCGATTCGGATAATTACGACGATGACAGTGATCTCTATGATTCGGATGGTTATGGGGATTATAATTCGGAGGATTCCTCGGCATGGGGGTTCTAAAAATAACAAAAAACAGGTTCTTTTTTACATATTTCAAAAACACCTGATTTTCTTGTTACAATAATGAAGAAAGAGGTGGAAAAAATGCAAAAAGGAACAGGGTTTTACAAGTTTGTGTCTGTTTGCTATTTCACGTTAGCAGCTATATTTTCGGTGTGTTTTGCCGCCACCGCATTAGCCTGGATTTTACTTATCATAGCATCTGGAATGCTGGAAGGCGGCATGACATTTGTGATAAATGGTGGATGTATTATGGTTCTTTCGATTCTGATGGGAATCCTAATGCTTCATATTCACGCCGGCTGCATTTTGTGGGATTTGGAAAAAAGAGATAAAGTGGTCTACACCTTCCATCAGATAACGGCGGTATTGCTTACCTTTACCAAGTTATGTATCGGAATCGTGGGACAATATCTCTTATCCAAATATCTTTTTCTTTGGATATTGTATGACTTGTTTATGTTGGCGACATCGATTCTCGGCATCGTGACATTTAGCAAGATCAAGAAAATTACAAATTTTGTAAAAACAGAAAGCGAAATGCTGCAGACGACCCGCGAAAAGGACGTAAAAGATAATGTTCTTGTCCGGCAGATCGAACAGGCATTGGATCAGAAAAATGAGATGCCGTTACCGCAGGGAAAAAGAATCGGACTTCTGGCAATTGAGGGTGATTATCGAGGAAATTTTTTCCCGATGTTTCCTTGTGAAAAGTTGGTTCTCGGCACGAGTTTACAAGCAAGTAACATTCTATTTCATGATCCGAAGATAAGCAGACAGCATTGCATGGTGGAATACATACCGGAACAAAAAATGTATTATATTACAGATTGTTCTACCAACGGAACATTTCTCAATGACGGCAGACGGATCCCGGAAAATACTCCGTATCCCTGCGCTCCATTGACAAGATTTTACTTTGGAACGAACCGTCAGGTGTTTGAATTGGTATGATAATAAATTAAAAAAATGGAGGATAAAGTTATGGAACAAAAAAAGACAATGAACTTATGGCAAATGATCGCACTTGTCGTATTGCTGGCAGGGGTTACGATCAGTATGTTTTTCCCTGTGTTAAATCCGACAGGGCAAAAGATGGTAAGCAGCTTTGAAACTTTCTCACAAAATCATGAAGAAGATGAGAAGATAGGCGGAGCTTGTAAAGCTTACTTGAAGAAGATAGAGGATGATAGTAAGAGGGAAGATCAGGAAGTTGATTGCGATAAGTTTTTGGATGACTTAGAGGGAAAAGATGATAGTCTGACAGATGATGAAAATAAGCAGAGAAAAGATGCTTTGCTTTTTCCGGCAAATGGAATTGAGTTTCTGAATAAGAGTTTTATCTTGGATAGTGGAAGGGATAAGATTAAAAACTATCAGGATAAAAAAGATGATGAACTGGAAAAGCATGAAAAGGCATATTTATCCATATATAATACCTATAATACATCTCGCGCAGTACTGGGATTTGTATATTTTGTTCCATTGGTTCTTATTGTTTTGGTAATCTTATCCTTTTGCTTAAAATGGAATAAAATGATTGCAGCTATTGTGAGTGGAATTGTTTCTTTAATAGGTGCAGCAGTAGCAGCCGGTTTATATTTTATGGCACCGAAATTAGTGTCTGTGGAAGAGGATTCTGTCAACACTATTGTACATAACTTTATTACTCAGAAAGATGTTTTTGATCTGGGATCCAATTATAAAGATTTTTCATCAGAACTTTTATCCACATTATGGAATGCGATGCGTGGAAATGGACTCTTAATTACAGCAGTAATTTTTCTCCTTGTTTTGGTAATGGCAATTATTACTATGGCAGTAGGAAATAGTCAGCAGGAAGTACAGTTTGAAGAGCAGAGACAGGAGTATAAGCAAAATATAAATGGTTATAAGGATCAGGGAAACCTTGGAGGATTTAACAATATTTCAGGTGCTGATATCCAGGGTGGCAACAATGGATTTGGAGGTTTCCAGGGTGCTGGAGGCTTCAATGGCACAATTTCAAATGAAAATAATGGATTTGGTTCAAGTCCGTTTGTAGTCGAAAAACAAAAAAAGAAAGAGCCAATTGTTCCGCAGCCTCCGGTTAAGAAACTGGGTCGTGTACGATGCATTGAAGGTAATTCCAATGTACCGGGGTATAAGTTCCCGGAGGAAAACAAGATTATTGTAGGGGCGAATCCGACGAGATGTCAGATAGTAATCAATGGTGCGCCACACGTAAGTAATATTCACTGCAGTATCCGTTACAATGCACAGAGAGATACTTACATTGTAAAAGATCATTCGTCTAACGGAACTTTTGTCAATGGGGCAAGACTGCCGAAAGATCAGGCGATGGAATATCCGGCAGGAACGATTTTGTCATTGGCGGATGGCAGTAATAAACTTCGTTTAGGAGACTGATTTAAACAAAATAACAATTTTAGAGGAGGCAGAAAATATGCAGAAAAAGATAATGACTTTATGGCAAATGATTATACTGGTGGTACTGCTGGCAGCAGTTACCATTAGTATGTTCTTCCCGGTATTAAATCCTACAGGGAAAAAGGAGGTTAAGTATCGTGAATCATTCATGGAAAAGTATCAGGATGATGAGAAGTTTGGCAAGAATTTAAAAGATTGGGAAGATGACGATACGCGCCAAAAAAAAATTGATGACTTTGACGACGAGTATAAAGATAGTTATCCAGTAAGCGGAATGCAGTTAATAAGCGGAGGTTTTTGGACCGATAAAGAATTAGAAGAAATCGAAGAATGTCAGGAAAAGGATGAAGATGAATTATCTAACGATGAAAAAGAGACATTAGATTTATATGAAAAATATAATACAAAATGTAATGCTTTGAGAGTTGGAATGATAATTGTTTATTTTACGCCGCTGATATTTATCGCATTATATATACTGGCGTTCTGTCTGCACTGGAATAAAAATATAATGGCCATTATCGGTCTATGTTTTTCAGTAATAGGATTGGGAATAACAGGAATTTTCTATTTCTTTACACCATATTTCATAAAGAACGAAGTAGCAGATAAAATGGGAAGTGATTACGAACATGTTGCGTTAGATGTGGCAAAAATGATGTGGAAAATTTTCCGCGGAGGTGGTCTTCTTACCACATTTATATTGTTCCTTCTTATCCTTGTGATGGCTATTGTTACTATGGCAGTAGGTACTTCTTATCCAGTACCGGCACCGGAACCATATCCGGTACCAGACCCAACGCCAATGCCAATGCCGATACCGGATCCAATACCGATGCCAGACCCAATGCCGGTGCCGGCACCAAAACCAATACCGGTACCGGAACCGATTCCACAGCCGCCGGTTCAGCAATTAGGTCGTGTACGATGCATTGAAGGAAATGCCAATGTACCGGGGTATAAGTTCCCGGAGGAAAACAAGATCATTGTAGGAGCGAATCCGACAAGATGTCAGATAGTAATCAATGGTGCGCCACATGTAAGTAATATTCACTGCAGTATCCGCTACAATGCACAGAAAAATACTTACATTGTAAAAGATCATTCGTCTAACGGAACCTTTGTCAATGGGGCAAGACTTCCGAAAGATCAGGCGATGGAGTATCCGGCAGGAACGATTTTGTCACTGGCGGATGGCAGCAATAAACTTCGTCTGGGAGATTGATAATACAATTTAATAATTCAAAAATAACATAATACAAGTTAGTTTTGACATTTTTTCCTCAAGCAGATCCTTCTTTGGTATGCTGGATACAGAAACAAAGTAGAAAGTTTATCAAAGGAGGATTCTATTATGAAAGCGAAAATTCAAAAAATAATGATGGTACTTGTAGTTATGTTTTTTTCCGTTTTAGGAATGCAGGTAAGCGCAAATGCCACAAGCATTGTGGATCTGCAGAATAAATTTCCAAACGGAGCATATTGGAATCATGTTGTCCGAAGTGGACACAGATATTCCGGCTATAACGATGTTGGTGGATGCAACAATCCGGACGGCTATACCTGGACGCCATGTAATACACATAACGGAAATGTAGGTGTCGGAGGGTATGATTGCAATTCCTTTAGCGGCGGTATGCAGTGTAATGGATTTGCAAAAAAACTGGGATATGATCTTTATGGCTCAACCTACACATCGTGGGGACGCGGTTCTATCGGAAATGCAAAATGCGGCGATGTCATTCATTATTATGGAGCAGGAGCAGATGCTTCCTATGGACATTGGGCGATGATCATTGGAAGAAACGGAACGACGATCACACTTGGAGAAGCCAATGCCGGTGGAAGATGCAAGATCAGCTGGGGACGTTCTATCAATACAACGAGCATGTCAAGTTATACGATTTATTCGGCACCTTGGACCGCAACTTACAATTCTGATACAGAGAAGCCAAGTATTGGCGATGTTCGTATTACAGACGTAAATAAAGATGGATATACGATTACTTGTACGGTTTCAGATAATGTCGGAGTGACAGCAGTAAAGTTTCCTTCCTGGTGTAATGATATACACACTGGTGACAACGCCGTATGGCTGGAGGGTTCTGTGAGTGGAAATACGGCATCCTGCAGAGTAAATATCAGTTCATTGAAGTCAGGTGCCCGTCAGGGAAATTATATGACGCACATTTACGCATACGACGCAGCCGGAAATTGGGGAAGTAAAGCAATCTCAGATAGTTGTGTTTACATCGATCGTACCGCACCGGTGATCAAAGATGTAGAGGTGACAGAGGTTGATAATACCGGTTATACCGTAACTTGTACTGCGACAGATGATAAAGGGATCAATCGTGTGCAGTTCCCGACATGGACAGAGAAAGACGGACAAGATGATCTGTGCCAAAACTGGCAGACAAATGCAGCAGTGAGTGGAACAAAAGATGGAGATACCTATACATTCCGAGTAAAAGATTCCGATCATAAGTACGAAAGAGGGATATATCACACACATATTTATGCATATGACAATGCAGGAAATGTCACGATGATAATTGCGGATGATGTGGAAGTAAAAAATGATTTAACAGGAGATAAGGCAATTATTTATAACGGACATACTTACGTAAGATATGAAGATATTATGACATGGGATGAAGCAAATGCTTTTTGTAAAAAACATCTGGGTTATCTTCTTGCTATTAATACCGAGGAAGAGCAAAAGATAATGGAAGAATTTATCGCAGATGGAAAACGTTATTCGTATCATATAGGCATAAATGACACAGAAAAAGAAGGAAGTTTTGTCTGGTCAAGTGGTGAAAAAGTAACATATACCAATTGGGAGCCAAATGAGCCAAATGATTACGGAGACGGAGAGGATTATGGTCAGATACGGAGAAAAAGCGGACAATGGAATGATAACAGTATCGCGGATCTTTCTTGCGGATTTGTCATGGAACTTCCGTTTGATGTAGAAAAGGTAAATAGTACCTTGCTTGGTGGTTTGAATCAGGTATTGGCAAAATGGCTGTATAAAGACGATTCTTTCGCAGAAGAAAGCAAACAGCCGGAAGAGACGCAAGCCAAAACACCGGAGACATCCGCGGCTCCGTCTCAGACACCTTCATCGAAAGAAACGATTGATAAAATAGCAGATTCACCGGAGGAAGATGACGTAATTTCAGATGATATCGAGGATGACGATTTTGTATTTGCAAGAAAGATTACGATAAAAAATCATTCCGGATATTACAAGATAAAAAGGCTGAGATTGAAAGCGACAGTAGATAAAAAGGCATCCATCAAAAAGATAACGTGGTCGAGCAGTAATAAAAAATATGTGTCGGTAAATTTCAAAGGGAAGTTGACGATCAAAAAGGCAGGCATCGGAAAGACAGTAAGTATTACGGCAAAGGCGATGGATGGAAGCAGAGTGCAGAAAGTGCTCAAAGTAAAAGTGATTAAAAAAGCAGGAAAAAGATTTTTAATAAAATTAAGAAAATAGAAGGGAGCGAAAATTATGAATTTGACAAGATGTGCACAAGGACAGATTTATGACAGTGAAAAATAATGGATACGCATAATGACTTTTGGACAAATCCGGATCCGGATGTACAGATTGAAGTAAAAACCTCCAGTGGCGCAGACATAAATTCCGGCACAGGAGTTTGCACTTGGAATGTATCACTTGAAGCGGAAAAGGATTGTGAGCTGGAACTTTGCTACACAATTACTCATCCGTCAAAGCAAAATTATGAATGCATATGAATGATCTTAGATGAGATCATCATACATATAAATAAAAATCAGGAGGAAAAAAATATGAAACTAGCAAAAAAATTTGTAGCACACTTATTGATGATAGCGATGCTGCTATCATTAGGAGCAGGAAATCTTCACACGGCTTTGTGGTCGGTGGCAGCATATACCGTTATTCTGTGCTTCAGCTTATTTAAGACAGGTTCCCTTAGCAAATCTATTTTTAATGCACATTAAAGCAGCATTATATCAGGAAGGAG
>OIBX01000264.1_pt1 | contig 20935 bp, 15 predicted proteins | sample 1581151 | NCBI WGS metagenome assembly OIBX01 (sample SAMEA3882527, study PRJEB24775) | human gut metagenome | biome: human-associated habitat; feature: intestine environment; material: feces | place: Netherlands | collected 2009/2010 | reverse complement strand
ATCGGGATAAGGGGAAGTATTTGTGGACTTTTTCTTTTTGTTCAAACGCACGCTCCTTTGATCGTCCCACTGCGGCAAAGGCGGGCGGGAAAATCAGAATTCCATTTTATATCAGGGCGCAAGGGCGCGGAAGCTTTCCGCCATGCACTTGCGGCTGGTGGCTCATTGATGGCTTAAAGCAAAAAGCTCTAGGCTTAACCCCTCTTCTTTGCGGATCTTTCTGATCCGCTCTCCAACAAGGGATGCTAGTTCGGCTGGTTCAGATTCAGGCTGATCTTTCGCTTTTTTCACAGAGAACACCTCATTTGCGGGCAATCATCAGATGCCACGGAACGTAAAGGTGAACTCCACAGGCTTGGTTACATCAGGAATATACTCCGGGTGGACATTGGCACCCCAGCTGTCATCACCGCCGACGCCCATCTGCTCGCCCATAGCACGGATGACCGTGTAATGGACCGGGGGCAGCTCGTAAGGATGCTTGGCACTCTCCATTTCATGGGGAGTGTAGGGCAGCGCAGAGAAGAACATGGGCTTTGCGGCATCTGCGGTAAACAGCAGCCCGCGACCCTTGCGGTCCACTACCTTTGCCCAGCGCACAGCGGTCTTTGCACCGCACTCCTGCGGCACAAGGTACTGTGCCATGTTGTCTGCGACCTTGTTCTGGTAAATGCCCAGCTTTGCACCATGCTGACGATCCCAGTAGGTCTCCGCAGGGCCGTTTCCGTACCACTCCACCGTGTCGTAGTCAGCGTCGATCTTGAACAGTACGCCGAACTCCGGCATTGCTGCAAGTCCTTCCACCGGGTCATAGTGCAGGGTGGTCTGGATGCGGCCATCACCGAACACACGGTACTGCAGGCTGCACTCTGCTGCGGGGCTGGTCTGGAGGTTATAGAGATAGGTCACGACCACGCTGTCGGCTTCCACCTCGCAGGTGGGGTTCTGGAGGATGGTGCCGCCATGAACAGACGGAATCTCCTTGCCGATGCCCTTGGCGGTAGCGTACAGGCTTGCCAGCTTCCACTGACCGCGAACGCCGCCCATGTTGTTGCCGCAGTCGTTGTCGGTGGGAGCGCGCCAGAAGTTGGGACGGGGAATCTCCTGAATCATCTCCTTGCCGGCATAGCGGTAGGAAGTCAGACCGCCGTTCAGATCGGAGAACAAAACATCGAAATTCTCACCCCGGACACCGATGTTGTGTGTACCGTGCGTAACGGTAAACGGCGTGACCTTCTTGCTGGGAATGGAACGAACCACAGCGATCACACCCTGTCCAAAGGCGACTTCATGACCTTTCTTTGCCCAGCTGGTGTCCTCCTTCAAACGGAAGCTGATGGTCACTGCATATTCACCGGGGAGCGCAGGGACCATAAACGGCAGCGGGAAGCTGGAACACTCTTCGGGAGCAACATCAATATTGGTCAGTTCCTGCTGCTGATACAGCTTTCCATCACGATGCAGCAGAGCAACGCAGTCGAAAGCATCCGTAGAGGTGAACAGGTTCTTATTCCAGACTTCGAAGCCAGAGTTGTCGATGGAAACGGCGATGTTCTGATAGCAGAACTTGACCTCCTGCATCTTGGGAGAAGGAGCACGGTCACCACCGTAGGCAATGCCGTTTCCGCTGAAATTATAGTCGGTAGGACGCTCACCGAAGTCGCCGCCGTAGGCTTGGAACCACTTGCCGTAGCGGTCTTTTTTCCAGATGGACTGGTCGATGTAATCCCAGATAAAGCCGCCCTGATAGCCGCAGTCCTTCTGGTCGGCAAGTTCCGTGTACTTGTGCAAAGCACCGTTGGAGTTGCCCATAGCATGAGAATATTCGCACTCGATATAAGGCCGCTTATCGCCCTGTGCCAGATACTCTTGAATGTCCTTCACAGTGCTGTACATATGGCTCTCGATATCGGTGGTTTCGAGGAAGCGGGGATCATTGACCACACCTTCGTAATGCACCAGACGGGTGTCATCAAAGCGGCGGACCATCTCTGCCATCTGGAGCAGGGTCTCACCGCCAAACGATTCGTTGCCCAGAGACCAGATCAGAACAGCAGGATGGTTTTTGTCACGCTGGTAAGTGGAATTCATGCGGTCAAACAAGACAGCTTTCCACTCCGGCTTATCATTGGGCAAAACGCCCTCGATGCCGCGAAAGCCCGCCTGATGGATATCCCATGTGCCATGGGATTCCAGATTGTTCTCTGCAATCAGATACAGACCATACTCGTCGCACAGGTCGTACAGTGCATCCTGATTCTGGTAATGGCTGGTGCGGATGGCATTGATGTTGTTCTGCTTCATGGTGATGATATCCCGAAGCAGTTCCTCATGGGTGTGTACGCCCACAGCACGACCCGTAATGGAGCTGAACTCATGACGGTTGGCACCCTTGAACACGATGCGCTTGCCGTTGAGCAGCATCCGATTGTTCTTCAACTCGAACTTGCGGAAACCGATTTTCTGCCCGGTCACCTCTACCAGATGGCCTGCATTGTCCAGCAGCTCGATTTCCAGTTCATACAGAGCCGGGTCCTCTGCACTCCACAGGTGGGGGTTCTCCACCGCATGGCTGAACAGAGCAGAGCCGCCGTTCAGTGCGATTTTTTCGGAGAACACTTCCAGTTCACTGCGGCGCAGGGTCAGACGGGCTGCGCCCTTACCCTCCACCTGCAATGCAACTTCCAGCGTGGAATGAGTAAAATCATCCCCGGCAAACAGCGTTTTGACGGATATATCTTCCAGATGCACGGTGGGGATGGCGTACAGCCACACGCTGCGGAAGATGCCGGAGAAGCGGAAGAAGTCCTGATCTTCGCACCAGCTGGAGGAAGTCCACTTGAACACCTGCACAGCAAGTTTGTTCACGCCCGGCTGGAGATAGGGAGTCAGATCGAATGCGTGTGCGGAGAAGCTGTCCTCGGTGTAACCCACATAAGACCCGTTCAGCCAAAGAGCCATGCCGCTTTCCACACCCTCGAACTCGATGTGGACGGGCTTGCCCTGCATGGATTCCGGCAGCTCGAAGTATTTTACATAGCTTGCCACCGGATTGAACCGCTGCGGGATCTCACCCGGCTGTACTTCTTCACGGCCATCCCACGGATACTGAATATTCGCGTACTGGGGAATGTCGTAGCCCTCCATCTGGATGTGTGCCGGAACATGAATGTCATCCCAGCCGCTGCAATCGTAATCTGTCTTTTCAAAGCCGGGGATGGCACTGGTGTAGTTCTTTGCGTAGGCGAATTTCCAGATACCGTCCAGCTTCAGCGCCAAAGAAGAGGAGCCTGTCCGATATTCTTCGCGGGAAGCGTAAGTACGGAAACTTGCATGAGCATTCAGCACGTTTTCCTTGAAAAAGGTGGGGTCTTTTACTTTTGCAAAATCAAATGCAGCCATAGTATTTCCTCATTTACCTTTTATAATTTTATAATATTTCTCCAGCCTCCCCGGAGGAATCGCTGGATTCCTCCGGGGAACAGCAGATGAAGGAGAAATGATAATGACTTGTTATCAGACTGCTGTACGTAGTTTTTCATTTGCTTCTTCAACTTTCAGATGAGACAGAATGAAGGTGATGATGGCATCCAGAGCAAACGGAATCACCAGATACATGATCTTCAGCATATTGATGCAGGAATCCGGCTGAACGGTCAGAGCGCTGTCAAAATGGCTTGCTGCCAGCAGCCAGCCGGTGATGGCAGTACCCAGACCGCCGCCCAGCTTCACACCCAGAGAAGTGCAGGAGTACATCGTGCCATCCACGCGCTTATGCTTCGTCAGCCAAGTATATTCAGAGCAAGCAGCAATCACAGCGTTCATATCGCCCTGCCAAGGACCCTGACCAAGAGCTGCGATTGCAGTAAAGAGCAGCATCAAGGTCACATTGCCGCTGCCCATGTAACCAGCTACAGCAACCAGTGCACGAGAAATCGTTGCCAGAGTATAGCTCATTACATTCAGCTTATACATTCCATTCCACTTTGCAACCAAGGTCGGGGTGAACACCAGTGCGATGATCAGAGGAATGTTGATTGCCCAAGAGAATACACCGAACAGATTCTGGTTGCCAAGGATGTAGGTTGCATAGTAGGTGCCCATGCTGATCATGGCACCGTAGATCTGCTGCAAAATGTAGGTGACGCAAATCATCATATAAAATTTGTTACCAGCAAGCAGTTTTGCAGCCTGAACCAGATTGTACTTTTCGTCCTGCTCGATTTCCTTTTTGTCGGTGGTATCCACCAATTCGCCTTCCGGCAGTTCCTTCACGGAGAAAACGGAGAGGGTGTTGACAAGCAGACCGATGATGGCGTAGATGATTGCAACAGTGCGCCAACCGGCAGCACCACCGCCCAATGCCGTAACAGCACCCAGCGTGATGGACTGGATGAGCAGGCTGGTGGCAAAGGCGAACATGAAACGCCAAGAACCCATCTCGACCTGTTCGGCACTGTTCTTCGTGACGAGAGCAGTCAGTGCAGAGTAAGCAATGTTGTTGGCAGTGTAGAATACAGCGTTCAGCAGAGTATATGCGATCAGGAACCATGCGTACTGTGCAAACTGTCCCAGATTGGTCGGAATGGCGAAAATTGCCACCAGCGTAATGGCACAGCCAATGTAGCCGTACAGCATCCAAGGACGGGCTTTGCCCATCTTAGAATGCGTTTTGTCAATCAAAGAACCAAAGAAAATGTCCGTCACACCGTCCAGCAGTTTGGAAACTGCAATCAGAGTGCCGACAATACCGGGGTTCAGGCCAACGGTGTTGGTCAGATAGATCATGACGAAGGAGGACAGGAATGCATACACCACGTTGCCTGCAATATCGCCTGAACCATAGCCGACTTTATTATACCACTTTAGATAACGTTTCTCAGTCATTGTGCTTTCTCCCATCTTGCTTGTTTTGTGTGGGCGCGACCAATCTGCTGCGCACTTCAGACTGGAATTCTCATTACGCAAGTTGCCCAAATCTCTTGCGTTCCGTCTGAAAATATTATAGAATCTAATGGAACGAAAAGATATAGACAAGATGGAACAGAATATGCACAAAATCAAAGAGTTTGTAATTTTTTGATAGAACATTTCCCAAATCACTGTAAAATCTCTGAAGATGAGGAGGACGCAGGGATGTATTTCAACTCAGGATATTTGAACAACTCCCGTTTGGATTTCAAAGACTACTCAAAGCCGCTGGTCGTAGGCAGTTGCGGCACTTATCGCTTGAAAAAACGCCCTAAGCTACCTACTTTTTGGGCAAAGGGTCGCAGAGACTATCAAATCCTCTATGTGGCATCTGGTAAAGCACACTTCTGGTTCGATGGTGTTGAGGAAGTGGTGACTTCTGGACACATGGTGCTTTATCAGCCGAAAGAAATCCAGAAGTATGTCTACTATGTAGAAGATCATCCAGAGGTGTTCTGGATTCACTTTACAGGATACGATGTCAAAAACATCCTGAACTATCACGGAATACCATTGGACAAGCACGTTTTTTATAGCGGCACACTGCCGGATTACAAAATGCTGTTCCGAAAGATCATCCGGGAACTGCAACAATGTGAATATGGCTATGAAGACTATATTGCTTCTCTCTTCAACATCATTCTGCTTTTAGTAAGCAGGCAACAGCAGGAAAGCGAGAAAACAACTACAAGCATCCCGGAAGAAATCGAAGCCGCCGTTGCCTACTTTAACGAGAATTATAATACAAAGGTCAGTGTGGACGATTACGCAGAATCGCTGCATATCAGTACGAACTGGTTTATCCGTAATTTTAAGCTGTACATGAAAATAAGCCCTGCACAATACATCCTGTCCCTTCGGATGGTAAATGCCCAGAGCTTATTGGAGAACACCGAATACAATATTGGAGAAATTGCAGAGATCGTAGGGTATGATAACCCACTCTATTTTAGCCGGGTATTCAAGAAAGAGTATGGTGTCAGTCCGGCACAGTACCGAAAGAATCTGGAAGAATCTACTGAAAAATGAGAAAGATTCCTTGATTCAGACGTTCCTGCCTGTTGAGATGTACCTGACATATCAAGTTGACGGCGAACCGTTGGAACAGCTCCCGAATGGATACAGCGACCATTATGTGCCGGATGGCTTTGTACGAGATTAGAGTGTATACAAGGAGGTCTCTTTATGGCGGAATCGGAGGCGGCGCACAGACAGCGTTGGCGGCAGCTGGAATTAAATTCTATTGCAAATCCAAAGATGTCAATCGGCATAACACATTTGACCAAGCGAGAATTGGAACTCTCGGCATAAAACCGAGGTATGTCACAGAGGTGTTTGTGGACAAAGAAAATGCTGATATGGCTCTGCACATTATACATACCCTGTCATAAGCCCGGAGTTCCCCTGCGAACAAAATATTCCGATATAAAAAGGACGCTGCCGCCTCTGGGTGAGAGGTTGCAGCGTCCTTTTGACATCAGAGGGCGAATGATTTGTCAGACCGAACGGTTCTCAGTAAATTGGATGCTTTTAGCTTGCATTTTCCTGATTTTCAAGAATGCGCCAGCCGTCCATCAGGTCTGAATTTTCCATAATAAAGGTGTGGGCAGTATCCCGTCCCCACGAGTTGTCGTATTTCAGCATCAGATAATCGCTCAACTCGGTTCGATTTATGAACTTCAACAAGCGATACGGCTCCTGAAAAGCGACCTTTTCGACAAAATATACCGCATCCGATGTGGGAAGCATAACGCCGACATGACCGATCATAAGAGAATTGTCCGTTTCAGAGAATTGGTCGTGCAGGACTACGGAGACAAGACGAATCTTATCATCTTCCGCGAAAGAGAGGTCGCGTTTCTTCCATTCCTGCTGAATCGTTTTCAAATGGGTAGGAATATCGGTCGTATTGGTGGTTTTAACCGGGGCGAACAGCGCATCAAACTTTTGTCGTTCATCGCCGCAAAGGGATTCTGGGTCAGAATCCAGTGTTTCATAGTCCATAAACAGGGTGTCCTCGGCTGAGTCAAGGTCTGCCTTGCCCGTGACAGTGATAAAATCACCGAACAGCCCACAAGCGGTAATCCGACAGTTCCAGCCGGGGAAGGTGTCATATTTTTCCGTCCATGCGTCCTGCATGGAGTAAGGATCGTATTTCAGATCCGAAGGCTTGGCATTTTCAAACCCTGTGGTGAGCCATGCCGGGTCCACAGCATTGTTGAACTTTTGCACATGATCAAAGAAGGTCTGTATCCGCAGGTCGGATACGCCGGCATCCTGCAAAAGCTTGGAAAGAAGAGCTTGTGTATCCGAATCTGCCAAATTGGAGTATTCAATTTGCTGAAGGACGGGCTGAGAAGTTTTTTGAGTGCAGCCTCCTGCCAGAAACGCACTGCAAAAAAGTGCAGCGGAGCAGACAAGAAAAGTTCGACGTTTCAAAAATGGTCACCTCGTTGTGTTTTTCGGAAAGTTTCTTTGAGTGCCGGAGTCTCAACCATAAGCAAAGAGAGCAACGCCGTTGGTCTCGTAACGAATGGTATCACAGATAAACAAAGAAAATCAATGACTTCTGTCGTATTTGACCATATATATTGTTGCAGTATCCATATCCCATACGGCTAACGCCCATTTGGGGAAAGACAATGCGGCAGTTTTCTGAACGATTTTCTTCATGTCGGACACAACAGGAGTATACCCAAGTTGGAATAAAAATTTTCCGTTTTTTCTGAATGGAAGGTTCAAATCGCTTTCCAGATAGACGGAGGATACCAACTTGCGAAGCGCGGCACGGCGATTTCGGCCAACCTCGTTTCCGCCGCCTTGATGGAATCGCCCATGGCATGATAGCGTTCTGTCGCCGCCGTTGCTCGTTCCCGCAGTTCGTCGGCACTGCTGATCTTCTGCTCCTTGCCCTTCGCCGCCGTGTGCTTGCCACGCTTCACCTCGTAGCCCTGCTGTATCAGCTTTTGAAGAAAAACTTCAAAGTCCTTCGGCTGCTCTGCAAGGATGGTGTCGATGATTCCGCACAGGCGGTCACGGTTGCTTTCTCTCGGCGGGTAAACGATCGAGTTGCGCCGAGCACACAAAGTAATCTCTCCAACCCTACAGCTCAGTTTCCACCGCAAGCTGCTCCTGCTTTTCTTTTTCGTCAGCGATTTGGACATCAACATCTTCGCGCATCTTTTTCAGAAGTGCGAGGACTCGCTTGATTTGACCTTTGGTATTCTCCACTCTGCTCTGTGCCTGATTGATGTGATCCAGAACCGCCCAGTCTGCAAAGAGGCCGTCAAAGAAGAAATCTGCAAATTTCAGAAAGCTGTCCACCGTGACCTGAAGGTCTGCGGTGATCTCAACATCGGCAAGCTCAGTTTTGAACCGCCGCAGTTCCACTTGGAGCTGTTCGATTTGTTCCTGTGCATCGTCCAGTTCCTCATACTTGGCAAGATCGGCCATCAAACCGCCGCCCATTACGTCCCATGTGCTCCAGCCCTCGGCATTGTCGAGGGTTTCGAGAACTTCATTGACCGTATGCAGGGCGGTCTTTCCGGCATTGATAGCTTCCAGCAGCTCCCGTTTTTGGACTTTCAGCGCGGCAATACGGCTTTCGCTTTCCGCAACCTGCTGTGCGGCAGGGTGGGCAGATGCTTTGATACTTTTGATTTTTTCGGAAAGAGCAGCTTGATACTGCCTTTCGCAATCGGACAGCCGTGCCAGTCTATTTTGAATCTGATCCAAGTCGGCATCAACGGAAGAAAGGTCATGGAGAGCCGCATCGTACTTGACACGGGCTGCATAGGCTTCCTGCCGTTCCTTGTCCAGCTTTTCATCCATTTTTCCGATCACCTGATAGAAAAATGCGGCAAGGCTGTGTCCCTCCAGACGGTCCACATCAGCCTGCTCTGCCAGCTTGGATTTTTCCAGCTTTTTCAGGCGATCAGCAAGCGTATCTCTCTGGGCGGTCAGTTCTTTCTGTTTTGCTTCGCAGCTTTTCTTTTCAGCGACCTGCTGCCAAAGTTCTTTCAACGTAGAATCACTCATATGGAATGTCCTTTCCCGGCATTACGTTTCTTCGTTCAGAAGCTGGTTCAAAAAATGCTGCCGAATATTTACAAATGTTTTGGTGATAACGTAGCTGTCCGTATCTTCATACTGACAAGGATGAATCGTGCCATTGTCGAAGCTAAAAATCTCAGCATCAGGCATTCCGAGGAGAATGGGTGAATGTGATACGATAATGAATTGCGCCCCTTCTTGGGCACACCGATAAATGTTGATCAGTAACGTGAGCTGCCGCTGCGGGGATAAAGCGGCTTCCGGCTCGTCAAAAATATAGACTCCATCTGCACCCATGTAGTCCTGCGCAATGGCGAGGAAACTTTCACCGTGTGATTTTTGGTGATAGCCTTTGGAGGGATGATCGTCATCGGAATAGTCGATTTCCTTGGTGGCTACATTATAGAAACTCTCTGCTCGGAGAAAATACCCGAACTTTGGTCTGCGATACCCCTTGGAAATCGTCATAGCCTCACATAGTTCCGAATGGGAGTTGTATGTGGAAAATGAATAGTTCTTCGTTCCACCCTCTGCGTTGAAGCCGTAAGCAACAGCGATTGCTTCCAGAAGCGTAGATTTTCCACTTCCATTTTCGCCAACAAAGAACGTAATGGGCTTATGGAATGTAAAAGTGTCGATTCCACTGATGGCAGGAATCTGACGAACATAATTGTATGGGCGAACTCTGTTCCAGTCGATGGTCAGCCCTTGGATAAACAAATCGTTCATACAGCACTCCATACTATATAATATAATGTAAGAAACACTTAGCTCCGCTCAAACCCAAGATAGCGGGTGCCCTGAAAACTCAGCTTTCCAATGTCGCCCTCCACAAGCATTCCGTAGTCCGAACCACTTACGGTAAGCTCCATGCGGTCGCCGCTCTCTACCTGAAAGGTCACATAATAGGTCGTGAACGTATGAGCCATCGTATTGTCTGTATGGTGGCGAGAAACTTCCGTTCGCTTTGCCACAACCGTTGCCGGAACAGTCAGCCGCGGCGAATGGTTGTTTTTATTCCATGTGCTGATATTTCCGATGATGGTGTATAGGATCATACCCAAAACCACAAGGAACAGGATGGGAAACAGAATGCTGAACAACATATCAATTCCAGCGTAAAACATCTTATTCCTCCAAAATTTCTTCCAGCAGGTCCTTTACATCGTCCAGAAAAGATTCTTCTCCGAGGGTGTTCACCTTGAAGAACACCGCTTGACTGCCTCCTGCAGTGATGGCAGACAGCCGGATCGGACTGTCCGCATTCTGGAACATGGTCAGTGTCAGACTCAGGCGGTTGCCGCCCATCATGCTGTACCGTTCAAATACACGGACACTGCACCGGGCATCGCCCTCTTTGAAATCACTGCCTGCCTCTAAATCTGCCGACCAACTGCTGTCTGGGATTTCTTGTTCCAGCTTCCGAAGCAGTTTGTCAAAGTTTTTGTTTCGGATGGTCTTTTCAAAGATTGCCATAATGGTTCCTCCGTTCTGACAATTAAAATTCAGTCCCTTGTTTTTGATACGAGCAGAGCCACAGGGAAATTGCGGAGAAATCGCTTGAAGAGAGGAATTTTGTCTAATTTGATTATAGCATATCTTTTGGAAGAACAAAATACTTTATGTACGCCGCCCGCAGGCGGCGAAAGTCAGTCCGGGGGAAATTCCAGTTCGACAAACTCCGCATCGGTCAGCAGTTTCAGTTTTTCGATGACCTGTTTCGTGGATAAGCCCCAGCCGGGTGCCGGTGTTGTAGAACATGGAGATAATACTCAGTCATCTCAGTGTCGGCATGGCCTACATTGCCTTCATGGGCTGGATCTTGTTTATGCAGAAAAAGGGCCTTTGGCAGCAGCTGATCCACGCAGCCGCCGGATGTGAAAAGCTCTTCTTCACACTGGGTGGTTTAGTGTTGATGATGAGCCTGCACATTTTTTCCATTCATGCTAACCATCTACGATTATTTCCTCAATAGGTCGTTTTGCATTTTATGCCATGCAAAAGGCAGAATCAGATATAAAAAGTTCTTTCGTATGTAAAAGCCTTCAAAAACAACTTGAAACACTTTTGTTGCAATGGTACAATAATAATGTTATTTTATGGAAGCTCGGCGCAAAGCCCATGCGGACAGGCCGCGGGTGTGTGGATTCCTATGGGATGTGTAAGAATAGCTAGGGCAGCACTGCGCTACTGCACCTGTGTAGTATTGCTTTCCGAAAATGTGAGAAAGTATATTTATATGATGAAAAAGATCTCCCGCCGCTCTTTTTTGCAGGTCTGCGGCATTACGGCAGCCACGGCGGCGTTGACTGCCTGCGGCGGCGGTAAGACCGAAACGGCTAAAAAAGACGATGCGCACGAAGCTATCACCTTTATGGCACCTTATAAGGAGATAGAAGCCTTTATTGAGCAGGTACACAGCGTTTACCCGGAAGTGAACATCGAGGTCGTGCCCTACAGCGGCGATAACACCACCACCTGTTTGCAGAATATGTTTGCGGCGGGCGACCTGCCGGACGTCTGCACCTTGACCTACTACGACCCCCGGATCGATCTGGTCTCCGACAAACTGCTGGACCTTTCCGGCTACGATTTTACGGATAACTATGTGGAGTCCCGTCTGCAGGACGTGTTCGACAACGGTGCCATCTACCTGCTGCCCTCGACCTACAACTGCTACGGCATCACCTACAACAAGACCCTGCTGAAAAAATACGGCTGGGAGCTGCCCAATTCTTTCGCTGAGCTGGAAGAACTGGCTGCAAAGGCAAAGGAAGCCGGGGTCGATCTCTGTCTGCCGCAGATCCAGTATCCGGGCTACGGTTTCCAGTACCTGTGCAACATTGCAGACGCCGATTTCCTCGGCACACTGGACGGCAGGCTGTGGCAGCGGGATTATCTGTCCGGTAAGGCGAATGTCAGCAATACCCCCGGCATGATGCAGGCCATGGCCTATGTCCAGAAGTGGAAGGACATCGGGATGCTGAACGACTCCGGCGATGCTCTTGACGACAATGTGACCCGGCAGAGGATGATCGAGGGCAACACCCTGTTTCTGATGGGCGGCACCAACGGCATCGTGGAGGCAGACGGCAACGCCGATAAATACGGGCTGATGCCGTTTCTCTCGGAGGACGGCACCCAGAACGTTTTTGTGCTGAATGTGAACCGCTTCTACGGTCTGAATAAAAAGCTGGCGCAGGATCCCCAGAAGCTGGAAGATGCGCTCAAGGTGATGCGTGTGCTTTCCACCGTTGCAGGCACCAGCGCTCTGCAGCCCGCAACGGCGCTGAAAAGCAGCCTGCTGCCCTTCAAGGACGCAAAAGCGGACGGCACCTACTATGCCGACATCGCCGATGCCCTGAATGCAGGCAACACCGCGCCCTTTATCTATTCCGGCTGGGAAAACACCATCGTGACCACTGGCCTTAAAATGCTGGACTTCATGAAGGGCAATGCCACCATGGAGGATGTGATCCGTCAGCTGGACGAGGATCAGGATAGCGTGGTGAACAACACCCCGGATACCATCACTACCGTTACGGAGGAGCTTTCGCAGGAGGACTGCGCCATGCTGGTGGGCCGCTGCTTTGCACAGGCTACCGGCAGCGACCTTGCGCTGGTGTCGCTGAGTACATGGATCCCCGGCAACCCCACCGATCAGAACCATCACGGCGTAGCGGCCAAGCTGTACGCCAAGGACATTACGGATTACGACCTTTCGGTGATCCTGCCCACCGGCTGGAACCGCACCATCCAGACCGTTACCCTGACCGGGCAGCAGATCAACGACCTGCTGGCCACGGGCTACGATGCCTACGGCAACGGCAAGGGCTACCCCTATGTGCTGGTAAGCCCGGTGCAGCCGGAGGCGGGCAAAACCTATCAGGTTGCAATCTGCGGTGTGAGCGACCAGCTGGCTGCCGAAGCAACGGTGACCGACAGCGGCGTGGTGGGCATGGATGCCGCAAAAGCCTTCTTTGGTGCATACACCACCATCAGCCGGGCAGACACTGCATGGAGCTGAACAGAACGGACAGGAGATACCGGATGTGAACAACAAACTATATAAAAAGCTGCTTTGGGGCACCGGCTTTGTCATTGTTGCGGTCATCCTGACCCTTTTTATCATGAGCCAGACCTACATCCAGAACCTTGTCTACCATGAGCGGCTGAACCAGATGGAAGAGGTCACCCACCAGATGTTCCGCAGTCTGGAGGATGTGATCGACACCCACTGGGACGAGGTGAATGTACAATGCAATTATTTGTACTACACTCCGTTAAAGACCGATACCGAGTTCTATCGCTATCTGAAAAAGCTGTCGGAGCTTTCCAATTACCATGAAAGACAGATCGAACTGGTTGCCGTGGACTCTGCCGGACATTACTATACTGAGAATGGCCGCATGGGGCTGCTGCGAGGAATGAAGTATTTGGAAAGCGCACCGCAGCGGGTCAGCTACGTTTCTAACTCGCTGACCGTGGACGACTCCCGGATGGTGTTTCTGGAAAAGCTCTCCACCCCCATCACACTGCAAAGCGGAGAAAAAGAGATCACCCTGTGCTACTTTGGTATTTCGCAGAGCATGACCCAACTGAACGATTATTTCCGCTGTGATGCCTACGAAAATAACAACAGCGTCTATGTGCTGGATAACGACGGTTTCAAGCTGTTCAACGCCAATGATACCGAGCTGCTGAAGGGACACAATGTATACACCGTGCTCTCCTGGATGTCCTATCTGCACGGTTCTTCCTTTGCGGAGGCAAAGGAGCGGCTTACCCGCACAGGCTCCTGCTATTCCAACGCCGTGCTGGATGGGACTGAGTATTTCTACGCCCTGAAGCAGATGGAAAACGCCCAGTGGACACTGGCGTTCCTTGTTCCGGCAAAATATGTGGCCGTGAATACGCAGAAGCTGGTCAGCATCGTCATGATCATCATCATCGTCATTGCAATGGTGTTCTCGGTCATAACAGTTTTTGTCGGCTGGTCTCTCCTGCGGCAAAAGCAGCAGCAGGAGCTGCAGGCAGAAAAAGAAGCGAACCTCCGTCTGGAGCAATACAACATCCATCTGACGCAGGTAAACGATGAGCTGCGTCAAGCACAGGACATTGCCGCAGAGGCGTTACAGTCCGCCGAGCGCGCCAGCAAGGCTAAGACGGACTTCCTTGCCAACATGAGCCACGATATCCGCACCCCCATGAACGCCATCATCGGCATTACCACGCTGATGAAAAACGAGCTGCACCAGCCGGAAAAGCTGGCCGAACATCTGGACAAGCTGGAAAATTCCGGCCAGCTGCTGCTGGGCATCATAAACGATATTCTGGACATGAGCCGCATCGAGAGCGGCAAGACCACCCTGAATGTGGAAAAAATGAATCTGCCCCAGCAGATCAGCCAGCTGGACAGCATCATCCGCCAGCAGGCAGGCCAGCGCCGCCAGACCTTTACGGTAAACACCCATCTGCAGCACGAAAACGTGCTGGCAGACCCCAACCGTCTGAATCGGGTGCTGATGAATATTCTCTCCAACGCAGTCAAGTATACGCCCACCGGCGGGCATATCCGGTTTGAGGTGGACGAGCTGCCCCGAAACGAGCACTACGCCCGATACCGCTTTGTGGTGCAGGATGACGGCATTGGCATGAGCGAGGCCTACCAGAAGACCCTTTTTGACCCCTTTACCCGCGAGGAACGCTCTGGTACCAACAAGGTGCAGGGCACCGGCCTTGGTATGGCCATCACCAAGAACATCGTGGACCTGATGGGCGGCTCTATCAATGTGGAGAGTACCACCGGCAAGGGCACTCGCTTTGAGGTGGTGCTGGAATTTCCCGTTGATACCGAAGCAGATACGGTGCCAGAGGCACAGGTGCTCCCGGAGGAAGAGAAAGAAACTTCTCCTCTGTCCGGCATGAAGTTCCTCTGCGCCGAGGATAACGCCATCAACGCCGAAATTCTGGAAATGCTGCTGGAAGCCAATGGCGCAAGCTGCACCATCTGCTCCAACGGTCAGGAAATCGTGGATGCCTTTGCCAGCGTAAAGCCCGGCGAGTACGACATGATCCTGATGGATGTGCAGATGCCTGTGATGGACGGCTTGGAAGCCACCCGCCGCATCCGCAGCGGCGAGAATCCGCTGGGCAGAATCATTCCCATCCTTGCCATGACCGCCAATGCCTTCCTTGAGGATATGCAGAAGAGCAGGGAAGCCGGCATGGACGAGCACCTGTCCAAACCTGTGGATATCGCTGCGCTGGAGCAGACGGTAAAACGCTTCCGTGTTATCCCCCCGAAAATAAATAGCGGACAAGCGCGTTTCCGCAGAGGAAGCACACAAACGATGTGAATGATGCAGGAGAAGATTAGAACGTGAATACACTTTCCGAGATCGAGGAATATTACAAAGCGCGTGAGCAGCAGCTGTTGGAAAAACTTCATCAACAGGAAGCCGCTCTTGCCGCAGCGGAGCAAACGCTGAAACAATTGACCGAAAATCAGAAAGCACTGATGGACGAAACCACCGAGCAGCGTGCTGCACGGGAGCGGGCATTCAAATTTGAGGTCATGAAGACCCACAGTATGCTTGGAGCCGGGATGCTGCATGATCTGGATGAATTTGCCGAGCAACCGTTGCTGCAAACCGCCTACGAGATCGCCCGCTGGCACCACGAACGCTGGGATGGGCGCGGCTACCCGGATGGACTGAAGGGTGATGAAATTCCCATCAGCGCACAACTGGTTTCGCTGGCCGATGTATACGATGCACTGACCAGCGACCGCTGCTACAAAAAAGCCTACCCCCACGAAAAAGCCGTGCAGATGATCCTGAACGGCGAGTGCGGGGCGTTCAATCCGCTGCTGCTGCAATGCCTGACGGATATTCAGACCGACCTGAAAGAAGAGCTACAGGAGCATCCAAACTGAGCTGCAGATGCGATCAAAACAGGAGTATAAAAAGCCCGAATGAAACACAGAATCTCACGCCGTGCATTCCTGAACGGATGCACGCTGCTGGCGGCAGCTGCTGCCGTAAGCAGTCTGACTTCCTGCGGAGAAGAGGAAGCGAAAGACAGCGGTCTTGCACAAATCGTTGTGGGAAGCGACAGCTATCCACCTTATATCTATCTGAATAATGACGGTGTTCCCACCGGGATCGATGTGGAGATCGCCACCGAGGCGTTCCGCCGTATGGGGTATGCTGCCCGGTTTGAAACGATCAACTGGGAGCAGAAAACAAATCTTGTGGAAAGCGGCGCCATCGACTGCATCTGGGGCTGCTTTTCCATGCAGGGACGCGAAGAAATGTACCGCTGGGCGGGGCCTTACATGGTGAGCCGTCAGGTGGTTGCAGTGGATGCCGACAGCAGCATCCGATCCCTCAGCGACCTTGCCGGCAAGACCGTCGCCGTGCAGAGCACCGGCAAGCCGGAGGAGATCTTTCTCAGCGGCTCCGACCCGCGCATCCCGCAGACGGTGGAGGTGCTCAGCATCGAAAACCGCAGCGTGCAGTACGCGCTGCTGTCCTGCGGCTATGTGGATGCCATCGCCGCCCACGAGACAGGCATCCTGCAATATATGAAGGACAATGCCATAGACTTCCGCATTTTGGAGGAACCGCTGCTGGTCACCGGGCTGGGCATCGCCTTTGCCAAAAACGACAGCCGCGGGCTGAACACCCAGCTGAACGCGGTTCTTGCGCAGATGCGCACAGACGGCACACTGGAGCGGATCATTGGCCGATACCTTGAAAATGCTTCGCAGTATCTGGAGGTGAACACCATTGGCGCATAAAAACAGAACCCTTTCAGATGCAGGGAGATGGGTGATCCATTTGATCATCGGCGTGTTTTTTATGGTTGGCATCGTTTTTCTCTCGGATTGGCGGGCACTGCGTACAACGGAGGGACGTTTCTGCCAGACCCTTGATTTTGTCAAATCGCAGTCCACCAGCTTTGAAAAGTACAATGATATCGTTGCTGCCAAAGCGCTCCGCCGCACGGCGGTATCGGTGCATCAGCTGGCACAGGACCCTGCGCTCGACCTTTCCGACCCGCAGTGCCTGAACAGGCAGGCAAAGCTGCTCTGGCTCACAGGTATTTCAGTTCTGTCTCCGGACGGTACGCTCCTGTGCGAATCCACAACAAACGGCATCGGCTATGCTCGGTTTGGAGAGCAGCTCAAAAATGATACCGTTCTGGACGTTTCTTCTCACCCACAAAAGACCTACCTCAAGTGGGTCCTGCTGGAAGATGGGTCTGCTGTGGATGTTGCGGCACACAGGGCAAAAGGCAAAGATGTGATCCTGCTTGCCTACCGCTATACCCCGGCAGAATTTATAGAGGGAACGGCCTTGTCCATCCAGAGCGTACTGGACGGCTACTCGGTAGAAACCAGCGGCACATTGTTCATCGTGCAGAACAATCAGGTCATTGCCTCCAACCGCCCGGAGTTGATCGGGCAGGATGTTACGGACAGCCCGCTGGTACAGGAGATCCGCAAAGTCGGAACCGCCGAAACGCTGACCCATACCCATGATTGGAACGGCTCCGGCTGCTATTTTGGAATGTACTGTCATGGAAGATCCTTTGATCTCTATGCGTATACAGATGAAGGATCGGTCTTTCGTGAATCACTTCCGTTGATCCTGGTGGCGCTGGTCGGTTACATCCTGTTTGTAATGGTCCTTCAGGTGCTGCGCAGGCGCTCCGTGCAGGAGATGGAGCAGCAAAAGAAAGAACAGGAAAAAAAGTACCAGGCTCAGCTGGAAGAACAGAACCGCAAGCTGGAGATCGCGCTCCAGCACGAGGGGGCGGCAAACCGTGCCAAGCGGGAGTTCCTGTTCAATATGAGCCACGATATCCGCACCCCCATGAACGCCATCATCGGCTTCACTTCGCTGGCTGCGACCCATATTGATCATAAGGAACAGGTGCTGGACTACCTGAAAAAGATCTCTACCTCCAGCCAACACCTGCTTTCCCTCATCAATGATGTGCTGGATATGAGCCGCATCGAGAGCGGAAAAGTAAAAATTGAAGAAAAAGCGGTGCATCTGCCGGACCTCGTCCACGATGTGCGCTCCATCATTCAGCCCAATGTTTCGGCAAAGCGGCTGTCGCTTTTTATTGATACCATAGATGTGGAGAACGAGGATATCATCACCGACCCGCTGCGGCTGAACCAGATCCTGCTGAACATTTTGTCCAACGCCATCAAGTTCACTCCCACAGGCGGCATGATCAGCATCCGCATTTCCGAGAAAAACGGTGCGCCCAAGGGCCGGGCCTGCTATGAGTTCCGCATCAAGGACAATGGCATCGGCATGAGCGAGGAATTCCAGAAGCACATCTTTGAGGAGTTCGCCCGTGAGGAAAACTCCACCGTCAGCGGCATTCAGGGCACCGGCCTGGGCATGTCCATCACCAAGAACATTGTGGACCTGATGGGCGGCACCATCGCCATTGAAAGCGAGCCGGGCAAGGGCAGCGAGTTCATCGTGGATCTCTGCTTCGCACTCAGCGGACAAAAGATAGAGTCCCGGCAGCTCCCGCAGCTGGAAGGGCTGCGGGCACTGGTGGCGGACGACGATACCGACACCTGCCTGAGCGTCAGCACCATGCTGTCCAAGATCGGGATGCGGCCGGAGTGGACGATCTCCGGCAGGGAAGCGGTGATCCGCACCCGGTATGCCATGGAGCAGGGGGATGAATTCAGCGTTTACATCATCGACTGGCTGATCCCCGATATGAACGGCATCGAGATCGTGCGGCAGATCCGCAAGGTGATCGGGAAAAACTGCCCCATCATCATTCTGACAGCCTACGACTGGGCAGATATCGAAGAGGAAGCCCGCGCTGCCGGTGTTACCGCCTTCTGCGAAAAGCCGCTGTTCCTCTCGGAGCTGCGCAGAGTGCTGGCAGAGCCGTTCGGTGCAGAGCCTGCCTGCAGGCCGGTGCAGCTGAACGCGGAGGCCTTCAAAGGAAAAAAGATCCTGCTGGTGGAGGACAACGAGCTGAACCGTGAGATCGCAGTGGAGATCCTGAAGGAAGCGGGCTTTGAGGTGGAATCTGCCGAGGATGGCGAGATCGCCGTCCGGAAGATGAAGCAGGCGGCAGACGGACAGTATGACCTGATCCTCATGGACATCCAGATGCCCAACATGGACGGCTACGAGGCAACGCGGCAGATTCGTGCGCTGCCGGATGCCGCAAAGGCTGGCATCCCCATCTTTGCAATGACGGCAAATGCCTTTGAGGAAGACCGTCAGAACGCACTGAAGGCCGGTATGAACGGCCATATTGCAAAGCCGCTGGATATTCCGCACCTGCTGCAGGTCCTTGCAGATGTACTGAAATAAACAGCGCCCAAAAGCACCCACAGCAAGCGCCACAGAGGTTTTGAATCTCCGGTGAGCAAATTGCTGCGGGTGCTTTATTTCTTATGCCTGAACGGCAGTTTCTGTGATGGTTGGTGTAGCAATTTAACTGTACCACAGAACGGCTCATTCGTCTTTTTTCACTTTGTGACACATCTATTGTAATCCTACACAGCTTTTATGGTTCAATATATGAAATTTTATTGAAAATTTTTCATGGTAGTGGTAAAATATTTTTATGTCTCTTTCATTCTGTGCCCCTTCGCGGTAGAGGGAGAGCGCAAAACAGAAAAGACGCAAAAATTGCGGCATCCTTTCCGTGGGTGGGTTTTACAGCACACACTCTTGCGGGCGGTGATGTATGATCAGTAAGCAAAAGCAGCCAACCGCAAAACGATGGCTGTCCAAGAAGTGTGAGGAGAAGGATCGGATGAAAACAAAAACATTGCGCCGCCTATTTTCCATGCTTGCGGCACTGGTGATGGGGCTATCCCTGCTCACCGGATGCAGCGAAAAAAATGCGGAACGAACACAGGAGCAGGAAGACGCTCAGACTATTCAGGTGTATCTGTGGAGCACCAGCCTGTACGAAAACTATGCGCCCTATGTTCAGGCGCAGCTGCCGGACGTGAACATTGAATTCATCGTCGGCAACAACGATCTGGATTTTTACAAGTTTTTGCAGCAAAACGGCGGTCTGCCGGATATCATCACCTGCTGCCGGTTCTCGCTGCACGATGCGGCACCGTTGAAGGACAGCCTGATGAACCTTGCCATGACCAATGAGGCGGGCGCTGTGTACAACACCTACCTCAACAGCTTCAAAAACGAGGATGGCAGTGTGAACTGGCTGCCGGTGTGCGCGGATGCCCACGGCTTTGTGGTCAACCGCAGCCTTTTTAAGCAGTACGATATTCCTCTGCCCACCGATTACGAGAGCTTCGTTTCGGCCTGCCAGGCGTTTGAGAAAGTGGGCATCCGCGGCTTTACCGCCGATTATCTGTACGACTACACCTGCATGGAAACGCTGCAGGGGCTTTCCGCTGCCGAGCTTACCACGACTGATGGGCGCAAGTGGCGCACTGCTTACAGCGACCCTGCCAGCACCGCACGGGTGGGTCTGGACGACACCGTGTGGCCGGGGGCGTTTGAGCGGATGGAGCAGTTCATTCAGGATACCCACCTTACAGCAGATGATCTTGCATTGAATTACGACGATGTGACCGGAATGTTCCGGAACGGAGAAGTTGCCATGTACTTTGGCACCTCTGCTGGTGTAAAAATGTTTCAGGATCAGGGCATTAACACAACATTTCTTCCATTCTTTCAGGAGAACGGTGAAAAGTGGATTATGACTACGCCATATTTCCAGGTGGCCTTAAACCATGATCTGACAAAGGATGAAACACGCAGAAAGAAAGCAATGGAGGTACTGGATACAATGTTTTCAGCGGATGCGCAGAACAGGATCGTTTATGATGGACAGGATCTGTTAAGCTACAGTCAGGAGGTGGATATGCAGC
>OIBX01000251.1_pt1 | contig 21687 bp, 14 predicted proteins | sample 1581151 | NCBI WGS metagenome assembly OIBX01 (sample SAMEA3882527, study PRJEB24775) | human gut metagenome | biome: human-associated habitat; feature: intestine environment; material: feces | place: Netherlands | collected 2009/2010 | reverse complement strand
ATGCAAGTAAGAAAGGACCTTTTATTTCTATAGATTACTTGCAGAAGATTTTAACCAAACGAATGGATACATTAAAAGAAAATGAGGAAGATATTTACGGACATGATGGAATCAACCTCATCACTCCCATTATGGGTAAGACACACCTGACCCTTATGTTCCAAATATTAGGTTTCAACTCTAATATCAAACATCGGATCAGCCTTGTAGCCACAGAAGGAACTGTTCCTGACGCAAACGGATATATGGCCGTAGAATTACGCCACAATGCCGAAGGTGACAGACAGGAATATCCGAGTTCCGGTTATGTATCCTTCCCTTTATTGGATGTTCCCGGATATAAAGAGGGTAAGCTACAAGGATTTAAAATAAAAATGAATACCATTAACAATGGCGAAGAAACCGTTACAGTAAGTTATAATAAAAGTAAATCTACAAACTTTCCGTTCATACAGAAAGGTATATCCAACACAAAAACTAAATGATTCTTAACAACTCCTTGTCTTATTGTAACGAAAAGGCTGTATCCGAAAATCTTTCGATACAGCCTTTATCATTTATTCCACCTTATTATTATCCGAAGTTCTGTAGCCTCTCAAAAAATCAGCCACATTCATACGTTTCTTTCCTGCCAGCTGCAAAGTAAGCACATTAATAAAACCATCTTTTACAGCCACCTGAAAATAGGTCTTCATATCCGTACGGATATCGCCTATATTCATCTCATGTGAAGCAAAAACTTTCTCCGTTTCATATATTTTTAAAACCTGACGTGTTCCATCAGCCACACACAGTTCGGTCCATGCAGCCGGATAAGGAGACAGCCCGCGAATAAAGTCATAAATCTGCTTCACACCTTTATTCCAGTCTATACGGCAAGTCTCTTTAAATATTTTCGGTGCCGGACGCAACTCCGTTTCCTGCCGGATCAAACTTTCCTGAGGAACAGGTTTCACACTTCCATTCAAAATAGCATCCACGGTTTCCAAAACCAAATCTCCCCCCAAATACATCAGCTTATCATGTACTATTTCCACATTATCCGTATCAGCAATAGGAACGCGCACCTGTTGGATAATCTCACCGGTATCTATCTCATGTTTCAAGAAAAAAGTCGTAATACCAGTTTCCGTATCTCCGTTTATCACCGCCCAATTTATAGGAGCAGCTCCTCTATATTGAGGTAATAAAGATGCATGCAAGTTAAATGTGCCCAAACGCGGCATATTCCATACTATTTCGGGAAGCATACGGAAAGCAACTACAATTTGTAAATCGGCTTGTAAAGACCGGAGTTCCTCTATAAAAGCCTCATCCTTCAATTTCTCCGGCTGAAGTATCCTCAGACCTTGAGAAACAGCATATTCTTTCACCGGACTAGGTTGCAGCACACTGCCATGTCGTCCCATCGGTTTGTCGGGCATAGTTATCACACCTACTACATTATAGCCTCCTTCAACCAATCTTTTCAGGCTCTCCACCGCAAAATCGGGAGTACCCATATATACGATCCGCAAATCTTTCTTTTCCATATACTTACATTATTTAATCTTCAGAGAAATCAACCAACACCTGCCGGTACGAATTAAATATTTTGGACTTGGAAACAAACCCTTTGTATTTTCCCTCTTCATTAATCACAGGCAGGTTCCAGGCCTTTGTATCATCAAACTTCTTCATCACTTCTTCCATTGAATCAGTAACATTGATCCGTGCCGGAGGAGAAATCATAAATTTTTCCACCTTGAAACGATGGTATAATTCCTGACGGAACATAATATTACGGATATCATCCAATACCACAATGCCCAAAAGTTCTCCATTGACATCCACTACCGGAAACAAATTGCGTTTAGCCTGCGAAATGACTTTAACCATTTCACCTAAATCCATATCAGGACGCACTTTCTCAAAATCAGTTTCAACCACACTGTCAATATTCATCAGAGTCAATACGGCCTTGTCTTTATGATGCGTTATCAATTCACCTTTCTTAGCCAAACGCATAGAATAAATACTATGCGGCTCGAATATCATAATGGTAAGATAAGAGCTGACAGATACCATCATCAGCGGAAGGAACAAATCATACCCGCCAGTCAGTTCTGCAATCAGAAAAATACCAGTCAGCGGAGCATGCATTACTCCCGACATCAATCCCGCCATTCCCAACAAGGCAAAATTTTTCTCCGGGATATAAGGACCTACATGCAGTTCATTACAGAAATGAGCGAAGATAAACCCGGTGATACACCCCAAGAACAAACTGGGAGCAAAAATTCCCCCGCAACCACCACCGCCATTCGTTGCACTGGAAGCAAAGACTTTGAAAAGTACAATCATGGCCAAATAAACGAGTAACAAATTATCGAACCCATAAAAGATAGAGTTATTCATTACTGTATTCCAGTCATGATTGGTTACGCCATTCAGCAATAAATTAATAGTATCATATCCTTCACCATACAATGGAGGAAACAAGAAAATCAATATGCTCAGCATTGCACCGCCTATAGCCAGCTTGATATACGGATTACTATATCGACGAAATATATTCTCCACAGAATTCATAGCCCGCGTAAAATACAAAGAAACCAATCCGCACGCAATGCCTAACAGAATTGCCGAAGGAATGCGCTCCATCAGAAACGGTTCATCCATATGGAACTTGAACATGGCATCGGGACCGGTAAGAATATAAGAAACAGTAGCTGCCGTGACACAGGAAACAAGAAGAGGCAACAATGATGCCATCGTCAGATCAATCATCAAGACTTCCAAAGTAAAAACCAAGCCTGCAATAGGAGCCTTAAAAATACCGGCCACAGCACCTGCCGCACCACACCCCACCAACAGCATCAGGGTCTTATGCTCCATCTTGAATACACTTCCCAAATTAGAACCGATAGCCGATCCGGTCAGCACAATCGGAGCCTCTGCACCTACGGAACCACCAAAACCGATAGTAATGGCACTGGCTATCACAGACGACCATGTATTATGCCGCTTGATGCGGCTTTGGCGACGGGATATGGCATATAATATTTTCGTCACCCCATGACTGATGTCATCTTTCACAATATAACGAATGAACAATCCGGTAAGAAAAATACCAAAAACCGGATACACCAAATACAACCAGTTGACTCCTGTAGAATCAAAATTTTCAGTCAGAAATTCCTTGATCCATTCTACTAGAAACTTCAGAAACCATGCGGCCAATGCCGTAAAAATACCAGCAAGAAAACTTAATATAAGAATAAAGTGTTTCTCTTTTATCTTCTTTTCGCGCCATAAGATAAAGCGCTGTAACCAACTTTTCTTATTTTCGTCTATAATTGCGTCCATTCCTTTTTTTACTCTCTAATAATCTTCACTTCTCCCCCTTTACCCAGTTTGATAATGCTGGATGGTTTGGGATGCCCCACTTCATCTTGTCTATACTCCACAATATAGTCTACAGCTTGTTTTACTTCTTCACTGATTTCACTGAAGTTGGCAGGTGAAGGCTGACCGCTGATATTGGCAGAAGTCGACACAATAGCTTTACGAAACCGGAAACAAAGTTGTTTGGAGAATTCCTCAGCCGTAACACGAATACCTACACTGCCGTCCTCAGCCAGCAAATTCTCAGCCAGATTACGTGCCCCATCATAAATAATAGTCAATGGTTTTGTGGTAAACTCAATCAAATCCCAAGCTACCGCAGGTACATCACTAACATAAAAATTTACTTTTACCGTACTGTCCACCAATACAAGCATCGCCTTACTGTCAGCACGCTTCTTTATATCATAAACTCGTTTCACCGCCTCCGGATTAGTTGCATCACAACCTATTCCCCAAATAGTATCAGTAGGATAAAGAATCACTCCTCCCTTCTGCATCACTTCACAGGCTCTCTTCAAATCCTCTCTAAAATCTCCGTTCATATCGTTTTTTATTATTTGGTTCTCATTTTAACAAGTTGCAAATGTAGCAAATCCTCTTGATAATGACGAGTTAAACCCGAAAAAAAGATACCTTGATTGTTTTCCGAAACAGTCAAGGCATCTTGTCCACACAATAAGGATACTAATTCTCCCTTTATCTTCTATTTTAAAACAAAGTATTCGTATCCTCCACCAGCCTGCCCATAGCCCAAGCCGCCCGGATATTCAGTTCTCTATCCAAAATCAACACATCGGCATCCATATCTTTCTGCAATGCCCCCTTCCGGTCATCCACTCCCATAATCCGTGCCGGAGTTTCAGAAGCCATCCGCACGGCATCGGCCAGCGGAATACCAGCTTTTACCATTGTCCGTACCAATACATCCATGGTTGCTATGCTACCTGCCAATGAAGAATGATCAGCCATTTTGCATACACCATCTTCTATAATCACATTAGGATCTGTTATTTCCATTCCATCAGCGGCGGCATATGCCAAAGCATCCGTAACCAAACAAGTTTTTTCCACTCCCTTCAACTTATAAGCCAACCGAAGAATAGTAGCAGGTAAATGGATACCGTCGGCAATCAATTCAATGGTCATTCCGTCTGTCAGATAAACACTTTCCACTGTCCCTTCGTATTTATATTCACGACATTTATGGAATCCCGGCATACCGTTATAGAAATGGGCAGTATGAGTAAACCCAGCTTCAAACGCAGCTTTTATCCCCTCGTATTCCGATTCTGTATGTGACACAGCCACTAATATACCTTTTGATTTCAAATAGCGGGCAAATTCCAACGCGCCCGGAAGTTCAGGTGAAGCGTCCCAACGCTTGATGCAGTCAGTACTTTCCAATAAAGAAGTATATTCCTCTTTATCAGGATTCTTCAATTTCCCGGCAAACTGCTCACCTGCTCTTTTCGGATTCAGATAAGGGCCTTCTACATGCAACCCCAACACAGGACTGTCCTTCTCGTTCATCAAGGTTTCGCACACAGTTACCGCCTTACGGATTTCTGAAAAAGGAGAAGAAGACAAAGTTGGGAAAATACTGGTCGCCCCATGCTTCTGATGCGCTTTTATAGCTGCGCGGAACGCCTCTTCCGTACATTCATTAAAATCGTGACCACCACCGCCATGAGCATGCATACACACATATCCGGGTACAATATACATCCCTTTAGCATCAATCAATTTTGCACCGATCAGTGCCAGGTCACAGTTAGTCACTTCCAATATTTTATTATCCCGTATCAGTACAGAGCCTTCGTCCAGCCAACCTTGCGGAGTAAAAATCTTGCCGTTAATAATTTGAGTCAACATGATTAGCGAGTATTAGATAATATTTATTCAACGTTTTTTTGTAACAACAAAAGTAAACACTTCTATTGAAAAAGAAAAGTAAAACCTTTATTATCTTTTTTGTTTCTTCAATGAGAATATAGGCAAAAACAAAAATATTCCAAGTATAGACATAACTAACCCGCCTATAGTACCTGCTGCCAAAGGGAACCAGAAAGCCTCTTTTCCATCTCCCACCATAAAAGGAATAAATCCCAGAATAGTAGAAACGACCGTCAGAAAGATAGGCAGAATTTTCGAATTCCATGCCTTGGTGAAGGCACGTACCGGTAATAACAGAGGATACCTTTTTCTTATCGCATTATATTCATTTAGAATATAAATACTGGCATTTACTGTAATACCGCAAAGTAATACAAAAGAAGCAAATCCCCCCTGATCAAAATTCAGTCCGAAAAGATAAAACGTAAGGAATACGCCGATATAGGATATCGGAATAACAAAAATGATAGCCAAAGGCTGTTTCAAGGAATTAAACAAAATAGCCGTCGTAAAGAAAATAATGGCGATTACAATCAACAGCAATGCGTATTGCTTGTTATCTTTCTTATTCCATGACCAGTAATCCTGCTCATTTTCGGCTGTATATCCCATAGGCAATATCTTATTAAATTCTTCCAAGTCTTTCTTCAACAGTTTTTTTCCTTGTTCGGAAGAACCGATATATTCATATTGCAGACAAAGCCGGTATTGCTGGTTTTCTTTAGCGACTTTCTGAGGTGACTGTCCCTTCCGGACAGTAGCGAAATCAGCCAGTTTATAAGAACGGCCATCAATAAAAAAGGGTATATTGACCAATCCCCATACATCATATCGTTGTCCCTGAACCGATGAAAGTTTCAATTGCTCCGTCTGACTGTCAAACAACACGTTACCACAATAAATATCCCTTCCGAAAACAGGGCGCAAAGCGGCGAACAGCTGCGTGGCTGTAATATGCTCTTTCGCCATCCTCAACCTGTCCAAATCCAGATAGAACTCGCTATAATCATCTTTCCACCAAGAGAACTCCGAATTTACCGTAACCTCTTTAATACGACGGTGTAATAACAACTTCTCTTTCAGCTGTTCTGTCCAATAAGAAAGTTCGTCATAATTATATCCATACAGTTTCACACGGAAACTTCCCGCACTCTCACGCACATCGTTACTGAAGCCCTGATCCTGCAAACCATATACACTCCAGCTACCACCTCCCAAAGTCAGTGCCTTACTGATTATATTAGCTTTCAAAGTATACGGGAATCCGCTCCGCTGATTTTCTTTTGTAAAATAAATCTGGATATTAGCCTGACGCGCATTATAGATATACGTCTGAAACTGCCTGATTTCCTTGAAATCGCTCAGATAAGTTTCCATCCTCTTAATCAGCACATTCATCTGCTCCAATGTACTGCCATTAGGCAACGTAGCATAAACGGAAAGCACCACTTCACCTTCATCACGATTGAAATAACTTCCCTCGTATACTTTTTCCGCAAAAAGACGGAGGCTGCCACCTAAAGCCTTGTTGATTACCGGCTTTACCTTATCCTTGAAGGTAGGATTATCAAATACCTTATTATAATATTCCACCCATTTACCTTCTCCTTCCATCTTCTCGGGCAGCATAAATACAGGCAGACCGAACCCCAGCAGCAATAATAGGCAAGCTATCACCCTGAAACGGCATAAATAATAAATCACCCCTTGATAGAAACGGGTAAAATAGACAGTCAACCGTTTCATAAAAGTGGGTCTGAGCAGAAAACGTCTTCTTTTTCTTCTCTTTTTCTTTTCCAAACCTATTTTATCAATCATGGACGGAACAAAGAATAATGCAACAAACAAAGATACTGCCAGATTGATAATGACCACCGCTGCAAAATCCTGCAAGTTCAGACGTATCTTCTCATCCAGAAAGAAAATAATAACCAATGCCCCGATAGTAGTCAGCGTGGCCGCCAGTACAGAAACAAACGCCTTCAGATTGCGGCGATGCAGAATATGGTCTGTCATCACTATCGTATTATCTATCACCAAATTCAATGAGATGGTAATACCCGCCAATGAATAAAGCTGCATTTCCAGACCAAATGCATAATAAAGAATGACGGCAACAAATATATTAACCGCCAGACTGGTCACAATCAGGAACAGATAACGCAGATTTCGTGTTATCAACGCTACAAACAGCAATAAAATCAATACGGTCAGTCCGGTACGGAAATAAATCTTATCCAATTCTTTCTGAATATATTCCGTAGCGTCATAACTGATATGTACCTCATAGCCCGGAGGCATCTTCTGTTGCAACTCACCCATAAGGTGCTTCACTTCCCCACTTAAATTTAATTGATTGGCAGTTTCCTCGGCTGTGATATACAGGTAGACAGAATTCAGCCCGTTTATCCGGTAATAACTTTGCGGTCGTTCTTCCACATGCCTTACCTTTATCAGTTTATCCAGCGTAACCATCGTTCCATCTTCGGCTTGCAGTTGAATGGCTCCCGGTTCAAATTCCATTTCTTTTTCAGTAGATGTACGTACCAGTCTGATCCACTCTCTGCCCTCCGCACCTTTTTCAATAGAACAGATCCCCAGAAACTCTTTTTCATAATGGCGGTTAATGGCCCGTTGCACAGCCTGCAGTGTGATTCCCAAACGCGAAAGCTGGTCACTGTCATACTCCAACTGCCACTCCATAGGTGTAGCTCCATTCAGTTCCACTTTATAAATCCCCTTCAACTGTCCCAATACCGGCTTGATATTCTCTTCCGCATACTGCTGAATCAAAATAGGATTGGCAGGCGCATTCAGTGTATAAGTAATAAAAGGTCTGGATGCCTTATCATCCGAACGTCGCGTACTGATTTGAGGATAACTCACCCCCTCGGGCAGCTGAGGCCAGGTCTGTCTGATGATGGTAGACACTTCAAAGCGGGTAACGTCAATATCCGCATGCTTGTCCAGTTCCAAAGAAATTGAGCCGCTGCCGTTATCCGAAGTAGAGTTCACCTTCCTGATTCCCTTTACTCTGGCCATCATCGCCTCCAGTTTACTGGTAACCTCCGCCTCAATAACCCGTGACGAATTGCCGGGCATACTGAAAGAAACAGTCAGACCGGGCAAGGTACGCGACGGCGCCAGCTTAACCGGCAACAGCGGTACTAATACCACCCCTATCAGTGACAGGCAGACAAATGTCACTATCAAGGTAAACGAGGAGAGGTTACGCGGATTACTCATCGATAAATTCCTGTATTAAAATCAAACTTGTCCGCAAGGGAAAAACCGGACTCAAAATCGTGCAGCGTCAGTTTACGTATCTTATAATAATTCAACCAATAATTCTGCAAAGCCGAAATATAATTTTTCTGCGCCTCCTGCTGGCGGTTCAACGAAAGAGTAAGACTATTCACATCCGCCTTTCCGATGATAAAACGTTGGCGTGTCTGCTCGTATGCCATTACGGCAAGATCCAAAGCCTCCTCCGCACTCGCAATCAAACTCTGCTGAATATTAAAATCATTCACCGTCATAATCACCTCTTCCTCCACACTCAGTTCTTCCTGACGGGCGGCAATCCTCACCACATTCAGATTATTTCTCGCCATATTATATTTACCCTTTCTCACCCCCCAGTCAATCAAAGGAATAGAAACACTGACAGAAACCAAGTCCTGTTGCAAAGGATGCCTGTAAGCATCTCCCAGTTTATCCGCCACCTGGTTAAAGCCCACACTGGCATTAAAGCTGGCATTGAAACGGGATTCTTTCTTTGTCTTGTCCACATTCTGTTCCGCTTCCAGCACATTCTGCCGTTGTTCCAGGAAAGTAGGATTATTCTCTTTGGCCCGCATCAACGCATCATCTACGGGAATCATCTTTCCTGTGGGACGTCCCGGTATATCCAATTCAATCACAGTATTCTTATCCAGGTTCAGAAAGGAAGCCAATGAAAACATAGCGCGTTTCAAAGCAATCTGCGCATTCTGCAACGTATTATGCGCATTCACTTTGTCCAGCTGCAATGTCAGCAAATCGGCACGTGATATGGCTGCTATCTTATGACGCTGGAGTCCGATGCTATAAAGGGTATCACTGGACGCCACATTCTCCTCCGCCAAGCGGTAATCCGCCTGTGCCATAGCCAACGCAAAGAAATAAGTCACCGCTTCTTCTGAAACCATTTCCGTGTTATAAATGAATTGCTTCTTCACCTTTTCATACTTCAACGGCTCTATTTTCCGGTCCCAACGAAAAGCATTATATCCCAACAGGCTCTGTTGATATCCCACACGCACAGGGATACTGGAATACTGTGTAGACTTTGAGTCACCGAAATTACGCATAAAGTCCAGTTCCGAATCAATATAGAAAGTACCGCCCGTCCAGTCCAGATTCTGTTTGATACTCAATCCACCCGATGCGCTGAACATCTGTTGTTCACGATACACATCCATATCCTCATTCGAATCATAACGCTGGGTGATATAGCGATAATATTTAGCCGGAGTCAGATCCAGCGTAAGACTCGGCAAACGGTTCGCCTTGTAAGTACGATATTCCCAATATCCCGACAAATAAAGATTCTGATATCTGAAAGCGGACAAGGAACTATCATTCGCAATCTCTATCGTGCGTTGCAAATCCAGCTTCACCACCTGCTGCGCCTTTGCTCCGAGAGACAACAGCATACACCCCACCATCCATATGCTAATGTACTTCATTTTTGTCATGTTTTCTATAAATAAACCAATATATTAAAGGAATGATAAACAAGCTGACCAAAGTTCCCACCACCATAGAGCCAATCATGGCAATAGACAAAGGCTTCTGCATCTCCGACCCCATATCCGAGGTAAACAGCAACGGAACCATTGCAAAGACAGTTGTCAGCGAAGTCATGATAATCGCTCTCAACCTGCGCCTGCCCGCTGTATGAATGGCTTCCACCAAAGGCATCCCCGCTTTCCGTAATTCATTGATGGCATCCATTTTTAAAATAGAGTCATTCACCACAATACCACAAGTCACGATAATGCCTATGGCAGACATCAAATTCAACGTGTGACCGAAAACCCATAATGCCAGCAAAGCAAAAGCCGTATCAATAGGAATTTCCATCAAGACAATCAGCGGTTGCAGGAAACTCTCGAATTGCGCGCAAAGGATAAAATACATCAGCAACAAAGAAACAAAAAGAATCACAGTCAATTCCCCCATCATTTTTTCATTCGAAAAGAAACTACCCGAGAAATCCACTTCCCATTCCTTTTCCTCACTAACCACCTCTTTTACATTCCGCATCAGTTCCGGTGCATCCTTCACATCATAAAAACTTAAAGGAATATATTCTCCGTTCTTTCCCGCCGTAATACTCTTCAAATCTTCGGCGGGCACTACCGTCACCAGATTATTCCAAGGAATATGATTCACCTCTCCGTTACCATCCGCCATCGTCCGCACCAAAGTTTCACTTAATACACTATTTACACTCTTTTCCTCTCCGGCAATACTGATAGGCAGATATTGCTGATAAGAGCGTAAAACGGAAACCTTGTTTTCTTTGAAAGCCGTGCGGAGCACCCGCGTCAATTCATCATATGATACGTTATACAACAACAGTTTTTCTTTATTGATTATCAGATTCATCTGATTCCGGAAAGCGATGCCCGTCGGAACATTATCCGCCACCCGCGTAATTTCCTTTTCCAACCGCTGCAAATGCTCCGCATCCGGTGCCTGCGACTTATTCGCCGTATGGAGTTCCGCTACCACATCCGCTTCTCCTGTCACAAACAATTTTTCAAAGATTGTTTCGGGAGGTGAGAAAGTAACCACAGCCAACGGATATTTCTCTCTTATCTCCTTCTCTAATAATTCCTGCAATGAATAGATTCCGGATGGCTTTTCCGTCTTGAAATAAAGTTCCGCTTCGGTAGACGAAAGTTCACTGCCCCCGTTCAATATATAATCCTGCATACCCACATAAGCAGCATGCTCCGTTACCCGGTCGTCCACCTGTTTCATTAAATCATCCACCCGGCGGTTGTTCTCGTCCACATGGATATTCTCATTCCACTCTATCCTTGCCACCAGTTCATTCTGGTCAATCTGCGGCATACGCTCTTTTTCCATTACATAAAAAAGAAACACACACAGTGGAAGGGTTGCCAGCGTGCCGGTCACACAAAGCTTTTTATGTGAGAACACCCAGTCAATCCCTTTATCATAAAAGCTTTCCAGCCACTCATTTTTCAGCAGATTGTCAAAACGTCTGGAAAGAAATCCCTTACTGCGGATACCGACCTTATAAAACAACAGATACAATACGGGCAGCAACATAATACCCGTAATATAAGATATCATCAATCCCACCGTGATAGAAAAAGCCTGATCCATAAAAATAGCTCCGGCTATGCCACTCATAAATATCAAAGGCACAAATACCGCAATGGTTGTAAGGGACGAACTGAGCATCGGTGTAATCATTTCCGTCGTGCCCACGGCACACGAACGTTTCAGAGAATACCCCCGTTCACGATACTGCGAAATATTTTCCGTTACAATAATGGCGCTGTCTATCATCATACCTACTGCCAGAATCAAGCCCGAAAGTGATATCACATTCAGCGACACATGACAGAAATAAAAGAAAAAGAATGTGATTACAATAGAAGTAACCATGCTGATGCCGATAATCAACGGTGAACGGACATCCCCCAAAAACAGCACGGCTACAATAAAGATAAACAAGAAACCCAAAGATAGGTTCTGCTGTAAATTTGAAATGGTGTAGTCCAGCAATTCCGTCTGGTTACGGCTCACGCTGAACTCAATATCCGGATACAGGGATGCAAAATAATCGGTTGTTTCTTTCAGCTTCTCTTTCATGACATCCATATTTTCATCGCTCTGCTTGATAATGGCCAGCGTTACCGCCCTTTTTCCTCCGGCTACGGAACGTCCCATCTCTTTTTGCGAAACAATATCTACTTTGCAGAGCTCTTTCAACTGCATAATACGTTCCCCCTTGCGGATATAGATATTCTTCACATCCTCCGGGGTACGAAGCAGGGTAGCTATGCGAATATTATATTCATAATAACCATCCCTCACCAACATGCTTCCCGGCTCTACATTATTGGCGGAAAGTGTATTCTCTATATCCTCCACACTGATACCCGTCATGGCCAGTTTATCTTTATCGGGAACTATCTGAAGTAATTTTCCGGGGACACCGGTAATATCAGCCATTGCTACCTCAGGCAACTGTTCGATGCGGCGTTTGACCACATTTTCCGCCAGTTCGCACATATCCAGAAATTGTTGCTCGTCGGTTTCCTGATAAGCACCGTCGTTTTTCAAAGTCATATTGACATAAAGTACAGGAATATCCGTTGCACTCGCTTTGATAGCCTTGGGACGCGTCACTTCCTTGGGAAGACTGTTCATAGCGGCATCTATCTTCTCATTCACCTCTATAAATGCCAGATCGGTATTCACACCAAAATCAAATTCCAGACGGATAACGCCCGCCCCGTCACGAGTTTCACTTTTTATTTCTCTCAGTCCGGCCACTTGCAGCAACTGCCTGCGCACAGGGGTAACCACCGTATTCTCCAATTCCCGTGCCGATGAATTCTCACCCGTCACCTGTATGGTAATCTGCGGTATGGCAATATCGGGCAGCAAAGATACAGGCAGCGAGAAGTAAGTCACCAACCCGACAATAAAGCAGGCGGTAAAGGCCATCAGCACCGCAATGGGACGTTGTAATAAGAACTTAACCATACTTTTAATTTTTAATCACCCTCACCGGTGCTTCATGAGCCAGATTCACATTTCCGGTAGTTATCACCTCCATACCTTCTTCCAGTCCGTCTGTGACAGTATATTCCTCCATATTCTCCAATCCCGTATGCACATAGTTCCACATAGCTTTACCCTCCTTCAGTGTAAATACCACTTGTTTGCCGGAACGTAGTACAACTGCCGTTTTGGGGATAACCAGTTGTTCGCCCACAGAACGCTTCACGCTTACCCTTACATTCATGCCGTCAAACAACTTATTACTACCGTTCACCCGCGCCTTTACACGTACCATCCCATTCTCGTCCACCAGCGGATTAATCTCGCTGATGCTTCCCTGTCGTACACCTGCTGCCGAGGCATACGGAGTAATCTCCACCTTATCCCCCACTTTCAGTAACGGCAGTTCATTTTCAAGTACGGTGAAATCCACCTCCATATTTCCGGTATTGATTACCCGGCAGAAAGGCTCGGAAGTTTTGGGCATATTATATCTCTTTTCAAAAAGGTTGGCAATCACTCCATCGAAAGGAGCAGTCAACGTAGCTTGTTCCATATCATATTGAGCAGATTCATATTGAGCTTTGCTCTGCTCATACCCGCTTTTTACTTTTGCCAGTTCCAGCACATCAGCAGGTATCACCTTCAGATTATCGGGAGCATATCCTTGTCCTATCAACACATCCTGCATCTCCAGGGTAGCCTGTGCCAAACTATTTTTATTCTGTACCAACGTATTGTTCAACTTAAACAAATCCAATTGGGCTATTTTTTGACCTTTCCGCACTATATCCCCGTTCTTTACCCAGATATTCGCCACCACTTCCGAGGTACGAAAATACAGGTCGGCATAATCCTGTGCCGTCACTTTCCCGTTACTGATCAATTCATGATTGAAAACCTGCTTTTTCAGCGGCATCACCGTCACCTCATTGGGTAAAGAAGGAAGAACTGTTTCCACCCCTTCTTTTTCCGTTGTTTCCTTTTTTTCTCCCGAGCAGGCAGTGAAAGAAACGGCTAATAATAAGCCTGATGCAAATATGTGTAATTTCATGGTCATATTTTGTGATATCTATAACAAATAAAAACTTTTTATTTTGAAAAAACTAATTTTCGGGTACTTTTTTTAATAATTCCCGTGCTTTCCGTCTCATCTGCTTGATAGCGGTAGACTGAACTTTCGGTTCTTTCTCCAATACAGTCTGTACCATCTGCTCCAATTTGTCACACTGATAAAAAGCCGGTTCCGCATATAAATGAGCCAATAGATAATAAGGATAAATTCGTCCGGGTAACCGATGGACAGCACGCATAAACCAATATTCCGCACTATCATAGTGCTTCATTTCCTGTTCGTTTTTCCCGATAATGTTCAGTATCATGGGGTCACCACTCACTTTCAAGGCCTCTTTCAGTACTTTATTTGATATTTCAGGCTTATGAAGTTTATGCAAAGCATGGCCATACTCAAACATAAAGCGAGCATTCCCTTTCATTTCTTTCTGAATTTCAGCATAACTTTCTACTGCTTGCTGATAAGCTCCCGAATGGTAAAACATACGGCTTTTGGTCCATTGCTTACAAGCTTCTACAGTCTTGGATTTCTGCTGATATTTACAGAAACAGCCATAGCTTCCGATTAACAATAAGATAGTAAACAAAAGGCGAAACCAGACTTTCTCTAAAGGAAGAACACGAATACTGCAAGCCAGCACCGATATAATCAAAGCCGAAACAAACGCTGGAAATTGTAGTGGATAAGAAGAAAACGCAAATACCGCTAAAGATAGCAATGCGCCGCATAGTCCATAGATACCTTGTTTATGACCTATGTACATGCTCCCACCTAGTATCAACAACCCGATGCAAAGCACAGGTATTCCCCAGGCAATGGCTACTTGCAGATATTCATTGAAAACATATTCGGGAGCACCTGCCACAAGTTCCTCCGTTGCCGTATAATTTCCGGCTGCAAAATAATTCTCCTGCGCTTGTCCGTAAGCAGCCGGAACACTGTTCCATCCGCATCCTGTCCATGGGTGCTCACTGACAGCTTGGGCAGCAATTTTCCACATAAACAGACGGCCGTCTGCCGAATCCTTTTTCATTTGATAAATGCCACCCAATGCTATACCGCCCAAAATAAAGGTTACTATGGCAAAAGACACTGCCTGCTTACGATGATGCCTGATATAATGCTGAATTTCCATCTTATAGTGCATACCACAAACATAAATGAAAGAGACCGCCGCGGCTATCCATGCCGAGCGGCTCATTCCGGCAGGCAACACACAAAGAATCAATAGCATTCCGGCTATTGCAATATAATAAGGTACGGTTTTCTTATGCTCTTTCCGCTCTAACCATTCGTGCAGACAAACAGGGAATATCATGGCAAGATAGCCTGAGTAAGGACCGGGATTATAGAACGAGCCGGTCAAGGCATAGAGGGAATGGTTGGAATAGGTAAATCCGTATACCTGGCGGATGCCCCAAACGGCTTCTATACCTCCGTATAGAATAAACACCCATGAAACGACAGCCGACAGACATTCCTTTACCCTTTTCGGGAACAGGAGTACAAGCAGTGCAAGGCCTGCCAAGGAGAGTACACCACAGCCATACATCCACCGCCAGTCATCTTCCAATATATCGGCAGGCAGTGAAGACGTACCACAACACACCACGCTGAGGCACAGGGCAACCGGTATGCCTGCTACCAATGCCATTCCATATTTCGACCATTTATTTTCCATCTCTACCACCAAACTTGTTTCCCGTCCTCGTATGTAAAAATCCGCTCTTCTTTCCCTTTTGTCAGATTGCGCAAAAGCAATAAAGCATTATCAGGAACATTATCATATTCCAGGTACTGTAATTGCCTGCTACCGACCTGCCTTCCTAAACTTTTCCACTCTCTATCCCAGTAAAAAAGTTCATATAGCTCACCTTCCTTAATGAAGTTATCATCATTGCGGGGTAGATAAACCAATTTCGAAACAGAAACGACACGTCCTAAATCAAGCCCCACCCAAGCATCAGTTTGTGTTTTCACCGTTTTGGGAGAACTTAACACATTGCCATCAAAAGCCCTTTTCATCGTTTCCATAGCATCCATTCTTTCCGGTCTATAATTACCAATAACCTTACCGGCCAGCTTCTGCCCTTTTTCATCATATAGTTCTATTTCTGCCATGTTTCCTTCTGTCTTTACCGGTGGCACGTACTTCATGTACCTATATGCTTTGTTCAATGTCACCGTCTGATAATTGCACTCTTTCAATAAATCAATATGGATAGTATCAGCATTCGCAAAAGCTGCTTCCCTGCTTAATACAAAATACCCTCCTATTATCGCCTTTATCCATTTCTTAGGATTCATATCCATAAACTTCCTTGTCAAAACAACTCTCCGCTTATGCTTTACATCCGGATTCAGATATGAAACTCTTCCTTTTTCATCCACCTTTACAGGATAATAAGCAGGAGTATAATTCCCTTTGGAATAAAAAACCGGTAAATATACTGCATTACGAGCCATATCTTTGAACACATATCCCGCCCCCTTTTTCGCACCATACGCCACCACTTTCCAGTCACGTAAGTCAAAAACAGACAGATAAGCATAATGCGTATTGGTTTCTGTATCAAAACAATCAGCAAGCTCTACGTCCGTTGTCTCTATATACTGATTCGTCACATCTATTATCCTGCGATTTTTAAAGAAGGGCGGTATGTCCTCTTCATCCTTTATAAGTCCTCCCTGATCACCGTAAGTATTGCGGTAAGCCTTAGACATGCGATAGCTTCCGCCTTTTATATGATTTCCAAAACGGCAGGGACTCCCCGGCATTATAGGATAACATTTACCATCTGCCATAATAGAAATCCATTCATGCCCCATGGCATGATTTGCCCAGTTCGGAGTAAAGTCAGAAACAACGGGAACACCGATACTTCTATAAATGTACCTTCCCAATGCCGTATAGGCCGGACATGCCCCCACTTTTATCCCTAACAAAGATGAAGGCCTTAGATCGGGCACATACGAAGGTGTATAATATCTGTGCCCCACAACCATCCAGCTGATTACTTCATACAACTCGTCCACCTTCCTATTATACATTGTATCCGCTACAGACTTAAACGTTTTCTGATACATGGCCATCCACGGCTCCAATGGTTCATTCCCTAAACGATGCGGAAGAATATATTCGCAAAATTCATCCAATGACAATGCTTTTGCCCAAGGCGACTGCCATGCCTGAAAAGCCCTGTCTATGTGATCTATTAAATAATCCGCCTTCATGGTACATAAATCGAAAGTTACAGTCATATTTTGAAACCACTCCGGTTTATAAATCGAATCATAGAAAGCAATCATCTCTTCTGCATATATGCTGTCATTCGCCTGTAAACGATCTACTTGCTTGTAATATATATCCATAAACGGAGAATCCTCGGCATGACACCATTTCATGTTCCGTATCAAGAATTCAGCAGCTTTCTTCTTTTTAGGATTGTCTTTGTAGTGTAAAAGTACACGCTCTAATTCTGCGCGATTTTCACCACTCAACTTCAAAGAGTCTTCCAATGCCTTATCCGTACAACTTACCGAAAGGAAAGAAGAGCAAATTATCATGATGCTGACTATACAATATTTCATCTGGCTTCTTACTATTATTCTATTCTTTTAAATACCCTGTTCCAACGAATCTCATCCGTATCCAAATCAACGGACTTCCATATCAATGTCGCTTTTCCCACAATAAACTTTTCGGGTAACAATCCCCAATAACGGGAATCTTTGGAATTCATTACTTTGTCGCCTGTTACAAAATAGTAATCTTCCTTAAACTGATATTCCTGTATGATACTATCGTTCAACAGAAATGAATCTCCCTGTTGCACCAATTTCTTTTTCTGCTCCCACTCTATCGCATTCTTATACAATATCCGGTTAACAGTATTCATTTTCACACTCGTACCTTTAGCCGGAATATAAAAAGGGCCGAACTCCTTTATCGTCCAATTCACCAAACTATCATTGGGATAAGCCCTCATCACTATGCCCCAATTTCGTTCCTCTCCGGCCAACTGAAGCTGTTGCAACCTGTCCTGTGAAGCTACGCATCCTAGAGTTTCCGTATATCCACGCACCTTATAGTGTGCATTTCTAATTTCAAAGGTATCACCCGGCACAGCCACACAGCGCTTTACATAATAAGTCTTTAAATTCAGTCCCAGGCTGTCCCATCGGCCGGGATAAGGGAAATTAAAAACCAATACATCATTGTGCTTTACCTTCCCGAAGCCGGGCAAACGGGATATTTCTACATTCTTTTTCTCGGAAGCATCCCAAATGTCAAATAGGCGTCCTCCCATCACCCACTTGTTCACCAATATATTATCTCCGGCAAACAGGGCAGGCTCCATGGAGTCAGAAGGAATTTTAAACGAAACAAAACCAATCACCTGAAATAATAACCATACGATTACAATTATGCAAAAGAAAAAAGCTACTGATAATAATTTATCAAGTCCTTTTTTTATACTAACCCAATGTTCTGTCCTGTTTTTCATTTTATAGAAATACCTGTTTACCTTGTTTCATATAAAAAGCACGTTCTTCTTTAGGATTCCAATGGCTCATTTTCTATCATATAAGCGAAGATATACTCACAAAAATCTTCAAAACTATAATATTTACTCCACAGTCGATTTTCCCACACTTCCAGATTCAAACAAATTAATTACGGCTGTCGGCAAATATTCATAGGGAACGTCTATCACCTTTTTATTTTTAAATAAAGGGGAAACATTTATTTCATCTTCTATCAATGCTTTATGGCTACCAAAAATCGTCCGGTAATTTTTAAGTCACATCATTTTTTGCCGAAGTTTCCCCAATATTAAAGAGTCGTCCTCCCTTTACTCATTTATTTACTAAAATATTGTCCACTAGTAATAGGATCGATTTATAGAGTCAGAAGATATTTTAAATGAAGCTAAAGTAATCACTTGGATTAGTTATCCATACTATTCCAATAACACAAATTACAAAAAGGAATAAGATTAATTTATTAACACTCTTTGTAATCATAGTCCTTACAAAAGCTACCATATAAAATTTCGTTATAATCAGAAAAACAAAATATCATTCCTTACAAATACAATGCCAAAACGCGGTGCACAGATCAAAGCAACAGACAGGCGGATCGCCAGGTTCACCATATTTGCAATGAGGAACGGGCGCATGATTCCAAGACCACGAAGGACTCCATCGGTTGCCATTTTGATTCCCATAAAGATGAAAAAGTAACCAAGCCATCTCATATAGCCCTCGGATACCTGATAGGCCAGGGCAGTTCCATCTTTACCAAGGAATAGCGAGGAAATCTGCGTGTGCAGTGTTTCAATGACTATAAAAGCAAGAACTGCAAAACATACATCTAACACCAGTGCAGCGTGATATCCTTTTTTGATCCGTTCAATTTTCTTTGCACCAAGATTCTGGGAAACATATGGGGAAACCGCATTGCCAATGGATACAAAAATCAATGAAAAAACATTCTCTACCCGCATCGTCGCCGCATACCCCGCAAGTGCCTGTGTACCGAAGGGATTTACAACAGCCTGTACGATCATCATACCGATGGACACTGTAGACTGCTGAAGAACCGAAGGTACAGCAATTTGAAGCATGGAATGTAACTCCTGCCTGTCAAACCAGTCAAAATGACTTTTATATCGACGCATCCGGCTAAGGAAAAGCAAAAGTGAAAACACCGCAGAAATTCCCTGTGCTATAAGAGTCGCAAGGGCTGCACCAAACACACCGAGACCAAGTCCGGCCACCATCCAGAGATCCATAAAAATATTTAAGATTGACGAAAATATCAGGAGCCCCAGCGGGATTTTTGATTCGCCTATGGAAGTAAACATATTGGAAAGAATGTTATACATAAACAGAAACGGAAATCCCACGAAATAGACCCTCAGATATAACACTGCATCATTCAGTATATCGCCAGGGGTTTGTAACACACTCATCATCCAGTGGGAAAAGCAAAATCCAAAAACCCCAAGGACTATACTTAGAATTAAAAAGCTAAACAAGGATGTTGACACGATGGTCTTCATTTTTCCATACTCCCTGGCACCGAAATAGCGGCTCACGAGCACACCGGCACCGACACCTGCCCCCAGTGCCACACAAATGAAAACATTGGTCAGCGCTGCGCAGGCCCCGACAGCTGCAAGTGCAGAGGAGCCAACAAATTGGCCGACGATGATAGAGTCAGCCATATTGTATATTTGCTGAAAAAAGCTGCCCAGAATCATCGGCATTGCAAAAACAGTCAGTGCTTTAAGAGGCGCATCTGTGATTAAATATTCATCTTTTGACATAACTGTATTCCTCCACAAGTTTCGTGAGTTTACTTGTTCTATCTTATCCGATTTTTGCATCTGCAAATCGTAAGTCCCAAGGTGCGTTACGAAGCAATTATATGAAGTTCTGATCAATAAGTCAACAAATCATATTTTTGTAGCATTGAGTATGATTTCGTTAGTAATAACGCTGGTATTGCTGAGATAATTTTCGCAAACATCAACATTGTCGTCTTGATTTACTTTGTTATTAATTCAAAATGATTGCGGTTTGTTTTCAGTAATCCTTCCTTTTGCAACTTTGATAATTCTACGGACATAGCGGCTCTTTCTACACAAAGGAAATCTGCCAGTTGCTGTCTGTCGAATGGGATATCAAAAGAAAGCGATGATTTTTTGACGGATTCAGATGAGAGATAGGATAACAGCTTATCTCTGGTCGATCGTTTGCTGACATGAGTGATCTTGTCGTTAAGGATCAGTATCTTATTTGCCAGTACACTGACCAAATTCCGAATCAGTTTTTGATGGTGATCGCAGGCTGTTGGGCAGGATATCAGAAGACGTTTGATATTCAAAAAGAGAATGTCGCAATCTTCTTCGGCGACAACACTGATATTTAATACTGTGCCCGGGGTTGCGGCATATGGTTCTCCGAAAAAATCTCCCGCATTGCATTTTGAAAGGATGTTGCGATGTCCCCAAAGGTCCTCCTGAATGATTAGTGTCGAGCCGGCTAGTACAAGCCCCATCACTTCTGTGGAATCTCCTGCCTTAAAAATATAGGATCTAGAAGCCTTGGATACCTTAACTGCATTCACACAATGAAGTATAGACAGAATTTCAGTATCCTTCAGTCCCATGAAGAACGGACAACTTCTCAAAATCGGTAAATATTTTTCCATAAAAATCTCCATTCTGCCATTTCTGGCTGGCGGCACAACTTTCTTTCACACTATTTATTCCTTGTTTGAAATCAAACATACATTTTGCAATAATTATAATACGATTGCATCAGAAAAGCAAAAACAAAATATTTGAGGAGGACAAACATGATCAGAAAGATTATCCATATAGACGAAGAAAAATGCAACGGCTGTGGTATCTGCGCCAATGCCTGCCATGAAGGTGCAATTGATATCATAGATGGAAAAGCAAAGCTTGTAAGAGAGCATTTTTGTGACGGGCTGGGAGATT